>TARA_R110002111_G_scaffold262885_1_pt1 | contig 64377 bp, 51 predicted proteins | sample TARA_R110002111 | Tara Oceans TARA_R110002111 (sample SAMEA4397363) | marine metagenome | biome: Polar Biome; feature: [ZZZ] marine water layer (ENVO:01000295); material: water (ENVO:00002006), including particulate matter (ENVO:01000060) such as... | depth 199 m
GTTCCTTCAAGAAGTACGCTGTCTTTGAGTCGCTCACGGATGGTTCTGGCGTCATACTTGATCCGTGCAGCAAGTTCGTCAGTGGTGAGGTAAATTTGTGACATAGCTCTAGTCCTCTGATATGGTTTCTGTTGGAGAGCATCTGGGCTTCTATCTCGTCAAAATGCCCTCCTGAAGATCATTATGCGCATTAAAAGACCTTTTGCAAGTCTTTTTGTCCTCCTGCGGATCAAAAAGACTTTTGGTGGAACATGATTAAGTGTCATTTATCGACCCTGATGGGGGCGAAAAAGCTGAAACTGATAGACGTGGCGCGGGATACCGGCATCAACCGGGGCACCATCACGCGGCTGTATCACGAGACAGCAACCCGCGTTGACCTTGAGGTCATCGAGGCGCTGTGCCTTTACCTTGATTGCAAGGTTGGAGAACTGTTTGAGTTGAAGGCTTCTGATTAACCGGTCAGCTGGCATAACCATTTTGCGTTGATGCACAAACAGTCCGGTTAGTGGCGAGTTCTGTTGATCAGGAGGCGTGGGTCCAGCATAAGCAATGACCAAATTGATGGGCTTTGTCGCCATTGTGGCTGCTAAATAGATGAACTGGTTGAGTGCTGCGTGATGCGTTTCTGCGGGACGCTGATGAGTAGTGTGGTGTTCTAATGAATCGAGACTCTGTCAGATCCAGAATACCTTGTCATGCCTGCTTCGGCTTTTTTCAGAATGCTTAAGATCTGCTCGTCTGAAAGTCGCTTCTTCATGTTCATCGTCCTCTACGGTGATGAACATTACTAAGCTTAAAACGGTTAGGCCAGAGCGTGCACGTCAAAGGTATTTATGGCTGGTGCTGAGCCTGCCCTGCACTTAGTATGACTTCTTTTATGTAGTTGATGAGTGTTAGTCCTTTATGAGCAGTGTTTACTTAGCCAATTTTACTAAATGCTCATTAATTTTGCCCGAGACCCGCGTAATTGCTGGGCTGTTGTTACAGGGTGTGGAGCCTCGGGAGTGGGAAAGGCAAGTCTATGAGCTGAATGTGCTGCAAAAGCGCACCGCCAAAACCGCCGATTCCTACGCCACCTTGGCGCGCTCACGCCTGCAAACGATGGGGGCTGGTCTATGGGAGTTGGTGCGCGATGGCAGCGCTCCTGTAGCCACCCATGCCGTTCTTGCCGCTACGGTCAAGTTCTCGCCGCTGTTTGGTGACTTCATGCGTACCGTCGTGCGGGACCAGTTCCGCCGCTTTGCCACACACCTGGAGGCGCGCCATTGGGACGCTTACATCGAAGACAGCCTGCGTTCGCAGCCGACCATGCCTACCCTCAGCGACGCCACCCGGGTTAAGTTAAGACAAAATGCCATGCGCATGCTGGCGGAGGCTGGTTTCATCGAAAATAGCCGTAGCTTGCGCCTACGCAGTCAGCAGATTGAACCTGCAGTTCTTCATTATTTACGTCAACACAATGAGCAGTACGTGCTCGATTGCCTTCAGGTATGCCCGTGAACGACCTCGATGAACGTCTCAATAAAATTCTGGAGAAGGTCACCTCTGATGACTTTCTCGGTGGTCAAGGTCTGGGCAACGAGGTGCCGTTCTATGCCTTTGACTATCCGCCTCAAGATGAGATACAGGTTCGTGAGCATGTGCGGTTTCTTGAAGGCGCTATCAGCAAACGTCGCCCAGAGCTGAAGGTTGCGTTCATTAACCTGTTTGAACTGCTGCTGGAAATGCTCAACAACCGCAAGCTGCTTGATAAGTCCATCGACCTGCAAGCGCAGAAAGGCGACGAGGCTCTGCAAAAAGCCCTCAAAGCACCACTGGATGCAGGCAAGGTGGCCAAAGAGCTGGTTGATCGCTATCCGCCCAGTGAGTACGGCTTGCTGGTCATCAATGGTGTCGGCAGTGCCTATCCACTGATCCGCACCCACAACCTCCTGAACAACCTCCAGCCTTTCATGGGGCAGACCCCGCTGGTGGTGTTTTATCCAGGCCTCTATGACGGCCAATCGTTGAAGCTGTTCGGTCAGCTGGGCGAGAAACCTTATTACCGCGCTTTCCGTTTGGTGAGCTGAAAAGGATGTCCACCGTGCAAATCAAGAGTCTGTTTACCCGCTCCATTCACCGCTCGATCAATGGCGTTATCAAAGCTGACCAGGATGACGCTGAGTCGGTCTGGCAGGAGCTGGATGAGTACGTCATCACCCGCGAGCTGGATCAGCACCTGCGTAGTTTTTTTGAAAGCTATCTGGCGGCCTTAGACAATCCCCAGGATGCATCCGGACGAGTAGGGGTGTGGATCTCCGGTTTCTTCGGCTCAGGTAAATCGCACTTTCTGAAAATTCTCTCCTACCTGTTGGAAAACAAGCAGGTCAGCAAAGACGGTGAAACGCGCCAGGCCATCGATTTCTTCGAGCGCAAAATTGCCGACCCGATGCTCGCTGCCGACATCAAGCGTGCCATCGCCGCCGAGACCGATGTGCTGCTGTTCAACATCGACAGCAAGGCCGATAGCGGTGATGGTCGTGATGCCATCCTTCGCGTCTTCCTGAAGATCTTCAATGAGCGCTTGGGCTTCTGTGGGGATCATCCGCATATCGCCCACATGGAGCGTCACCTGGATGACCTGGGCAAATTTGCTGAGTTCAAGCAGGCGTTTGCCGTCGCTTCAGGCTCCACCTGGGAAGATGAGCGCGACGCCTACCACTTCCAGGTTGATGCACTGGCTACTGCTCTGTCGCAAACCCTGGGGCAGGAAATCAAGGATGCCGATGCCTGGGTTGAGCGGTTTGAGAACGACTTTAGCCTCAATGTCGAAAGCTTTGCCAAGTGGGTGAAGGAGTACCTGGATAAGCGCGGCAAGGATCAGCGCATCGTGTTCTTGGTGGACGAAGTCGGCCAGTTCATTGGCCAGGACACCCACCTGATGCTCAGTCTGCAAACCATCACCGAAAACCTCGGCACGATCTGTGGTGGACGCGCCTGGGTTCTGGTGACCTCGCAGGAAGATATCGACGCCGTGCTGGGTGAGGTGCGTGCCTCTAAAGCTAACGACTTCTCCAAGATTCAGGGCCGTTTCAAAACCCGCTTGTCGTTGTCCAGCGGTAACGTCGATGAGGTTATCCAGCGTCGCCTGCTCGACAAAGAACCTGAGCCTAAGGATGCCCTGCGCAAGATTTACCGCGAGAAGGCCGACATCCTGCGTAACCAGCTCAGCTTCACTAACACCGGGCGCACCTACAAAGCGTTCACCGACGAAGATAACTTCGCCGCCGTTTACCCCTTTGTGCCGTACCAGTTCCAGCTCGTGCAGCGCATCTTTGAAAGCATCCGCAAAGCCGGTGCCACCGGCACCCACCTGGCCCGAGGTGAGCGCTCGCTGCTGGATGCCTTTCAGTCAGCCGCCAAGGCCGTCAGTGAAAACAACATCGGCGTCCTGGTTCCGCTTTACCGCTTCTATCCGTCCATCGAAGGCTTCCTTGAGGGCGTGGTCAAGTCGACCATCGACAACGCCGCGAGCAATCCAAGCTTGCAAGACTTCGACCCGCTGGTGCTGAAGACCCTGTTCCTCATCCGCTACGTCGATGAGATCAAGGGCAACGTCGATAACCTCATCACCCTGTTTATCGATGAGATCGACGCCGACCGCCAAGGCCTGCGAAAGCAGATCGAAGACAGCCTCCAGCGCCTGGAGAAGGAAACCCTGGTCAGCCGGAACGGTGATGACTTCTTCTTCCTGACCAATGAAGAGCGCGACATCAGCCGTGAGATCAAGGATGTCGACCTCACCAGCGCCGATGAGGCCCGTGAGCTGGGTCAGCTGCTGTTTGATGAAGCGCTACGCGGTCAGCGTAAATTCCGCTTCCCCGACAACGGCAAAGACTTTGGCCTCAACCGCCAGTGTGATCTTCACCCCCTGGGCAACCGTGTTGATGGTGATCTGCTGATCTCGGTTATCAGCCCCCTGGTGGATGATCGAGACACCTGGAGCGAGCAACGCTGCATTCTTGAATCCAGTCAGGGGGAGGGCAGTGTGCTCTTGCGCCTGGAGGACGAACGCGATCTGGCTCGCGAGCTGCGTTTGTACCTGCAAACCGACAAATACATCACCCGCAAAAACGACGGCACGCTGCCGCATAACACCAAGCGCATCCTTCAGGATCGTGCCGAAGAAAACCGCCAGCGCCGCCAGCGTCTGAGTACCACCGTGGATCGTCTGATGCGTGAAGCTGAGGTATACGTTGCAGGCAACAAGCTGGAAACCAAAGCGTCCAGTGCGCCGATGTTGGCCGAAGAAGCGCTCGACTACCTAGTGCGTAATACCTTCAGCAAACTGGGTTACATCCAGCACCTGAGCAGCGATCCGCAGAAAGAAATCCAGGCCATGCTGGCCACGCCGCAAACGCCGGGCCTGGGCCTGGAGAGCACCGGCGAAGCTAATCCACGCGCACTGAAAGAGGTGAGTCAGCACATTGAACTGCTGGCGGGGCAATCGCGTCGCATCGTCCTGCATGACCTCGCGGAGACCCACTACGGTCGTCGCCCTTATGGTTGGCCAGAATGGGAAACCGTATTGTTGATCGTACGGCTAATGCTCAAAGGCGAAGTCAGCCTGATCGGCAACGGTGGCCCGTTGGCCCCGCAGCAAATCTGGAATGAAATCTCCACCCCGGCTCGCTGGCGCACCACTGAAATTCAGAAGCGCCAACAGGTGGGTTCAGGCGAGCTGCAAAAAGCTCGTCAGCAGTTCAAAGAGGTGTTTCAGAAGATCGCCCCGGATGGTGAGGACAGCCTCTACAGCCTTCTGCAAAGCAGTCTGGCCAGCTGGGAGAGTGAGTTTAAACAGTGGCGTGCATTGGCTCAGACCGGCCAGTACCCAGGGGTGGATGACATCGACCAGGGTCTCAAACTGATTGGCAAGCTCAAGGCTGCGCCAGATAGCTTTGATGCCATTCAGTTGTTCCTCAAAGAGCGCAGTGCGCTGCTCGACCTCTCTGACAGCTACGGTGACCTGGATAACTTCTACAGCAGCCAGAAAACCGCCTGGGACAAGCTAGGTGCGGCGCAGCGGGACTTCCAGCCCAACCGGCCCAAGCTGGAGAAGGATGAAAAAGCCGCTCGTGCCCTGGCACGCATCGACGAAATCCTCAATGCCAAAGCCCCGTTCAATCTCATCCGCGAAGGTGAAGGGCTGATCCAAACGATCACCCAGATCAACGACGGCTTCCTCAAGGAGGCCCATGAGCGCGCGGATGCCTGGCTGGACAAGCAATTGGCCAAGGTCAATACCGAGCTGGATGATCTTCAAGCCAGCCCGGATCAGCGCAACAAGAGCTTGCTCGCCCTGCAAAACCTCCGGCAGCGCATTAGCAAGCAGCGCAGCCTGGCCCACATCAGCCAGATGCAGGATGAAGCCCGTGACCTGGCCGATGCCGCTATCGACCATCTACACCTGCTGGCCGAACAGGCTGCCGCCAAAGCTAAAGCAGCAGCCAGCGCACCGGCACCAACGCCCGTGGTCTCGGGCAGCGGTAATCCGGGTGTGCCTGTAGCCGAGCCCACCGCTCAGGTAGTCAATACGCCTGCGGCTGTAGTCGCTCCGGTAGTGCCGGTCAAAAAGCGGCGAGTTGTTGATGCTCAGTTGCTTGCGGGCTCCGGCTATATCGAGACCCAGGCCGATATCGAAAACTTCCTCACCAAGCTGCGTAAAGAGTTGGAGCAGGCAGTCGCGGACAATCAACGCGTTGAAATTCGCTAAGGAGCGGCCATGTACAAGCCAGGCGGTACGATCAAGCAGCTGTTGGACAAGGTCGCTTCCCAGGAGTACATCCTGCCGGCGATTCAGCGTGAATTCGTCTGGTGGCCAGAGCAGATCTGCCGATTGTTTGACAGCCTCATGCAGGGTTATCCCTTTGGCACTTTCCTGTTCTGGCGTATCGCTCCGGAGAAGCGCCAGGAGTACCAGTTCTATGATTTTGTCCGTGACTACCATGAGCGCGACAACTATCACTGCGCTTTGCTGAAAGCCCTCCCCGAACGGGATCTCGTCGCCGTGCTCGACGGCCAGCAGCGTATGACGGCGCTTAACATTGGCCTGCGTGGCTCCTATGCCTGGAAGCTGCCAGGCAAATGGTGGTCGAGCAATGATGCCTTCCCAATCCGTCATCTTTACCTGGATCTGCTGGGCGAGCCTGATGCGGAAACCGGCTCCGAGTATCGTTTTGAGTTTCTCACTGAGACCGCTACGGAGCTAACGGGTGAAGGCCAACTGTGGCTTCGCGTCAGTCGCGTCCTGGGCGAGAGCGAAGATGATCTGATCGACAGCCTGGACGAACTTGATCTGAGTGCTGAACAGCGCCGGCAAGCGAAGAAAGTCCTCCGCCATCTCTACCGCACTGTTCACCACAAAGAGCTGATTAGCTACTACGAAGAAACCGAGCAGGATCTTGGGCGTGTCCTGAATATCTTCATCCGTATGAATAGTGGTGGCACAACGCTTTCCTACTCGGATCTATTGCTGTCCATTGCCGTGGCGCAGTGGTCGAAGCTTGATGCGCGGCAGGAGATTCATCAGCTCGTCGACCAGATGAACAAAGAGGGCGACCAGTTCAACTTCAGTAAAGACCTGGTTCTCAAAGCTGGCTTGATGCTGTCGGACATTGGCAGCGTCGGTTTCAAGGTGGAAAACTTCAACAAGGCCAACATGGCGATGCTGGAGGAAAACTGGTCACGTATCCGTGAGGCATTGCTGCTCTCGGTTCGGTTGTTGGCCAGCTTTGGTTTCAACAGCCAGAATTTACGCGCCGATAGTGCCCTATTGCCCATCGCGTATTACCTATTCTCTCGCCAACCCGGGGAAGGTTATTTGTCCCGCGTTGAGTACGCCCAGGATCGTGAAAATGTGCGTAAGTGGCTGATTCGCAGCCTCCTCAAGGCTTCGGGGATCTGGGGTAGTGGTCTGGACACTCTGCTGACTGCTTTGCGTGAGCAGATTCGTACCCATGCTCAGAAGGGTTTCCCTGTCTCTCAGATCGAAAGCGTGATGTCCGCTCGCGGTAAGACGCTTTCCTTCACTGAGGAGGAGCTGGACGAGTTGGTCGAGCTTCCCTATGGCGACAAGCGAACCTTTGCCTTGCTCTCGCTGATCTTCCCAGGCTTCGACCTGTCCAGGCACTTTCATGTAGACCATATCTACCCGCAAGCTCGTTTCACCAAGCCTCAGCTGCGTAAAGCAGGTATCCCGGAAGAGTTGGTAGCAGAGGTGGCGGATAAGGCTAACCGTCTGGCTAATCTCCAGTTGCTCGAAGGCAGCATCAACAACCAAAAGCGCCAGAAGATGCCACATGACTGGTACGCCCGGTTCAAGCCAGATGCTCTCGCGCGCCAGCAGTATCTGGCGGGTCTTGAAATCACCGATCTCCCAGAAGCGCTGGCGGAGTTCCCGGCGTTTTATGAACAGCGTCGTAAGGCGCTAAGGGCCCGAATCGTTGCAGCCCTTCAGTAGCCATATTTGCCGAGGAGAAATACCATCATGGAAGAGCCGCTGAAGGCTATCGACTGGCAGCATATTACTGATGAGGTAAAGGAAGCCTATACCTCGCATCTTGAGCTATACAGCTTCAAAAAATACCCCGCCCTCGATTATGAGCGTTTCAAGCACACCTTCTCTGCGTTGGCAGAAAAGGTAGATTTATCGGCAGCGCTGCTTTGGAAGTGGGGGCATTGGGGTAAGGACAACTATCCCTCGAAACACAAGCTCTTGATCAGCGAGATCGAGAGCCTCTGGCCGGGATTCCGAGATTGGGCGCTATCTGCTGGTGATCAATTCACCCCAGAAGCCACGTTCCAATGGTGGGACAAGCGTTTGGGCAGGCTGCGCTATATCACCAGCGCCTACCTGACTCACCTGATCCATCCGCTTCACGTGCCGATCATCGATCAGCACAATTTCCGCGCCATGAATCATTTACGGCGAACGCAATCCGCCAAGAAAAAGCCATCCAACTGGTGCGACATCGTCCGTCTCAAGCGCTTCCTGCATGAGGCGAGCAAACGATATGAACGCCCAGAAGCCGAATTCGATAAATACCTAATGATGTATGGCCGTGCGCTGAAGCCGCGCAAGGTCAGGTCGTTTCCTAAGGAACAGTCATGAACCGCTCTGCACTCAAGAAATACGCCCCCCAGGCCCGACTCGACTTTATCGAGGCAGTCACCCTACGTGCCCGCCGCCTCGGGCTTGATCCGACATCACCGGTTAGTGTCGAACAAACGGGCGACGTATTGCTGATTGGGGGGCAGCCGTTCCAGGCCAGCGTTGCCAAGCAGCGCGCCGAGCTGGGTCGCCGCATTCAGCAGCAAGGCTTTGCTGCTGTGGTTGAGGCCTTGGCCTATACATGGTTCAACCGCCTGGTCGCCATCCGCTTTATGGAGCTTAAGGGCTACCTGAGCCACGGCTATCGTGTGCTCAGCCACCCGCAAGGTCAGCAGCCAGAGATCCTCGACCACGTTCAGCACCTCGACCTGCCTGGCTTGGACAAGGCCGAGGTTATCCGCCTGAAAACCGCAGGTAATCAGGACGAAGCGCTGTACCGCGAGATTTTGCTCGCCCAGTGCCATGAGCTGCACCGCAATATGCCCTTCCTCTTCGAGGCGCTAGACGATGCCACCGAGCTGCTGCTCCCGGACAACCTTCTGCGCACCGACTCGCTCATTGCCCGCCTGGTCGGCGATATCGAGGAGTGCGACTGGCAAGAGGTAGAAGTCATCGGCTGGCTCTACCAGTTCTATATCAGCGACAAAAAGGACGAGGTGATCGGTAAGGTCGTCAAGAGCGAAGACATTCCCGCTGCCACCCAGCTGTTTACTCCCAACTGGATCGTCCAGTACCTGGTGCAGAACAGCCTGGGACGCCTCTGGGTGACGGCCAACCCAGGCTCCAACCTGAAAGAAAAAATGCCGTACTACATCGAGCCTGCCGAGCAAACACCTGAGGTGCAGGCTCAGCTCGATGCCTTGATCAGGGTACGGATGGATGAGGATGGTGGCACGATTAATCCGGAGTCGTTGACCGTACTCGATCCTGCGTGCGGTTCGGGCCATATCCTGGTGGAAGCCTACAACCTGCTGCGCGCCATTTATGAAGAGCGGGGCTATCGGTTGCGCGAGATCCCTCGGCTGATCCTGCAAAAGAACCTATATGGCCTGGACATCGATGACCGTGCAGCTCAATTGGCTGGCTTTGCCCTATTGATGAAGGCTCGTGGCGACGACCGTCGTCTGTTCGATGATGAGAACAATCCTCCGAACCTCAATGTGACTGCTATTCAGGACAGTGGCGATCTTCCAGACGAGGAAATTGCCGAAACCATCATGGGCGCGGCAATCAGGATCGACGGAGGGGAGGTTTTCCATTCCGATCAGCTATTTGGTGATAACCAATTGGGAGCCCAGCACAGCTCTGGTCTTACCGCGCGTGACCTACGCCAACTTATCCAGTTATTCGCGCATGGAAAAACCTTCGGTTCGCTGATCAGTGTGCCTGAGGTGCTTAAAACCAAGTTTGGCAGTATCGTCAATTTGCTCATAAATGTGCGAAGCCATGGCGATGACCTTTCGCGCAGTTATGCGAACCAAGTGCTGGAGCAATATGCCCGGCCAGCCAGCTTATTGGCACTAAAATATGATGCTGTAGTGGCGAATCCACCGTATATGGGGGCGAAATTTTTTGAGGAGCCACTTAAGAAATTTTTGTTGAAATACTATCCTACATCAAGTTCGGATATATATCCTGCTTTTGTGGAGCGTGGCTTGGAGCTTTCAAGAAAAACATCGTTCGTGGCTATTGTAGCGCTTCAGAATTGGTTGTTTAGCTCTGGAATGTCAGGTCTGCGAGGTAAGCTAATTAATGGTTCGTGTTTGGAGCAATTGGTGCAGATTGGCTTTAATAGCTTCCCTTCCTTGAATTCAAAATTTGCTATTGCTGCTGCATTTATTATTTCTCCATCTTTTAGGGAGGATTGGGTCTCTAGATTTGTAAATCTTAATGACGCGTCAGAGTCTGCGGATAAGGAAGAGATTTTCTTTGCTCGAAAAAGCAGTGGTGCCTATTCTGATATATCTCAATCTGAATTCAAGAATATGCCTGATTGTGTTATTGCGTATGAATTAAGCCCCAGGCTTAGAGGGCTGTTAATGTCCTTCGATAGGTTGGGCGAAGTATCTAAGCCGCGAAGAGGTCTCGCTACTGGAGATAATCCATCATTTATAAGGGCTTGGTATGAGGTCGCAGCTTCCAAAATATGCTTTGGTATTGAAAGCCGAGCTGCGGCCATTGAGAGCGGAAAGAAATGGTTTCCGTACAATATGGGGGGTGATCTAAGAAAGTGGTATGGGAATAATAGATTTATTGTTAACTGGGAGAATGATGGTTTTGAGATAAGAAATCTCAGGGCGGAAGGAGGTAGGTTGAAGTCCCGCCCTCAGAATATGGAGTATTATTTTCTTCCGAGCTTGACATGGAAGGAAATAGGCATTGACTTCTGTGCGAGGGTTTGTGCGCAGGGTGCTATTTCTGATCAGACATCTGATTTTCTGGTCACGGATAAAGATTTTCAGTTTCCGCTCTTGGGTTTTATTAATTCTAGCCTCTCGTCTTATTTGATGAGCGCGCTGAATCCAACATTACACTTCAATGTTGGTACTCTTAGCATGCTTCCGATATCAAGAGCACTTAATGACTTTGAGTTATCAAAGTATGTGCGTGCGGTTGTTGAGCATGCAAAGGAAGATTGGGATGAGGGTGAGATTTCTTCGGACTACCAGGCTCCACCATTGGTAGTTTATGGACGAGATTCATCAAGGTTGGGTGAGGTCTGGCTAAATTATCAAAAATATTCTATTTCAAGAATAGGAAAAATTAAGGATGGTGAAGAGGCCATCAATAAGAGAGTTTGCGCTTTGTACGATGTCGAGGGGGAGGTGTCTTGTGAGGCAAACGGAAAGTCTACAGGTATATATGTCGCGGAAAAAATTGATCACGCAATTCAATTGTTGAGCTACTCCATCGGCTGCATGATGGGGCGCTACAGTCTCGACGAGACTGGCCTGATCTACGCCCAGGGCGGAGGAGTCGGCTTCGATCCCTCGCTCTACGATAAGTTTCCAGCGGATGTTGACGGGATTGTTCCAGTAACTGACGAGCCATGGTTCGAAGACGATACCGTTGAGCGCGTGCGCGAGTTCGTCAAAGTAGTCTGGGGAGCTGAAACGCTTGTAGAAAATATGGAGTGGCTGGCCGATAGCCTAGGCCGTAAGGCTGGTGAGTCCGCCGACGAAGCCATCCGCCGATACCTATCCACCAGCTTCTACAAAGATCACTTGCAAACATACAAGAAGCGCCCAATCTACTGGCTGTTCTCCAGCGGCAAGCAAAAAGCTTTCGAGTGCCTGGTTTACCTGCACCGCTACAACGAGGGCACGCTATCGCGCATGCGTATGGAATACGTCGTGCCGCTGCAAAGCCGCATGCAGGCCCGTATCGATAAGCTCACCGACGATATCGACAGTGCCACCAGCAGCGCCCAACAAAAAGCCCTGCAAAAGCGCAAAGACAAGCTCACCAAACAACTCGAAGAACTCCGCCGCTTCGACGAAAACCTACGCCCCTACGCCGACCAACGCATCACCCTCGACCTGGATGATGGCGTAAAGGTCAACTACGGAAAATTCGGTAATCTGCTGGCCGAGGTAAAGACGATTACTGGCGGCAAAGAAGACTAAGAAGCTGTGTATCTGATTTGAGGTGATTACCGTGTTTCCAAGCAAGCAAATAATTGTTGTTTACCCAGATGACTATGAGGATCTGGCTTTGGCGATGCAGCACGAGATTTCCAAGGTGGATGACTTCGATTGCTCGGCATGGTCTATCGAACACTATAAGCAAAATGCACCTACGCTCTCAGGGCGTAGCTTTGTAATTTTTCTGGGTACCGCTGAAGAAAATCGATTCACAAAGACCTATCAGTCTCAGATTTCACGCATCGTTAACATTAACGGTGCATGCCTTGGCTGGGATGGTAGCAAGGCTATCATTTTCGGTGAGGGCAATTTAGAGAAGAAGTCAGCATTTGACGCTTTTAAAAGCAAGCTCGGATATGGTTCGGCTGCTGCTGGGGTTGCATCTTCGGCGGGTAGTCTTGGTGTTGCGATGAGTAGCGGGTTCTTAGTTGCTGTGCCTGTTGTCCAGGCTGCAATAATTGGTGGAGGCATTTATAGCGTTGCTAAATTCTTTATGGATAAAAAGGCGCGCAGAGAGCTTCGCTATGAACAAACAAAAATGGCAATCTATAATTTTCTACTGACAGAGCTTGAGGTTTGGACTAAAGGGCGTGAGTAATGAGCGATTTTTCTGACGCATATTTCAGGGCTAGTAAAGATATCGCTGGTGTCGGCGGGGCTTTAGAGTCTGCGGCCTTTGTTAACGATGTTCAGTCAGCCATAGATGCTGCCTTGGCGGCTATGAAAATTGAGTCAGATCGCTTGACCAATGTTGGAGTCAATTACGTAAAGGGTAACCTCGCTGAGATTTGGCATGCAGAAACCTTGAATGTTGCCGCTGTTGCAAAGGGTAACGAAGAGGTGTGGGCTGAGGCGCTAATTAATTGTAAAACAGGTCAGGACGTAGCCTATGGCAACTCATCAGAAGCCTATATGGCCGAGTTAAAATACTATGGTTCTGCTAAGGATACTGCCGGTGCACTGGGTAACCCAGCCTATGTAGGAAACCAGAAAGTTGTTCCCAGTGATCAGCTGGAGGGTGTTATTGCTGAGTCGCAAAAGCAAGCAGCTCGCAACCAAGACATTCGTCCTGAGGTTGCGGCTGCCTATCAAGATACAGCAGATGCTGTGAGTGATCGAATTGAGATAGACGGTGTAACCTCAAAGCCTTTAACCGAAGGCGATGCAAAAAGCATTGCGTCAGAGTTGAAACGTGATGGTGATATTAATGCTGATAAGTATGGGCTTAATACTGAAGGCTTTATCGAATGGTCGGATATTTTTAGAGAGTCCGGCAGTGCGGCACTTAACGCGGCGGCATTTTCCGCGGCTCTGACTGCTGCGCCCCATGTCTACCGCATTATTGACAAGTGCATCAAAACGGGTGAGTTGGATGCAAAGCTAATCCGTGAGGGCGCAGTCCACGTCCTGTCGAGTTCATCTGCCGCAGGATTACGCGGCGGGCTTGCAGCTGTTATCACTGGATCCTGCAAGTCTGGCCTGATGGGAGCGTCTCTCAAGGGGCTCTCGCCTACTGCCATTGGTATGGCCACTGCAATGGCACTCAACTCTATAGAGAATTCTTGGCGCTACGCTCAAGGGCAAATCTCCGCTAAGGAGCTTGCTTTCAACTCATCAAGAGATGCTGTAGCGCTCATGATGGGCGGTGGTGGCGCTGCTCTAGGGCAGATGCTTATCCCTGTGCCGATACTGGGCGCTTTGCTTGGCAATCTGGTTGGTTCGACAATTGGTGCAGTAGGCGTCAGCTACGCGAACAACAAGGTACTGGGTATCTGTGTTGAGTCTGGCTGGACGTTCTGGGGGCTCGTGGATCAATCCTATGTGGTGCCAGAGCATGTGCTTAGGGAGGCCGGTTTTGATCTATTTGCCCCTCAGTACTTCAAACCTGAGCTGTTTGCTGTGAATAAATTCAACGTGCAGCGCTTTCAAACTGACCGGAGCGGCTTCACCTTCGTAAGAAGAGGCGTTATTGCTTTCAATGCCGTTGGTTACCAGTAATTTTTTGGCCGTGGGCGAGTGTGCATTTTTTGACTCAGGTCTTGTCAGTTTCTATTGCAAGGAATGCTAATTGTGGGCGGCAATAGTACTTTTCGTGGTGCCGAGCCAACTTGGGCAAATGCATGTGTTGGTAATAATGGAAACCCCGGATATGTCGAATATTCTAAAGGTTTCTCAAAGGCTGCAAATCTATTGATCAATGTTGTTCTTCAAGATGGTGGCCTGAAATTCAATGTTGACGATATGGTTTACCCTGTTTGCTTTAATATGCGGCACTCAGTTGAGTTGAGGCTTAAGGGGGAAGTCGAAGAGCTAGGTAAAATTGCCAAGAAGAAGGGTGTGAAAATTGAGTTTGACTCTGCCTCTTCGCATGACATAGGTAATATTTGGAGCTTTTTCAAATCTAAATCTGAGTTTCTTGACTATCGTTTTATTTCTATAAATCGACTAATTGAGCCAACAATAAAAGACATCGCTAGTATTGATGCTACTGGGCAAACATTTCGTTATCCTGTGAGCAATGAAAGCCAGAAGCATCTAACCGACGTTTCAGTTATTAATTTCGTTGTTCTGTTGCATAAATTTACTGAGCTTGAGAAGAATCTCGATCAGTTGCATGTGGTGAGTCTTTATCTCGGCGAGGAGTATGGCGCCGGAACCTTCACGAATAAACTCAATAGGCCTCAGATTTATAAAGTGGCTAAACAGTTACCCCTTAAGTCGACATGGGGTGCAGGTATTTTAGGAAATATTAAAGCTAAGATCTGCGCTGAATACGTATTGAGCAATAACGATTTTGGAAAAGTTCTCAATATAATCAAAGAGAATCACTACCTTTCTACTTTGATTGGTGAGCCGGTGCCTTTGCTTGGGGTGTCGGATGAGCAGGTTCTGGCTTATTTGGATTATTGGGTAAAGCTCCATCCCATTGATAATGATGCTCCTGATTGCGAGGTATATGACTTCTCAGAGTTAAGTACTGAAAAAATGTTGGCCGATATGAGCAATTCTGCGCGAGTTTGGGCTGAGGTATGGGCAGATGTTGGTGCGTCTTTGACCCCTGAAATAGTTGCCGGGTTGAGGGCGCTTTTTTACTTCTCGCGTGATAAACATTACGTCGAGTACTACAAGGTCATTTACGACCATGAACTCGAAGAACAGAGGCATCCTGGTGAGATGAGGCGTGGGTTCAAGCACTTCCTTGATAAAACCAACGGCCTTGAAAATGTGATCATTTCGCTATTTGCTCTGGGGCGTGCGGAGCTTGCGGAGGCTCTCCTGACTGAGCATCGGCCAAACTACAGTTTTATCGAGGACGCTAGGTCTGGAGCACTCTTCGCGTATCCAGATTACGCTGACTATTAAGGCTTGTGGGCAAGCACGTGGAGCCTACGCAGCAGGTGGCGTATACTCTATCGAGGTGTGAGCAAGTCTTTTTGTGTAATTCTAGCTAAAACAAGAGCTTGCGTAATTTTATGCGGTAGGTGACAAGTGAGGATGCAGAATGGTTACCGAAGAGCGCTTAAAAAGGGCTATTACGTTGCGCAAGGACGATGTGTTCTTGCGTTCCGAGTTCTCGCGTTTTGGTAGCCCGGCCCAGCTCTCCCGTGCCCTTAAACAGCTTATCGCCGAAGGTGTATTGGTCAGGCTGGGCCTTGGTGTTTTCGCTAAGGCTAAGCCCAGTACACTTACCGGCAAGCCTATCCCCGTTCAACCACTTGAGGTGTTGGCACCTCTGGCGTTGCAGAAGCTCGGGGTCAAGGTAAAACCCTCCCAGGCAGTGCGCGATTACAACTCAGGCGCAACTCAGCAGTTGGCCGCTGGGATCGTACTGGACACTGGGCGTCGTCGAATCACCCGCAAGCTGGGCTTCGGTAAGCAGACGGTAGCCTATGAAAGCCATCAAGCCTGATCAGGCCGAACTGATCGAGGCGGTACTGGCTGAGCTTGATGTCGGCCTTTTGACTGCCAGTATCCTGGAGAAGGATGTTCATGTCACCGATGCCCTGCGTGTGGTTTTGGATATTCAGCATCCAGATACCCGTTTGGTTTTTTGCGGTGGCACGAGCCTTTCTAAGGCCTATGGGCTGATCGAGCGAATGTCCGAGGATGTTGACCTCAAGGTCGTGCTTGATGAGCAGAAAATTGGAGGGGCTTCGGCAATCAAAAAACACCTGAGTCAGTTGAAGGTTGAGGTGACTCAGTGTCTGGAGTCTTTAGGCTTTGTTGAGGACAGAGACGCTCGTACTGCCCGCAACCAGAATCGCTATTTTGCCACCCGTTGGCTGTACGAGCCCCGTTATGCGCATGACACTAGCTTGAGGCCTTATTTGAGTCTTGAGTTGACGGTTCGAGCTCCACAGTTTGCGACCACCAGCCAGCCGCTGGGTTATCTCGTGGACCGGTTGGCATCACGCCCACAGCAGCAGGGCCAGATTGAGTGTGTGGCAGTTGAGGAGACGCTTGCAGAAAAGGTGGTTTCTTTTCTAAGACGGTATGCCCAGCATCGTGCAGGCGCTATGCATCAGGAGTGGGATAAAACGCTAGTTAGGCATGTTTATGACGTGTTCTGTATCTGTCGTATTGATTCGCAGGTCACGGCAAAGGCCGCTGAAGGTTTCCTGGCACTGGTGCAATTCGACACTGAGGAGTTTGGCCAGCAGTTTCCTCCGTTCGCTTTTGCGACCAGAGACACGCTTCAGTTAGCGCTTGTGCAAGCTGAGCAAGACTCAGCGATACGTCAGGAATATGAAAGGCACCTGATTCCGCTGATCTTCGGCTCGATACGTCCTAGCTTCGATGAGGCATACGGAGAATTTCGTAAGCAGGCCGAATTTCTGATTGATACCCTTTGACGTGTCGACATGGCGCTGCTGTTCATTTCTGCTAAAGAGAGGGCACTTGAGGTGCTTTTTCAGTTTTTCATATCGCTGGGAGCGGTGATTGATGTCTGAGCTATCCGCACAACTCGCAAGGATCATCGACGGTCTGCAAAAGCAGTTCGCATCCAGTCGTGTGGTGTGGTGGGAGGATCCGCAGGGCGAATTCAGGGAGACCCTGGAGATCCTGGAATTAGATAATGTTCAGGTTTTACGACGCTCGTTGACGCCGGCGCTAGGGATCAAGCAGCAGGTCGAGTTGCTGAATCCGAGCGCCCTTTTCCTGATTTACGAAGACAGCAATCGTCCCGAGCCAGAGCAGGATTGGTTGCTGGATATTCGCCTGTATGCCGCGCCATTTGCAGCGGATCGTACGTCCATGCTCTTGCAGGAGCTGGGGCTGCGTCAGCACAGTTTGCGTGAGCACCTGAAGCTGCGTAGTACATTCTTTGCCAGCAAAGATCGGGTAACTAAGATCCAGCGACTGCTCAATCCTGATGACGATGATGCGGCGTTAGATCTGAAGATCCTTGCGGTATTGGCCAAGGTTGAGCAGGCTGAATTGTTTGCAGTCCTCACGGCTATTTTCGCTACCTTGGCTGAGACCGAGGAACTGGAGAATAACCCTCTGTGGGAGTCGATCTCTAAGTTCGATATGCAACCAGTGTTCTGGCAGCTGATGTTGCAAGCATTCGGCTATCAGCATGGTGAGCCTTCCATGCGCCATTTTCTGGTGCGATTGTTTGCAACTGATATCGGGCATGCCTTGCATACCCAGTCCCCGACCAACCTCAAGGCTCTTCAGCTCAACCCCGCACGCGCTGCAAATGTCTCGGTGTTCTTGTCGCAGTGGCGCGACAGCACCTTGCGACAGCGTGCCTATGATCGCTTGTCCAAGCGAGTCGCCACAGATTTACGCCCGACAGAATTGTTGGCTCAGGTGCCATTGGAAGCACTGATGGCCGTCACTACCTTTGTCGATGTTGAGCGTCAGATTGCCGAGCGCTTGCGCGATGCTGTGCTCAACAACACCAGCGAAGCGGTCGGCCTAAAATTACGGGATATGGCCAGCCGGCGTATGGATGGCTATTGGGCTAATCCACGCTGGCCGGATAACGACGATGCCAACCGTTCAGTTTGGTACGCCTATTACCTTTCGCTGATTGCAGCATCTGAACTATTCGAACTGAAGCTGCGCTACGCCGGTGGCTTTTCATTTGAGTCAGCTGAAGCCTGCTACAGCGCCTATACCAGTGAGCTTTATCGTTTCGATCAGCTCTATCGGATGTATCACGAAGCCGCTGATGCTGTATACGCGCGCAGTCCGGATGCCTTGTCCCCGTTGACCTCACGGGTCGAGCAGGACTACTTAAACGGCTTCCTGCAACCACTGGCCCAGAAGTGGGGCAGCTTTGTCGATGGCGGTCTGCTGCAACAGTGGCAATTACCTGATGTACCTAATCAGCAAAATTTCTATGCCGAGCAGGTGGATCGCTATCTGAAAGGTGGCGAGGATCGCCGAGTGTTCGTGGTGATCAGCGATGCGCTGCGCTATGAGGTGGCTCAGGAGCTGTGTGAGTCGCTCAATGGTAAGTACCGGTTCGCCGCGGAGCTAGGTAGCCAACTGGGAGTGTTGCCCTCCTACACCAAGCTCGGTATGGCTAGCCTGTTGCCGCACAAAGCACTTAGCTACACCGATGCGGGCTTGGTACAGGTGGATGGACTGAGCAGTGATGGACTGGAGGCTCGCAACAAGATCCTGGCCAGCGTGAATGGCTTGGGCCTGCGTGCCGAAGACTTCCTGACAATGAACAAGACGGATGGGCGAGAGCTGATCAAACCGTACCGGGTGATTTACATCTATCACAATAAGATTGATGCCGTCGGTGACACTGCAAGCACCGAAAGCAGCACCTTCAGTGCTTGCCGCGATGCCATTGAAGAGTTGGAATCCATCGTCAGTCGCATCATCAATAACCTGAACGGCCATCGTGTGTTAGTCACCGCTGATCACGGCTTTTTGTTCCAGGATTCAGCGCTTGAAGCTCTGGACAAGAGCAAACTGGTTACCAAGCCTTCTGGAGTTGTGGTCTCCAAGAAGCGCTACCTGATTGGACGTAACCTGGGCAGTAGCGAGCAGGTGCATGCAGGTTATATTCGGGACACCGCAGGCATCGGCGACGACATGATGTTTTGGGCGCCACGTGGGGTGAACCGTTTCCACTTTGTGGGTGGCGCACGGTTTATCCACGGTGGAGCTGCGTTGCAGGAAGTGGCTGTGCCGGTGCTCAAGGTGCAACAGGTACGCGGTCAGAAGGCCAAAGACACAGCGGTGCGCAAGGCGCAGGTCACAGTGCTGGGCAACAACTTCACCATTACCACCAACCGCTATGTGTTCAACCTATTGCAGACTGAGGCGGTTTCCGAGCGTGTGCTTCCGGCGGTTCTGCGTGTAGGGCTATATGATGACGCTGGAGAGGCGGTGTCTGCGGTGGAGCTGGTCTCCCTGGATAGCGACTCGCAGAATCTTGACCAGCGCCAACGCAAGGTGATTCTGACACTATTGAACCGTCCGTTCTCTTCCAGTGAGCGCTTTTTCTTTAAGCTGTTTGACGCCGAGACTGACGTTGAGCAGTTCCGAATTGATGTCCGTATCAACCTGGCGATTAGCAATGACTTTGACTTCTGATAGCGGCAACTTTGATCTGGATCTCGACGCTCTCCTGAACCGGTTCTTTACCGGTAAGGTGGTACGCAAGGATCTAACCAAGCGTTTGAAGGAAGGCATCAACGTGCCGGTGTACGTACTTGAGTATTTGCTCGGAATGTACTGCGCCTCCGACAACGAAGAGGTTATTGCCGATGGCTTGGAAACCGTTAAGCGTATCCTCGCAGAAAACTACGTTCGCCCCGACGAGGCCGAAAAGGTTAAGTCGAAGATCCGCGAGCGCGGCAGTTTCAAAATCATCGACAAGGTTTCAGTCAGCCTGAACGAGCGTCGCGACATCTACCAGGCGCTATTCATGAACCTGGGTGTCAAAGATGCCGAGATCCCCAGTCGCTTCATCAATGACTTTGAGAAGCTCCTGGCTGGCGGTATCTGGTGCATCGTGACGATGAATTATCACTTCGAGGAGGGTGGTAAAGGTTCGCCCTTCACTGTGCATGACCTCAAGCCCATCCAGATGCCAAACATGGACATGGACGCGCTGCTGGAGGCGCGCAAGGCGTTCAGTGAAGGTGAGTGGATTGATGTGCTGCTGCGCTCAACAGGCATGGAGCCAGCTCATTTCAATGAGCGTACGAAGTGGCATCTGCTCACCCGGATGATTGCCTTCGTCGAGAACAACTACAACTGCTGCGAGCTTGGCCCTCGGGGTACAGGTAAGAGCCACATTTACAAGGAAGTTAGCCCGAACAGCATCCTAGTTTCCGGTGGCCAGACCACCGTAGCAAACCTGTTCTACAACATGTCGCGCAGGCAAGTAGGTTTAGTCGGGATGTGGGATGTGGTGGCCTTCGACGAAGTGGCGGGTATCTCGTTCAAGGACAAGGACGGCGTCCAGATCATGAAGGACTACATGGCCTCAGGCTCCTTCGCCCGTGGACGTGACTCTATCTCTGCCTCTGCGAGCATGATGTTTGTCGGCAACATCAATCAGCCAGTGGACACCTTGGTTAAGACCAGCCACCTGCTGGCACCGTTTCCAAGCGCGATGATCGACTCTGCGTTTTTCGACCGTTTCCATGCCTACATTCCAGGCTGGGAGGTGCCGAAGATGCGCCCTGAGTTTTTCACTAACCGCTACGGGCTGATCACCGATTACCTGGCTGAGTTTATGCGCGAAATGCGCAAACGAAACTTTGCAGATGCCATCGATCGTTTCTTCAAGCTGGGCAACAACCTAAATCAGCGTGACACCATTGCTGTGCGCCGGACGGTCTCTGGCTTGCTAAAGCTCATACATCCAAGTGCTGACTATGATCGTGAAGCTGTACGTCGCTGCCTTGAGTACGCATTGGAGGCCCGTCGCCGGGTGAAGGAGCAGCTGAAGAAAATTGGCGGCATGGAGTTCTTCGATGTGCACTTCTCGTACATTGATGCCGACACTCTGGAAGAGACGTTCATCAGCGTGCCGGAGCAGGGCGGGGGCGGGCTGATACCTGAAGGGCAAGGTAAGCCAGGAGCAATGCACCTGGTATCGACTGGAGCTAATGGGCACCTGGGGCTTTACCGACTGGAAACCCAGATCACTGCCGGTAGCGGCAAGCTAAATATGTCCGGCCTCGGAACCAGCTCTTCAGCCAAAGAGGCTCTGAAGGTTGCTTTCGACTACTTCAAAGCCAACATCAGTCGTATCAGCGCGGCATCAAAAGTAGGTGATCACGACTACCATCTGCACGCGGTTGAGCTTCACAACACGGGTGCCCCCAAGGCATTGACCCTCGCCGGCTTCGTTGCCTACTGCTCAGCGCTGATGCAGCGGCCACTGCAAGCGCAGATGGTTGTATTGGGCGACATGAGCCTGGGTGGCAACGTAGTGCCAGTAGAGAACTTGGCTGAATGCATGCAGGTGGCTTTCGATGCCGGTGCAAAACGCATCCTGCTGCCCATGGCCAGTGTGACAGACATCCCAACCGTACCTGGCGAGCTTTTTGCCAAGTTTCAAACCAGCTTCTACAGCGATCCGGTGGATGCAGCTTTCAAGGCGCTTGGGGTGAGTTGATTTACTCTTTGATTTGAATTCAATGGGGTACTTTAACGAAGAGTTAGGGTCCCCAGCCTATTCAGGCTCCTATGAGATCGAAACCTGCATGCTTTCCTCTGCCTGATCATCGTTGACGACTTCACCAAGGAGTGTCTCGACATTGCGGTGGCCAACGGTATCTCTGGTGATCAGGTTACTCGCACTCTGAACCGCCCCGGGCTGACGAAGTAAGCCAATGTTCTGCTCCTCAGTGAATCGTGTCTCACTGCCCGATCTCCTCGTGATGCGTATTGGACTCTAAGGTCAGGTGATACTCAAACGGGGGGGACGTCGAAAAGGGTGACTCTGGTCTGAACCAGTTGGTTCTGACCGTGAAGGAATGGGCGGTTGCTCCATACAAACTGGGCAAATAGGGCAGTACTCAAAACCCGATGTCCGTTTGATGTGCCAAAAATTGCATGGGCACGATTTGGGCACAGAATGGGCACACGGAAGAAACCGCCCATTCTTAAGCGTTTAGGGCAGATGTCATTTCGAGGGTAAGTGAGCTGGGAGTGGTCTGTAAAACGCTGGCGGCATGATGCGCAGAAGTGACGCTAAATTTTGTCTGATCCTTTCTTCAATATTCTGATTTTCAAGGATAAATGGCGCACCCGACTGGATTCGAACCAGTGACCCCCGCCTTCGGAGGGCGGTACTCTATCCAGCTGAGCTACGGGTGCAGAGAGGTAAAGCAGACTAATTGTGACATCTAGCCGCATCCGGTCACAAGGCCATGAGTTCTGCCTTCGGAGGGCAGTACTCTATCCAGCTGAGCTACGGGTGCGTTTCAGGGGCGCAATAATACGCATTGATTGGGTCGCCGTCCATGCCTGGCGTGCAGGTGTTGCTATTGCTGCGCCTGCGACCGGATGTCGCCGGTTACAGTTGCTATTTTGTTGGCTGCGGGTTTACCGGTATACTCGCGTGCAATATACGGGTATGGCCATCAAGCCCGACGGATTAGCCATGATGAGGATGTTTAAGTGATGACTGCGAAAAAAATCCTGGTTGCTTGTGCAGCCACGCTTGTTCTGGTGACCGGCGGTGCTTTTGCAAACACGATCAATGACGCCATTGCCGAGCGTCTCAAGCCGGCTGGTACGGTGTGCATGATGGGCGATCCCTGCGCTGAAGAAGTCGGCGCGGTAGCCTCAGCCGGTGGTGATGGCGGTGCACGTTCGGGCGAAGCGGTTTATGGCCAGTACTGCACAGCCTGCCACGGTTCAGGCATTCTTGAAGCGCCGAAGACCGGTGATACCGCCGCTTGGGAAGCGCGTCTGGCCGCTGCGGGCGACATGGCAACTTTGACTCAGCATGCGATTGACGGTGTCGGCGCGATGCCAGCTAAAGGTACTTGTGCCAACTGTTCGGACGATGAAATTCTGGCTGCCATCCAGCATATGTCTGGCCTGGAATAAGCTTACTGGCTCGGCCTGATTGGCTCGGCCTGATCAGTGAGAGCTGCTGAAAAGCCACCTTCGGGTGGCTTTTTGCTGTCTGGCGTTTGGCGCTGCTTCAGGTTTTGGGGCCGAGCATACCGCGGATATCCGATAGTGCCGAATTGCCCCGTGCCTGCTTTTGCTCGGGCGGCGCGTCGTCGGTGCCCTCCCATTCCAGATCTTCACTGGGCAGCTCATCCAGAAAGCGGCTGGGCAGGCAGTCGATAACTTCGCCGAACTGACGTCGCCGGGCGGCGTAGGTAAAGGTCAGGGTGCGCTTGGCGCGGGTAATGCCCACGTAAGCCAGCCGTCTTTCCTCCTCAACGCTATCGGCCTCGATGCTGGAGCGGTGCGGCAGAATCTCTTCTTCCATGCCGATAATGAACACATGCGGGTATTCCAGGCCCTTGGAGGCATGCAGGGTCATCAACTGCACGCGGTCGGTATCCTCTTCCTCTTCGTGTCGTTCGAGCATGTCCCGCAGTACCAGTTTGGCGATGGCGTCCTCGATGTCGGTCTTGCCGGTCTCGTCGCGCTCGATGGTATTTTTCAGTGCCTCGACCAGAAACCAGACGTTGCCCATACGCTTGGCGGCTATGTCATCGCTGGAACAGTTCTGCCGTAGCCAGTTTTCGTAGTCCAGGTCGTTGACCATAGCGCGTACCGCTTCGATAGGGTCGCCCTGGGTGCATTGCTGGCGCACGCCGTCGAGCCAGTGGCCAAAACGCTGCAAGCGCTCGCAGTAGCGAGGCTCCAGATGTTCAGCGAGACCCATTTCACTGCAGGCTTTGTACAGACTGATCTGCCGGGTGGTGGCGTAGGTACCGAGCTTCTCCAGCGTTGCCGGGCCGATTTCCCGGCGCGGGACGTTGATCACGCGCAGCAGCGCATTGTCATCGTCTGGATTGACCAGCAGGCGGAAGTAGGCCATCAGATCCTTGACCTCCTGGCGGGCGAAAAAACTGGTGCCGCCGGACAGGTGATAGGGGATCTGATGATGTTGCAGCTTGAGTTCCAGCAGGCGCGACTGGTGGTTGCCGCGATAGAGGATGGCAAAATCTTTCCAGTCACGCTTGTGCTTGAGGTGCTGGGTCTGGATGTCGGTGGCGACGCGCTCGCATTCCATTTCTTCGTTGCGGCAGCGGATTACGCGGATCGGTTCACCAAACCCCAACTCGCTCCAAAGCTGTTTTTCAAACACATGCGGATTGTTGGCGATAAGGGTGTTGGCGGCCTTGAGGATGCGGCTGGTGGAGCGGTAGTTCTGCTCGAGCATCACCACCTTCAACGCCGGGAAATCTTCCTTGAGTTGGGCCAGGTTTTCCGGGCGCGCCCCGCGCCAAGCGTAGATCGACTGATCATCGTCGCCGACCACAGTAAAGCGCGCCTGATTGCCGACCAGCATTTTCACCAGCAGATATTGGCTGGCGTTGGTGTCCTGGTATTCGTCTACCAGCATGTAGCGAATACGGAACTGCCATTTTTCCAGAATATCCGGATGCTCGCGGAACAGGGTTACCGGCACCAGAATCAGATCGTCGAAATCTACGGCGTTGTAAGCCTTGAGCGTGCGGTTGTAGTGCATGTAGACGCTGGCAGCGGTTTGTTCCTGCGGCGTCTTGGCCTGGGCCAGGGCTTGCTCGGGCATGATCAGGTCGTTCTTCCAGCTAGAGATCTGCGCCTGAATGCCTTCGGTGCCGTCGTCGGCGCCGTAGTCACGGTGCATCAAGTCGGTAATCAGCGCCTGGGCGTCCTGCTGGTCGAAGATCGAGAAGCCGGGCTTGTAGCCCAGCCGCTGATGTTCCTTGCGGATGATGTTCAGGCCCAGGTTGTGGAAGGTCGATACGGTCAGTCCACGTGCGTCCTTGCCCTTGATCAGCAGGCTGACGCGTTCTTTCATCTCCCGTGCGGCCTTGTTGGTAAAGGTCACGGCGACGATGTTTTGCGCCTTGATGCCGCATTCGCGCACCAGATAGGCAATTTTGCGAGTGATCACGCTGGTTTTGCCACTGCCCGCCCCTGCAAGGACCAGCAATGGACCGCTGATGTCGTTAACCGCTTCCTGTTGGCGGGGATTAAGGCTGGCCACCGGTGCTTCGCTCCTGGGTCTTGTGGGTAAAAGTGGTCAGATCAGACCGCATATAAGACAAATGGTTTAAATGGTGTATTGGTTATTGCTCATTTTTTAGATATAACCTACTTTATAAACACGATCTATATAGCTAATTTATATGGATCATTCGGAGAAATGAGCTTGGCTGCTGAGCGTCAACCGCTGCGCATTGTGCTGCTTGACACCGATCATGGCGCTTCGGTGCAGCTGTGTCGTCGGCTCATGTCCGTACGCTCCAACCGCTACGAGTTGCTCCCGGTTGATAGCTGGGCAGCGGCGCAGATGCTGATGGCCGAGGGTGAGTGCAAGGCCATACTGGCTCGGGAAGCGTTTCTGTGCGAGGACTGGGAAGCACCTTTACCGGTCATTCACCTGGCCCGCGAACCTGAGTTCGATCAGAACCCATATCAGGTCGATGACAGTATCTGGGACCAGGCCAGTGCCGGCGAACTGATTCGCTGCCTCAATTACGCCATCGAGCGCCACGACCTTCAGTCTGCGATCAGTCACGCCTCCAGTTACGATGCCCTGACCGGCGTGTGCAATCGGCATATGGTGCAGGATCGCCTGACCATCGGCATGCGCCGCGCGCTGCGTACCAATCAACCGCTTGCGGTGCTCTTTATTGATCTGGACAACTTCCGGCACGTCAATGAAACCCTGGGACACGGTGCCGGGGACATAATCATACAGGAAGTGGTGACGCGCCTGCGCCGGGTTTTACGCAATACTGATACCGTCGGCCGTATGGGCAGCGATGAGTTTGCGGTGATCGTTGAAGATTATGCCCGCGCCAGCAACCTGCTGAATATCGCGCAGAAACTGACCAGCGAAATGGCCGAGCCGTTCTTTGTCGAGAGCGAAAGTCTATTGCTGGGTTGCAGCATCGGTATCGCTACCTACCCGGAAGCTGGGCAGACCGTCGATAGCCTGATGATGCACGCCAATATGGCGATGCTGCAGGCGAAGGGGCAGCGTGGCTGCCATTATCATTTCTATGATGATCGCATCAATCTCCAGGCCAACAGCCTGATTGAGTTCGAGACGGCGCTGCGCCAGGCGTTGCGCCGTAACCAGTTTGAACTGCATTATCAGCCGCGGGTGAATTTGAGTACCGGCAAGATAGTCGGGCTCGAAGGTCTGATCCGCTGGCGCCACCCGGAGCGCGGCCTGTTAGGCCCGAACGAATTTATACCGCTGGCCGAAGAAACCGGCCTGATTGTGCCCATGGGCTATTGGGTGATTGCCCGCGCCTGCCACGATCTGGCGCAGTTGCAGCGGCGTAGCATGCCGCCGATTCATATCGCGGTGAATGTGTCCTTCCGCCAGTTCCAGGACAGCCAACTGCTGCCGACCGTAAAACGCCTGTTGGAAAAGACCAGTATCGATCCTCGTTGGCTGGAGTTCGAGCTGACCGAAACCGCTATTATGCAAAATCCTGATCAGGTACTGGCGACCATGCAGGGTATGGCTGGATTGGGTGTGCGCTTTTCGCTCGACGATTTTGGGACTGGATTCTCGTCGTTCATGCACCTGCAGCGCTTGCCTATCGACCTGCTGAAAATCGACCGCAGCTTCGTCAAGGGTATCGATGTGGCAGGCTCTGACCGGCAGTTGGTCAATGCCATGATTGATCTGGGGCATAGCCTGGACTTGGAAGTAGTGGCCGAGGGAGTGGAGCAGCGTCAGCAATTGGACGCGCTGCGGCAGATGGGCTGTGATCAGGTGCAGGGCTTTTTTATCAGCCCGGCGATGCCCTTTGAAGAACTCTGCTACTTCCTGGATGCCTACCGCATGGGCCGCGAAGACCAAAAGGTGATCAGCGACTCACGCTGAGCGGCTGCATCACTCCTTCGCTCAACCCATCAAGCGTCTATCCAACTGGCGATATTGCAGTGCCTCCGCCAGATGCTGCCTGCCGATAGCCTCTTCTCCCGCCAGATCCGCCAGCGTGCGACCTACCTTCAGAACCTTGTGGCTGGCACGGCGTGACAGGCCAAGGCGCTCAATTGCCTGCTCCAGCCAGTGCGCATCTGCTTCGGCCAACTGGCAATGGTCTCGTAGTCCGGTCAGATTCAGATGCGCATTCAGGCAGCCCTGACGGCTCAGCTGCCGCCCTCGGGCATTACTCACCTGCTCAGCAGCGGTACAACTATCCAGATCGCCTTGAGTTTTGCCGGCCAGGCTGAAAGGCTCGTTGTGCATGGCCAGGTGCAGGTCGATACGGTCCAGTAGCGGGCCTGAGAGCTTGCTGCGGTAGCGTTGTACCTGTTCCGGCGAGCAGCGGCAGCGGCCGGAAGCATCGCCCTGATAGCCGCAGGGGCAGGGGTTCATCGCGGCAATCAGTTGGAAGCGCGCAGGAAAGCTCAGCTGCTCGCGAGCCCTGGCGATGTGAATCACTCCTGATTCCATCGGCTCGCGGAGCATTTCCAGTACCTTGCGATCAAACTCTGGCAATTCATCCAGAAACAGCACGCCCTGATGCGCCTGACTGATCTCGCCCGGCCGGGGTGTACTACCGCCGCCAACCAGTGCTGCCGCGGACGCACCATGATGGGGCGAACGAAATGGGCGCACGGGCCAGGCTTGCAAAGGCTCGCCGCCGCACACCGATTGAATAGCCGCTACCTCCAGCGCTTCATGCTCGGTCAGCGCCGGTAGAATGCCGGGCAAACGGCTGGCCAGCAGGGTTTTACCGGTTCCCGGAGGGCCGAATAACAGCAAATTATGATTTCCACTAGCCGCCACAATCAAGGCGCGTTTGGCCTGCGCCTGGCCCTGTACATCAATCAGGTCAGCCAGCCCGGTAGCGGCCTGGGGCTGAGTGTCTGTCGGCACCGGTTCCAATTGCCGCTCCCCACGCAGATGCTCGCAGAGTTCCAGCAAGTGGTCGGCCGCGATGATGTGCACGCCCCGGACGAGGGCGGCCTCGGCGGCATTGGCGCGGGGCAGCAACAGAGTCCTTTGCTGTTCACGGCAGGCCAGTGCCGCGGGCAGCACCCCCTGGATCGGGCGTAGTTCGCCAGACAAGGCCAGCTCACCCAGGCATTCGCAATGTTCAAGACTGTCGGCGGGGATCTGACCGCTGGCGGCCAGCAGGCCCAACGCTATTGCCAGATCGAAGCGCCCGCCTTCCTTGGGCAGATCGGCAGGCGCGAGGTTGATGGTGATGCGCTTGAGGCTGGGAAAGTCCAGGTTGGCGTTCTGCAGGGCGCTGCGTACGCGGTCTTTGCTTTCCTTGACGGCGGTTTCCGGTAAGCCAACCAGCGTCAGGCTCGGCATGCCGTTGGCCAAGTGCACTTCAACGGTAACAACGGGGGCTTGTATCCCCAGTTTGGCGCGGCTGTGAACAATAGCCAGGGACATGATCGCTCCTTGATCAGCCCGCCCTATGAATCAGGCGGGTGGGGTTTGCTTGCGCTGCTCCATTTCGGTAACGCGCTTTTCCAGTGCCTCGAGCCGTTCGCGGGTGCGCTGCAATACAACTTGCTGAGTTTCGAACTCGTCACGGCTGACCACATCGAGTTTCGCCAATGCGCTCTGCAGCAGGCTCTTGAGGTGTTTCTCCACGTCTGGCGCGGGCAGGCCCTTTTCGCTCATCAGCAGGCGCGAGGCCTGGCTGCTTACCGCATCAATCAAGACTTTATGCAACATGACTGTACAACCCGTTCGCTGATGACAAGGCCGCCAGGGGCGGTCGTGGAAGGTCAGCGACGAGTCTAACATTGCCTTGCCGATTCGTCCCAGTTGTGGGCAATTTCCATTTGTGCCCGATATCAGTACTTTGCAAAAGCCGCGCGCACCATTGTGGTGCGATGATAAAAGCGATTGGCCAGGCTCTGCCCCGTCATTCTGGGTTAACTGATTGAAATATGGTTAGAAATTAAAACTGGCAGGCTTTCTGCAAAGCACTCCTTAGCTGAATGGGGCGGAGTAACCTTTTCGCGCATTCCGCCTCTGAGCAGCATGACTTTGCAAAAAGCCAACTAGGAGCATAAGAAGATGAAGCAGTTGACACAGGCTATGACAGCCGTTGCCCTGCCGGAGTTTGCTGCCGGTGCGGACTACTGCAACAACATCTGTGCATTGTCCGTTTCTAAAAGCCTCTAACTCGGCATAGACTGGTCCTGTCCCCCAGGGCAGTCCATCAATCGGGAGTAACAACATGAAATTAGTAACGGCTGTTATCAAGCCTTTCAAATTGGACGACGTGCGTGAAGCACTGTCTGAGATCGGCGTTCAGGGCATTACCGTGACTGAAGTCAAAGGTTTTGGCCGGCAGAAAGGTCATACCGAACTGTACCGCGGCGCAGAGTATGTGGTGGATTTCCTGCCCAAGGTGAAGATTGATGTGGCCATCGGTGACGACATGCTGGATCGCGTCATTGAAGCCATTACCAAGGCGGCCAACACCGGCAAGATCGGTGACGGCAAAATCTTCGTGGTCAACCTGGAACAGGCTGTCCGTATCCGCACCGGCGAGACAGGCACAGACGCAGTCTGACCAGTCACTTCGTTCACTGAATGCAGTAATTAAGCCTAATTGGGGGGCTTATTATGGAAGATATCGTCCAAATCAAGTACGCGCTTGATACGTTCTACTTTCTGATTTGCGGCGCACTGGTGATGTGGATGGCAGCAGGTTTTGCCATGCTCGAGTCCGGTCTGGTCCGTGCCAAGAACACCACTGAAATTCTGACCAAGAACATCACGCTTTATTCCGTTGCCTGCGTCATGTATCTGCTGGTCGGTTACCACATCATGTACTCAGGCACTGAAGGCGGCATTATGCCCAGTCTGGGTCTGTTGATTGGTGCTGAAAACGATGTGGCTGATGTGCTGGCTGGCGGCGATGATGCTCCTTATTATTCTGCCCGGGCGGACTTCTTCTTCCAGGTGGTGTTCGTTGCCACTGCGATGTCGATCGTTTCTGGTGCGGTAGCAGAGCGCATGAAGCTGTTCGCCTTTCTGGGTTTTGCCGTCATCATGACTGGCTTTATCTACCCGACTCAAGGTTACTGGAGCTGGGGTGGCGGTTTCCTCTCAGAGGCCGGTTACAGTGACTTTGCCGGCTCTGGTATCGTTCACCTGGCAGGCGCCTCTGCTGCTCTGGCTGGTGTACTGATTCTGGGTCCACGCAAAGGCAAGTACGGTGCGAACGGTCAGATCAATGCGATCCCCGGCGCCAACCTGCCGCTGGCTACGCTGGGTACCTTCATTCTGTGGCTGGGCTGGTTCGGCTTCAATGGTGGTTCGCAATTGGTGGTATCCAACATCGAAGACGCCAACGCAGTTGCCCAGGTGTTCCTGAACACCAACACGGCAGCGGCCGGTGGTCTGATCGCAGCGCTGGTCGTCGCTCGCATACTGTTCGGCAAGGCTGACCTGACGATGGCTCTGAACGGTGCGCTGGCTGGTCTGGTGGCCATCACCGCTGATCCGCTGTCGCCCGGTGGCTTCCAGGCTACGCTGATCGGTGCGGTGGGTGGTGTGCTGGTAGTGTTCTCCATCCTGGCCTTCGACAAGATCAAGATCGATGATCCAGTCGGTGCTATTTCTGTACACGGTGTGGTCGGTATCTGGGGTGTACTGGCGGTCCTGCTGACCAACAGCGAAGCCACCATTGGCGGCCAGCTGCTGGGTATCGCAACCATCTTCCTGTTCGTCTTTATCACCAGCCTGATCGTCTGGAGCATCCTGAAAGCCGTCATCGGCATTCGAGTTACCGAAGAAGAAGAGTACGGCGGTGTGGATCTGTCCGAGTGCGGTATGGAAGCCTACCCCGAGTTCACCAGCAGCAAGAAGTAATACGCTGGCGGTAACTCAAGCAGTAAACAGCAGGGCGCCTTCGGGTGCCCTGTCTCGTTTCGCCAGATAAGGCTTGGACGTGTCTGGCATGCACGCCCCCGCTACTGGCTAAACTTACCCGCCAACATGAGGTCCTAGGGGTAGCGCAAACTTATGTTGAGGGAGCTGAACATGGTGGACAAGAAAATGCAGGCAGAAACCTACGAGCAGTTGATCGAGTGGACCGGCACATTACATCGCAACCTCGCTGAGCGGTTGGAAGCGGGTATGTCCAGTGACCCGGGCGAAAAGGCCAAGTGGCTGCTCGAGTACCTGGCTGACCACGAGCGCAAGCTTAGTGATGTAGTGAGCAAGATTCGCGCACAGGGCGACTCGGGCGCGCTGGATACCTGGTTATACGAGCACCTGAGTGAGAAACTGCCAGCGGACAAACGCGACAGCGTGTCTTTTGCAGGCCTCACTTTTGAACAGATCAGCGAAGAGATCTTTGCCATCCACAATCAGTTGATAGAGCTCTATCGCTCTGCCGCCGGTCGTGCGCCGACCCCCGAGGTACGCGAGATGATGGAGGAACTGCTGGAACTGGAAGAGCACGAGACCCTGCATCTGGCACAGCAGGTCGATAGTGTTCGCGGTATGTGATTCAGCCCAGACACAAAAAAAAGTCAGCCGGGTACTAGCCAAATCCCCCCATTGAGCTATATATAGCGTGTTTTCCATTGGGAGCGGTTTGAATGAGTGATGATGATATCGATGACGATGATCTGAACGCCGTTGATGACGATGGTGATGCAGATGATCTGCCGGAAGTGGACGATGATGGTGATTCGGGTGATGACGAGCCTGCAGCCAAGACGCGCAAGAAGGCAGCGGCTACTGAAGACCCGCTAGAGGGCTTGTCCATTGAGGCCAAGGCCCGGGAACGGGAAATGCTTGCACGCCAGATGGAAGAGTTTATGGCCAGAGGCGGCAGGGTTCAGGAAGTGGACGCCAATGTGGTCGGTGATCCACCACGCAAGCCTGATAGCAAGTACGGCAGCCGGCCCATCTGATGGATTGGGGCGCTGCCGCCTTTCAGGTCGTCAGGGATAGAAAACAGAGCTGTTTTCTATCCTGCGTTCGCTCGCTATGCTTGGGATTGGTTCAGACGTAGAACGTAGCTTTCCAGCCATGCCGGTATTTCACTCAGGCAGCGCACTTCGCCATCCGGTGCGGCCGAGTCTGCCCAAGGCTTGCCGTGCCGGTTGAACCAAAGGGTATGCAAGCCCGCCTCACGCGCACCCTGGACGTCGTCCACGGGATGGTCCCCGATATGCAGTGCATGCCTTGCTTCAACGCCAGCGCGCTCCAGCGCGGCTACAAAGGGGGCTGAATCAGGCTTGCTGATACCCACTTCGTCTGCCGAAACAATCACGCTGAAATACTTGTCCAGCCCTAACCTGCGCACATCGGCGTTGCCGTTGGAAATGGTGGCCAGGGGATATTTGGCCGAGAGGGTCTGCAGCAGGGTTTCGGCATGGGGGAACAAAGTCAGCGCGTGACGTGCTTCGAGAAACACATCGAAGCCCCTGCGGGTGAGATCCTCTACCTGCTCTGGCGAATAGCCTGCCCGCGTCAGACCCAACGCCATGACCGCCAACCTGAAATCGGTCACCCGATGCCGCAGTAGCGGATCGCCGGCCAGCACCTCGTGGCGCAGTGCCTTGCGCGCCTCGCTGTCCAGCCGCTCGGCAAACTGCGGCGCGTGCTCGGCGTACCAGGCCATCAGGGTCTGTTCGGCGGCGACCACCACCGATTCGGTTTCCCACAGGGTATTGTCCAGATCAAAGGTCAGCAGGCGAATCATTCAGGTCTCGTTCTTGCGTTTGGCGCGGGGATGCGCCTGATCATACACCTGGGCCAGATGCTGAAAATCCAGGTGTGTATAGATTTGTGTCGTACTGATATCCGCATGCCCGAGCAGCTCCTGCACCGCACGCAGGTCGCCTGAAGACTCCAGCATATGGCTGGCAAAGGAGTGCCGCAGCATATGCGGATGCAGGTTCTGGCCAATGTGCTGAACGCCCCAGGCCTGAACCCGCAACTGAATGGCGCGGCTACTCAAGCGCCGGCCCTGTTTGCCCACAAAAAGCGCCGGGTTGTCAGCTGCGGCCAGGGTACGAACGGCGAGCCAGCGCGCCAGAGCTTCGCGGGCCAGGCGGCCAACGGGTACCAGCCGGGTCTTGTTGCCCTTGCCGAGTACGCGGACTTCGCCTTGGGCCATATCCAGACTGTGGATATCCAGGCCGGCCAGTTCTGACAGGCGCAAACCCGATGAGTAGAAGAGTTCGAGCATGGCGTGATCACGCACCGCCAACCAGTCATCGTCGCTGTTGTCATTAAGCAGCTGCGAGGTCAGATCGGCGTCCAGCGCCTTGGGCAGCTTGCGCGGTGACTTAGGCGCGCGCAGGTCAACGGCGGGGTTGTGCTTGCATAGGCGTTCGCGAATCAGGTAGCTGTACAAGCTGCGCACGGCGCTGAGCAAGCGCTGCAAACTGCGCCCGCCCAGTCCGGCTTGATGTCGTTGGGCAACGAACAGCCGCAATTGTGCGGTATCCAGATCCTGCCAACTGGTCAGGGTGCGACTGACCAGAAAGTCCCGAAGACTTTCAAGATCATGCCGGTAGGCTTCCAGGGTGCGCGGTGATAGCTGCCGCTCATTGCGCAGATGCCGATAGAAGGCGTCCAGATCGTCCTGCAGTGAGCGGGACGCTGTCATCTCAGCTGCGGCCTTCGTCTGCCAGGGGGCGCTGACGCAGCAGCACACGCGCTAGCGCGTCGGCAATATAGCCAAGAAACAGAGTGCCCGTGGCGTTGCGGTAATGGTTGGCGTCACGACTCCCCAGGGCAATCACGCCGTGGGTACCCTGATGGTGAATGGGCGATATGGCCGTGGAAGCCACCTGGCTGCCGGCCTCGCCAAACAGGAAGGTCAGTTCGTGGGGGCGCAGCACGCCACTCAGCGTTTTGCCGCTGTCGAGCAAATGGCCGATGGCCTCTCGCGCCGCGCTGTGAGTCACGCAGCGTGCGTTACTGAAGCGCGGGGTTTCGCTGAACAGAATCAGGCTGACATAGGGCACCTGGAAATCATCACGCAAACTGTCTTCAATGCTGGCAATCACCTGCTCAAGGCTTTGCGCTTCAAGCAGGTTGAGTATCAGCCGCCGGCTTTTTTCAAACAGGCGGTCATTTTCACGGGCCACGTCCATCAATTGACCGAGTCGATGGCGCACATCGATATTGCGCTCGCGCAGCAGCTTGACTTGGCGCTCGACCAGCGACACTGCCTGGCCAGACTGATGCGGGATGATCAGTTCTGGCAGCAGCTCATCATGCTCGGCGAAAAAGGCCGGGTGCTGGCGCAGATACTCCGCCACCTGGGCGGCGTCCAGCTCCACAGTGGCCTGGCTTGGCTTGTCGCTCATACGCGTATCTGTCCTTCGTAAACCCGAGTGGCGGGGCCGGTCATCATCACCGGCTGGCCGGGGCCGGCCCATTCTATGTGCAGATCGCCACCGGGCAGTTGAACACTGACGGGCGACTCCAGATAACCAAGGCGAATGCCGGCCACAGCGGCAGCGCAGGCGCCGGTGCCGCAGGCCAGTGTTTCGCCAGCGCCCCGTTCGTAAACGCGCAAACGCACGTGGTGGGCGTCAAGCAACTGCATAAAGCCAGCATTCACGCCTTTGCTGAAGCGCGGGTGCTTTTCGATCAACGGGCCCAAGGTAGCAACCGGGAAGCTGTCCAGGTTGTCGACCAGCGTCACGCAATGCGGGTTGCCCATCGACAGCGCAGATACTTCCAGCTGCTGATCGCCCACCTCCAGCCGGTAGGCCAGGGCTTCTGCGTCAGCCTGAAAAGGAATCTGGCTCAGGTCAAAGCGCGGCGCGCCCATATCCACTGTCACCAGACCATCGGCGTTGACTGTAAGGGTAATAGGGCCGCCTGCGGTTTCCACCTGAATCTCGGATTTGGCCGTCAGGCGTTTGTCCTGAACAAAGCGGGCAAAACAACGCGCTCCGTTACCGCATTGCTCCACTTCACTGCCGTCGGCATTGAAGATACGGTAGCGAAAATCCATATCGGGATTGCCTGGCGGTTCGACTACCAGCAACTGATCGAAGCCGATGCCGGTATGCCGGTCACTCCACTGGCGGATCAGCTTGGCCGACAGCTGCGCATGCTGGGTCACCAGATCAATGACCATGAAGTCATTGCCCAGCCCATGCATTTTGGTGAATCGCAGCAACATGTCAGGCCTCGGGTAACAGGGATTCGCCAGCGAAGAGTTCGCTGAGGGTTTCGCGGCGGCGCACCAGATGGCTCTGCTGCCCATCGACCATGACTTCCGCCGCACGTGCGCGGGTGTTGTAGTTGGAGCTCATGACAAAGCCGTAGGCACCGGCGGAGCGCACGGCCAGCAGATCGCCTTCGGCCAGCGCCAGCTCCCGATCCTTGCCGAGAAAGTCACCGGTTTCGCATACCGGCCCAACGATATCCCATTGCAGCGCGGCAACATCGTTGCGCGGGGTAACGGCATCAATACCCATCCAGGCACTGTAGAGTGCCGGGCGAATCAGATCGTTCATCGCCGCATCGATAATCGCGAAATTCTTGTGCTCGGTCGGCTTGAGCAGGTTGACCCGCGTCAGCAGTACACCGGCGTTGGCGACAATCGAACGGCCGGGCTCGACCAGTACGGTCAGATCGCGGCTGGCCAGATGCGCCTTGACCTTGCCTAGATAGGCCGCAGGGGTGGGCGGCACTTCGTCGCGGTAGGTCACACCCAGGCCGCCACCCAGATCGATGTGGCGGATATGGATGCCCTCAGCGGCCATCTCGTCGATCAGTGCCAGCAGGCGATCAAGAGCGTCGATCAGCGGCGTGTCGTCGGTCAACTGCGAGCCGATATGGCAGTCCACGCCGCAGATCTGAATATTCGGCATCTGCGCGGCGCGCCGATACACCGCTGGCGCCTGGGCGATATCGATACCGAACTTGTTTTCCTTCAGCCCGGTGGAGATATACGGATGAGTCATGGCATCCACATCGGGATTGACTCGCAACGAGATCGGCGCCTTGACGCCGAGCTCGGCAGCCACCTGTTGCAGCCGCTCCAGCTCAGCAGTGGACTCCACATTGAAGCAATGGATACCCACTTGCAGGGCACGGCGCATTTCGTCAGCGGTTTTGCCCAGGCCGGAAAAGACGATCCGCGAGGGCTCACCGCCCGCCGCCAGCACCCGCTCCAGTTCGCCGACAGAGACGATGTCAAAGCCCGCCCCCAGACGCGCCAGCAGATTCAACACGGCCAGATTGGAGTTGGCCTTGACGGCGAAACACACCAGATGCGGTGTGCCGCTCAGGGCGTTGTCCCATTCCTGCCAGGCCTGCTCGATAGCGCGGCGCGAGTAGACAAAACAGGGGGTGCCATACTGATCGGCAATCGCGGACAATGGCAATGCTTCGGCGTGCAGAGCGCCGTTCTGGTATTCAAAGGCTGTCATGGGTGCGATCAGTTTGCCGTCGGTTGCTGGGACATTTCCTCGCGAGCCGGGTCAACCGGCTGACCCGCGGGTTCTTCGGGCATGAACAGCGGGCCTTTTTGACCACAACCAGCCAATACCAGCAAAGCAAAGATGAACGCTGCGTAAAGCTTCATGATGAAATCCTTATTGAAAAGCGGGCAATATACGGCAGTATACCCAGCCGCCCGGCTTGGCGCACCCGACCGGCGTCAGTATCAGACAGAAGAGAGCACCCATGCACGAACTGAGCGAACACGAATTCAACAAACAGGCCGATCAGTTACAGGACCAGATTGAGCATGCCATGGACGCCAGCGGGCTGGATCTGAACATGGAGCAGAAGGAAGGCTCACTGATCCTGATGCTCGCTGAAGGCCCGCGGTTGGTGATTGGTCGGCAGCCGGCTTCACGTGAAATCTGGCTGGCCGCGCCGGGTAACACCTTGCATTTTGGCTACCGCCCGGGTGAAGGCTGGCTGCACGACAGTGACGACGAGCCGCTGGCTGCCGTGCTCGGGCAGATACTCGAGGATCTGACCGGGGAGGAAGTCGAGCTGGAACTGGATCTTGACCTTGAGTAACTCGACCTTGAATAACAAGCCAGCGCCAGGCAGGCAACCTTCGCCTTGCGTGCGCAAATGTTGTCTGGACGGAGACGAATGCCTGGGTTGCGGTCGTCTGATGGCGGAAATTCTCGAGTGGGCTGCGGCCAGCGATCAGCGCCAGGTGCAGATTGTCGCCGCTGCCCGGGCGCGGCACGCGCTTCGTCAGTAGCCCTGGGTTAGCCCCTGAGCGCCTGCATGGCCTTGTTCAATCCATCTTCAAGTTGTTGGCGATAGCGCAGGTACTGGACCGTTTGCAAAGTGCCGGCCGGGTCAATGGCGGACAGATCCAGATCGGTGATGTAGCAGGGATAGGCCTCGTTGCTGCGGCGCTGTTGCAGAATGTGCCGCGCTACCTCGGCATATAGTTGAGCGCCGTATTCCAGTTCGGAAAACTCCCGTTGATTGCAGAAAATACTGACCTTCAGGCGCTGGCCTTCGTGCGGTTCGGCAATGGCCTGCACCGCGTAATAGTCCGCCTCGACGCCCTGCATCGGTAGCGCTTGCGGCACCAGACGCACGCTCTGGCCTTCGCTGGCGGGCACAATGGCCATCAGTTGCACGGGTTCTTCGCGCAGGCTGGTTTCCAGGCTGAGATTGACCTGACGACGTAAGCGCGTGCTATGCAGAAAGCGTAGCAGCGGTAGCAGCAGCGTTGTCTCGTCACGGTAGGCTTGGCGATGCGTCCATACCGAGCCCAGCTCGTCGAGCACGGTGATTTCCGCCTGAGACTGTGCCATCAGCCGGTAGAATACCTGGAGTCGCTCAGCCTGGGCCTGCTGCAGTATCAGCGCCAGGTCCTGACCTTGCAGTGCATAGCGGTCGAGCACCAGCGGGCTGTAATCAGCGCGGTTGTTGCCCAGGTAGCGGGCCAGGCGCTCACGGTCGGCAATCTGCGTTATAGCGATCTGATTGCCTTTGCGCTCCAGCACCTGGTAGCTGTTCTGCACCTGCAGCAGAAAGCGTGCGGGTGGCTCACACAGCAGTTCGCGCGTGGCATCGCGGAACAGCGCTTCCACTCGTTCGGCAATGGCGCTGGAGCGATTACGGCAGAAGCAGGCGACCTGCATCTCCGGCAAATGGGAATGCTCATGGCCCTTGTTCAGGTAGTCGCAGAGTGCCTGAACACAAGCCTGCTCGCCTTCGTGGCGGGTGACCAGCAGCTCATTCCAGCTGTTCAGGGTAATCTGGTCGATACTCAGAATCAGGTTGTCGCGCAGCCCCGAATAGCCCAGCGCATCGGTGTGGCTGCTGATTAGGTGCAGATTTTTCTGGCTGGTGACCGGCAGGGGGTCAAGCCCGACATTGATCAGCAGAAGGTTATGGCAAGGCTGACTGGCGCGAGATAACGCGTCCTCGGTCAGCGCCGGTAGCGGCAGGGGGAAATTCTGCGCTATTGCCAGCAACAGATTGCCCAATTCAAATTCGGTCAGCGCGCTGTCGCCGGGGTGAACGGCGATTCGCGTTGCGGTGTCGACCAGGCCGTTACGGTGGGCCCAGGCCAGCAGTTCGATCAATTGCCGGCTGCGCTTGAGCGGCGCGTGATCACCCAGCTCCTGCTGGTTGAGTGTGCCGCGGTACAGGCTCCAATGCGCCTGGCGGTCGTCACCTTCAGGCCGCAGTGCCAGTGTCAGCAGGGGCTCGCTCAAATCTGGCGCAATACCGGGATTGATCACCTCGATCTTGCCTGCCTTGCGCTCGAAGGCAGCGTACAGCCGCCGGCCGAGCAGCGACAGATCGCGGCTGTTGACCTTGTTGATGACATTCTGGCCGCGCCCGAACTGAGACAGAAAGCGGTAGCTGTGGGTCAATTCACTGACCAGTAATAGCCGCTCCTGGGACACTTCACGCACGCGCCACCCTTGCCGGTTGTCCATTTGCTGAAGCTGGCGAGCATCCCATTGCCACTCACGCACCAGTTTTTCGATCAGGCTGCGCTTCCAGCCGAGTACCCCTGTACGGCGGCTTAGGCGCACGTCGGCTTTGATATACAGGCAGCGGCGCACCAGCTCCAGCCGTTCATGCTCGTCGCGTTGCAACAGATAGGTCTCGATACGCCGATAGAGCATGACGTAGGGATCCAGTTCGTCGACATCCAGATGATTGGCATAGACTTGGTGTTTGAAGTCCAGGCTCAGGCAGCGCGTGCCGGGGTGTTCGCTGGCATAGACCTCGGTGAGCAGTAACTTGAGTACCGATTTGTAGGGCGACTCGATTCCCTTGAACAGTTGCCAGAGCCCGGCACCGACATATTCGCCCGCCGGAATGTGCGCCATATGCCCCAGATCCAGACTGTCCTGCTCACGGATGAAACGTTTGTCGATCAACTGGCGGATATAGCCGGGGTAGGCGGATTCTTCGTTGGCCGGGACCAGCCACCACAACGGGAAGCGGCCGCCGAGCAATATCGCCGTGCGGTAAAACTCGTCCAGCAGGAGGTAGTGTTGGGTGCTGCCACAGTCTTCTATCGATAGGTCATTGCTGCGGTCACCCAGGGCAAAGGTCGCCGGATTGACCAGATGGAAATGCGCCTCGCTGCCCTGGGTCGCCGCCCAGGTGGTCAGCAAGCGGCATTTGGTCTGCAGCTCGGCCAGCGCCTGAGCCGTCAGCTCCGGGGCGTGACATACCCAGATATCCAGATCGCTTTGTTCGGACTGGGCAATGGTACCGCCGCTACCCATCAGGTATAGCGCCTGGATGTCCGGCGTAAAACCCGCCGGGTGGCGGCGATAGGTGAAACTGCGGGTCAGTGCCTGAGCCCCCAGCAGCACCTGGGATTCCGGGCTGTAGCCGGCCAGCCCATGAGGTGTTTGCCGGGACACATAGCCCGGCAATAGCGGGTGGTTTACATCAAAGAGCAAGGGGATCAGCTGCAGTACGTTGTACTGGCGTGGGGGCAAGGCCTGCAACACGCGTTGCAGGCGGCTCTGGTTGATGTCCATGAAGCGTTTGCGCAGGGTGGTGAGTGCCTTGCGGTCGATCCCGTCTTCGATCTGGAGCTGGATTTCCCCACGCTGGGCCATAGACAGCTATTTCATCCTTACTCGGCGCGTAAAATCGTCAGCAACGCCTGACTGTGCTCGGCCGCATCCAGGCCCAGGCTGGTCAGATACCCACCGTCTGGCAGGGTGGTCAGGCCACGTTGATGCAGTCGCCCAGCGGCTGCCACGACATCCGCCGACGCTTCATGTTGATGGATTTTCAGCCCTTCCAGGGAGCTGGCGAGGTTGAACTGGTTCAGCAGGTTGATTTCGGCAATTTCTTCCGGTTTCAGCATAGCGGGCAGTTCCTTTCTTGGAGGTTGTTCTCGCAGTCTAGCCTTAAACGCGACATAGAAGGATAGGGATTATCGTCTATTTGTCGTAGTGGCTTGGGCATTCAGCCAGCTTATGCCACTGGAAATTTTACCGGCGCAGGGATACAACAGCAGGACACAAGAATAACCCGCTTCGGAGAGTCCTTTCATGCTTAAGCTTCATGGTTTTGCGGTCAGTAATTATTTCAATATGGTCAAGCTTGCCCTGCTGGAAAAGGGTCTGGATTTCGAAGTCAAGGTCGTACACGGCAGCCAGGATCCCGAGTTTCTGGCGATCAGCCCGCGCGGCAAGGTGCCCTGCCTGGAAACCGAGCACGGCTTCATCAATGAAACCAACGTGATTCTGGAATATATCGAGGAGACCCAGGGTGGCAAACGCTTGCTGCCTGAGGACGCGTATCAGCGCGCCATCGTGCGTGCCCTGACCAAGGAAATCGAGTTGTACATCGAATTGCCGGCACGCAGCTGCTACATGGAAGTGTTTTTCGGCGGGAAGGTGGACCAGGCGATCAAGGACAAGGCCAAGGCCGAGATGCTGGCCGGTGTGGCCACGCTCAAGCGCCACGGCAAGTTCGCCCCTTACGTTGCTGGGAGCGAAATGACCATCGCGGATCTGATGTTTCTTTACAGCTTTGACCTGGCCTGTGCGGTGGCGAAGAAGCTGTTCGAGATCGACCTGCTGGCTGACTTCCCCGAGGCCCAGGCCCTGCTGAAAAAGCTGGGTGAGAATGCCAATGTGAAGCAGGTTGAAGCAGACAAGAACGCCGAGATGGCCGCGTTTATCGCTGCAGCGCGGGCCGCCAAGAAGTAGTGTGCGGGGCCGCGCCGGAGCATGGCTTCGCGCGGCCCTGAAAGTCAGAATGGATTCCCGCTTTCGCGGGAATGACGGTGAGGGGGTACTAAAAAAGGAGCGCAGGTACGCGAACACCAGTTGGTCCCGCGTCCCCGAAAATCCTCGCCCCACCCCCGTCATTCCCTCGCAGGCGGGAATCCAAGCAGTGTGCCGGATGGGCCCCGATGCGGCGCATCAACCTCCATACCCATTAGGGCATTTCGCCGCTGATCCACGTCAGTCCTGAACAACCCTGCCGGGCCCGCCCGCACTCAGTCATTCCCGCCCCCCACCTCGTCATTCCCGCGAAAGCGGGAATCCATTGAGAATGGGCACTGGCAATTGGTCGATGTGGGTACACCTGCGCCGCTAAATCATATCCCCGAAACGGTCATCCTTGCGGAACACCAACGCCTGGCCAAAACCTGGAATGCGAATCTGATCCGGGGTGATCTCGATCTGGCTATCGTCGATCATGTTCTGCCCGAAATTATAAATAATATCCAACTGACCCTTGAGCGCACGCTGGTCGTAGGCCTGGGCCGCGATGCGGGTCTGTTCGCGACGTGCCAGGTAATCGGCAAACACCGTCTCACCATAACGTTTGCGCAGCATCCGCTCGACCACAGTCGGAGCCAGCACTACGGCGCTGGCGTTGTTGCCGCCGAAGCCCTTGGAGTTGATAAAGCACACTTCCAGCGGGTTGTCTGCGCGGTTCAGATCCTGGGTGCTGATTCGCAGATTCTTCTGAAACACATCATCTGCCACCGCATCGATGGTCTTGATGCCGGGCAGCAGCTGGTATTTGAACGTGCCCAGCGCGGAGGCTAGCTGGTCGGCGCTGGCGCTGGCCAGGGAGTGCCCGACGTAAGCCTTGACCGCCGTCAGTGGTAGATCGTGAACACCAAAGGCCTCGGCTACCCGGTCCAGCAGCTCGGATTCGGTCACGCGGTTGGCCGGCGTGCTGGAGCCGTGGGCGTGGATAAAGCTGCGCTGCTTGACCGCATCTTCGCCGAGAATCTGCATGGCACTGTGGATCGATTTGGACATGGTCAGATAATTGCCCGGGCCCGGCGCGGAAATCGACTTCTTGAAACCGTCAGCGTTAACGAACACATCCGGCACAGCGCCATGAATGTCCGCCCCCAACTGCATGGCCAGTTCGTCATCCATCAGCATGAAGAACTGGCTGGATTCAGCCAGGGTAAAACCGCAGTTCTGGCTGAACGGGCGGCTGGCGCGGCGGAAGTCGACATCGTCCTTGCCTTCGATGCTGCGCAGGCCTTCTTCGGTGGCCAGTGCGCCCATGGCGCCGTAACCCTCGATACATTCCTGGGTAATCGGGGCTTCGCCGTTGCCTACCAGCACCACGCGGGCACGGCCGCTGGTGATCATTTCGGTGGCTTTCTGCAGGTTGTACAGGAAGCTGGCGCAGGCGCCACTGATTGCGCCGGTGGTGCCGACGCTGCCAAGGATATAAGCGTTGATAAAGTCCGCAGGCATGCTGTTCAGACCCAGCGCAAGTTGCTTGGCGCTGACTCGGTTGCCCTTCAGGCGCGACTGCATCAGCCCGCCAAAACTGTTCTCGTCCAACTGGCTCATGGCGCTGCTGGCGAACACGGCGATCTCGTCGGGCTGGACCGCGTTGACGATAGTGTCCCACGCGATGCCGGTGGAGCGCAGCGCATCGGTGGCGGCGACTATGGTCATCTGCAAGCCGCGCGGATGAAAGCGTGATGCGTACTGTTCGCCAGGCTCGAAGCCGCTGGGCAGTTGGCCGGCGGACTTGACCGGCAGCGCGCGGTAACTGTCGACCTTGATGTCACAGCCGTCGTAGACGGTGACCATGACTTCGGTATCGTTCAGGTTCTCGATCACCCAGTCAGTTGGCAGCGGCTCAGGCAGTTGCTTGGCCAGGGTGATGAAGGAGAATGGTTTTCCAGCTTCGCCAGTAATGGTCAGGTTTTTCTGCCAGTGCGCGGCGTCGACATCCAGATAGCGCTTCTCGATACGCCGCACCAAAGTGCCGTCGAGGATCTGCTGACCAAAGCGGGATTCTATTTCGGCGGGGTTCAGCACCTGGCCTTCGGCGTCGACATACTGGTCGTTCTCGACCTGGACCAGCTTCATCAATACGGCCAGGCCAGCCAGGGTTTCCTGGCGCTCGGCGCTGGGCAGGGACTCGATCACGGTGCGACGAAACCCGTGGTGAAAGGAACTGCGGCCGGCGGCGTTGTAACCACCGAAACCGACAATAACCGGCAAACGCGACATAACGCATGACTCCTGGCAGTGCCCAACTGCGCAGCCGGCATTATTGCCGGGCTGAACATTGGTATGTTCTTCGAATGCTTATGCTGACGAGAACTGTAACTGCTTGGTCACGTTTAGACCATGCTGATTTTACTTTGCTTGCGTCTTCGCAGGCCTCCTGGCCCGAGCCATTCAGCCGGCCGTTTGCTCGAAGATCACATAAACCTTGCGGGTTGGCTTAATGACTTCCCAGCTGCCGACAAAACCTGCCGGAATCACAAAGCGATCGCCGGTCTTGAGTGTGCGGCTGCCGCCTTGCTGGTCGTGCAGGATGGATTCACCTTCAAGAATTTCGCAGTATTCGTGCTCGCTGTAGCTGATGTTCCAGTGCCCCGGCTCGCACGCCCAGACGCCGGTGGAGAACTGGCCGCAGGGGCTGCTGTAATGGTTCTGTACGCTTTGCGCCGGATCGCCGGCCAGTACCTTGGCCGGGTCGGGGCGATAGTGTTCCGCCTCGGTTTTGGCGGTGGCGAAATCGATGATGTCTTTGATCGGCATGTTGGGGCTCTTTGGAGATGGCTTTCGCGGCGGGGCCACCGCTCCCACTGTGCGGCGCCGCTCACAATTGGTCGGAGCAGCTTTGGTGGGAGCGGCGGCCCCGCCGCGAACAGGGTAGAAATTACTTCATGGTCGGAATGCTGAACTCCGCACCGGAACGAATACCCGTCGGCCAGCGCGAGGTGATCGCCTTGCGCTTGGTGTAAAAGCGTACGCCGTCAGGGCCGTGCATGTGCAGCGGGCCAAACAGCGAGCGCTTCCAGCCGCCAAAGCTATGGAAGGCCATAGGCACAGGGATCGGCACGTTGACGCCGACCATGCCGACCTGAATCTCGTTGCAGAACTGCCGCGCGGCATCGCCGTCACGGGTGAAGATCGCCGTGCCGTTGCCGTACTCGTGCTCATTGATCAGTTTTACACCCGTGGCGTAGTCGGGTACGCGGACGATGCACAGCACCGGGCCAAAGATCTCTTCCTGGTAAATGCTCATTTCGGCGGTGACCTTGTCGAACAGGCAGCCACCCATAAAGAAGCCACCTTCCAAACCCGGTACGCCGACCTCACGGCCATCAATCACCAGCTCTGCACCTTCCTTCACACCCTGATCGACATAGCCTTTGACCTTGGCCAGGTGAGCCGCGGACACCAGCGGGCCCATTTCCATGCCGCCGCTCATGCCATTACCGATCTTCAGCGTCTTGATCTGGGGAGTCAGGGCGGCGACCAGTTTGTCGGCAACTTCATCGCCCACCGCCACCGCAACGGAAATCGCCATGCAACGCTCGCCGGCACTGCCATAGGCTGCACCCATCAGCGCGCTGACGGTCTGATCCAGATCGGCATCGGGCATCACCAGCATATGGTTCTTGGCGCCGCCCAGGGCCTGGACGCGCTTGCCGTGGGCGCAACCAGTGGAGTAGATATACTCGGCGATCGGGGTGGAACCGACGAAGCTGACGGCCGCTACATCCGGGTGGGTGAGCAGCACATCGACCGCTTCCTTGTCACCGTTGACCACGTTGAACACGCCATCGGGCAGACCGGCTTCGGTCAGCAGCTCGGCCAGGCGCAGCGGTGTGCTGGGGTCCTTTTCCGAGGGCTTCATGATGAAGGTGTTGCCGCAGGCAATAGCGATGGGGAACATCCACATGGGTACCATCGCCGGGAAGTTGAACGGGGCGATACCCGCGCAGACGCCCAGTGGCTGGTTGACGGTCCAGGCGTCGACGCCGCCGCCGACCTGCTCGGTGTGCTCGCCCTTGAGCAGGTGTGGGATGCCGCAGGCGAATTCGACCACTTCCAGACCACGGGTCAGTTCGCCCTTGGCATCTTCGAATACTTTGCCGTGCTCGCGCGTGATTAGCTCGGCCAGTTCGTCGGCATGGGCTTCGACCAGCGCCTTGTACTTGAACAGGATGCGTGCACGATTCAGCGGTGTGGTTTTCGCCCAGGCCGGCTGGGCTGCCTTGGCTATGGCAATGGCCTGCTCCACTTCGCTGACGCTGGCCAGGGAGACCTGGCCGCGCTCTTCGCCGGTGGCGGGTTCGAATACCGTCTGGGTGCGTTCGCTGGCGGCGGCGTGCTTGCCGTTGATGAAGTGGGTCAGTTGCAGGGTCATTGGGTCACCAGTGCTGTATCGAGTATGTATGTTTGTTTGAAGTATCTGTGCGGGCTGGCGGCTGGACCAGCCATTGCGGACACGCAGCAAGTACGTCCTTGTAGCTCATCGGTGGCGTCCCTGCCACCGACGGTCCGCAATGGCTGATCCAGCCACCTGCCTCAAATTTTCGAGCTCTCTGCTCCAGAAATGCAGAGCATAGCGGAGGCCGAGGGCTATTTGCCGTTCAAGGAGTACGCCGAATCACGTCCCCCAGTATATTGATCATCCGATCAATATGGCTCTTCTCGACAATCAGCGGCGGCGACATGGCAATGATGTCACCGGTGCAGCGTACCATCAGACCGTCCCAGTAACAGGCCTCGAACACCTCGTAACCACGCGCCCCGGGCTGGCCCTCGCGGCTGGCCAGATGCACCGCACCGACCAGTCCGGTATTGCGGATATCGATCACGTGGTGCATGCCCTTGAGACTGTGCAGCCCTTCCTGCCAGTAGATTTCCAGCTCCTGGGCGCGGGTGAGCAAGCCGTCGCGGGCATAGATGTCCAGCGTTGCCAGCGCTGCGGCGGCGGCAACCGGGTGGCCGGAATAGGTATAACCGTGGAAGAACTCGATCAGGCCTTTGGGGCCGTGCATGAACGCCTGCTGAATCTGTTCGCTGACAAATACCGCGCCCATGGGGATGGCACCATTGGTCAGACCCTTGGCGGTGGTCATAATGTCTGGCGTCACTTCCCAGCGCTGTGAGGCGAAGGGTGCGCCGACACGGCCATAGCCGGTGATGACTTCATCGAAGATCAGCAGAATGCCGTGTTTGGCAGTGATTTCGCGCAAGCGCTTGAGGTAGCCGACTGGCGGCAGGATCACGCCAGCGGAGCCAGACATGGGCTCGACGATCACCGCTGCGATATTTTCCGCACCGTGCAGCGTAACCAGTTTTTCCAGGTGGTCAGCCAACTCCGCGCCATGCTTGGGCAGGCCACGGGTAAAGGCATTGCGTTCAAGATCCAGCGTATGCGGCAGGTGATCGACGCCGGGCAATTGCACGCCAAAGGCCTTGCGGTTATTGACCATGCCGCCGACGGAAATACCGCCAAAGCCTACGCCGTGATAACCCAGCTCGCGGCCGATCAGGCGTGTGCGGGTGCCTTCACCGCGGGCACGCTGATAAGCCAGAGCGATCTTCAGGGCGGTATCGACCGACTCCGAACCAGAGTTGGTGAAGAACACGCGATCCAGGCCCTTGGGGGCAATCTCTACCAGCCGTTCGGCGAGTTGAAAGGGCAGCGGATGGCCCATCTGGAAGGTCGGGGCGAAATCCATCTTGCTTATCTGCTTGCTGACCGCTTCGGCAATTTCCTTGCGGCCATGGCCGGCGTTGCAGCACCAGAGCCCCGAGGTGCCGTCAATGACCTGCCGGCCCTCCACGTCGGTATAGAACATGCCTTCGGCGCTTTCCAGCATCCGCGGGCGGCTCTTGAACTGACGGTTGGCAGTAAAGGGCATCCAGAATTCATCAAGACTCAGGTCCTGTGACTGGGGGGTGGGCTGTTGCATGCTGTTCATGGGGCTGTCCTGGCGCTGTTCAAGCGGGTGGCTACGGAGCAAGAGATTGCCCCGAGTTTATGTCAAAAATAACAAACGAAAAAGACCGTGATCCGCATTTAAAAGCAATATTATTCGACCTTCTGTCAAATATATTGAATTTGGTCGGTGGGCTCATTACTGTTTGCCAGATCGAAGTTACGCTTTTATTGCGTTTTACCCAACAGGCGGTTACTCCAGAGTAGACGCTGATCTCAGAATTTTGCTCAGTGCAGGATAGGCGCGAGTATGGACTGGAAGACCTACGGCATTGTGACCACGGCGGTGATCTGTGTCGGGCTGGCGCTGGGGATTACCTTGCCGTTGGTCTCCCTGCGCCTGGATCAGTGGGGCTATGATGCGTTCGCCATCGGCATCATGGCGGCAATCCCGGCCGTGGGGATGCTGGTCGGGGCGAAGATCACCGCAAGGTTGGCCGGCTGGCTGGGTACCGAAAACGCCATGCGCCTTGTCATGGCCTGCAGTGCGGTGTCGGTAGGTTTGCTGGCGGTATGGCCAAGCTACGGGTTATGGCTGCTGCTGCGTCTGGTGCTGGGCATCTCGCTGACAGTGACCTTCGTGCTGGGCGAAAGCTGGATCAATCAACTGATTGAAGATCGCCTACGTGGTCGGCTGGTAGCGGTGTACGGCAGTGCCTTTGCCCTGAGTCAGCTGTGCGGGCCGCTGCTGCTCGGGCCGCTGTCCACGGGCGCGGCCAGTCAGTGGCTGAGCAGCCACGCGCTACCCTTGCTGATGGCCATGGGTGCACTGGTGTTTATCGGTCTGGCCTGGCAACGCGGGGCGTTCAGTGATGTAGCTGTTTCTGAACCGCCCCGCTGATTTCAGCGCCATTGATACTGGAGGCCGACACCGACCAGCCACTGACGGTCAGGCGCAGGCTCGTAGTAGCGGGCGCCTGCACCGTTGACGATCAGCGAGCCGATGTATTCACGGTCACCCAGGTTGTCGATGCGCGCAAAAGGCTCGACCTCCCAGTTGCCGACGGAATGGGTATAAGCCGCGCGCCAGTTGAATACCGCGTAACCCGAAGCCTCTGCACTGTTGTCATCGGTGGCGTACCGCTGGCTCAGGCTCTGAGCCTCGAATGCGGTAATAAAGTTGCTGCCAGGCGGTTGCCAACTGAGTTCGGCGAACAGGCTGTGGCGGGGTACGCCGGGCAGGGTACGGCCGGACAAGTCGCTGCCATCGGCACGCTGATAGCGATCAAAGCGGGCATCCAGCAGCGTATAAGCCAAGTAGGCGGTAATGCCGTGGTCGAAGCCCTGCTCTACCGCCAGCTCCAGGCCCCGCCGCGTTGAGCGGCCAACATTGGCAAAGGTGTCCCGTTCGGTCGATGCCTGCTTTTCGCCCGCAACGATTTCGTCCTCTACCCGACTCTCGAATAGAGCCAGATCGACCCTGGTGCGATCTTGCCGAAACTTCATACCGATTTCAGCATTGCGAGACTTGGCAGGGGTGAGGCCGAAATTCAGGCCATTTCCTTGCGGTTGGTAAGCCAACTCCTGAAAGGTCGGTGTTTCAAATCCCTGCCCCAATGCGGCATAGAGGCTAAGCGCGGGCGTCCATTGATAGCTCAGGCCTAGTGCCGGATTGGTTTGGCTGTAACGCACGCTGCCGCTGTCGTCCTGGCCGTCGGCAAGATAATCATCCTCTGAATCAAACTCGACCCGGCTGTGACGGACGCCAGCGGTCAGGGTCCAGCGCGGGTCTAGTTCCCAGGTGCTGATCAGGTATACATCCTGGCTGTCGACGGCGTTGAATTCATCTCTTCTCTGAGCGCCCTTGATGCCATTACTATTAACAAAGCCGTCACGTTGCTCGCCTTGATAGTCGTAGGTGATGCCGGCTGCCAACTCGACAGGAAGACCCAATAATTCAGTGTTGCGCTGCCAGCCAAGCTCACCTCCGCCGAAACGTCGATCAAGTTCGATGACACCGCCGCTCCCTGGCAGAAACGAGTCGTTTCTAGTTACGTTATCTCCGTCAAAAGCCAAATACTGCTGCACAAAACGTTCACCGCCGTACATCATCATTGTGACCTGATCGTCGTTAGCTAAGCGACGTGTGTAGTTCAGACCTGCCTGATTGTGTCTTACACTCTTGCGGGTGTTGTATGTATCTGGTCCAAGACCCGCCTTCGCTCTACCCACGGCCTGGCGCCTATCTTCACGCACCTGCTGCGCGGTCAGGCCAAGCGGGTCCTGGGTGTCGGGCTGATCCAGGCTGTTGACCAGCAAGGTCAGGCTGGAGGCATCGTCGATATCCCAACCCAGGCGCAGGTTGGCGGTATCACGTCGGGTATCGCTGTGGTCGCGATAGCCGTCGGTTTCCAGGCGGGCGACGTTGGCGCTGATGTTCAGATCGCCATGCTGGCCGCCATAGCGCAGCCTTGAGCGGCGCAGGCCGTCTGGGCCAAAGGCGGTGCGGCTTTCCAGCGTCGGGTAAAAAGTACCTTCGCCGGTAAAGCCCTGGATAATCCCGCCCGAGGCGTTGCCGTAGAGCGTCGTCAGCGGGCCGCGCAGCACTTCGATGCGCTGCATGCTATCCAGATCAAACAATGCAGGCTGGCCCTGGCCATCGGGCATGGTCAGCGGAATTCCGTCCTGCACCAATCTCACCCCGCGCACGCCGAAGGCCGAACGGGCACCGAAGCCGCGGGAGGAGATCTGCAGGTCCTGTGCGTAATTCTGCCGGTTAGCCGCTACCAGCCCTGGCACACGCTGCATTGATTCGGACAGGTTGGCACCGAGGTTCGAAGTATTGAGCTGCTCGTCACCCAGGGTGTCGCGGGCCAGTGGAAGCCGGTCATTCTGTCCTTGGGCCTCGCTGCCAAGGACCACTTGCGCAGGCAAACTGATTTGCCGCTCTTGAGCAAGGCCGGGACCGCTGGCGCCGAGGGTAGCGAACAGGCTCAGGGCGCAGGGGGTAAATCTTTTCATAGAGGTATATATGTCCGCTGGTGGCAAAGAGTGACGATACCTCGTCAGCCCGTGGCTGCCGATGGTCAGGAATCGGGTTTGTGTTGCGAAAGAATGCGCTTTAACGGCGGCAGCACGGTATCGCTGGCGCTGACGGTGTCATCGCTCAACTGGTCGCGAAAGTTGTCCAGCGGCGGATCGCTTTTTTCATCGTGCTCGAATACCGGCGGGCTGAACATATAGGCCACCAGCAGACGATTGAGCGCTGCCAGGCTGTCGCGGTGCGTGCGTTCATAACCATGTGTCGCGTCCGTACCGAAGCCGACCAACGCGATACGCGTATCGGTGCCGGAGCGGATCGCCGATTCCGCATCGCTGTGGTAATAGCGAAACAGGTCGCGGCGAACTGGAATTTCATCGCGGTGGCACAGGCTCTGCAAATGCCGGGTCAGATGATAATCATAGGGTCCGCCGGAGTCCTGCATGCACAGGGTCACCGAATGCTCTGTGGTGCTTTGCCCCGCAGCGGACGGGGCGATATCCACGCCGACAAATTCGCTGACATCCCAGGGCAACACGCCAGCCGAACCGGTGCCGGTTTCCTCGGTAATGGTGAATACCGGGTGGCAGTCCATTGGTAGCAATTCACCGCTGTCGACCACCTGTTTGATCGCCGTCAGCAATGCCGCGGCACCGGCCTTGTTATCCAGGTGCCGGGAGTTGATATAGCCGGTGTCGGTAAATTCCGGTGAGGGGTCAAAGGCGACAAAGTCACCGACATGAATTCCCAGCGCTTCGGTTTCCGCGCGGCTGGTGGTGGCTGCGTCCACGCGCAGCTCCACGGTATCCCAGCTGACGGCCAGGGTGTCTACCCCTTCGTTGAACGCGTGTCCGGAGGCCATCAATGGCAACACGCTGCCGCGCAGACAGCCATTGTCGCCGAACAGGCTGACACGGCTGCCTTCGGCGAAGCGGCTGGACCAGTGGCCTATGGGTGCCAGCTCCAGGCGGCCGTTGTCCTTGATGCCGCGCACCATGGCGCCGATGGTATCCAGATGGGCTGCTATCGCGCGGTCGGGCGTGGCCTGCTTGCCTTTCAGCGTTGCACGGATGGTGCCGCGGCGGGTCAGTTCATATTCCACACCCATGGCGTCCAGATGCTCGGCAACGTAACGAACGATACCGTCGGTAAAACCGGTCGGGCAGGGAATGGCGAGCATCTCCAGCAGGGTGCGCTCAAGAAACTCCATGTTCGGTCCGGGGTAATTCTGAGTCATGCATTTCTCCGTTCGGTTGCGTGCAGCGCCGTCAAACGTGTGAGCGGCTGAGCGGAAACAGCAAGTCGATAAAGCGTTCCGCGGTGGGCTGCGGTTCGTGATTGGCCAGGCCGGGGCGTTCGTTGACTTCGATAATCACATAGTCTGGCTGATCCGGTTCCGGTACCAGCATGTCCAGTCCGGCGACCGGTATTTCCAGGGCCTTGGCCGCGTCAATGGCGGCCTGCTTGAGCGTCGGGTCCAGTTTACGCGTGACATCCACCAGCATGCCGCCGGTATGCAAATTGGCCGTGCGCCGTACAAAGAGCTGTCTGCCGTAGGGCAGTACATCATCCAGGCTGAAGCCCTGGGCTTCAACCGTACGCCGGGTTTCATCGTCCATCGGGATACGGCTTTCGCCCTGGGTGCTGGCCTGGCGCCGCCGGCTCTGCTTTTCAATCAGTTGCCTGAGTGTTTTCACGCCATCACCGCAGACCTCGGCCGGGCGACGGATGGCGGCGGCCACGACCTGATAGTTGATCACCAGCACACGCAAATCCTGGCCGGGGTGATAGCTTTCCAGCAGTACCTGGCTGTCATATTGGCGAGCGCTGGCAATCGCTGCTTCCAGCGCATCGGGCTGGCGAATATCCACCGCGACGCCCTGGCCCTGTTCACCGTTGTTGGGTTTGACCACCAGAGTACTGTGTTCGGCAAGAAAGGCGGCGTTGTCCTCCGCGCTGCCAGCAACCCGAAAATGCGGAGTATGCAAACCCTGGCGCTGCAGGGTGCGGTGGGTCAGCTGTTTGTCCTGGCACAGGGTCATGCTGATCGAGCTGGTCAAGTCACTGAGAGATTCGCGGCAGCGGATTCTGCGCCCGCCCTGGGCAAGGCTGAACAGGCCTGCGGCGGCATCATGGATGATGACTTCGATCCCCCTGCGGCGTGCCTCCAGGGTAATAATCCGCGCGTAAGGGTTCAAATCCCGATCTTCATCGGGGCCAATAAACAGGGCCTGGTTGATGCTGTTTTTGCGCTTGAGCGCAAAGGTGCGCAGCTTGCGAAAGCCCAGCTTGCGGTAGAGCGCCTTGGCCTGCTTGTTGTCGTGCAGCACAGACAGGTCCAGATAAGCGCAGCTTCGGCTCATGAAGTACTCGACCAGGTGCCGGACGAGTGTTTCACCGACGCCGAAGCGTTGGGTGTTGCTGTCTACCGCGAGGCACCAGAGGCTGGAACCCTGCTCGGGGTCGGCAAAGGCCTTGTGATGATTCAGGCCCATCACGGTGCCAATCACTTCGCCGCTGTCTTCATCCTCAGCCAGCCAGAATACCGGCCCACCGGATTCCCGCGGGGTAATCTTCCCGGGGTCGATGCAGGCCATGTTCTGCATCTTGTACAGGCGATTGATCGCCTGCCAGTCTGATTCGCCGTGGGGGTGACGCAAGCGAAAACCCTGAGGGCTCTGATGCGCAGGCCGGTAGTTGCTGAACCACAGGCGCAGCGTGTCCGAGGGATCCAGAAACAGCTGTTGTGGGGCGAAGGACAGGACCACCTGTGGATCAGCTACATACAGGACGATATCCCGTTCGCCTGGCTGTTCCGCCAGCAGCGTATTGGCCAGCAAGCGGTAGTCGGAAAAGGTCTGGCCAAACAACAGCCTGCCCCAACCGCAATGCACGGCCGCATCGGCGGTGGCACCGGTGATGGTTCCCTGCTTGGCGTGGCCAGCGCGCAGGCCTTCGTAAGTAGGCGCATTGCCGCGCTGCAGGCGCTGCTGGTCAGGAGGCATGGGTCTGGACATGTGCGTCTTTCCTTAGAGGTTGTGGGCGTCAAGCCACAAGCCAAGCATCGCCAACTGCCACAGCTTGGAGCCGCGTAGTGGCGTGATATGCGCTTTAGGGTCGCTGAGCAGGTTGTCGAGATAATCGGTATTGAACAGACCGCGCTCCCGTGCTCTTTGACTGGTCAGGGATTCCTTGACCCACTCCAGTGTCGAGCCCTCCAGATATTTCAATCCGGGCACTGGAAAATAACCTTTGGGTCGATCGATCACTGCAGCCGGAATGACCTTGCGCGATGCCTCTTTGAGCACATACTTGCCCTCATTCGGCAGCTTGAAGCGGCCAGGTACGCGCGCGGCCAGCTCCACGACCTCGTGGTCGAGGAAAGGCACCCGCGCCTCTAGCCCCCAGGCCATGGTCATATTGTCCACGCGCTTGACCGGGTCATCGACCAGCATCACGGTGGTGTCCAGGCGCAGTGCCTTGTCCAACCCGCTCGTGGCGCCGGGCCGGGCAAAGTGCTCGCGGATAAAGTCACCCGCGTAGTCGTGCTGGGCCCAGCCTGGGCTGACGGTTTGCTGATACTCGGCAAAACTGCGGTCCATGAATGCCTGCTGGTAAGCGGCGACTGGATCGGCGACCTGGTCCACCTGGGGATACCAGTGGTAGCCGGCAAAAATCTCATCTGCGCCCTGCCCGCTCTGGACCACTTTGCAGTGCTTGCTGACCTCTCGGGATAACAGGTAGAAGGCGATGCAATCGTGACTGACCATCGGCTCGTTCATTGACGCGATGGCGCTGGGTAATTGCGCAATAATCTCCTGCTCGGGAATCATCAACTGATGATGATCAGTGGCGAAATGCTCGGCGATCAGATCGGAATACTGGAACTCATTACCAGCCTCGCCATTGACGTCGGCAAAGCCGATGGAGAACGTCTGCAACTTTTCTGCACCCGCCTCGCGCAACAGGCCAACGAGCAGGCTGGAGTCAACACCGCCGGAGAGCAGAACACCGACATCGACTGCCGCCAGATTGCGGCGTTTTACCGACGTACGCAGGCTGTCGAGCACGCGGTCCTGCCAGTCATCGAAAGACAGTGACTGCTCGTCGGCGCGCGCGCCGTATTCCAGATCCCACCAGCGCTGCTGATGGGTGCTGCCGTCGCTTTCCACGCGCATCCAATGCCCCGGCGGCAGCTTTTCAATGCCATTGAGCAGCGTCAGCGGCGGGGGCACCACTGCATGGAAAGACAAATAGTGATTCAGCGCGACCGGATTGATGTTGGTGTCCACGCCGTCGGCCTGCAGCAGCGCCGTCAGGCTGGAGGCAAAGCGTAAGCGCTGGTCGGTGCGGTTCAGATATAACGGCTTGATGCCGAGGCGGTCACGCGCGAGGAACAGCCTTTGGCTGTCGCGCTCCCAGATGGCCAGCGCGAACATACCATTGAGGCGTGGCAGTAATTTCTCACCCCAGGCATGGAAGCCTTTGAGGATGACCTCAGTATCACCGCCGGAAAAGAAGCGGTATCCCATGGCCTGTAGTTCAGCGCGCAGCTGGGGGTAATTGTAGATAGCGCCATTGAATACCAGTGACAATCCTGCTTCAGCATCCACCATGGGCTGCCCGGATGCCTCCGTCAGATCCATCACCTTGAGCCTGCGATGCCCCAGACCCAAGCTGCCCTGGGCCCAGAGGCCGGAGGCGTCTGGCCCGCGTTGAGCCATGTGGCGGGTGATGCGATCCAGTGTTGCCATGTCCGCTGGCAACCCATCAAAACGAAGCTCTCCTGCGATTCCGCACATACTGTCGCCCTTGTCAGGGGGTGAATGGGCTGACTCGCGCAGTTAGCCTGCTGTAGAACTCAGACGCCTTCGCGTGGCGACGGATTGCACCGTCAACGGCTTAAAACATGCGCGAATCATGCTTTTAACTAACACTATTGACCGGGATTGCGCGCTAGAGTTGCGTTTTAAATGCACCTGGTGCAAAAGCGCTGGCGGCTTTGCACTGGGTGCTTATGAGGAGGGTTCAGGGTTCGAGTGCCTTGATCGGTGGATTTTCATAGCTGTCTTCAATCTCGATGCCCGCAGCCTGCGCCTCGGCTTCCAGCTGCGAACGTTGCTCGTGATACTGATCCAGCAATGCAGGCAGGAGCTGCTGCCAGTCTTTTTGCTGCTCTTCACTGAAATGCTGCGACCAATAGGCGTTTTCAGTCAGCAGTTCCAGGCTGATCAGGTAAGTGCCTTTTTCCTCCGGTTCGCTTCGGGAGTTGCTGCGCTGCACCGTGACATGCAGGTAGGTATGGTCCTGGTAAAAATACCAGTGGTAAGTGTTGCTTGAGCCAAGCCACTGCTCAAGGGAAGCCTCATACCGAGGATCAAACCAAGGATGATCCAGCACGCGTTTGCCAAGCACCTTATCCGCGGTATTGATCCTGGAAGCCTCTGAGCCGGGAATACGTGGCGCAGGGAACCGATAGAAATGCGCCCAGCCGCCGGTTTGCAGGCGGTTCAAGAGCTGATAGACGAAAGCTTTCTGTTCCGCGTGCGGACTGTTATCCGGAAGACCGCGAACATTCAGCGTTACCTGCTCGACAAGCCGGCCCTGAGCTTCTTCAACGACCGTGGAAATACGCCCAACATCGTCCAGTTGCAACAGCTCGGAGCCGTTGTGCGACAAGGTTACCGAAGGCAGGTCCGGCTCTGAAAAGCGCTTGTTGATTTCATACCAACAGATCCCGACCGGTGCCAGGCAGTCTTCATCAAATGGCAGAGGGGGGCTTGCGACTGAATCAGCGACTGGTTGCCCGAGGAACATCTGGACACTGGTTGTGGGGCTGGTGCTCTTTTGTTCTGAGCCCACCTTTTGGCCCTCGGTGCAGGCGCTGAGGAGTAGAGCGGCAAGGAAGGAATTGACGCGTTTAATTGGGCTCATTTTTGGCTATTCAGAACGCTTGTCTAACGGGATTGACTACCCTTCTGCTATTCAGTTGTATCAGTATCGCCCCCAGCCCAATACCAGATAGTTGCACCCCAATCGGAGTCTTCAAAGTTAGGCATAACCTCGCCCTTATTAAAAAACTGTCGTGACTCAGCTGAGGCTGGAGTAGACCAATATCCAGCATGGCTACAAGGTTGGCCAGCGTAGATTTTTTCGGGTATTGCTCGTTCCTGCTGCTCCTCATCAAATCGCGCATACCAGCGGGCACTGCTCTCCTGATCAAAGCAATCACCGTAGGGGGAGTAGCTGTGGAGCTGATCCGGGTTGGGGATCCGAACGGGTTTAACCACACGGTTAACCGCCACATAAACCCTCGGCAAACCGTCCTCTTGGGCGCCTAATTCTGGATATTCTCCAGCACGGACAATCAGGCCATTGTCATAATTGATGCACTTGATGTCGGGGTGTGCGGCAAACGCTTGGCGAACGGTCTCCTCTCCACCCAGACGCTCGACGAAGGTCTGGCCTAGCACCGTATACCAATTGACGCCTTTTATATGGCTGCACAGCTCACGGCCCATAGAGAAAGCGAATGTGTCAACTTCAAGTCCTGAATATTGTTGAGCCAGTTGATACTCCATTGGCATGTATGAAGCAAAGTCATACGGCAGCTTGCAAGCCAGTCCACTGTAACCGCTTTCTGCGGCAAGCTTATTCACGAGAAACAATAACCACTCATGAAAATGCTTTTTCCCGTCAGGCTCGTTCAAATAGTCCCATGGCAAGGTTAATTTCAAATACGAGCGGTCTTTATCGCCATGTGTCGCAAATGAGGTGAGTAACGATAAACTGTAAACACCGGCCTCTTTTTGGTTTCTTGCACTGCTGATGTGCCATTCGCGCTGGTCATTTGGACCTGACGAAAGGATCGCATCTCGATGCTTATCGAATTTTTGCCTGCTCAGTTTTTGCGGGCGGCCCGCTACCTGCCAGTTTAAATGGGCTTCAAACTCCTCATAAAAGCGCTCAAAGCACTCAATAATTTTTTCTTTGACGGCGGTGGTGTAGCCTTCCTTGAAGTACAGCGTGGCTGCAAGGCCAAGCCGAATTACGGGAGCTCCATCAGGCAGCTCGAATTCCAAGCCAGGAGCTTGTTGGGCCAGTTTTTCCAGCGGATCCATGGGCATTCCTGTTGTCCTGTTTAGCTGGCGGCAGCCGCGCCGACAAGTGCGCTAGCGCCAAGAAGACTTGCGAGCCAAGCCCAGGCGACCTGAGCTAATCGAATCAGTACCATTAGACCAGCAACGATTGCTGCTGGTACGCCAGCGGAAACGAGAGCCCCGGCAAGAAGTATGGCTACCACTACGGTCCCGACCACAACACCCACATTGATAAGCACCTGCACCCAATCTATCTCTCTTAGCATCTCAATGGTCAGATCCTTATGGTACTGAACTTCGCGCCATATGGCCTGAAGCTGTTCGTCGGTCCAGCGCAACACTTCCGCACCTGTTTCACTGACCCATTCCCAAGCATTACCAGCCTGGTCACGTACCCAGGCCCCTTTGCCGCTCAGCCAGGTTACAGCCTCTTCAAACTGGCGTTGCGGGAAGCCAGGGAGTCCCCGCTTCCAGCAAATTCATTCGTAGTTAATTTGTTTGTAATAGATGGCAAAAACGAGGCTTATCCAATACACCGATAGCGTCAGGGAAGTGAGATATAGCCATGCCTTTAGATATACGCTAGCTGTTCTTTTTTTTATCTCGAATAAATACAAAAAACTATACCGATGCATGCGAGCGAATCTGTCAAAAGGATTTGCTGGCTCTTTTGCCGGGTCGGGCAGTTTTGAGAGGTGGCGATCCCATATGCTTATCCCGTGCACACAAATATAGAACCCGTTAGCAAAACCGATCAGGAAAGTTGCTACCCAAATATCAATTAAGAGGTTCATTAGTTCTTTGGTATCTTTTCTCGTAAATAAATTCGCCCGCCACCTCACCTAATTCTCCCACTTGGCTTCCCCCTGCGTAGACGCCAATAGCTGCTCCGGTCAAAGCCACAACAGCGATCACCGGAGCGCCTAGCATTACGCCAAACACTATCGCTACTGCAGCCGCGGTGCCTGTTAACGCTTTGGCTCCAATGTATCCCCCAGTCGCACCACCGCCAACGCTTGCTGTGAAACCGCCGACTTGACGGAAGGTCACTCTTCGACAGGACTCGGCATCTTCTGTCTGGCAGGCATCTACAATTCTACGGGTTCTTACACCCCTATCAATCGCAATCCCGAACCATCCGAACAACTTCGCGCCTTTGGACCATGCCGAAATTGCCTGTATTCCACGTTCTAGCTGAGGGACTTGACCATGTTCAATTATTTCAGATGCATTGTGTAATGGGGATTTATAAATATTCAGATATTTAACACGCCTAACTCTTGGGCAGGAACAATACTAACGGCTCTTCGAAAGGCCAAAAGAAATAATTTTAATTAAATCAACTTCAAAGTAGTAAGCGAGCGCACTAGCGAGGAAAACAAACCAGTGCGCAATCAAAGTAAAGCACGTAAAGTATAACCAGGCGCTTATAAATACCGGTGCGGCTTTTCTTTTTGCGAACGTGTGGAGCAGACTATATTTATGCATTCTTTCAAATCCATCAAGCGGACTTTCAGATTCTCTTCGATAATCTGGGTAGTCTGACAAATATTTGTCCATGAGTTTGATGCCATAGAAACAGATAAAGAGCCCATTTAGAAAGCTCACGCCAGCGATAGTAAGAACGCTGAAAACTATCACTGTTTCAAGATTCGGTATGTTCATTCTGCTGATCGCCACTCATACACCATTTGGCCGGCGGACTCTCCGATAGAACCGCCAATTGACCCTGCAGCCTGCACCTCTACCGCGGCCGACGCAGCGATTAACGCAATCACGAGAGAACCTAAAGTTTATCCAAATACTAATTTGAAAGTTTTGACAGATAGATTTTACGAAAGACCGAAAGAAATGATAGTGATGGGGTCCACGTTAAAAAAATAAGCCATTGCTCCAGCCGCAAAGACGAACCAATATGCGCTTAGGCCTAATGCAGTAAGGTATAGCCACGCTCGCATGGGAATCCCAAGACGACGTTTGTTTCTAGCAAGGATGTATCCGAAGCTGTATTTATGCATTCTCTCGAAACGATCAAAAGGACTTGCAGATTCCCTCCGGTAGTCCGGCAGCTTTGATAAAAACTTGTCCATGACTTTAATTCCGAACAAACAAATGAAAAATCCGTTTATAAAGCCTGCGAAAGCAATCGCAGCTACTGATAATGGTACAACCGTTTCAAAGTTAGATGGATTCATTCTGGCGATTTCAACTCGTATACTTTCTGGCCCATGATCTCACCAAAGGATCCTCCGAATGTGCCACCAGCGTATACTCCTACCGCACTCCCGTTACGGCGATCACGAATCAATGGGGTCAGCGTCATTGATTCTGTTGACCGAGACTGCGGGCTTTCCGTCTCAACACTATCTCCGTTACGTCGTCCACCGCCCTTTCTGGTCTAACCCGTTCATCACCCCACACCCAGTATTTGCTCGCACCGTCACGGCGCTCGGTCGTATATTGCTACGCTATTGTGCTTCGAAATATTGATCTGTATGCGTTATAGGTAAGAGGGCTGCTCGAACTGTGGGCGCATCCGCCTAAAATAATTATCAGGAGGATGCGCGAAACAGATTGATGGTCAGCCATACTGATACCCAGGGACGGGATGTGAATCTTGTCTTGCCAGCCGCTCGGCTTCCTTGTTCAGCTCTTCCTGACGCCATTCGCTTACTATCTGCTGCAAATCATCCCTATCGGCCTGATCGCCAAAAACAGCGGCAGGCGTGATCGTGCGGCTGGCCTGCGCGGTTAGCCTTTGCTGTGCACGGTTCAAGTTACGCATCTCTTGATCTTGCAACTCCTCGGCGGATGTCACGTCTTTTAGATACTGCTGATAAAAACTATGCATCTCTGTTGAAGTTTTGTTGTAGAAGCGCATGTCATTACGGGCCATTTTCCTGAACTCGACAAAACTCCCAGGGCCCCATGCCTCTATCTCTCTCATCAGGTTGTAGAGCTGCGATCTCAGGTCGACTTTTTCCTCCTCGGTAAAGAGATTTCCATCCCGGCTGAGGCTGGCATTCCAGCGCAATAGATTGGTCAAGGCTGCACGGGCGTAGCCAGAGTCACTGTAGTGGTGTGGAAATGAGGCAATTTGGGTAATAAAGCTCCGGCGTTTGGTCGCATCGCCAGTAATCGAGAGATTGGCTGTGAAACGTGCGCAGGCGCCTTCTTCCAGCGCCGCACAGCCAGGCTGCCATAGCACTGATGCCTCACTACCGCCGCCGGGTCTGCGCGGCATAAAGTAATGCTGTTCGCCATGGTGGTGGTATGGATCGCCTTGCAGATTGACAAGGCCAGCCAGCAACAGACTGGTTGCCTTGATTGGCGGGGCGAGTGAGGCCAGCAGCATGACCAGTCCGGGAACCACTATTTTCCACTCCGCATCCATCCAGGTCGCGGGAACAGAGGGTACGAGATCGTTGTTATTGACAATACGGTGGTGAACCAGGCTTTTGGCACTTTCAACAAATGCGCGGTCACCCGCACGCGGGGCGCCGTAGGTGTAGAGAATAACTTTGGGTGCGTAGTGGAGACGTTTTATCCAATTAGCCAATAGCAGCGCAATCGAACCGCCCAAACTGTGACCGCTTACAATAATAGTCTGACCGTTTGTATAGAAACGGCCCAGATAATCCGCAGTGAACCTTTGCGCAACAAGGTAAGCTTCATGGAAACCGCGGTGCGCATTGCCCGTGCCATGTTTAATGGGAACCTGCCGCGCATCGAAATCGCGAAGCCAGTCATCAAAACTAGCACTCCCGCGAACTGATATCAGAATCACCTTGTCGTTATGGGTAATGAAAGCCTGTGTATCGGTCTTATCATCATGCAGGAAGTGTTCATCTTCTGAAGTAAATTTTTCGCTTTGAATTGGATAACGCCCAGGGTCGTAGGGCACAACCTCAAAGCGTTTTGAGTAGGGTACTTCTTCGGACAATAAATGAAAGTTGGCTGTATCAAAGAGAGTTGGCTTTTTTTGGCAGGCCAATTGCTCTCGCAGCACATTACCGATGCTTCCTGCTCCCAGGTAAGGCGGTGGGTGTGAGGGTTCAGTACCTTTTCGTTTTATGCTGAAAGGCGCATACGACAGTTTGCACATCACGGCCAATTGATAGGCATTCAGTGCAGAAAACTCAGGTGACGTTGAGAAGATCGGGCTATAAGCCCTGAGCGCTTTGACCTCAAATACGTGATGCTGATTGGGCTCCAGAGCAATGCCGGGCTGATCCGCCGTTGCTCCTGAAGCTTGTTTCAGACCTGCGCTGGGTCTTGGCCCCCAGGTATCGTCTGGATCTGGCAGGTGGTTTATGGCCTCGACCAGATCACTGACCTCCACACGATAAAAGCGTGCGCCTTCCTGGGTGGCGCGCTCCTCTGCCAGATAGGTTTTGGTGCACCCTGAACGACGGGGGCCTATCGGGGATTGCTCAGCAGCTATTTGTAGCGCTGTCAGAGGGAGTGGGTAATCTTCTCGGTCGAGCAAGTGTTCGTACCAGCTATCTCCACCGCGGTACTCGGCGTTAATTGATAAGAGCATAGGTCCGCAATAGGTATCTTTGATAAGAGCAAAACCATCGTGATCAAGCGATCCCCGGTAAGCCTGTCCTTGCATATCATAAAGCTGAAAAGCGATACCGCTGAAACATGTTGCTTCCCCATGTTCGTCAACGAGACGAAAACTTACCCACTGGTTTTTTATGGGGCAATCCAAACTGTTGGATTCTTGAGTGCTGGGAGAGTCATTCATCCGTGATTATTCCGTACAGTTGGGGTAGACAGTGCATTCCTGACCGTTCATTTGGAAGGTCTTGAATATGGGCGGCTCTTGGCAGCGCTCGGAGGCCTCTGTGCCCTGGCAAGGCTTCCAGCCTGTTGGGGTTTCAATCCAGCGCCTGCGCACAGATGGTCGCTCCTGCGGATCTTCACGAATCTCCAACATAACGGTTTTGCCCGCCAGCTCATCCCGTCCAAGGGTGACACCAAGGCCCTTGCGTTTGGATAGGTCGTAATCCTGCGACCAGTTTTCGTCTGGCTGCGAGCAATGGAGTAGTTTGTCTATTCCAGCGTAGAGGCGACTGATCTGAAACATCCAGCCGCACATGCCGCGCAGGTAGAGCCTGCCCTCATTATCAAAAGCGGGAGCGTTCTCTGGTCTGGTGTCGACAATACCTAGCCCGCCCCCATGCCGACTTTGTCGGTCGTTAAGTTCGTCATAATGCCCAGTGACATATAACGCCACCCGATACAGTTCGGAATGACATGAGCCAACATGGTGCGTCAGAGGGATTTTCAGGCTGAAGTCGTGGGGGTAATTCTTCAGCTCAGTGGTCTGTTGCTGGGTCATGTTCCGAGTAGAGGTGCCACTTGTCCCGAAATTGCGTACCTGGCACTTCTCTTCATCCAGTACCTGATACTGCGCCGATGCCATCAACTCAAAATTGGCAGGCAACTTACCCTCCAGCGTGAAGTGCTCACGGCCACTGCGTTCGGTCAGTGACAAGGCACCCTCCTTGGCCATGTGCCCAGCAAAGCTGCAGGCGGTAAGAGTAAGAGTGCTCAGACACAGCAATAGAGGCAGCTTCATGGTTTGCTCCGGGCCAGAGTATTGGCCAATACATTACAACAGCGCTGATAGTGGGCTGTAGGCGTTTCGCCGGGTTGCGCGGTCCAGAATGGCAGGTTGGCAAGTTGGGTGTCCAACTGATGCTGCAGAAGAAAATGCACTTGCTCAGTAGAGCCCCAGCCCCAGGCTTGGGCATTCTGCAACTGACGCTGCAGCCAGTTCTGCAGCGTTTCGTGCGCCATCAATTGGGTGACTGCTGCAGGGTATTGCTCCCACAGCCATTGCTCCAGGTTGTGCTGACGAATAGCGTTACGGGTTTCTCTCGGCTCGGGAATATCCAGCCAGGGCGTGCTCGTAGGTGAGTTTTGGACTGCGGGAGTTGGGTTATCCCATACGGCCCATTCGTCCTGATGCCAGCAAAGCAGGCTGTGCAAAGGGCCCATCAACAAGGGTCGCTGTTTGGGCATGAGGTTGGCAAGGTGGTGGGCAATAACCCGGTTGTCCTGAAAGCGGTACAGGGCTTTTCTCTCAGCTTCGGTAATCAGCATGCGCTCACGCCAGTGCGTACATAGCGCTGTCAGCTCAAGCTTGTCAGCGCTTGCCAGCCAACCCCAGTTTTGCTCTGGGGTATCGAATAGAAAGCTGAATGCTGATGATTTGAGACTGGGTATCTTTATCAGCCAGGGGCCTATGTCTTTAAGGTCGTCAAAATCTGTACCGGTGTACAGGTTGGTATAGTCCTGCATCAAATCCAGACCAAAGAGAATGGGGATCAGATCAGGTTCTGCCAAGCGATCAATAGTCAGAAAGAGTTCGCGTCCGGCAGCTTGTTGTTCAGCCATCCATCCCTGTGGGTTGATTGGCTTATTGTCAATCATACGGGACATACCCCTTCACGGCAGGATTCGCATATCGGACAGCGGCTGGCGCCAATTGATCGCGCCTGACGTGCCAAATTGATTTGCGCGTTGGCCAGTACTGGCGTGGTTGTGGCACCCGCGCTATCACTGTCCGCCGCTCCCGGCAGCCCGGGGAGCTTGATGCCGATACTCGCGCCTCTGCCAGGACTACCTCCGGAGTTGATCTTGATCCCAGGCCCACTCAGCGTCACGCCACTGGGATCAAGCTTTAGAAAGGAACCACCACCCTTAGCCGTCAGCTCCATGCCCGCGTCGATAACCACTTTGCTGCCGGCGTAGTAGTGGATCTCGTTACCCGCTTCAATGAACTGGCCGGTGCCCAGCTTGATGTGCTGACTGGTGCCGACGGTCAGGTGGTCATTGGCCTTGATCTCGGTTTTGCGCTCGCCGTGGGTGGTGTGGTGCTCTTCGGCCATGAATTCCGAGTAGCTGTTGGCTTCGACTCGATCATGACGCTCATGGCCGACGCGGATCTTCTGGTCGTTCTCGATGTTTTCGTCCCAGTCGCGCTGGGCGTGCAGGTAGATTTGTTCTTCGCCCTTTTTATCCTCGATACGCAGTTCGTTATAGCCATCTCCGCCACCGCCCGGAGCCGTGCTCAGGGTTTTGAATACGCTGCGGGTTTTGTGTGCCGGTAGCTCATATGGCACCGGATGGGTCTTGTGGTACAGACAGCCGGTGACCAGGGGTTGATC
>TARA_R110002111_G_scaffold262851_1_pt1 | contig 62433 bp, 43 predicted proteins | sample TARA_R110002111 | Tara Oceans TARA_R110002111 (sample SAMEA4397363) | marine metagenome | biome: Polar Biome; feature: [ZZZ] marine water layer (ENVO:01000295); material: water (ENVO:00002006), including particulate matter (ENVO:01000060) such as... | depth 199 m
TCAATTTCAGCATCTATCGTTTTCTTTCAATAAGCACGTTTTGAAGAATCACCTGTGTCTCAGTTGTTTAGCTGCAAGGATCAATCTCAGGCGACACAAATCGGAGAGAACAGCCTGAGAATTGTATTTTCCCGGCATAGATTTCCGACGGGGGGGAATACACAAACTCGTTTAATCTGCTGCTTAAAATTCGCCGAGTACATTTCCATCTGCGATATTCACCAGATTATTACGGGTGTTCGTGTCAATATTTTCGCTGATAAAGCGTACGGCTCCGTCACCCAATAGAACATGCATTCCACCGGTATGCGTGCTGCCGGGCTCTCCCCATTTTCCCAGACGACCTGGCTGGGATTGTGCCATAGGGGGGGTTCGCCAGGTACAGCAGCGAAACTCATTGATCCCGCGGGCTATTTTTAAATTGGTTCCCAGCCCCACATGAGATGCAGCAGCCCAAGACTGACATTCGCCGTCATCGACGTCCAATGTCGTTTCAGCAACCGCAACACTGTTACTCGTTCCGTCTCTGACATCGCGGATCTTGCAATTCGAGTTCATACCAAACATCGCCCGACTGGTTTTGACTTCGTTGGCCCAATGAATACATGGGTCTCCCCAATACTCTCCCTTGGAAATACTGAACCCATAACTGGTTCTGGCTGTATTGGTGACTCCGGTACCATAATTTGTGTCGGCACCGGGATATTTTGCACCACCGCCATCGGACGGGCAGATGAGAATGGGAATAATATTGGTCCCTAACACGGCATTTCCACTGGCAATGGCCCCGCCCCCTGCCAGTGCATTAGAACTTTTGTTATGCTGTCCGGTTGCGGCACTGAAATTATACTGATTATACAATGGTGCCTGATCTATAAAGGGTAGCAGATACAGCCAGCCGGTATGATTTGTAATCGTTGTCGTTACAGCGGCAGGAACACAATTGCCGGGATTCGCAGTCGCGCAAGGAAATACCCGATGGATATCGTGGTAATTATGTAACGCCAAGCCAACTTGTTTCAGATTGTTCTTACACGCCGACCTTCTGGCGGCTTCTCGGGCCTGCTGAACTGCTGGCAGCAACAAGGCGACTAAAATCGCAATAATGGCAATTACCACCAGCAACTCAATCAGCGTAAAGCCATACCGATGTTCTGGTTGCCTTAATCTCATTCTCATCCCTCTTTTTTGTTTATCAGGTATCCAAAAGTGCTAGCAGGACGAAGTCTGAGTGAATTCCATACCTCAAACATCACAACTATACATTTATGTCTAATTTTAGGTCCTATTCATTAAAGTCTATGACTATATAAGGCTTAGTCAATGTAATACAGATCCAACTCGGGGACATCTTGTTAAAAAACGCAATTTATCGCAACACGTATCGCGATTGAGACTATCGAAATCATGCTCGACCTTACGCCCTTTCAGCCAGATGTTTTAAGCCTACGAACAGTACCCAAAATGCTGGTAATTGTTTAACCTAGGTAAATACACAAGAGCTCTGACTTTGGCCGGAGCGATGGGAACCGCCTGCCCTCAATCACTAACATTTCTCCAATTCGAGGTTTCTAGCAATGCTGGCAAAACGAATCATTCCTTGCCTGGATGTCCATGCGGGCCGCGTTGTCAAAGGAGTCAACTTTCTGAATCTGCAGGACGCCGGCGATCCTGTGGAAGTCGCCGCGCGCTATGAGGAACAGGGAGCCGACGAACTGGTCTTTCTGGATATCACGGCCAGCCACGAAGAACGCGAGATCATTCTCGATATTGTCCGGCGAACGTCGGAGGTCATCTTCATGCCTCTTACGGTCGGGGGAGGGATTCGGACGCTGGAGGACATTCGCGCCTTGTTGAATGCCGGCTGTGATAAAGTCTCGATCAACTCTTCCGCTGTCAAAAATCCGGACTTGATCCGGGAAGCCGCCTTACGGTTTGGCAGCCAGTGCATTGTCGTCAACATTGATCCCAAGCGGGTTCAGAAAGAGGGCAAAGAATTCTGGGAAGTACACGTGAACGGCGGACGCGTTCCGACCGGGCTCGAAGCAATCGAATGGGCACAACACGTAGAAGACCTCGGCGCAGGGGAAATCGTGCTGACCTCGATGGATGCCGACGGAACCAAAGATGGCTATGATCTCCCGATGACCAAAGCCGTAGCAGAAGCCGTCACGATCCCGGTCGTTGCCAGCGGCGGCGCAGGTTGCCCGGAACACTTATTTGAGGTCCTGACCGAAGGAAAAGCAAGCGCGGCGCTTGCTGCCAGCATCTTTCATTATGGCACTCACCCTGTCGATGAAACCAAGCGATATCTGGCGGAACGGGGCATACCCATTCGCTTCAAAAGCAGCGTTTCCCTGACGCAGGGGTAAGTGACCAACCAGCAAAAATCAACCTGATTTCAGGGAAGAGCGACAAATTTATCGCGATCGCGGTAAAAGGACCTTGCATGTTCTTCCAGAGTCCCCAAAATAGTAGTATAGATCGAGTTAAGGCAGATTGAATCAGTAGGATCATCGGCCTCTCCTTTCTTTTTCGAAATCGAGTCAGCATTTCATCTCAGTCCGCCTGCAGGCTGCTGCCGGCGAACAGATCGTTTGATAATTGGAGTTTGTTTATGGCGACCACCGTTCCTGCGACAGCGAAAGATATCTCTCCTTTGACGGGGCATGCTGAAAATGATGTCGACAAAGTATTCCGCCAGTTGATCAAACACGGCGGCTCCGACTTGCATATGCAAGTCGGCAAAGCGCCGATCTTACGTGTCAAAGGAACTCTGCGTGAACTGCAGATGGAGCCCATCACGAAGGATCAAATGCTGGCTCTGTTTGCTCCCATGATGGATGAGCGGAACCAGAAGATCTTTCATGAGGAAGGGGGAGCCGACTTTTCTTACGTCGTGGAATACGAAGGAGTGCCCTGGCGTTTTCGTGTGAACCTGTTTATCCAGTTGGGTTTTCCCGGTATGGTTTCCCGTAAAATTGAACGATCGATTCCCAACTTTGACGGCCTGTTCCTGCCTCCCGTGATGGAATCACTTTGTAAGTTTGACCAGGGCATGGTGCTGCTCGCTGGCGTCACCGGTAGTGGTAAAAGTACCACGATCGCCTCGATGTTGAACTGGGTCAACGATAATTATCGCAAACATATTCTGACAATTGAAGACCCGATCGAATTCGTTTACACCCAGAATAAGTGCCTGATCAATCAGCGCGAAGTCGGGATTGACGTGAAAGACTTTGAAATCGCCATGAAACACGCCGTGCGTCAGGACCCCGACATCATGCTCGTGGGCGAAATGCGTGACATGGAAACATTCTCCACCGCGATCCACGCTGCGGAAACAGGGCACCTGGTGTTCGGAACAATCCACGCTTCGAACGCCCCCAGTTGTATCGGTCGTATTCTCGACTTGTTCCCACAGGATATGCATAAAGCACTGAGGAGCAGTCTGGCATTCAATATGCGTGCCATCGTTGCTCAAAAACTCTTGAAGACGATCGTCGATAAACCAGGTCGTGTGCCCATCATTGAAATCATGACCTTCAACCCCACCGTACGCAAACTGATCCTGGAAGAACACGACGAAAAACTGGCCGCCGCCATCCGCATCGGGAAAGAGGAAGGCATGCAGCAGTTCAACGACAGCCTGAAAGGCTTTATTGACCGCGAATTTATCAGCCGGGCCGACGCATTCGAAATTTCACCAAACGTGGAAGAATTGAAGATGGTCCTCAAGGGAATCGATGTCAAAGGAGCTGCCATTCTGTAACATCGATTTTTACCAATGTTTGCTTCAAATCAGGGGCGCTGACTTTTATCTGTCAGCGTCTCTTGTTCGTGATGGACTCTTAAACCACCGCCATCACAGGTTCCAAATGGGTTCCTGAAATTCCTCTGATTTGTCTCTTCAGCTTTGTCTCTTCAGCGAAACTGTCCCCCTTTGACGTCCATTTTCAAGCTGTAAACTTTATTCGCACAGGTGAAATAGAGCGTTTTCCCATCCTCTCCGCCGAACGTCACGTTCGAACAAAATTCCGGCACCGGGATTAAGCCCAGTGATTCCCCCGCAGGGGTTGCCACCCAGACTCCGCCCCGACCGGAAAGATACAGGTTTCCTTCCGCATCAATGGTCATACCATCGGGTGAGTCCTGGCGTTTCGTGTCGGGGTTAAAAAAGACCTTCCCCGTCCCCACGCTTCCATCAGCTTTGATGGGAAAACTGCGCCAGAGTTTCTCGTGACTGTCACCTACATAAAGTGTCTTACCATCATTGGCGGCGATCACTCCGTTCGGAACCGGCATACTGTCGATGATTTTTTTGACAGACCCGTCAGTTGTCTTCACATACACGGCGCTCGTTTTCCGATTCTTGAAATCGGGGTCGGTAAAATAAATGTTTCCCTGAGGTGTCTGGCAGACATCGTTAGGCTGATTCCACCGGGGATTCTGAGCCACTATGAGCTTGTCGGTCGGCCCGGACTCACCAAAGCCATAACTCATCACATGCTGTCCATACGCCTGCGCGCCGAGCATGCGTCCCTCATTGGAAAGATAAGTGCCATTAATGCCTTTCGTATTATCCAGCCAGACCATGGCTTTCCCCCGCCCTTCCAGACGTAATATTTTTGTATCTTTATCGACAAAGGAAGTAATGTACAATTTTTTCCCCACCGGATCCCAGACTGGTCCTTCGAAAAACGCTTTCGCTGCATATTCTTCCTGCAACTTTGCGTTTTTTGCCACTGTTCCAGGCAAAGGATGTGCTTCCTGTGAGGAGTCTGTCTGCTTCTGACCAAACCCCACCTGAGAATAGAAACACAAACTGATTATCGCGAGAAATATCCCTTTGCTGATCATCTTGAATTGTCCTGCTTTGAAGGATTTGTTGAAAATATCTCTTTTGTGTTTTTTGTGTTTGAGAATTGCATCCCCGTATATCGTATGGAAAGAGAGTCATCAATATCTACTGTAGATTACATGTATTCAGCAACTCACAGTCTGAAGCAGGTTTTCACAATCAGGGAAACCGACGCGGCAAGCCCGTTTGTTGCTTGATTTTGACACGCACTGTATTCAGACTGTTGTATATATTCTGAATTCACTTTACGAATTCAGAATGAAATTGCTCCCCCTGCATCAGCGCGAAACGCCTGCCTGTATTTATAAAAACACCCTAGAATTATAGTATGATAAGGACACGGAACAATGAGTCATCGATTGTTCTTTCTGGTTGCGATCTCACAAATAATGCATTCACTCGCAACAAGTCAGGCCGCTCCACCGGAGCCCCCACCCAATAATACGGGAGGCGAGTTTTTCAGCCCCGCCGATGCGCTGAAACAATTCACCGTTCCGGAAGACCTTAGAATCGAACAGGTACTCGCCGAGCCGGATGTGCAGCAGCCCATCTTTCAGAACTTCGATGAACGCGGCCGCATGTGGGTCATGAATTATCTGCAGTATCCTTACCCGCAAGGCTTAAAAATTCTGAGCAAGGACAAACATCATCGTTCTGTTTACGATAAAGTGCCGCTGGCCCCTCCTCATCATGAACGGGGTGCAGACAAAATTACGATTCATGAAGATACGAACGGCGATGGCAAATATGATAAACACAAAATCTTTGTCGATGGATTGAGTATTGCCTCATCCTTTGTCAAAGGGCGCGGCGGTGTCTGGGTATTGAACCCTCCCTATCTGCTCTTTTATCCCGATCAGGATAATGACGACGTTCCCGATGGTGACCCCGTGGTGCATCTCGAAGGGTTCGGCATGGAGGATACACACTCCGTCGTCAACAGCCTGCGCTGGGGACCGGATGGCTGGCTGTATTCGTCACAGGGAAGTACGGTCTCCGGCAATGTGAAAAAACCAGGCCAGAAAGACAAGGAAGCCATCCAGTCATTGGGCCAGTTGATCTGGCGCTATCATCCTGAAAAGAAAATTTACGAGATCTTCGCCGAAGGGGGCGGGAATGCGTTCGGTGTCGAGTTTGATCAAAAAGGGCGGCTCTATTCCGGTCATAATGGCGGAAACACGCGTGGCTTTCATTACACGCAAGGCAGTTACTATCAGAAAGGCTTCGGCAAACACGGGCCCCTTTCGAATCCGTATTCCTTTGGTTATTTCCAGGCCATGAAACACGCCAAGGTTCCCCGTTTCACGCATAACTTCATCATTTACGAAGCGGACACGCTCCCCAAAAAATATTGGGGCCACCTGTTTGGCGTGGAACCGCTGCAGGGCCGCGTGGTCGAAAGTGAATTCACAGCCGATGGCTCTTCCTATCAGACAGAAGATCTGCAGCGACCGGTGGCCACTACCGATAAACGTTTTCGGCCCGTCGATATCAAAGTCGGCCCTGATGGCGCGATTTACTTCTGTGATATGTACGAACACGAAATCGCGCACGGCCAGCATTACGCCGGCCAGGTTACAAAAGAAGACGGACGCATTTATCGTCTCACCGCAAAAGATGCTCAGCCTATCGCCGCCTTTGATCTGGACAAAAAAACGTCGCTGGAATTAATCGCGGTTCTGGACCACCCCAACAAATGGTATCGCCAGCAGGCACTGCGTTTGTTCGGCGATCGCAAAGACGCATCCGTCATTCCTGCTTTAAAACAGAAACTATTTGAAACAGACGGGCAGTCGGCGCTGGAAGCGATCTGGGCGCTGAACCTGAGTGGCGGCTTTGATGAAAGCGTGGCGGAGAAATCGCTGCAGCACCAGGACCCGTACGTTCGCGCCTGGACGATCAGACTCTTATGTGATGAAAACCAGGTTCCTGCAAAAATCGGGCAGCAACTGATTACACTCGCTTTAACCGAACCGCACGTGCAGGTCCGCAGCCAGCTCGCCAGTTCTTCGAAACGAATTCCTGCAGAAATCGGGCTGCCGATCGCCTTTAATCTCTTAAGCCGTTCAGAAGACCTCGACGACGTGCACCTGCCGCTGATCCTGTGGTGGTCATTGGAAAAACGGGTTGATAAAAACCGGGATGCGTTACTGGCTTATTTTTCCAAAGCGGAAGTCTGGCAGTATCCCATGGTCGAAAAATATATTCTAGAACGCATCATGCGCCGGTTTGCATCGACCGGCTCGCGTAACGATCTGATGGTCTGCGCCAAACTGCTGGAACTGGCACCCGGAAAATCGCATGCGGAAATCCTGATGTCGGGTTTTGAAACGGCGATGAAAGGCCGCTCCCAAGCCAGTTTCCCGAAAGCGTTAATCACCGCGATGTCAAAATATGGCGGACAGTCCATGTCCTTAGGCATTCGTCAGGGGGACAAAGCGGCCATCGATAAGGCACTGAAAATGGTGGCGGATGCCAAAACCGATAACCAGAAACGATTAGACCTGATTCAGATCTTCGGTGAAGTAATAGTTCCGGAGTGCGTCCCCGTGCTGTTGAATATTATTAGAAATTCCAGCGACCTGCAGATGCAGATTGCCTCGATCAGTGCGCTGCAGCAATACCCGGACGAGTCCATCGGCAAAGTGGTCACTGCCCAGTATCCGGAGATGTCGGATGATTTACGCAGTGCCGCCCAGACACTGGTTTCCATCCGTAAACCCTGGACTCTCGAATTTCTGACCGCCCTTGAAGCCGGTAAGATCAACAAAGATACGATCCCCATCGAAACAGCGCGAAAAATGACCGTTTACAGTGATGCGGGCATCTCAGGTCTGATCTCCAAACACTTTGGTTCCATATCCGGTGCTACCACGGAAGAGATGCAAAAACAGATCGCTGCCCAGACACAAATTCTGCAGAACGGTAAAGAAGATCCCGACCGTTACGCCGGAGAAAAACTCTTCCAGAAAAACTGTGGCAAATGCCATAAACTGTTTGGCGAAGGGGGAGAGATCGGACCAGACCTGACCGCGTTTAAACGCGATGATGTTGGGCGGATGCTGGTGAATATTGTGAACCCGTCTGCGGAAATCCGTGAAGGCTTTGAGACATTCCTGGTGGTCACCGAGGATGGACGAACCGTCAATGGATTCCTCGCTGACCAGGATAACAATGTGATTGTGATGCGCAGCGCCGATGGCCAGAGCATCACGATTGAGCGTGATAACATCGATGAAATGCTGCCGCAAAAGAAGTCATTGATGCCTGAAGGACTGCTCGATAAACTCTCCGAAAAAGAGGTCCGTGATCTGTTCAGCTATCTGAGGAGTACGCAGCCTCTGCCGTAAGCAATTCCCAACTGAATTTGAACGGCGATTGAGAAAACAGGACAACTTGCTAGAATTGGAGCCGGCTTTCAAAACTTTGATGGCTGGCTCTTTTTACATTTACAATTGGCAACTCTATCAGTGACAGGAAGCAGACCAATGTCCGGGTTTCGAACCGAACGTGATTCAATGGGTGAAGTGCAGGTCCCAGCAGACGCCTACTACGGCGCTCAGACACAAAGGGCCGTCGAGAATTTTCAAATCTCCGGCAATACCCTGCCCCCCAGCCTGATTCACGCAATGGGACAGGTCAAACTGGCGGCCGCCCATGCCAACCGCGATTTAGGAAAACTGTCGCGCACCGGCAAAAACCCTCTCGATGAGACACAAATCCAGGCCCTCATCACGGCAGCGACGGAAGTCGCGGACGGCAAATTTGATAATCAGTTCCCGATCGACGTCTACCAGACCGGCTCGGGGACGTCGAGCAATATGAATGTGAACGAAGTCATCAGCAATCGCGCGATTGAAATTCTAGGTAAAGACCGGTTTGCTCCCGAAAAATCGGTGCACCCGAACGACCATGTGAATATGGGCCAAAGCACGAATGATACGTTTCCCACCGCCATACATGTTGCGGTCGCTTCCAGTATTCACAATCATCTGATCCCCGGCCTCGAAACGTTTGCCGCCATTCTCACGCAAAAAGCAAAAGAGTGGGATCAGATTATCAAGATTGGCCGGACCCATCTGGCCGACGCGACTCCCCTCCGACTGGGGCAGGAATTCGGAGGTTTTGCCCGTCAACTGGAGCTGTGTGTAGAACGCGCCAGGCGGGCTGCTTCTGCCGTATATGAACTGCCCGTCGGAGGTACCGCCGTCGGTTCCGGCATCAACACGCACCCTGAATTCGGACATCGCGTGAGTGTCGAACTCGCAAAACTGACCGGCATTGCTTTCGTCGAAGCCGTCAACCATTTTGAAGCCAATGCCCAGCGGGACGGACTCGTGGAATGCCATGCGGAATTGAAAACCATCGCCACCACACTCTTCAATGTCTCCAACAATATCCGCTGGCTGGGCTCGGGCCCCCGCTGCGGTTTTTATGAAGTCAAAATCCCGGACCTGCAGCCCGGCAGTTCGATCATGCCCGGAAAAGTTAATCCTGTCATGTGTGAAAGCATGATGCAGGCCGCCACACGCGTGATGGGCAATGACCAGACGATTACGATGGCCGGCGCAACAGGCGGACAATTTCAATTAAATATCATGATGCCCGTCATGGGTTTCACTGCATTGGAAAGCATCCATCTGCTGGCGAATTCCAGCAATGAATTTGTGAAGCTCTGCTGTGAAAATATGGAAGCCAACGAGGAAGCCTGCAATGCGGCAGTAGAAAACAGCCTCTCAATGGTAACCAGCCTCAACCCGCACATTGGTTACGAGAAAGCATCGAAACTCGCCAAAGAAGCGTTCAAATCAGGTAAAACGATTCGTGAACTGTGCACCGAGCAAAAAATCCTGCCTGAGGAAACCTTAAAAGAAGCCCTCGATCCCATGAGCATGACAGAACCACAGGCTTGAATGAGTTCAGGACATGCGGCCATTCAGGAGAACGCTGGAAGCCATTTCCAGTGCTTCTCCGGCCAGGCCTGCTTGTTCCATCTGCCGGATCGCAGCCTGAATATCATATTCCTGCCGCTTCAGATAAATCTTCCCATCTTCAATGATGGCATACGAACAGCGGGGGTCACCATCGCGGGGCTGCCCGACACTTCCCGGATTCACCACCTGCTTGTCACCGAGATCAAGATGAAACGGAATATGCGTATGCCCGACACAAATAAAATCGGCATTGATGCCCTGTAAACGCGCGGTCCAGGCGGCTTCATTATCGCTCAGATATTCATCCAGTGGATCGCGGGGCGTGCCATGCACCAGATAGAATGTGACGCCCTCGAGCGTAATCTGCTGGGAAATCGGCAGCCGCGCCAGATATTTCATGCGGACGCGATCCAGTAACTCCCAATGGAAGGGACGTGTTGCACAGGCCAGACTTCGAAAGCCGGTGCTACCTTTGGCTTCCACCCGCTGGGCCACCGCATGATCGTGATTGCCTCGCACGCAGGCGGTCGCGTTCAGCTTCACCCATTCGATACACGGTAACGGGTCGGTACCATAATCCACCAGATCACCGATACACAGACAGTAATCAAAGTCTTCCTGGATTGCGGAGAGCGCCACCCAATTCGAATGAATGTCCGATATAACAAGCACGCGCATATGATCTCGTCCCGATTCCGACGGCCCCTGTTGGGGGAGCCAAGTCGAAAAACAAATCTTATCTTATTATTTCATAACTACTTAGATTGTATGCAAGTCGCCACGGTTTGGAAAGAATTAATCAGCACCGACGGCATGACACTTTTATGATTTCCCTGAAAATGCTCTCTGAAACGGGCCTGAGAAATCAGCTCTAGACGCATTTTTGCAGAACTGCTAGACTCCCGCCACATGTCTGAGGCAGCTCAACATCATCATTAATAAGTCTATTTTCAGGTGGCTGGCCCCGTCAGGACGCACGGGTAAAACAGAGCCTGTTTCATGAAATCACATCCATCCGGTTCGGACGCTTTCAGAAGGGATACTGATATGCGGACCACGCAACTGTTCAAACAAAGTCTGATCATCACTTTAACCATAACTGTCTTCATGACGGGCATTGTGCCGGAAGTGGATGCAGGAATTGAAGCCGTCAAAGGTAAAAAGTATAAGCTTACCAAACGGCATGGCCCCTGGATGATTATGGTGGCCAGCCTGCGGGACATTCCTGAAAGCAGACGCTCGAAAGGGCTGAGTGCGCAGGAAGCCGCTGATGAATTAGTTTACGAACTGCGCAAACGTGGAATTCCGGCTTACACTTTCAGTCAGGAATCTGTCATCCAGCGTTTTAATACACTGGATCGTCTCGGTCGAGAAGAACGCCGCAGCTACGCGGCCCAACGTGCGATGATTTCCGTGATCGCCGGCAACTACTCCGACAGTGAGGATGAAGTGGCCCAGAAGACATTGAAATACATCAAACACTTTCACCCGAAAGTCATTACCGATAACGGCGTGTATAACAAAACACCCGGTCAACCAGGTCCGCTCAGTGGTGCATTTCTCACCATCAACCCGCTGCTGACACCGCAGGAAGTCTCCCAGCGAAAACAGGATCCGCTGATCGCCAAACTCAATTCCGGCGTTGAATATTCACTCCTGCAGAACAAAGGAAAATATTCGCTGGTTATCGCTTCATTTTATGGAAACTCAGTAACCAAAACAGCCACGTCGCGCTTTCAGAATGCCACTGAAAGTTTGAAAGTCGGCAACAGCCTGGATCAGGCAGCCGAGAATGCCTGGACTCTGGCCAAAGCATTACGAAACGCGAAAAGCTATGGCTTCCCTGCCGGTTCACCACAGAATATTGAAGCCTATGTCCTGCATGAAAAATACCGGTCGATCGTCACTGTCGGCTCTTTTGATTCAGCAGACGATCCCCGACTCGCTTCGTATGCAAAGCTGTTTGGATCAAAACTGAAACCTCATCCGGAAACGGGTGTGGAATCAATGACGGCAGAATACTTTGTGATTCCCGGAAAAACGCCTCAAGCGCCTCCGGCTGCATCCTGGGTATTTGATCCCAAACCAACGTTGATTCAAAACCCCAAAGCAAACTAAATCCACTCAAAAGCGGATGCCTTCCCTCAGCGAATCGGGCCTGTTACAGTGCCTGAACTCGGGAAGGCTTCTTTTTTGCGCAATGGTTTTGACGCATCCCGGTGGTTCCCGCTCAGCACACTCGTTTCAGACACTCACTTTGAAAACCCACAGTCTTATGCCTCAGTATCCTGCCATTATTCTCGCCAGTCGCAATTCAAAAAAAGCAGGTGAAATTTCTGAATTACTGCACCCGCATGGGATCCACGTACAAAGCGTGGCGGACTTCCCTGACGCTGCTGAAGTCGTGGAAGATGGCAGCACTTTTGCAGAGAACGCAGCGAAAAAAGCATCCGAAACAGCACTCGCGATTTCTCATTGGACGATCGGTGAAGACAGCGGATTGATGATCGACGCTTTGAACGGCGCTCCAGGCATTTATTCGGCGCGCTTCAGCGGAGAAGATGCAACCGATGAACTGAATAACGCCAAAATGATTCAGGAACTGAAAAACGTACCGCTGGAGAAGCGGACTGCCGCTTATATTTGTAATGTCGCGATCTCCAATCCGCAGGGGAAAATTCGTCTGCAGGTGGAAGCGACTTGCCGAGGTCGCATGACGGAAGCACCGCGCGGCCGGAACGGTTTTGGTTACGATCCCTATTTCGAAATTATTGAGCTGCATAAAACATTCGGCGAATTGGCGCCCATTGTCAAACAGCACCTCAGTCATCGCGCGCGTGCCTTTGAGCGATTCATTCCTCAACTGGTCGATTTATTCCAGCGCGAGTATGCGTCACACGATTAAAAAGAACGGCTTGCTTTCTCTGCCGAGACAGGAGCTGCTGAGCCTCCTCCACCGGCTACGCCTCGTGCTCTGCGCGTCGCATAGCGGATTGGAAATGACGGCCAGATGCTGTTTTGCTGCTGAGGAAACGTGTATTCAGGCCCGTCAAATATGTGCCCGGCGGCACCATTCCGCATCGACTTCTCAGAAACGTACTGCGTGAAACCCAGCCACTGACGATCCGGGGCGGCGGCTCCAAACAGATTATTTCGCTCGGGCGTAAAGCCGGCAAACTCGCGAGGCAAAGGCGCGGTGTGTAATGCGGTCAGCAAAAATGCCATCGCAATATATCCGGTCAGCGCTGCAAAACTCCAGCGTGTAATCTCGTGGACCAAAGGCTGAACCTGCATATAAGTCGGCGCAATACGCACCGTAATTTCGCGAAAGAGAAAAATGAATGCGACAAATAATCCAATCAGGGCAATACTGTCCCAGCGCTGCCGCCAGGCTCCTGAACTGGAAATATTATTCGTCAAAAAAGTCGCCAGGGGCTCGAAATAGTTCATTGCCAACAGTCCCGCCAGGAGAACTGAGACAAAGATAAATCCGGCTCCCCAGGCGCCTTCACTGGCGACACACCAGGTCACAATCCCCAAGATGGCCAGCAGTAAAATGTCAATCATGGTTGATTTCCAAAATGAATAAGTCGCTATCAGAATTTGTCAGGTGAATGGAAAGCAGGTTCATTTTTGAATTGTGATCTCACTTCACAACTCGCAGCAATTCATCGATGGAAGTGACCCCCTTCACTACCAGCCGCAGGCCTTCCTCTTTCATGTATAACATGCCGTTCTTGCGTGCCTGTGCTTTCAATTGAGAGATATTGGCAGTATCGCGAATCATGTCGCGCATCCGTTCATTGAATTCAAGCAGTTCGACGACACTGATCCTGCCTTTATACCCCAGTCCGCCACAGTTCGGACACACAATCTCTGGATTTTTAGGCTGCCTGTAGAAGGATTTGACTTTATCAGGCGGCAGATTTGCTTTCTTCAAAAACTCCGGATTCGGCTGATAAGCTTCCTTGCAGTCAGGGCATAACCGCCGGGCCAGTCGCTGCGCCAGTAAAGCCGAGAGAGAACTGGCCAGCATAAACGCTTCGACTTCCAGATCAAGCAGCCGATACAAGGCCGTAAAGGTATCATTAGCGTGCACCGTTGAAAACACCATATGACCAGTATTTGCTGCCTGACAGGCAATGCGTGCAGTCTCGGCGTCACGGATTTCGCCGATCATGACGACGTCCGGGTCCTGGCGCAGAATACTTCTTAAAGACTCGGCAAAAGTCTGGCCGGCTTTCTGGTTGATTTCAATCTGGGAAACATTATCGATCCGATATTCGACCGGATCTTCGATGGTGATGATATTCCGCTGATAAGGGTCGATCTCATGTAACGCGGCAAACAAAGTGGTTGATTTACCGGCACCCGTCGGACCACAGCATAAAAACAGACCGTGCGGCTGTTTGACAACCGCGCTGAGTCGATCGACCAGTTGTTTGCGGATTCCCAGTTCCGCCAATGAACCGATGGAGTTTGTCTGATCGAGAATACGCAAACTCATTTTTTCGCCGTGTCGGGTTCCCTGACTGGCTAAACGAAAATCGATTTCACGATCGGGCATAATGGCCCGGAAGCTGCCATCCTGCGGCCGACGCTTCTCGGTAATGTCCATCGCCCCGAGCACTTTAAAAATATTCAGAACGGCTTCACCAATCGCTCGATCAAAACCTTCCGTGGGATACATCACACCGTCAATACGCAGCCGCACACCAACTTCATCTTCTTTGGGCTCAAGATGCACGTCCGTCGCACGACGCATGACGGCATCATAGACCAGTTCCTTGGCAGCCAGAAAGCCGCGCGAATTCTCAACCCGGCGAGAACTGATGGGATCGTCGCCTCGCCCGCTCGATGATTTTCCGACAAAGCGGATTTCGGGACCCACTGCAGCCTGCTGCATCTTTTTGCCTCCCACCCGAATTCCCATCCGGGCCAGATAACGCAGCGTCAAATTCTGAATGTGATCGGGCGTCAGGACCCTGCTGGAAGCAGGCACTTTGGCATTCCGTTCGTGAATATAGAACCCCAGAGGCGCGCCATATGCCACCATTAAGATAAAAAAACCAAACAGGAAGCTGGGCATACAAAATACCAACAGAAAACCGAGTCCCCCGGCTGCTAAGATGACGGAACTCCAGAACTCGGTATTGCCCTTTAACCCGCGGCTGTCTTCGTCAACCCAATACGATGTTTTCGCCCAGAGCAGAAACAAAAGTACCACAAGCAGAAACTTCCAGAAGTGGATATAGAATCCTTGTGAATAAGTGGCTTGGCCATTTCCCCGAAAAAAGGGAACCGGCAGCGGAGGATATTCGCCCGGCGCAGCAGCAACTGAAACCACTCGCTGACTCTGCTGAGCTTCACCGTCCTCTTTCGGGGCGGGTTGAGCCTGGATGTCCGTTGATAGCGTCGCAAAGCTGAGTATTACGAAAAGAGACGCCCAGATACTTTTCACGCTGTTGTTCCTCAAAATTTGGGCTGATCAATCAAATGAAGCGGACCGGAAGATCGGACTCTGGTTATGATAAAATGTTACGATACAAAGAGTTGAATTTAGCTTATCTTCGGTCAGGAAGGAACGGCATTCTGGATTTAAATGGCTGAGAACCCTGTTTTCCAAAGCCTGCTCCACAAATGAGCCGCTTTTACTGTAGATCAATACAAGTATATACTACACATAGTAACGGCAACCGCCCGGAAAATGAAAGTGTAAAATCAGGACTTACACCAGTGAATGATCAAAGTTGTCTCGTTCAGAGGATTCGAAACGGAGCCATTGGATTGTGGAACGCACTCCTCAACGGATTAGACTGATTTGATCTGACTTTCATTCCCTGTTTTTTTCATTTTTCAGAGACTCAGCTGAAATTTCCACCCGTTAAGCTCTACCTGTAATTCACCGCTGCGTTTCGTTAAGGACATCGCTGATCATCTCAGGGGTGATATTGCCAGAGCCCCAGGCGGGGAGCCTGCAAAAAACCGTAACACGAGGCAACCGGACAAGATCAGAGAACCACAATCTCATACGTAGACAAGAGTCACGAAAGATGAGGCGGTTTGGAGCATGTGTCCTGAGTCAACGAGCCAGTCATGGAAGTCTTCAGCCGAACGGATGTCATGGAGCCAGGGCTTGGCGGACAGTTCACATAGAAATGGAAACATGGAAACGATGAGCCTGATCGACTTGGAGAGTCGATCAGGCGACCATCGCTAACTCAAATTCTTAGCGCTGGCGGAGCGCTACAGATTTTGCTCCTTTTTGCAAAGCGGGATCAAGGTCGAATCGATCCAGATCCATCACCTTATTCCAGGCAGCCACGAAGTCATTGACAAATTTCTGCTGCCCGTCTTCGCTGGAATACACTTCCGCGATGGCACGCAGTTGTGAGTTGGAACCGAACACCAGATCGACGGAACTGGCAGTCCATTTGACCTTGCCCGTCTTACTGTCCCGCCCTTCGAAGAAGTGATCACACATCGGAGACTTCTGCCAATTCGTGTTCATGTCCAGCAGGTTCACAAAGAAGTCATTGGTCAAAGTTGCCGGCCGCTGGGTGAAGACACCCAGTCCCGGCACTCCGACATTCGTATCGAGAACCCGCATGCCGCCGACGAGCACAGCCATCTCCGGTGCAGTCAGCGTCAGCAGATTAGATCGATCGACCAGCATCTCTTCTGCAGGTCTGTCGAAATCAGAACCGTGATCCAGGTAATTGCGAAACCCGTCTGCCTTTGGTTCCAGCACGGCGAAGGACTCTACATCGGTCATCTCCTGCGATGCATCTGTGCGTCCTGGCGCGAAGGGAACCTGAACCGTATGCCCGGCTTTTTTCGCCGCTTCCTCAACCGCCGCACATCCACCTAGAACGATCAGGTCTGCCAGTGAGACCTTTTTACCGCCGGACTGTTCACTGTTGAATTCCGATTGGATTTGCTCCAGCTTTGGCAGCACCTTCGCCAGTGCGGCAGGATCGTTCGCTTTCCAGTCTTTCTGCGGCGCCAGACGAATGCGTGCGCCGTTGGCACCACCACGGCTGTCGGAGCCACGGAAGGTAGACGCCGACGCCCATGCAGTCGAAACCAGTTGGGGAATCGACAGGTCCGCGGCCAGGATCTCGGCTTTGAGGGCAGCGACATCCTGCTCATCAATCAGTTTATGATCAACGACCGGAACAGGGTCTTGCCACAACTGCGCTGCGGGGACTTCAGGGCCGAGGCACTTTGAAACAGGCCCCATATCCCGGTGTGTCAGTTTGTACCACGCCTTGGCGAAGGCGGCGGCGAACTGGTCCGGATTTTCATGGAAACGTTTGGAAATCTTCGCATAGGCTGGATCCATCTTTAATGCCAGGTCGGTCGTGAACATTATCGGGGCGTGAGACTTAGAGGGATCGTGTGCATCCGGTACGGTTCCTTTGGCAGATTCCTCTTTGGGAGTCCACTGCTGTGCACCCGCCGGACTTTTCGTCAGTTCCCATTCATAGCCAAACAGATTATTGAAATAACCGTTCGACCACTGTGTCGGGGTGGATGTCCAGGCCCCTTCCAGGCCGCTGGTGATGGTATCGCCCGCATTGCCTGTTCCAAATTTGTTCTTCCAGCCGAGCCCCTGCTCTGCGAGACCGGCTCCCTCTGGTGCAGGCCCCACGTTCCCATTGGGACTGGCAGCGCCATGCGCTTTTCCGAATGTGTGTCCGCCGGCGATCAGCGCCACGGTTTCCTCGTCATTCATCGCCATGTTGCCAAACGTTTCCCGAATGGCCTGTGCGGCGGCGAGCGGATCCGGCTTGCCACCCGGGCCTTCCGGATTCACATAGATTAAACCCATCTGAGTGGCGGCGAGTGGATTGTCGAGCTTTTTATCATCTTGGTATCGCTTGCTCCCCAGCCATTCGCTTTCCGGTCCCCAGTAAACATCTTTTTGTGGCTCCCAGACATCTGCACGACCTCCGGCAAATCCAAACGTCTTGAACCCCATCGACTCCAGGGCGCAGTTACCGGTTAAGACCATCAGGTCGGCCCACGAAATTTTGTTGCCGTATTTTTGTTTAATCGGCCAGAGCAACCGACGCGCCTTATCCAGGTTCGCATTGTCGGGCCAACTGTTGAGCGGTGCGAAGCGTTGTGTACCATCCGAGGCACCGCCGCGACCGTCAGCCACACGATAGGTGCCTGCGCTGTGCCAAGCCATCCGAATGAACAACGGCCCATAGTGCCCGTAGTCGGCGGGCCACCAGTCCTGTGAGGTGGTCATCAACGTTTTGATGTCCTTCTTCACCGCAGCCAGATCGAGTTTCTGGAACTCCGCGGCGTAATTGAAATCCTTACCCATGGGATTACTCTTAAGCGAATTCTGATGCAGAATATCCAGATTCAACTGGTTCGGCCACCAGTCCCCATTCGACATGCCCCCCGCCGCGGTGTGCCGCTGGGACGGGCTTTTTTGTCCACCCATCACCGGGCACTTACTGATATCTTGTTTGTCGCCGTCCTTAACAAGCGGGGGGTGATTCTGGGCGAATGCGGCCGTTGCGATGCAGAGCACCGCACAGCTCGAAATGACACGAGCGAAGTGTGTTGGCGTGGTCATGATCTCTCCTGTAATTGTGGTTGACCTCGATTGACGTCAATGTGGACTTACTAATCCTCTTTACATCATTATTGGCGCAGACAACTAATAAATCCAATGCATTCCTGTAATTGCTGCTATGCACGGGACGCATGGACGTATCCCGAGAGCCTCAGGCCAGTTAGCCGATTTCACCGCGCGACGGTCGTTATTTTTTCTGCTTTCGTTTCATCTTGATTCCTCTTCACCAAAAGATGATTACAGCAACGTCTAACTTGACCCAACGGTTCGACTTACTGATACTGAATTAGATCGAGTCACAATCCGTCAGAAAAACTCACATTTAGTAGGTATCATCATGCAAGCTGCGACAGCGCTTTCCCAGTTTGAAATTCCATCACGAAAAGTCTGTCTCCTACAGAAAATCACGCCACTCGTATTGACGGTTGCGGCATGGGCTCTGATCCTCGTTCCACAAACAACAGCGTCTGCCGCTGAGAAAACAGGCGACCCTAATATCATTTACATCCTGGCCGACGATATGGGCTATGGTGACATTCAGGCGCTCAATCCGGAATGTAAAATTGCGACGCCGCATCTGGATCAGCTGGCGCGAGGGGGTATGATTTTTACCGACGCCCATTCCAGTTCATCCGTCTGTACTCCAACCCGCTATGGAATTCTGACTGGCCGCTACAACTGGCGCTCGCGTCTGAAGAGTGGTGTGCTCTGGGGATTGTCCCGTCGTCTGATTGAACCCGACCGGTTGACCGTTCCGGAAATGCTGAAACAACACGGCTACTACACCGCCTGTGTAGGCAAATGGCATCTGGGTATGGACTGGACGCTCAAGCAGGGAGGTTTCGCGACCGAACAATCATACAACAAAAAAACGAATCCCGGCTGGGAAGTCGATTATTCCCAGCCGATCCAGAATGGCCCGAACAGCGTCGGCTTCGATTACTTCTTCGGCATCAGCGCGTCGCTCGACATGCCCCCGTATGTTTATATTGAAAACGATCGCAGCCAGGGCATTCCCACCGTGACCAAAGCCTTCTTCCGAGATGGGCCCGCGCACAAAGACTTTGAAGCCATCGACGTGCTGCCTCGTATTACAGACAAAACTGTGGAGCTCATCGATCAACATGCAACGGCTGCGAAAACGGGAAAGCCGTTCTTCATTTATTTTCCACTGAATGCACCGCACACGCCGATTCTACCCACTCCCGAATGGCAGGGAAAAAGTGGCATCAACGCTTACTGCGATTTTGTGATGCAGGTGGATCACACCGTAGGACAGGTGATGCGCGCACTCAAAACACAGGGTATCGCGGAAAACACACTGGTCATTTTCACCGCCGACAATGGCTGTTCGCCGGCAGCCAATTTCAAAGAGATGGCCGACAAAAACCATCAGCCCAGTGATCGCTTTCGCGGACATAAAGCCGACATCTATGAAGGCGGCCATCGCGTCCCGTTTATCGCCAACTGGCCCGCGCGGATTAAAGCGGGAACGTACTCGGACCAACTGACGTGCCTGACCGATCTGTTCGCGACCGCCGCTGATATTCTGGGAGCGACGGTTGGTGATGCTGAAGGCGAAGACAGCGTGAGCATGCTGCCCGCGATGGAAGGCAAAGCGACGAAACCACTCCGCGAAGCCGCCGTCCATCATTCGATTCGCGGCGCGTTTTCCATTCGTAAAGATCACTGGAAGCTGGAACTCTGTCCCGGTTCGGGGGGCTGGAGTTTTCCCAAGCCAGGCAAGGATGACCTGAGCGAACTCCCGGCGATTCAGTTGTATGATCTGAACGCCGATGTGGGAGAACAGAAGAACGTGCAGGCAGAACACCCCGATGTGGTGAAAGAATTAACGACGCTGCTGCAAAGTTATGTCGAACAGGGACGCTCTACTCCGGGAAAACCGCAACAGAACAACGGCACGGTCGATATTTTTGAAGCAGGCACATCGGCACAGAAGATGAAAAAGCCCGCTAAAAAGCGCCCCAAGAAGAAATCGTAAGCGAGGTTACAGAGCCCCGCGCCGACGGGGCTCGCCTTATCCTATTTATCAATAACACCTTACGCCGAACACCCGCCTCTCACATCAGGCCCTTCTGATAGAAAAACTTGAAATTCCTGCGATTTGCCGTTATCCTGAATCCTTGATTTTTCTTGCTTAGAAAGATCAACCACACAAACTCTCCCAGCGAAATTCAGCCCGTCAGACAGTGGTGTCTGGCTACCGTCCCCCGAATTCGGCGGTTCCGACGGACCGGCAAACCTTTCAATTGTCTCACCAGGTACGCCTCGAGATTATTGCAGTCTTTGTGGTTCGGCCTGACAGGGATTGAACGCGTATGTATGGTTCTTTCATTCCACGAACGCTCAGCGTCGGGTTCTCGATTTTAAGTATCGTCACTCTGGCGGCTCCGGCTTGCTCGGTAATTCTGACTGTCCCGTCCGCTACCCAGGCAGCGCCCCTTCCCGCCGAGAAACCGGAAACGGCTCCCCAAGTTGATTTTGAGAAATCGGTGCGGCCGCTGTTTGCCAAATATTGTCAGGACTGTCACGGCCCCGATGCCCGCGAAGGGGGCCTGCGTCTGACAAGCCGTAAAAATATCCTGATGCGCAATGATTCCGGCGAGCCGGCGATCGTTGTCGGTAAAAGCGACTTGAGTATTCTCATACATCGCGTTTCGACTCCGGAGGAAAAAGAACAGATGCCCCCCGCGGATGTCGGCGAGCGTCTCACAAAACAGGAAATCCAGATTCTGAAACAGTGGATTGATCAGGGCGCCTCATGGCCTACTGAATCAGAAGCGCCGAAACACTGGGCTTACGTGCCTCCGGTCAAAAGCCCGGTTCCGGCAATCAAGGAATCCGCGCGAATCAATAATCCGATTGACGCCTTCGTCGTTGAAAAACTGCACCAGCAGACACCGCCGCTCACACAAGCGCCCCAGGCCAGCCCCGCACGTTTGTTGCGACGTGTTTCGCTCGACTTGATTGGACTGCCGCCAACTCCCGAAGATGTCCTGGCGTTCGAAAAAGATCCTTCACCGGTCGCCTATGAAAAGTATGTTGATTCACTACTCAAGTCGCCACGCTACGGAGAAAAGTGGGCCCGCCAATGGCTCGACCTGGCTCGTTATGCCGACTCGAACGGATTTCAGGCAGATCAGCTGCGCGAAATGTGGCTCTATCGTGACTGGGTGATTAACGCGATTAATCAGGATCTCCCTTTCGATCAATTTACGATTCAGCAGATTGCCGGCGACCTGATTCCCAAAGCCACACTCAGCCAGAAAATCGCCACCGGCTTTCATCGCTGCACGACCTGTAATGTGGAAGCGGGCGTGGACCCCGAAGAGAACCGCGTGAATCAGATTTTTGACCGTGTCAATACCACCGGACTGGTCTGGCTGGGAACAACGTTTGAATGTGCGCAGTGTCATAATCATAAATACGATCCCTTCTCACAGGAAGACTACTACCAGATCTTCGCCTTCTTCAACAACACGCCTCTGGAAGTCAAGCAGGTCGGTAAAAGTGTGACGTTTGAAGTCACCGGCCTAAGCTGGCGTTGCCTTTAAACCCGGAAGAAATCAAATCGAAAGATGAACTCAGCAAGGAACGACTTGCTTTACAGAAGAACTTAAAGGCCCGTGAAAAAGCACTGGCGAAAGCGGTCGCCGAGTGGGAAGAAACGACACTCGCACTGCTGGAAAATAGTGAAGAGAGTGCCAAGGTTCCCGTGACCATTCAAAAGATTTTACGCACGGAAGCCGAAAAGCGAACAACCAAACAAACCAAATCACTCACTCAGTTTCAGCAGCAGCAGGACCCAGCCTATGCCGACCTGGAAAAGGATCTCAATCGAATCCAGACCGAATTAAAAGCCTTTGATCCGGATTCCACGCTGGTGATGGTCGAGATGCCGGAACCACGCATGAACAATCTTTTCAAACGAGGGGACTTTCTCAGTAAAGGGGCCGAAGTCACACCACAAACGCCGGACGCCTTACATCCTCTGAATACCAAAGGGACGCCGAGCCGTCTGGAATTTGCGAAATGGCTGGTCGCGAAAGAGAATCCGCTGGTCTCCCGTGTGACCGTCAATCGCTGGTGGTCTCAATTTTTCGGACAGGGAATCGTTGCCACCCAGGAAGATTTCGGGAGTCAGGGTGATGCACCGACGCATCCCGAACTGCTGGACTGGCTGGCGGTGGAGTTTATGGAACACCACTGGTCGATGAAACACATTCATAAGACCATCGTGATGTCGGCCACGTATCAGCAGTCAGCGAAGGTCACGCCGGAGTTACTGGAAGCCGATCCCTACAACAAGCTGTATACCCGCGGTCCCCGACTTCGTTTGTCAGCCGAAAGTATTCGCGATAATGCGCTCGCCATCAGCGGCCTGCTTTCCACCAAAATGGGAGGTCCGCCCATCTACCCACCTCAACCTGAGGGACTCTGGCGACACGTCGGCCGCAATGCTCCCAAGTATCTCACGTCGACTTCCGAAGACCGCTACCGCAGAGGCGTGTATGTGATCTGGCGCCGCAGTGCCCCTTACCCCAGTTTTACGAACTTTGATGCCCCGGACCGCGGTGCCTGCGTGATCAATCGTTCGCGCACGAATACGCCACTGCAGGCACTCACACTCTTGAACGACCCGGCGTATGTGGAAATCGGCATTGGCCTCGCCAAACGGCTGGCGACGAAAGGGCTGGGAACCGAGTTGAGCGACCGCGAACGAATCGCGTATGCGTTCCGTCTCTGTGTGGCCCGCGAACCAAAGGCGATCGAAGTCGATCACGTGACCAAAGTCTTTCAGCAGGAACTAATATATTTTCAGGAACATCCGCAGGCTGCGCAAAAACTGATCTCTGCGGATCACCGCCCGGAAGGGGTCGGCGCCTCGCGGATGGCGGCCTGGCTGTATGTCGCGAATATTCTGCTGAATCTTGATGAAACCATTACGAAGGGATAATGATGAATGCGCATTTGCAACAATTGCTGAATGATACCCGGCGTGAATTTTTTCAACGGGCAGGTATGGGGATCGGCGGCGCTGCGTTGACCGCCTTATTGACGGACTCTCTGCAGGCAGCAGTTCCGTCTTCCACGAATGCGATGGCGGCTCAAAAATCACATTTTCCTCCCAAAGCAAAAAACGTCATCTTTCTGCATATGGTGGGAGCGCCTTCGCATCTCGATCTGTATGATGCGAAACCCAAACTGCAGGAACTGGATGGTGAGCTTGTTCCGGATAAACTCTGGAAAGGGCTACGGCTGGCGTTCATTCGTGAGCAACCCAAACTGATGGGCAGCCCGTTCGCCTTCAAACAACAGGGAGAAGCGGGCATTCCGATTTCCGAACTGATGCCTCACCTGGGCTCGGTCTCCGATGAACTCTGCATGATCCATTCTTTGAAAACCGATCATTTTAATCACGCCCCCGCACAACTGTTTTTCCAGACGGGTTTCTCCCGTTTCGGGCGCCCTTCTCTGGGGTCCTGGGTGAATTATGGCCTGGGTTCGGAGAACAGCAACCTGCCCGGCTTTGTGGTTTTGATCACGGGCAACGTCGCGGGAGCCGGCAACAGTTTGTGGGGCAGCGGTTTTCTGCCCAGCATCTATCAGGGGGTCGAATTTCGTTCATCGGGAGATCCGGTGCTGTTTCTGTCTAACCCGAAAGGCATGACGGGCGAAGACCGCAGACGCATAATTGACAGTGTGAATCATTTAAATAAAGTCCAACTGGCCGATGTGGGCGATCCCGAAATTGCGACGCGGATCAATCAATACGAAATGGCTTACCGCATGCAGTCAGCGGTTCCCGAACTGATGGATATTTCCAACGAACCAAAACACATTCACGAGCAGTACGGCACCCAGCCCGGCAAAGCCAGTTTCGCAAACAACTGCCTGCTGGCTAGACGACTGGTCGAGCGCGGCGTGCGATTCGTGCAACTGTTTGATCAGGGATGGGACCATCACGGCAGTCTGGTGAAGGGCCTGAAAAACAAATGCAAACAGGTCGACCAGCCGATCGCTGCGTTGATCAAAGATTTAAAACAGCGCGGACTGCTGGATGACACGCTGGTCGTCTGGGGAGCCGAGTTCGGCCGCACGCCGATGGTGCAGGGAGACCGTAAAGCGCCGGGCCGCGATCATCACAAAGACGCCTACACGGTCTGGATGGCGGGCGGCGGTGTGAAACGTGGATTTGCTTATGGTAAGACGGATGATATCGGATTTCATGTTGCCGAAAATCCGATGCACGTCAACGATTTTCATGCCACGCTGCTGCATCTGCTGGGCATGGATCACGAACGACTCACGTTTAAGTTTCAGGGGCTCGACATGCGTGTCACTGGTGTCGCCGGCAATGTGGTTCCGGAGATCATAGCCTGATCAACGCCACGGCTCAGTCCAGAGAACGCAGCATGGGCTGAATCTCGACGACGAAATCGTTGGCATCGGTGAAGTTGCGATATACAGAAGCAAACCGCACGAAGGCCACCTGATCCACGTCTTTCAGAACCGCGGAAACCTGCTCGCCGATAAAACGGGAGGGAACTTCACGGTCAAAATTCTCGTAGATTTCCGCCTCGATCTGTGACACGAGGGCTTCAATTTCATCGGGGCTGACGGGCCTTTTGTAGCAGGCCGTCTCGATCCCTTTGACCATCTTCATCCGATCGAAGGGAACACGGGCGCCATCTTTTTTGATGACTTTTAACGGCGACTCTTCGATCTTTTCGTAAGTCGTATAGCGTTTTCCGCAAGCCAGGCACTCTCGCCGCCGGCGCACACTGAAAGGTTGACTCAACCGGGAATCAATGACTTTCGTCTCACCATCACGACAAAAAGGGCACATCATGAACGACGCGACTCCTGGTATTTTTACAGCAGAAACACCTCTTCACATTCAGAGAAAGCCTGCCTGTTGACGTTTAAAAATACCATGATCGAAACTCATTCACCAGTCAATTATTCAGAAATCCTGAAAATTTAATGGTTTACGAGCTTCAATTTGAGAAAAACGAACGGGGAATTGCCTCGTTATTCTATCGGACGATTCAGAATTTCTTCGTGAGCCCGCGATTCATCGACGTCGCCTTTCAAATCGTTTAACGTTTCCCGCAGTTCTGCTTTTACACCATACGAAACGTAGATTAATACCACCAGAAAGGCCAAAGCGCTGATCAGCAGCAATATCGTCCAGATTGTCATCCACACATACATATTTTTCTCTCACAAGTATCAGGAAATGGCATTCGAACCGACGGGCTCTGATTGACTTTGATCCGGAAAGAGCAGAGATCCGACGACATAAATGCCTGAGGAAAACGCAAACGTCAGCAGAGTCAGATGCGTCCCGTTGACTTCCACCGGCAGCCACTGATTAATGACTTCCACACAAGGCCCCATTGCCGATAACCCCAGTAAGCCACTGAGAATCGCCGCCAGTGCTCCTGCCTGACTGCCTCGTCTCCAATACAGGCCTCCCACCACGGTGGGAATGGCGCCTGAGAGATAAACGGCTCCTGTCACAGCCAGATAACCCCACAAATCACTACTGACTTCATACCAGAGTCCCCAGATCAATAACATGACACCGATCACAAAGATGGCAATGCGCGTCACTAAAATACGGGAACGCTGACTCATGGGCCCCGCCAGGGGGGCTACAATATCCTGCGTTATGACGCCACTCCAGCAGAGCAGATAGCTGTCGTGTGTCGACATGAAAGCGGCAATCATGCCTGCAGTGACTAGTCCGAGTAAACCGGTCGGCACCACTTTCCCCAGAAAGAGCGGCATGGCCGACAGGGATGTAATCGAAGGATTCGATTCGACGGCCTGTTCAAACTCGGCGAACAGTTCGGGCTGCGAGGCAAAAAAAGCGAATGTCCCAATGCCCCAGAACACAGGCAAGGCACGTCGAGCCAGAAACGAAATCGAACTTAATGTATAGAGTTTCTGAGCAACCGCGGCACTCTGGCAGGATAGCGTACGTGCGGCACTGGTGGGCCACAACATGGCCGCCGACCCAATCACCACCGTCATCTGGATAACTTGCAACCAGCCGATGCCCGGCCCTTTTCCTGAAGGGTTGTCGGACTCGAAAGGGTTAAAATAACCGTTTTGTTCAGTCACAATCGATGCCAGTCCGTCCCAGCCGATCGACCAGAAGACAACGCCGGTCACAATCACCATGCCTGTTCCCAGAATCAAAAACTGAATCAGGTCGGTGATGACCACCGACACCATACCTCCCAGCACCGTGTAAAACAGCACGAGCAATAACAGCCCCGTCATAATCAGTTTGAGTGACATTTCATCCTGCAGGCCGGAAATCGCCGTCAGGAATTGCGAGCCCGCTTTCAGAAACAGCCCCATATTCAACACGCCTGAAACCACCATCACGATCGCGCCAACAACACGCACACGGGAGGAATAGCGTTTTTCATAATATTCCGGAATGGTCATGATCGCGGATTCGCGCAGGCGATAGACGACAAAACCGGTCAGCCCAATGATTAAAACGGCCCCTGCTTCCAGAAAAGCGAGGTACAACGAAGCAAACTGCTGCATAAAACCGAGTTCGGCCATATACATGACGGTGACCAGCCCGAGTTCGGTCCCCGTCATGGTTGCCAGAGCCAGTCGCAGGCGGAGTTTTCGTCCCGCAACCAGATAGTCGGAAAGATTTCCGACGTAACGATTGGCCCACAAACCAATTACGACCGATGAAAGCAGATAGCAGACAACGATCGACCAGTCCAACCAGGTGAAATTTGTATCGTAAAGAGAAATAACCGGTCTCCTTCGGCTCTCGTTGTTTCATGACGAAATTCCAGATTTCGCGAAAAACTACGAAAAGGTTTCATTTAGCAGCGGTTGCAATCGACGACCATTCCATTTACCATATGTCGCTTCGCAAATCGTCACGGGTGAAAAATCCGTTTGATGATCGCGCTGATTCAGCTCATCTTGCGAATGTTACACCACTATGCCAATTCTGACAGTTAATTTCCATAGTAAAGTAAATAACTGCCATCGAAATAACATCTTATAAGAGGGGATGACACCGTGTCACTCGACAAAAGTCTGAAGAGCAAAAGTACGCTGACCCGTGCACGCAATGTATTAAAGCGAGCAGAGCGTATTGAAAAATTAAAATTCGAAGACCGCTGGGTTGATGGTCAATGTGCCCTTGGTTTGCCCAAAGTGCGCGTCGAAAAGATTTCGGTTGGTAAGAAGAAGAAAAAGAAGAAAGACGAAGAAGATTAATCGTCTGGTCGTGTAAGGGGGAGGAGAGTCGCCTGAGAACTGTTACTCTCCTCCACTCAGACCATTTCTTAAGAGCAGCACTATTCAACCGGGGAGCAAGGAATGCATGCCCTGTATCTGCTACGGGCTGCCGGAGGATATTTCACGCGACGCCGCTATCGTCGTGCAGCGCATTCCTTTCTCGCGCTTACCAAAAACTGTCGTCAGGTCCAGCAACAGACCCTGCGGCGTATTCTGGGTTTGAATGCCGACAGTGATTTCAGCCGCCAATGGAATCTGAATGGCGCCTGCACGATTGAAGAATTTCAATCCCGCTTTCCGGTTTCCGATTACGAACGTTTCCGTCCGTTTATCGACCGGGTCAAAAACGGCGAGACCTCTGCTTTACTGGGGGCGTCCAACCGGCTGCTGATGTTTACCCTGAGCAGTGGTACGACATCAGATTCCAAATTCATTCCGATTACCGAACCGTTTCTGAAAGATTATCGCCAGGGCTGGCAGAACTGGGGCATTCTGGCCTACGACGATTACCCTGTTTTAAAATATCAGAACATCGTGCAACTCTCGAGTAATTTCGACAAGTTTCGCACTCCCGGTGGAACGCCCTGCGGCAATATCAGCGGACTGGTTGCCGCCATGCAGAGCCCGGTGGTGAAATTACTTTACACCATTCCCGGCGAAGTTTCCCAGATTGATGAAGCGCACCTCAAATATTATACGGCGATTCGTCTCTCGCTGGCCGATCGGCACGTAGGGATGATCACGACAGCGAATCCAAGCACGCTGTTACATCTGGCACAATTCACGGACCTGCATCGGGAATCACTGGTGCGTGATATCGCGGACGGCACACTGACGGGAGTGGAGCAACTCGATGCATCCATTTATCAGAAACTGAAACCTCGCCTGCATCGCAAACACAAACAACGGGCGCAGGAACTGGAATCCATTATCGAAGACACGGGACATCTTTATCCGCGCAATTTCTGGCCCGACCTTTCATTACTCGCAGTCTGGATGGGCGGCAGTGCCGGCGCGTATCTGTCACAGCTTTCCCCCTACTATGGCGACCTGCCGATCCGCGATCATGGGCTCTCTGCCAGTGAAGGCCGCATGACGATTCCACTCGAATCAGGTGCGTCGACCGGCGTTCTGGATATTACCTCACATTTTTTTGAATTCGTGCCGGAAGACGAAGACCCGCTGACTTCAACCAATATCTTAACGGCTGACCAACTGCAGACCGGCCAGAACTATTTCATTCTGCTGACTACATCCTCGGGCTTGTACCGCTATCATATCTGTGACGTTGTCCGCTGTACCGGCTTTTATCAAACAACGCCACTGCTCGAATTTCTGCATAAGGGCGCACATATTTCGAATCTGACCGGCGAGAAAATTACAGAATCGCAGGTGGTCGAATCTGTCCGCAAAGCCATTCAAAACACGTCTCTTGAAATCGGCCAGTACTCACTGATCCCCAGGTGGGCTGAGCCGCCACACTATCAACTGCTCATTGAAGAGTCGTCTGCGCTGTCTGACGGGAAGCTCCCCGAACTGTTAAAACAGATCGATGTTCTGCTGCAACAGACCAATTGTGAATACGAAGAGAAACGCCAGTCCGGCCGTCTCGCGCCACTACAGCTCTGCCCGCTCGCGAAAGGAACCTGGCATCGTTTCGCTCAGGAGCGTCAGAAAAAACTGGGAGGCAGCATCGAGCAATATAAGCATCCCTGCCTGATCCCCGAACTCGACTACGCGGCTCAAATTCTCGATCGCTTCTCAAACTGAGCCGGTCGTGGCCCGCTGTTCCTGTAGGGAACGGGAATGCCCCCATTCAGGTCCATCTGCAAAAAACATGGCTGCCTGCTGATTTTCACATCAGGCTCTGCGCATATGTTTTGCCGCAAAACGTTGTATTTTGGCAACATAATCTGCCTCTGTTTTCTTCCGTGAAATCATTCAGAGATTGTAATGCGTCAACCGGATTTTCTATGGGCCTGAGATTTAAACGTAACGAACAGACCGTGTTCAGACATATCAACAGAGCCGAAAATCGTTAGAACCCACATTTTTATTTTGAATTTTATTGGAATAGCCAGCAATATTTTTCAGATTTTCCCGTTAGATCCGTAATGAATTTGAACAATACTCATTAGGCAAGTGTGATTCCCAGAGGAACAGCAATTGGAAACTTCTCGACTTATTCTCAGGAAATGGCGTCAAGCCGATGTGGATCTCTTTGCAGAAATGAACGCTGATCCACGTGTGATGCACTATTTTCCTTCGACGCTCTCTTATGAACAGAGTGCGCAAATGGTCGAACGGATGAAAACGCATTTTGATGAATACGGCTTCGGTCTCTGGGCCATCGAAATCAAAGATCAAGCACAGTTCGCGGGATTCATCGGTCTGGCGGTTCCCCAATTCTCAGCCTACTTTACTCCCTGCGTCGAAATTGGGTGGCGGCTGGCGGTTCCATTCTGGAATCAGGGTTATGCCAGTGAAGGCGCGCAAGCCGCTCTGGCTTTCGGCTTCACACAATGCAATCTGAAAGAGATTGTTTCCTTTACTGCCCCCGCGAATGTCGCCTCAAGACGTGTGATGGAAAAAATCGGCATGTCCTACATTGATAATTTTGATCACCCGGCACTGCCGGACGGCGATCCGCTAAAACGTCACGTGCTCTATAGCATCAACAGACCAGACTGGGATGCATTGCAGACAAACTGATCCTTACTTTGCTAAGCGATCCAGAATATTTTTCGTGATCTGCTGAACAATCGGATCTTTGCCGCGCAAGCCGTGCGCCCAGTCAGTACTGCCGACAGTGAAGACGCTCCCTCCGTTGGTATACATGCCCAGAACCGCGGCGCCCACACGGTCTTGTTCAAACCGGTCATACCAGAGACAGTCACCGGGGGCCCATTTCGCAGGGCAGGAGGCGAGAATCTGAAACGTGGACGGCGTCCCGTCCTTGAAAGTCGGTACGGGCAAACCGTCTTTCATCTCAAACTGGCAGCCATCACATTCATATCCGACGATGGTATCTTTGCCACCAAATTCGTCTCCCAGTTTGATGCCTGTTTTTTCAAATATCCAGTGTGTGGGTCGATGCACCTGATAAGCGCCTGAACCATCCATGAACTGACCATGGCTTTTATGATAACCGCCATAAAGAAACCCGACACCCGTTAACTGATTCTCAGGACGATTCACCAGATGATGGCTCCAGAGCGTCGATAACAGTTGATGATCTCCCTCAGGGAAAATCGGGTCCTGGTTATACCATTGTTTCCAGCAGGTCAGCGCCCGCCCTGCTTCTTCACTGCGTACCTGCCAGCAAACGGAGTTCCCGCTGAAAAAAGCAACATTTCCGCCTGCTTTGATATAGTTTTCCAGATGGTCGCGCATCGGGGCCGACCAGTATTCATCATGGCCGACACTCAAAACCAGCTTGTAATGCTGCAGTAGTTCAGGATGCAATTCCAGGTCACTGTTGGCGGCGTAATCGAGTTGATATCCGTTGCTCTCCGCCCAGACGATAAACGGGTATTCCCAGTTCGCAAATTGTCCGGCCAGCGGGCGATCAAAGGAAACACGATGTCCCTGAAGGTTGGCACGGCCATGATAACTGTAAAGGCTCGAACCACCCCAGTTGTTGTACGCGTTATAAGTATTCGTGCTGAGCTGAATCAGCATTTTCGACTGCGTACCCGGCTGTTTTGAACGCACAATAAAAAACAGATCCGATTCGGCCGTTCGGGAATTTCGCTGAATAAACTTACCGCCGCGATCACGAACAGAAAGATGCACATTGTAATAACCGCTCGGCCAGGAATCGGGCACGCTGAGTTCAAACGCCGTCGGCCAGTGGCAACCGTGTGATGACGCATTCTCCGGAACAGGATACGCGGCACCATTCTTGCGAGTTTCCTTGAAGACCGTTTTCGGCTCAGGTCCGAGCCGCGTTATCTCAATGACATATTCCGGCTCGGAGCTGGAGATCTGAAAGGCAACTTTCTCCCCCGGCTGATAACTCAACAGATTCGTATAACCTTCGATAAAAATCGAACCGGCATCATCGTCGGCTGCGAATAATGGCCCGGCCATCAAGCCTGCAACGCAAACAGTCAGCAACAGCCGATAGCAGATGTGAATCATTGTGGTCTTCCTCTATCAGAAAAACAGGTCGCGATGAATGTCATAGAAGCGACTTTGATCGTAACAAGAGCAGACACCAGTTTCTATTCAGAAACGCGGCAATTATCGTCCAATAAATGCCTGTCAGGCTGATCGCGTTACTTCAGAGAGTGAATTGACTGCCGATATTCCCGGGGCGACATCCCCATAAGCCTGCCAAACATACGAATCATCGCCTCCTGATGCTGAAAGCCGCAACGTACTGCAATCTGGGAAATGGTCAGGTTCGTTTCCTGCAGTAATTTCGTAATGTGTTTTAATTTTTCCTGACGGATCTCGCTGGCCGGAGACCGATGCAGGGCTTTTTGAAATCGATGTTCCAGAATGCGACGGGACACGTTCAGTTGCTGAGTAAGATCCGATACCTGCAACGGTTCCTGTGCGGCGCGTAACCGAATGAACTGGATCGCTTCCCTGACCAGATCATCATCGGCGAACAGCGTATCCGTCGAAGCCCGTTCTTCAATGGACAAGGGGGAAATCAGCGTCGGCTCGTCGGGCGCAGGTTTTCCCTGAATCAGCTGGTCTAATAATTTTGCCGCTTCGTAACCGACAACATGCGGCGCCTGATCAATGCCGGAAATCGGAACCGGTGAAAGGGCCGACATCAGGGGATCGTGTTCGATACTGAGGATCGCCACCTGATCCGGAATTTCCAGATGATGGTTCACGCAAACGGTCGAAACTTCGCGTCCGATTTTACTCGACCAGACCAGCAGCGCCACCGGCTTGGGGAGTTCCCACAACCACTGTTTCAAACGCTGCTGCTGTTTTTGATAGTCAGCCTCTTTCGTCAATTCATAATAAGGAAAATCAAAACAGACTCCTTCTGCCGTTTCCACCTGATTCCGAAATTCTTTCAGGATGGTTTCGGGATAATTCGACTTCGGATCAGGGCCGATATAACCGAACGAGCGGAAGCCTTTCTTCAAAAAGAATTCGGCGGCCAGTCTGGCACAAGCCCGTTCATCGGAGACCACCTTGGGAATTTTGGACGAGTGTTTTCCCAGCCACGACACGTTGACGGCGGGCAGACGCCGTTTCAGAATTGACTGCTGGATGCGGGTATCTGTCAGCCGACAAATGGTGCCGTGCCCACTCCAGGAAGCGGGGAACTTGAGCTGTTCTTTCAGCCCCCGGAATTCAATCCAGAAATCCCAGCCCCCCTGCTCTGTCGCATAATCGGCAATGCCTTGAATAATCTGGCGGCTCCAGTCGCTGGAAGTCTGAACTAATAAAGCAATCTTGCGACGTTCGGGAAACCGCATCCTGAAAAACTTTCCTGTAAAGGGGAGGCAAACCTGCGCGGGTTTATTTTCTATCAGCCATCCTACAGCGGCTCTGCCATGATTTGTTAAAGAAGCTGTGAAGATGATGTAAATATTGTTAATTATACTGCGCGTTTTGTCATTGTATTCTGGCCTGAATCCCACATACTTTTCAATGCACAATGAAGTTTGATCAAAGTCTGGCGGGAAGTTTTCCTGTCTTCCCGCCAGACTGCGAATTTCACTGATGCATGACGGTAACCAGAACAAGCGATTACAACCGCTGCTCTTTTTTTCACTCCTGCTCTCTACGTTCCCGAACCATGTCGACACAACCTTATCAGAGCAAATACGATGTAATCGTAATCGGAGGCGGCGTCCTGGGCGCTTTCCATGCCTACTTTTCCATGCGACGCGGTTTCAAAACACTGCTGATCGAGCGGTATGTCTTTCCACAACAGGCATCGGTTCGCAACTTTGGGCTGATCATTCCGAGCGCCATGCCAGCGGGCATCTGGCGTGAGCGTGCGCTGGCGTCCTGCGAGATCTACTCCGAACTCACCGATTTACTGGGAGTTCCTGTCCGCCGTGTGGGGACACAATATTTAGCGCATACGGACGAGGAAGCCGCCTTTTTACAACAGATGTCACGCGAGCAGTACGACATTCGTTGCCCGTCAGAATTCTTCAACCCGCAAGAAACGATCCGTTCGAGCTGCTGTCTGAACCCGGAATTCTGTAAAGGGAGTCTCTATTTTCCTCAGGACTTGCAGTTGGATCCCGGCCCATTTTTCCGGGCCTTTATCAACTGGTTCGCGTGTGCCTCCGACTGTGACTACCTTCCGAAAACAACCGTAGTTTCGATTGAAGAACTCACCAGTCACTGTCAGATCAAAACCGCCGATGGCAGTCAGTTCGATGCCAGGCAGGTCGTTGTCTGTTCCGGAGCCGATCTCCAGACCCTGTTTCCGAAAATCTATGCGAAAAGTAATCTACACTACTGCAAGCTGCAGATGCTCAAATTGGCCAATCCCGAAAATCGAACACTGGGAACGGCAATCTCATCCCCCATTGCACTGACGCGCTATCCGGCGTTTCTGAACGCTCAGTATTCTCAAGGAGTTTCGCTGGCACGGCCTGATCAGAAATTACGGGACCGGGGTATTCAAATCTGGTTTACTCAAAACCAGAACAATGAATTTATTCTGGGTGATTCACACGAATACTCGGACGAACCGCCAACCGAGTTTCTGTCGGCAGAGATTGAATCACTCATTATTAATTATGCGCGAAATATGTTTGTAAATCTGGATTTTCAGGTCACTGATCGCTGGTGCGGGATTTATACTGAGGAAAAGTCAGCCGGGCTATTTCAGCATTCACCCAGTGAGCGAATTCATCTCATCACCGGCATCGGTGGCAAGGGTATGACCGCCGGACCCGGGCTGGCACAAGAAACTATCGGTCAACTCTCACTTAACTAAAGCAGAATTCAATGTCAAAAGACCCTACCAGAAGCTGGCAACGCCTGACGCTTTTGAGTCTGTTTCTGGGTTATGTCGGTTATTATATTTGCCGCTCCAATCTCGCGATCGCGACTCCGCTGCTGTTAAAAGAATACGCGGGCATGGGCATTACAAAAATCGAAATTGGTACTGTTGCCTCAGTCGGCGTGATGCTTTACGCCATTGGAAAAATCATCAATGGTTATCTGGCTGATTTCCTCGGCGGCAGACTGCTGTTCCTGACGGGAATGATCTGTTCCATTATTTTTTCCGTTCTGTTCGGTCTGGTTTCTGGCCTGACACTGTTTGTCATCATCTGGGCTTTTAATCGTTTTTTCCAGTCAATGGGCTGGGTGGCTCTGGTCAAGACGGCGTCGCGCTGGTTTCCCGTAGAGCGGCACGCGACCGTGATGGCTATTCTTTCGCTCTCTTTTTTATTTGGCGATGCGTTCGCCCGCATTTATCTCGGCAGTTTAATTTCCCTCGGCGAATCCTTTTCTTCTCTCAGCTTTCTGGCGGACTGGCGCACGGTGTTTTTTGTCGCAGCCATCTCTCTGACTCTGATCACGGTTTTTGTTTATCGAACGCTCAAATCCAGTCCGAATGATGTGGGGCTGGATGAACCGAGTGCCAACCCCCTGAACGTGTATGGTGCAGAGGGAAATCATGCCGAACGGATTTCCATCAAAGCAGTTTTGAAGCCATTGCTTGTCAGTCCGTTATTCTGGCTGATCTGCATCATGAATTTCAGCCTGACCCTGGTGCGCGAAACATTCAATTTCTGGACCCCGACTTTTCTGAATGAAGTAGTGCAACTTAATATCGGCAGCGCTGCAATCAGCAGCATGCTGTTTCCCCTTGTGGGAGGCTGCTCTACCTATCTGGCGGGAATCACATCCGATCGCTTACGCGGCAGACATGGACGGGTTGTGCTTCCCAGCCTGATCCTGCTGGTGTTATCGCTGATTCTGCTTGCCACGATTGATGTTTCCGGCCAACCGGTTTTAGCGCTCACGCTGCTCTCACTGGTCGCGTTTTTTCTGATGGCCCCGTATTCCTTCCTCTCCGGCGTGATGGCCATTGACCTGGGGGGCAAGCGGGGTTGTTCCACCGTCGCCGGGCTTGTTGACTCTGCCGGATATCTGGGAGCGATTCTTTCCGGGCATACGGTCGGCCTGATTGCACAAAACTACGGCTGGAAGATGGCCTTCGGCGGACTGGCAGGCATCTGCTGTACGGCGATCATCGCAGGGACCGTGTACTGGCTGATCCAGGAACGGGAAATGAATCTGGCACAAGCGCTTTCCCCCGAACCCAGGACGGAGACACCTGATGCCCCAACATAACATTGAAACAATCGTCGACGAAATCCGGCAGCGGTTCACTGAAAAAGGAAACGCGATGTACGCCGGCGAGGCGGTCTCACAAACGGAACACGCGCTGCAGGCCGCCTCTGCCGCAGAACATGCGGGTGCATCACCCGAGTTGATCGTCGCCGCCTTACTGCATGACATCGGACATCTGCTGCATCAACATGATGAAGACTGCGCGACACACGGCGTTGATGATCTGCATGAGCGTATCGGCGCTCAGTGGCTGATTCGCTATTTCCCCCCGGATGTCGCTGAACCAATCCGCCTGCATGTGGACGCCAAACGGTACCGCTGTGCCACGGATGCTCAATATCTTTCGCGCTTGTCACCCGCTTCGGTATTGAGCCTGGAGTTGCAGGGAGGCCCGTTTGACGAGACGGAGCGGGCAGCGTTCGAACAGAATCCGTGGTCTCAAGCAGCCCTGCATTTGCGTACCTGGGATGAAGCGGCCAAGATTCCCGATTTTGAAACACCGGAACTGGAATATTTTTTAACCTATGTCCAGCGTGTCCTGAAACAACAGGCTCTGGAACCAAACTGAATGAAAGTCATTATGTCATCCAACAAAATTCAACTCGTTATTTTCGACTGGGCAGGAACCACCATCGACCACGGCTGCTTCGCCCCGATTTCCGCTTTTATCAAAGCGTTCAAAGCGTGTGGCGTCGAACTGACTCCCAGCCAGGCGCGCGGGCCGATGGGTCTGCATAAGCGGGACCACATCCGCAGTCTGTTTCAATTGGATGAGATCGCCGCCCAATGGGAGGCCATGCACCAGGGCCCCTGGTCGGAAAGTGACGTCGAACAGATTTATGAAACCTTTATGCCTCTGCAGGTGGATGAAGCACAAAAATTCACCGACCTGATTCCCGGACTGTGTAAGACGATTTCCGTGCTGAGGGAACGCGGAATCAAGATCGGCTCCACGACCGGTTATCCGCGAATCGTTGTCGAACCGATTCTGAAGGCGGCTCAGGCGCAAGGTTATGTACCCGACTTCACGATGTGTGCGGATGAAGTTCCCGCGGGCCGGCCTGCGCCGTGGATGATTTATCGGAATATGGAAGCCTTGAATGTGTTTCCGCCCACAGCGGTCGTCAAAGTCGGTGATACGGTCCCCGATATTGAAGCCGGCCTGAATGCGGGAACCTGGACTGTCGGACTGACGCAGACCGGCAGTGAAGTCGGCTTGACCATCGCCGAGTTCGAAGCGCTGAGCAGCGATCAAAAACAAAGCCGTTTACAGGTCGCGGAAACAAAACTCAAAAACGCAGGCGCACACTTTGTGATTCCGACAGTGAATGTACTTCCTGAAATCATTAAACAGATTGAATCGAGCGAGCACTGAAATGGACGCTGATATTCCTTACTTGTTACTGACACCCGGCCCGTTGACCACAACCAAAAGTGTGCGCGATGCAATGCGCGTTGATTATTCAACCTGGGACGTTGATTACAACCAGCGCGTCGTGGAAATCCGCAGGCGTCTGGTTCAACTGGCTACCAACTTACCGGGATACACGGCGGTGCTGATGCAGGGGAGCGGCACGTTTGCTGTCGAAGCGACTCTCGGTTCGGTCATCCCCCCGGAAGGAAAGTTGCTGGTGATTTCCAATGGTGCGTACGGGCAACGCATTGGTCAAATCGCCCGTTGTCTGAAAATCCCAATGCTCGAGTTATCGTATTCAGAAACCGAACCACCCGATCTTGATCAGATCCGTGCAGCGCTGGCGGATGATGACGCAATCACTCACGTGGCAATGGTGCATTGTGAAACCACAACAGGCATGCTGAATCCGGCGGCTGAAGTGGGAAAAATCGTCGCTGAAGCGGGGAAAGATTATATTCTGGACGCCATGTCTTCCTTCGGCGGGATTCCGCTTTCGATGGAAGCGTTTCACGTCGACTATCTGATTTCCTCAGCCAACAAATGCATTCAGGGCGTTCCCGGTTTCGGATTTGTCGTCGCGAATCAAAGTAAACTCGAACAGACGGCCGGCTTTGCACGTTCGCTGAGTCTGGACCTGTTTGATCAGTGGAACGAAATGGAACACAAGGGCGGAAAATGGCGATTCACGTCCCCCACGCATGTGGTCTGTGCTTTTTTGCAGGCATTGAATGAACTGGAAGCCGAGGGAGGCGTGACGCAGAGACATGCACGCTATTCAGAAAATCAGTCCGCGCTGGTCGCAGCGATGCAAAAGCTGGGGCTGCGTACACTTTTATCGCGCGAACTGCAATCGCCAATCATTACCTCGTTTTATTATCCCGATCTCCCCGAATTTTCCTTTAACGGGTTTTACGACGCATTAAAAAAACGCCGGTATGTGATTTACCCCGGAAAAATCAGTCAGGCAGAGACCTTTCGAATCGGAAATATCGGAAACGTATTTCCAGCCGACATGCAGGATCTGGTAGCACAGATTGAACAAGTACTGGATCTGATGGCGATTTGTTCTGGCAAGACTGAAAATAATTAGCCCCGGCAGATAAAAGTACACTTTCCGTTTTGAAAATGGCGTTTATAAAATAGCTCTTTGCCTGACCGATTCTCGAGTTTCACGGGAATCATTGCCTGCGTGTCTGAAAAGCAGTTCGTTCAGATCGCGTCAACCAGTTCGTTTCGAGTCGAATGAAATCATGAGCGATCAATGTATCTCGATTGTCCTGACGGGCGACGATCCACCACTACAGCATACAGTCGTCACACAACCTGAACTGCAACCGGGAGAAACGCTGGTAGAAATACTCTGCTGCACCATTTGCGGAAGTGATCTGCACACGTTTGAAGGGGCACGCTCTACCCCCTGCCCGACTATTCTGGGCCATGAAATGGTGGGACGTGTGGTGGACCTGCACCCGGGAGTTCCCACGTTGGATTATCTGAACCGACCGGTCAAGCTGGGTGATCGAATCACCTGGTCCGTCGCCGTTTCCTGTAAAGACTGTGAATACTGCCGGCGCGGATTGACACAGAAATGCACGCAGCTGTTCAAGTATGGTCACCAGCGTTTGACAGATCAGAATTATCTGAGTGGCGGACTGGCCAGCCACTGTCACCTGATTAAAGGCACGACCATTTTCAAAGTGCCGGAATCACTGCCCGATCTGATTGCCAGCCCCGCGAATTGCGCGACGGCAACCGTGATGGCCGCCTTTCGACTTGCTGGCGATGTCAAAGGCCGGTCCGTTCTGATTCTGGGTGCAGGCATGCTGGGAGTCACGGCTTCTGCAGTCGCTCATACGCAGGGTGCCGCTTCTATTTTTGTCACAGACATCGACCCTGCGCGCGTCATGCGCAGTCTGGAATTTGGCGCCAATCACACTTTGCTCGTGAAAAAAGAGCAGCCGCTGCATGCGGAAATTAAACATCTGACAGATGGTCACGGTGTTGATTTTGTGTTTGATATGACGGGCGTCCCGGAAGTGATTGAAAGCGGGCTGGAAGCGTTGGGAATCGGCGGGGCAATGATTCTGGTCGGTTCGGTTTACCCGGCCCGACCGATTCAATTCTCTGCAGAGACGATTGTCCGTAAGTTACTCAGACTGGAAGGCATTCATAACTATATCGATCTTGATCTGGCGAACGCGTTGAACTTTCTTGAGCGATATCAAAACCGGTATCCGTTTCAACAACTCTGCGAACAGACTTTCTCGCTTGATGAAATCTCTGCGGCATTTACCGAATCCGCAAATCGTCGTTCGTATCGCGTGGCCGTACTGCCGAATCAGAAACCTTGATCAAAAGTCGATTTCACCCGACTGGCCCAGATCAATTCCGCCGCCACCTGGATTGGCACTTCGATTGTACCGATTGGCGGGTCGCTGCTGTCCTCTGTTTTGTGAAGCCCGCCTGGGTTGGACAGGAGCTTGCACACTTTGTCCCCTTGCGTGCTGCTGCACCGAGTTTCGCGAGACTTGTTGTGGCTCGTGCACAACGGCTACGGTTGAGTCATCCTGATTATCCGCGATCTTACGACCGTTGAAGGAAACTCGCGATGCGATCGGCAGAGGCCGTGATCGACGACTGTCGCTGTCCGCCTGATTCAAACTGGCCATCTCAATTTGCTCGTCGATGGAAGCAGACTCGGGTAAAGACTCGGGCTCATTTTCATCCAGGTCAGGACTCTGTGATCGAATCACAAAGTTCTTGTTTTCGGTAGCCGGTTGCTGTTTCGGCTCGGTCGCTGCCAGTTGTGAACCAGCGGGCAGATTCAAGTCAGGGCTGCCGGCCAGAATCCAGCTTCCCCAGCGTTGTTCCAATTCTTCTACACTTTTGTATTTGTACAGTTTTGCGATGGCATCGTCCCAGCCATTTTTGTGTGCGTCTTCCAGAAACATCAGATAGCGTTTTTTGCCGCCGGTCTGCAACAGGAAGTCTGCTAATGAATAACCTTCGGCATACAGTGTAAGTACCTGCTGCATTTCAGACGGATATTCGGTCATCGCCAACAGGCGTCTGAGGGGAATTCGTTTGTTGGTTCCCATCACCTGCTCGTTCAATAGTTTTTGACGTCTTTTTTCTGATTCGTGTTCCACGATGGTCGCAGCCCCTTCATCGGCCCAGCGCGGAAGCGGACGACGAAAGTGGCAGGCAAAGATCGTGTGATTGACTTCGTGTGGTAGTACCGAATCCAGAATTCGTTCCAGAGTTCCCTGGATCTGCATGTCCCAGCCAAACACCTGACCCCGGTCGAAGGAAAACGTGGTTGCCCCGCCGGCACCGTAATCACCCACTTTGACATTGATCGGACATGGGGAATACCATTTCGGCAATTCATGGCCCAGCCAGGTAATGGCCAGTTCCTTGCGATAGATTTCGGCGGCGTCACCAACCTGTTTGGCGATTTCCGGCGTTGGTGCATGCGTAATAAAATTCGGTGTTTTGTAAGAGGCTCCCAGAGATAAAAATGAAGCCAGAACCAGAATCAAACGGCGACAAAGTTGAGCTTCCATGCCCTCTTGTTCCTTTTTGCGGCAGCCGAAGATGCGGGTCTTCAGCTGACAAACTCTCAATTGATTGTAACGGGATAGTTTTGGGTCGATCACTCGAAATGGGGTTTGTGATATGATCGCTGGGTGAACCTGAGGTTCGGTTACCTGAAACCATCGTCGGTGAATTCCATTCAGACGATTTGGGATAAGTGACAGGTAATGCTGTTTATTGCAAACGAGAGACCAAAGAACCGAAAAAAGAGGTCCCCGTCGTCAAACACGTTTCTGAAGCACCCCCTAAGCTACTTTATTTCATAGACTTAAAGTTCATCTATCAATAAGATTGTAAATTGTGCTGCTGTTCAAACAGGCAGGAAAGCATGTTGTAGAAATTGCAAACACAGCCAAGGTTCTAACGAAAATGCAATTATTACAAAAGGGGAATCTGATTCCCGGGCAGCGCGTTAAAAGCGAATGCGGGCAAAACCCCAGCCCAGCAGGAAGCCGACCAGCATCAGTATTCCCAGTTCGGTAATGTGCTGGGTTTGACTCTGTGTTGTGTTGAAAAACGCCTGATAAGCAAAACCCAGCACCATGAACAGTCCTGCGCCATACTTGGCAAAACGAACCTGGACTTCACTGGGCGTGGCAGCTGGCTCGCCGGCCACCTCTCCCGTTGGGAGGGGCTCCTGCCGGGACTCGTCTACCTGGGAATCGTGCTCATTCACTACTCTCAAGCCTCAACTTCCAGCTTTTCCAGCTCTTCAATAATCATCCAGACCAGCTTTTCCAGGTTGGATCCGGTGGCGGAGGAAATCTGCAGCACCGGATGTCCCAGTTCTTCTTCCAGCAATTCCGTGATCATCTCGGCATCCGGAAGTTCGCTTTTGGTGACCACCACAATTTCCGGGCGTTCCATCAGCGTGGGATCATAGAGCCGCATCTCTTCCCGAATCTGACGGTAGTTCTCAATCGGATCGGTCTGATCCATGGGTGAAGGTTCTATCAGATGCACAAGCACCTTGGTCCGCTCTACGTGCTTGAGAAATTCATGACCTAAACCCACCCCCGCATGCGCGCCTTCAATTAAACCGGGAATATCAGCCATCACGAATTGATGGTCAAAACCGACGCGCACCAGCCCTAAATTAGGGTATTTCGTCGTAAAGGGATAGGCGGCGATTTCGGGATGTGCTTTGGAAAGTCGGCTTAAGAGTGTCGATTTTCCGGCATTGGGTTTCCCCAGCAGCCCTACATCGGCGATCAACTTGAGTTCGAGTGAAATATCTCGTAATTCTCCCAGACCTCCCGGTTCGAATTCACGAGGTGTCTGATGGGTGGCAGACGCAAAATGACGATTGCCGCGTCCCCCTCTGCCACCTTTGGCTACGATCACACGGTCGCCACTCTGTTTCATATCGCGTAACAGATGCCCCCGTTTCGTGTCCAGCACCAGGGTGCCCGGCGGTACCATGAGGATGACGTCCTGACCGCATCTCCCGCTTTTCAGACTACTCTGACCGTGGCCTCCCCGTTCGGCGTTCCAATGTTTATGCCCAATGAGGTTCGAGAGACTGCTGACGTTGTCATCGGCGAGTACAACCACGTCTCCGCCTTTGCCTCCATCTCCCCCATTCGGACCACCGCGCGGGACGTGCGATTCCCGTCGGAAACTGGCACAACCATCTCCACCATCGCCGGCTTTACAATAAATATCGATGCGATCTAAAAACATAATTATCCGTCTACAATCACTTTTCTATTCACGACTATGCTTAAAAGCCCCCTGCTTTTAGGGGTTTAGCTCTGAGAAACATTGATTCACAACAAAAATTCACGAAATCCCCAGAGAAGACATCTTTTGTATCTTCTGTCCGGTTCGGAGTTTATGAAAAATCAATGACTTTGATTTTGACTTTTGTATCTGATTTGTGCAAAAACGCATCCTGCATTTTCCAGCATGACAAATCGAGGATAGTCGCGAGGACTACCTGTTACAAAGTTACCGCAGGAGTTTCATATTGTAGATGTTCTCCTTTAAAATACGAGTGCCGATTCGTGCTTTCTTCTACAAAGCCGGCCATGAAATGGGAACAACAGCGATTATACTGCCAATCCCGGAAACAAACTTTGGAAAACCATTGTCGATAAACCATTTCCAGGAAGACACTTACAGCTTTTCCCCTCTCCCGATTTCGGATTGACCTGTTTTGCACATCCTTTTATACTCCCGCCCCCCTGAACATGCCCGCAAGGATGCGACAAAGGAATGGTGTGATGAGTTCCCTGCCTGCAAGGTCGGTAATCGAGTTTTCCCAGTTTGACCAGTTACGCGATGCGCGTGACATCATATTTAGCGAGGCGGACGCGCTGCGCCAGATGGGTCGTGCATTGGGAACCGAGCTCTGTGACGCCGTCGATTTAATTCTGTCGCGCAAGGGAGCCGTCATCTTAACGGGCATGGGAAAAGCAGGTCTCATCGCACAAAAAATCTGCGCCACGTTTTCATCGACAGGCACGCGTTCCCATTTTCTGCATCCCGCAGAAGCCATTCATGGAGATCTGGGCTGCCTGCATGCCGACGACACCATACTCGCACTTTCCAACAGTGGCGAAACAGAAGAACTACGACGTCTGCTCCCGCTCCTGCAGAAAATGAATCTTCCCATCATCGGCATCACGGCCCGCGAAACAAGCGCCCTCGGACGCGCCTCTCAGATCGTGTTACGTTTAGGAGATTTAAAAGAAGCCGGCCCGCATCAGTTGGCGCCTTCGACGACAACAACAGCAATGCTGGCAATGGGTGATGCCTTATCTCTGGTGATCAGCAAAGCCCGCGGGTTTACACCATTAGATTTTGCCACGTTTCATCCCGGGGGAAGCCTGGGACGGCGGCTGACCAAAATCAATGAAGTCATGCGTCCTCGCCAAGAAGTGCGTGTCACTTCCGAAACCAGTTCTATCCGCGAAACCTTTGTGCGACTGAGTTCCCCTGGCCGCCGCAGCGGAGCGGTGATTGTCGTGGATGCTTCGGATCGACTTACCGGCATCTTCACTGACAGTGATCTCGCCAGACTGCTCGAAGAGCGACGCGACGAACAACTGGATCGCCCCATTTCCGAAGTCATGACGGCCCGGCCCATCACCATTCAGTCCGATGCTTCACTCGAAGCAGCCGTGGAATTATTGAAATCACGCAAACTCAGTGAATTGCCTGTTGTAGATCGCGACCATCATTTAGCAGGCTTAATTGACATTACAGACGTCATTGGCTGGCAGCCACAAACTGAGTCAATCAAAGTCAATCCTTCAGCGGGGTAACCCGATTTTTCTTTTTCCTTTCAGCGAATCACATCACTTTTTAGAAACGACCATTCTATTTCCATGACCGAAGCCATTCATCATCACAGGAATGGATTATTCGATCGCCTGATAGCCAACCGGCTGTTGTTGACCTGGTTCACAACAGTAGCACTGACCGGCGCTTATCTGGTGTATGCGCAGACGCTGCGGCATGTGATCACGGAAAAAGTGATTCGCCGGGAATTTCCGGAAGAAGAGATCACATCACGCGCTTATGCTTCCGGAAACAATGAGCAGGCCAAAACGTTTCTGCCTGAAAGCCCCTGGGCTGAAAACGCCCGCTATCAGTTTAAAGACGAAAACGTCTACATTTATACTGAAAGCTGGGAACAGGAAGAGGAAAATAAAGCAGCCCGTCTGAAGCCATTCGCGATGCTGATGTTCGACCCCAAAAAAGGGGAATCCGTCGCACCGTTTGCCCTGATGAGTGAAGAAGCGCTGATCCGCTTTGAACAGCCCTTTGGCATCAAACATACCGATCCCGGCCGCATGATCGCCGGATCTCTGGAAGGCGTTGTAAAAATTACAGGCCCGAACGGCCTGATCATTTATGGACGTAACTTCTTCTATGAAGAATCGTCGATGAATATCCGGAGCGACCATGAGGTACAGTTTGCGTACGAAGATCATCGCGGCCGCGCACGGGGTATCGAAATGAAGCTGATTCCTTCAGCCACCAGGAAGAAGGAACTCAAGCCAGCCGTAGATGGTATACGTGAAATCGTACTGCGGCGCGACGTACTCATGATACTGGCCTTGAAAAAAGACCAGGAGTCCTCACAAGATGAACCGTCACGTTTTGCGACGGTGAAAAGCACGGGTAGTTTTGCGTTCAATCTTGAAACGAATCAGGGCACATTTACCGAAAACGTGCGTGTTCATCATCCGACCAGCCCGCTTCAGGCCGATACACTGGAATGCGATAATCTGCAGTTGCAGTTTGTTCGCAAAGCAGAAACCGAAGGGGACGCGGCGACGGCAGAAACCGTTAACAGGCAAAAGCCCAGCCATTCCAGCGGTAAATTAGCATTTCAGTCACTGGTGGCAACCGGTAAGAATGTCACTTTGATTTCCGAAGAAAACCAGCTCTCCGGCTGGATGACGCGGCTGTCTTACAACGAAGAAACCAAAACGATTGTCCTCACAGATCAAGAACGGGCTGTGCGTATTTTACAGCAGTCCTCAAAACTCCTCTGCCCGGAAATTACAATCAATCAAAATCAGGACGGGCAACTGGAAACGATCCTCTGCAAGGGGGCCGGCTGGATCAAACACGAAGATCCGAAAACGGGTCAGTTAACGATGGCCGCCCGATGGGCCAGGCAGATGAAAAAATCGATTGATCCGGAAACAAAACTGGAACTGATCGAGCTGGAAGAACAATGTCAGGTCAGTCAGCCGGCGGAAAGCTTTGAGCTCGATGCACAACGGATTCGGCTATGGCTGAAAGGGGCTCTCCCTTCAATCAAGAAAACCAACTCCATTACACAGGACTCCGGGCAGACAGAACTCAGCAATTCACAAAAGATGCAGAATAAGCTCGATCCTTATAAGATGATCGCGGAACAGGATGTTGTCATCAACAGCCCCCGACTCCAGGGTCAAACCAAACGGCTCGAAGTCTGGTTTGATCAGGTGGTGGGTCCGCAGTCGGCACCAAATGCTCCTCTCAGTACTCAAGTACAACCGCAGCAGCCGGCCGCCAAACAACCTGTCATCAAACAGGCAGTCTTTGCCGTTGATGACCCGATTCCCTTACGAAAGCTGCCTGCAGCCAGTCAGAGTGGTCCGTTTTCGAACTTACCTGCGAATGACCGTTCACAAGTAGAGACTCTGGAAGGGCGGGCCAAACTTCCGTCACCCAACTCACCATTTGCTGAGTCAGACTCTCCACCAGCGATCGAAACTCCTGAACCGATCATCGTGATCGCCGATCTGATGAAATTGCGTGTGAATAAAAATGCCCTCGGAAAAGCCGAAGTGTCTGAAGTCTGGACTGAAGGCAACGTTTCAGTCGAACAATTTCACGGCAAACAGGAAAAACCGCTGCATATCACCGGCAATCAGTTGCACATTAAAAATAAAGGGGACGACGATCAGGTGCTGCATGTGATTGGCAGCCCTGCCAAAATCAGTGCCCAAGGGACTCAGATTGAAGGCGAGAATATTTTTCTGTATCGCCTGGCAAACCGGGCCGAAGTCCAGGGCAAGGGACTGCTGCTGCTTCCGGTGCGTGGCGGCAAAAGGTCGGCCGCCGGCCTGCTTTCAGGTGCGGAAGGTATTACCAAAAATCACAGTTTGACAGAACCGGCACAGAACGATCAGAACGACGAGGACAATGTTCTGGAAATTCACTGGGATCAGGAGATGGTCTTTGACGGACTGACGGCTAATTTCTTCGGCAAGGTCAGAACGAACATGGGCGATAATCGGCTGCGTTGCCAGGAAATGGATGTCATCCTGTCCGAACGCGTTTCCTTTACTGAAAAACAATCGGACAAAAAAGAAGAAAAGCCCACCGTGCATTTCATTACCTGCCGGGATGGAGTGGAGGTGGAAAGCAACGAATATCTGGAGAACCGGCTGATCGGAATCCGTCGCGCCAGCTTCTGGCAGATGAATGTCGACCAGAAAACCGGCAATGCCGAAGCACGCGGACCCGGCTGGCTTGTGTTGTGGAGGCGAGAAAACCCCGGCCAGCAGCCATCCCAGACAAAGGTCTCACAAGCCAATCTGCCTCAAAAGACCGACACCGACAGTTGGACTTACACCCGCATCGACTTTAACGGCAAAATGGCGGGAAATGTTGAGCAGCGCAGCACGACGTTTGATGATCGCGTCCAGATTACCTACGGCGGTGTGAAACGGCCTTTGGATACAATCAATCCGATTAAGTTACCTCCCGGCGCCGGTTCGTTGCGGAGCAACAGTCTGAAACTGATTCAACACGAAATCAACCATCAGAAAAAGAAATTCATTTCGATGCTGGCCAAAGGCAATGCGGAAGTGGAAGGGAATACACTCATCAAAAACAAAAGCACTCCGACGAGCCAGAAGTTTAGCGCGAGTGCAGATACGATCAGCTTTGATGAATCAAAAGATTTATACATGATGCGTTCCTTTGGGAACCGCAAGGCGACCCTGCGCAGGGATTCTCAGGCCGGCAAGGACCCGAATCAGGGTGTGGTCGCGCAACAAATTGAGTTCTCTCCCACCCATGACCGCGTCACATTACACGGCGTAACCGGACTACAAGGACTGCCCTGACCAGACTTACGGCGAATTTAAAGAATAATTCTTTTTTCCTCTGAACGTCTCGCCTACAATCGAAACAGGGAGTTTTCTTCCTGTACCGGATTTCATAAGGAACACCGTCGCCATGCCTGTTCAGTATCATCAACCAAAGCCATTCCAATACGGGTCAGCCAAACCTGTCGCGCAGCAGGTTGCAGGTGCAGGCCGGTTCGGCGGTTTCTGTTGTCCGTTGTGGATACTGCTGACGGTCTCAATGATGTTGCTGATGCCCGGTCAGAGTTTCGCACAGAATTCCCGCGCGCTGGAGACCTATCAGAAACAATACGAGGGTCTGCAGGCAGACTTTCAAGAAAAGCTGAAACAGCTGGCGCAAAGCTGTCAGCAGGATCAGCAGCTTGACGGCGTTCAAGCGGTGACCCAATTGTTGCAAGAGCTGCAGGAATTCGATCCACAATCGAATCCATTACCGCGAGTGGTCCGCGCCGAGATTCCACTCAATCTGCCGGCTGCAGAACGCGTCTGGCGTTTGAAGTTGCGCAGCCTGCAGGAAGAACAGGCCAACGATCTGTTTTTGTTTTCCCGTAAAGTTTTACACGCCGGTTTCCCCAGTTATGCCTATGATCGGATTCTGGAGACGGCTTTTCACAACCCCGATCATCGGTCGGTCAGATTGATTCTGGGTTATGTTCGCAACGGCGATGAATGGGCGACTCCTTTTGAAAAGGAAATGCACGATCGCAAACAGCAATGGCATCCCCAGTATGGCTGGCTGCCTGCCTCACATATCGCCCGCTATGAGAAGGGAGAGCGTTATGTGAATGGTCGCTGGAAGTCGGCGGCCCAGGAAGCAGAAATCAGACGCGATTTTCGTAACGCCTGGGAAATCAAGACCGAGCATTTTCTGATCAAAACAAATCACAGTCTGGAAATGGGCGTGCAACTGGCAACGGAGATGGAAGATTTTTACCGCCAGTTCCATCAGATCTTCGTGGGTTTCTTTAATACTCCCGAGCAACTGAATAAACTGTTTGAAGGAGCCAGAAACCCTTTTCATCGACGAAACAACAATACGCAGCACGTGATGCATTATTACAGCACTCGCGAAGAATATCTGCAGCGGCTCCAGAAAGAAATCCCACAGATTGCATTAACGCACGGCATCTATCTGTTCGGTGATCGAATCTCCCACTTTTATCATCGACCCGACGCGGAAGGTGATCTGGGGACCCTGTATCATGAAGCCACTCACCAACTGTTTTATGAAACCGGCTTGATTCGCAAAAGCAGACAGGTGGGTGAAAAAAATCATTTCTGGGCGATCGAAGGCATCGCCTGTTATATGGAATCGTTTGAGAAAAAGGGCAACGTATTCCGGGCCGGTAACCCGAATCATATCCGCTTCAACGCGGCCCGTTATCGGCTTCTGGAAGACAATTATTACGTTCCCTTCGAAACGTTTGCCGCCATGGGCCGTAATGCGTTTCAAAACAGCCCGAACATCAGCCCCAACTACAGTCAGGCATCGGGACTGTCGCATTTTTTCATGCACTACAAAGGGGGAGAATACCGGGACGCTTTCATCAACCAGATGACGCAGCTATACAGCTTGAACTCCCGCATCAGCAACCACGCACAAAGCCTGGAAGAACTGACAGGGGTTTCCTATGCCGAACTGGATCGCCAGTACAAAACCTACTCGGCCACTCTGCAGAAAGCACTCGACGAACGCGCACTGAGCCTGCAAACCCAAAGCAAGTGAAAACACGTTCGATATAGACATGCAGCAGGACTGCAGCAGCTATGCTCGGTTCAAACTTAATCTGAATCGTTTGCTGAACAGAAACCAGGTTGAAAATTGCAGCTCCTCGATGAATCTTGACCGCAGCAGAACAGACGCATTTTCGTACCTGTTCTGTTTTTTTCGGCTTTCACAATCAGGAATCGCCGTTGATTCGTTGTGGACCTGGCCTCTAGCGTGTTGTACGATGAATGTGTCTCACCCCCGAGTTTACACGTTCCGTTCGAACTGAGAAATTCGCGATGAATCAGCTCGCTCATCCGAAATCTGGCCCGAAAACTGCAACGGCTTACAGCAATCACCTGATGCTGTTCCGCGGGCTGGCGATTCTGTTCGGCATCTCACTGCTCGTCTTGCTGGAAGGGCTCCTGCGACTGTGTGGTGTGGTTCCCCTGCCCTTCAGCGAGGATCCGTTTGTTTCCTTTCGTGATCACTCCACGCTCTTCGTTCCCAATCCCGCCGGCACTCAGTATGAAATTGCCCGGGAACGAAATGATTTCTTTCGACCACAGTTTTTTCCGGTTCACAAATCGTCCGACACTTTTCGCATTTTTGTGCTGGGGGGCTCGACCGTGCAGGGGCGACCTTATGCCGTGGAAACGTCGTTCAGCAACTGGCTGAAAATCAATCTGCAGGCGGCAGCACCAGATAGGAACTTCGAAGTGATCAACTGCGGCGGCGTCTCTTATGCCAGTTATCGTCTGGTTCCCATTCTGCGCGAGACACTGCAATACCAGCCGGATCTGGTCATACTGTATACGGGACATAATGAATTTCTTGAAGACCGTTCCTATGCGCGCTTGAAGAATACTTCCGCAGCGCAATTGAAAGCGCAGCGTTTGATCATGGACCTGAGGATTGCTGCGGTAATGAAACGACTGTTGCCCGAACCTGCTTTGAAATCAGAGAAAAAAACAGAGACGACGGTGCTGCCTGCCGAGGTTAATGCCCGCCTCGATTTTGAAAAAGGGCTGGAAAGTTATCAGCGAGACCCGATTCAAAAACAGGCCATCATGGAACACTTCGAATGGAATCTGCGACAGATGATTCTAATGGCACGCACCGCACACGTACCTCTGATGCTGGTGAATCCGGTTTCGAATCTCAAAAACTGTCCCCCGTTTAAATGCGAATTTGAAAACCGTTTACCAGACGAAAAAAAAGCCCGACTCATCTCTCTCTGGAATCAGGCAAACGATTGTGACTGGAGCCAGGCAGAGCGAAAAATGCAGTTATGGGAGCGGGCAGCCGACATTGACCAGCACCACGCCGGTCTGCTGTATCACATTGGTAAAACGTGCGAATCTCTAAACCGAAATACGGAAGCGAAAACGTGGTTTGTGAAAGCAAAAGAAGAAGATGTCTGTCCGCTGCGCATACTGGAACCGATGCACGCAGCGCTGCTCCGTTTAGCAACTGAGTTTGACGTGCCGCTGGTTGACATTCGCGAATTATTCGAGCAGAAAACACCGGATGGAATTCCCGGCAGTGAATTACTGGTCGATCATGTTCACCCCAGCATTGAAGGCCATCAATTGATCGCCGATGCGATTTATGAAAAACTTCTCGCAATGAAACTGTTCCAGCAAACCGAAGACTGGCAAGCCACACGAAATCGACTGCGTCAAAAACAGCTCGACTCACTTGATCAGTCGTATTTCCTGCGTGGTGCGTTACGCAGTAAGCGACTCGAAGGCTGGAGCCGCGGCCGCAGTACGAATATCCCCACATTGTCGACGCACACGAATACTATCGAAAATCATTAAGACACACGGATTGATTCGAGTGCGGCCCTACCCTATGATCAGTTGCTTCACTTTATAGATGACTACAATTTTTGCACTGAAATTTCTCTACCCTGATCAGTTGCTCGTAAGGAAAGAAATCCAGCATGAGTCGGCCATTAATCCATTCTTTGACAGCGCTCGTGCTTCTGATCGCTGCAAATTCCGCTTTCTGCGAAACGAGCGCTGCTCCGTTTGTCTCAGGCTTTGATCGGTTTGCCCGACATGCTGAGATCGAACCGCAAACGGGCGGCAAACTGTTAATCAGTGAATTAAGTTGTACCGCCTGCCATCAAACGCAACAACCAGACCTGCAGCCGAAACGAGGGCCCCGGCTGACCGGTGGCGGCGATCGTCTGCAACACGAATGGCTGCGTCGTTATCTGACATCTCCGCATGCCACCAAAGCCGGCACAACAATGCCCGATGTTCTTCACGCATTACCAGAGAATGAAAAACAGCAGACCATCAACGCATTAACCGCATTTCTGATGGCACAACACGCCGAATTTCCCGTAATCAAAGCCACCGGAGCCAACCCGGTGCCGCACGAATTCTGGAAAAAAGGAAACGTCGAACGGGGACAGGAGTTATATCACAAAGTCGGCTGCGTCGCCTGTCACGAGCCGGATGAAACGTACGAACCAGGCGAAACCAAAATTTCGCCCACCGACAAAATGCTTGCACAGCTCGATCCGGAAGAGATCAAAGAACTGGGTCTGGCTGCGACGGTCCGTTCTGTCAAATCCGTCCCTCACGGTGATTTACCGGCCAAGTACTCGCACAAAGCACTCACCTTTTTCCTGCTCGATCCGGAACTGAGTCGACCGGCGGGACGCATGCCCAATCTCAAGCTCAAGGCGGTCGAGGCCGCCGATATCGCCGCTTATCTGCTGCGAGACCAGACAGAAGCACACGCAGCCAGTGATGCCAGCGGCAATGCGGCTCTGATTGCGGCAGGGCAAAAACTGTTTATCGGATTGAAGTGTGTGAATTGTCACGAAGTCCAAAACCTGAAACCGGCACAGTATGCGAAACCACTGGCAGAATTAAACACACAGGCGACTCACGGCTGCCTCGGAAAAGATCCGAAGGACGTGCCCTACTATCCGCTGGATGAACAACAGCAAACCTCCATTCAGCAGGCGTTGGATCGTCTGACACAGGAAAGCAACACGGAACCGAAACAACAGTTGGCTTTTCAAATGCTGCAGCTCAACTGTTATGCCTGCCACGAACGCAATAATATGGGGGGCGTCGGTTTTAATCGCAAGCCTTATTTTGAAACCGCCAACCATATCGATCTGGGCGATGAGGGACGCATCCCTCCCACGCTGACGGGCATCGGCTATAAGCTGCAAAAAAAATGGCTGGCAAAGGTGCTCAACGGAAAAGGAGACATCCGCTTTCATATGCAGGCCCGTATGCCGGTTTTCCCTGCAAAACAAGTCGCTTCGCTGCCGAACGGTTTTGAAAAAGTGGATCAGAATCAGAAACCGCAGCAGGATGAAAAGGTCTTCCCCGATCATGCGAAACTGGCCTCTTCAGGTCGAATCATGCTGGAGACCGGCTGCATTCAATGTCATCCAATTCGAGGTGAAAGTATGCCGGGCGTCGTCGGCACCGATCTGGGTGATGTCACCAATCGCGTGCACGCGAAGTGGTTTCGCGAATTTTTGCTCGACCCGGCATCACTAAAGCCGCGCACCCGCATGCCCACGTTTTTTCCCGATGGAAAAAGTCAGAACAAAACACTGCTCGACGGCGATGTCGACCGGCAAATTGCTTCGCTCTGGTCGTATCTGAAAGCGGGACCAAAACAACCGCTGCCGGCAAAAATCCTGGAAGAGAAATCGAAGAACTACGAACTCGTGCCTGACACACGCCCCATCATTCTCCGCACGTTCATGCAGGAGGCTGGTACTCATGCGATCACGGTTGGCTTTCCGAAAAAAGTGCACTTCGCGTTCGATGCTGAACTGGTCAGGCCGGCGATTGCCTGGAAAGGACGGTTCCTCGATGCACAGGGCACCTGGTTTATTCGATTCGCACCGCCGGCGATTCCACTGGGAGAAACTCCGGTTCTCTTTCCCGCCGGTGCGCCGTTCGCCGTGTTAAAAGACAAAACAGAACCCTGGCCTGTCTCCGCTCCGGATCAGGGCGACATTCAGTTTCGCGGTTATCGCGTCGATGCAGCAGGCATTCCCACATTCCTATATCAGTACGGGCAATTCGAAATAGAAGACCGGCTGGAACCCGCTGACAATCAAAGTTTAAAACGACAATTAAAGATCAAACACCAGCAGAGCCCCGGTACAAAGAGCACACTCTGGTTCCGTGCTTTAACCGGAAAAACGCTGAAACCAATTAAACCTGCGACGATGAAAAATCAGGCGGGTTTAAGCGTCTCGCTCTCGAAACCACTTGCCAAAACCGGCGAACTCCGTACTACCGACAACGAAACCGACTGGATCATTCCGATTCCCACCGCTGACAACACCACAATCGAGGTGACATACCAATGGTAAAACAAGCCCCCCTATTTCTACTGGTTCTGATCCTCGTGACGTTTGTCGCCGGCTTTGGTTTACAACACACCGCATTCGCCGAGAGTGAAAACGATTATTATCGACTCGTGCCTATCATGACGCCGAAAGCGCAAACGGAATCACGGGCCGAAAACTGGAAACCCGCGCCCGGTGATCTTGTGCTGGAAGTCAGCGGACTGGCGGTCCTTGATGATCGGCGCGTTGCCGTTGCCATTCGCAAAGGTGAAATCTGGATTCTGGATGGCGTGTATGACGAACCTCCGAAAAATGTCACATACAAACGCTTCGCCACTGCCCTGCACGAACCCCTGGGTCTGATCTGGAAAGATGGTGCTTTTTACACCGTGCAGCGCAGCGAACTGACGCGAATTCGTGATACCGACGGTGACGGTACGGCTGATGAATATCTGACCGTCGCCAAAGGCTGGGGTGTGACAGGCCATTATCATGAGTATGCTTACGGCCCCGAACTCGACCATGATGGCAATCTGTGGCTCACATTAAATATTGGACTGGGGCTGAATAAAGATCAAAAAACACGGGCCGTGCATGAACCGACGCTGGGATTTTCGCAAGGCCGCTGGCGCGGCTGGGGGATGAAATATACGCCCGATGGAAAATTGATTCCCGTCTGTGCGGGCATGCGTTCGCCGTCCGGACTGGGCGCGAATCGGGAAGGCGACATGTTCTACACTGATCAACAGGGGAACTGGGTCGCCACCAACAGTCTGCATCACATGCGCGAAGGGGCCTTCTTTCATCATGTCGAAGCGCTGGCATCGATGAATCTCGAAGGTTCGCCGATTCACGGCATCAAGGATATTCCGAACGGTCTTCCCTATCCTGAAGCGATCAAACGTATGCCTCAATTGAAGCCCCCTGCGGTCTGGTTTCCTTACAAGAAAGCGGGACAGTCGGCGACGGACATCATGCTCGATAACAGCGGCGGCAAGTTCGGCCCGTTCGACGGTCAGTTGTTTGTCGGCGAGTTCACTCTCGCATCCATGCAGCGCGTCTTTCTGGAAAAGGTTGATGGCGCGTATCAGGGCGCCTGTTTTCCCTTTCGTGAAGGCTTCGCGTCTGCGGTACTGCGGATGGATCAGGGAACCGATGGCAGTGTGTTTGTCGGCCTGACGAATCGCGGCTGGAGCAGTCTGGGAACTGCCTCTTATGGACTGGAACGCCTGGTCTGGACGGGCAAGACGCCTTTCGAAATCAAAGAGATGCGGGCACAGCCGGACGGCTTTGAACTGGTTTTCACCCAACCCGTGGATCCGCAAACCGCCGCCGACCCGAATTCCTACAAGATGAAAAGTTACACTTATACGTATCACTCGACTTACGGCAGCGATGAAATTCTGACCAAAGATCTGGCGTTTGAAAACATCACGATCTCTGACGATGGTTTGAATGTCCGCTTGAAAATCAAAGGACTGCGCGAACTTTACGTTCATGAACTCCAGGCGGGAGGTGTGAAAAATAAAGCGGGGCAGCCGTTATTGCACCCGCAGGCTTATTACACGTTGAATCGCATTCCGAAAAAATGACGGGGCGCTTGCTGCGATTCAATTCAGAAAACCGCGCTCTCGCAGTTCCTGAATATTGCCGGGGGCGCTTTCCCAGACGCGTTCGGCGGCATATCGCATAATGGCGATGCCCCCCATGCCGGGTGGCGCGCTGAGAATGGCTACGTGTTCTTCTTCTTCGTCATCGAGCTGTCGATTCAACTTGGCAACCGCTTCTTCAATACTGTCACTGACGATGCGTTCGGGGCCGCTGGTATTCGCAAATTTCAGATTGGAAAAACCGGCCGTCCTCGAAAGCAGAAACGCCGCCAGATCGGCTTCTTCCTGTTCTTCAAAGAAATTACGAAACTCGGGTTCCATGTGATCCGGCGTAATAATCATGGGACGGGTGATGCGGACTTCCCCTTTACGGATACTCACCGTGGAACCGCTGTCGGCCGCACCGCTGATGAGATAATAAGGCAGATTTTGATCGCCAAATGTGAACAGGGAAAAAGTGACGGGGCGCTCAATCCGTACCGCCGTCCATATTTCGAAGAATCGCCGTTCATCGAACTCGTGAGAATAATTCATCAGGTTCCAACCGGGGTGAATAGAAAAACGGAGAGTTTGAACTTCTTGGTCAAAGGGCCTGTCTTAACTGATTTTGTTCAATTTACTGACGCGGCCAACTGTGACCCATTCTGTTACAAAAAGATTGCCATCCCGATCAAAACAGGCATCGTGCGGATGCACAAACCGTCCCGCGACCCAGGTTTCAGGTTGAGTGCGGATTTTAAAACCGTCCAGAACCTGATTCGTCCAGTCCTGGTGATAACCTAAATGAGTGATGACTTCATTGTTCTTATCAAACAGCGTAATTCGCGCATGCAGGTCGGAAACTACCATCACGTCACCCAGAATATCAATATCGGCTGGAAAGCTGACGGTGTTGACAAAACCCAGATGTTTTCCGTCCAGTGTAAAATACTGCAAACGATGATTCGCACGATCACAGACGGCGATTTTCGGCGTGCCATCCCGCTGATCGAGCCACATGCCGTGAGGAGTTTTCATCTTCCCCGCCTCGGTACCACTGCCGCCCCAGCTGAATTCGAACTTTCCGTCCTTCGTATATTTATGGATAAAATGCGATCCATACCCGTCGCCGACATAAAATCCCCCATCGGGGGCAAACGCAATGTTGGTGGGACTGTAGCGATTTTCGGGATCCTTGTAATGTTCGGGCGTTTCCGGACGGCCGATAGTCCAGACGACATCCCCTTTCAGATTCGTCTTGGCCACAATGCCATGTTTGGTATCAGACAGATACAGAAACTCTTCGTTCCCTTCTTTGCGCACATCAATCCCATGACCGCCACCATGATATTCCTTGCCGAACGAACGCACAAATTTTCCTGCCGGATCGAAAACCACGATGGCATCCATGGGCGTTTTGGTGTGCGAGCGATGTGCGATGTAAATTAAACCCGCTTCATCCACACATACGCCGTGCGTCTCTCCCCACTGAATGTGTTTAGGCACCTCACCCCAACCGTGGATTGCCTCATACTGGAACGCGCCCTCACCCACCACGGGGTTCTTCACACCGGCTTTATCTTCCGCTCCCATAATGGCGGGCGCGAAAAAGCCGCCGATCACCGCAGCGCCGGCGGTCTTCAGGAATGAACGGCGGGAATCTGTTTCAGGCGAGTGCGTCAAGGAATGCTGATCCATAAGATTGGGTCCCGAATAACGAAGCGTTTCAAACAATTTTTGATTTCTACAGTATGATAAATATCAGGCTTTTCTTCGATCTTAACGGACACAATGTCCTGTTCTCAATTGAGGATCGGAAAAAATAGGGTATTCTGACAATGTTCTCCTGAGATTCGGCAGCGGTTTTCATCGCGCGAACAGAGTTCGGGCAATTACGATAGCCTTTGAAATGCGGATGTGGTATGAGTTGAAAGCACCTGAAAAGCAACGTTTACGGAGCCTGTTTCAGATTTTGCCCCGATCAATTCCTGCTGCTTTCCCCTGACCAGGAAGGGAAGACTATGAGTCAGTTACGCGTGTTAATTTATATGTTCACCATCAGCGCCGGAATTCTGCTGGCCCATAGCGGAGCCACGGCGGCAGACGAACCAGCGTCGGGTTCTGCCGGTCTGCGAATTGACTCGGTACTGGTCAGTCTGATTGAACAGGTCGAGGTTCCCGCGCGTGAAGTCGGTCAGCTCGACAAAATGCGGGTCCAGGAAGGCGCAACGGTTCAAAAAGGGGAGGTTCTGGCGCAGATTGAAGACGGGGAAGCGGTATTGCTTCTGCAGCAGGCAAAGCTGGAATTTGAAATGGCCAAACTCAAATCCGAAAATGATATTAACATTCGTTTTTCGCGCAAGGCACACGAAGTGGCGACGGCTGAACTGCTGCGAGCCGAAGATTCCATCAAGAAATATCCCAAGAGTATCTCCAAAACCGAACTGGATCGTCTGAAACTCACCGCAGAGAAAGCGGAACTGGAAATCGAGCAGGCGACTGAAGAAGCAAAGACGTCTCAACTGGAAGCCAGTCTGAAACGGAACGCGCAGGACATTGCCGCACTCGCAGTCCAGCGGCGCAAAGTGGTAGCACCGATTTCGGGAATGGTCGTTCAGATTATGACAAAGGATGGTGAGTGGGTCCGCCCCGGCGATACCGTACTGCGGATCTTAAGATTAGATCGCCTGCGTGCAGAAGGACTCGTGAACGCAGCGCGACTTCAGGAACAGGATCTGAAAGACCGACCTGTAACGCTCGTTGTGAACCCGGGAACGAAACAGGAAATTGAGTTCCCGGGAAAAATTTCGTTTGTCAGTCCGGAAATTAATCCGGTGAATAACCAGACGCGTGTCTGGGCTGAGATTGAAAACCCCGATCTCAAACTCAAACCGGGCATGCGCGCTTCACTGATTATCAAATAAACCCCCTTCGATTGAGAAACAGCAGCAGCCACCATGTCGTTCGGCCCTCAAGATTTTTCGAAACAGCCTCTGCGTCTGCGAATGCGGGCCGACCTGCATATTCAACCGCTGCAGTTCGGGGGCAAAATCTTCTGGGGCGTCAAAGATCCGTTTTCGCTGCAATACTATCAACTGCGGGATGAAGAGTTTTTTATTCTCAAGCAGCTGGATGGGCAGGCCTCGTTTGATACGATTCGGCGTCAATACGAGCAGCGGTTTCCGCCTCAGAAACTGGAAGCCTCTCAACTGCAGGGATTTTTATCACGCCTGCACCAGGAAGGTCTGATTCTCGCCGACGCTTTTGGTCAAGGCGAAATTCTACTGGAACGTCGGACACAAAAGCAGTCACAGGCGCGGCGCGCCCGGTTCATGAATCCGTTGGCCATTCGCTTCCGGGGCATTGACCCGCATCGTTTCTTAAATCAACTGCAACCCTGGACTGCTTTGTGTTTTACTCCCCTGTTTCTGCTGGCCACTTTGATTTTGATGGCAGCGGCAGGCACATTAATCATTGCCCATCTGGATGCCGTCATCGCACAGCTTCCGGATTTTGCCACGTTCTTCGAAGCAAAAAATCTGTTACTGCTCGGCTGCAGTCTGGCGCTGGTCAAAGTGCTGCATGAATTGGGGCACGCGGTCGCCTGCAGGCAGTTCGGGGGGGAATGTCACGAAATGGGAGTCATGCTGCTGGCTTTCATTCCCTGCCTGTATGTGAATGTCAGCGATGCCTGGACCATGCCCAGTAAATGGCACCGCATCATTGTGAGTTCCGCAGGTATTTTTGTCGAACTTATCATTTCGGCAGTCTGCGTTTTTCTGTGGTGGTTTTCCTATCCGGGGCTGTTTCATTCGCTCTGTCTGAATGTGGTTTTTGTCTGTTCGGTCAGTACTCTGTTACTGAATGGCAATCCCCTGCTGCGTTATGATGGTTATTATATCCTGTTGGATTTACTGGAAGTGCCCAACTTGAGACAACGGGCACAATCGATTGTTTCCAACCGCCTGCATCACTGGTTTTTCGGTCACAAAGCCGACACGCTGCTGAAAGAACCGCGGCGGCTGCGACGGTTTTTATTCCTGTACGGCATTGCCTCGGTCTTATATCGCTGGTTTATTGTGATCGCGATTTTGACAGTCTGTTATTATGTTCTGGAACCGTATGGTCTGGAGGTTTTTGCTCAGGTAATGGGAGCTTTTGTTCTAATGGGAATGCTGATTATGCCTTTGAAGTCTGGCGTGAATGAAGTCCGGACCTATGCTAAAACAGGCCAGATCCAATGGCGACGTTTTCTGATTCGTACCGCGATCGCATTGATTCTGTTCGCAGGCCTGTTATTCATTCCCCTGCCGCATCGAATCAGCGCGCCGGCACTCATCGAGCTTAAGGACGCCAAACACCTTTATGTGACCGCACCTGGATTCCTCAAGTCGGCGGCCACGCCGCAAACGGTACTGCAACAGGGTTCGCTGATTGCACAACTTCAGAATGATGAAATAGACCAGGAGATTCTCAAACTCACGGGCCAGATCAACCAGCAGGAAATTCGCATTTCTACTCTGGAAAAATGTCAACTGGATGACCCGGAAGCCGCCCGGGAGCTCCCTACGGCGCAAGAACAACTGGCCGACCTGAAAGATCAATTGCAGCAGCGACAGACCGATCAGCGGCGGCTCAGTCTACGGGCTCCCATCACTGGCACATTAATTCCGGCCCCCCCCAAACCGGCTTCTCGAGAAGAGGGAGCACTTTCCAGCTGGTCGGGCTCACCCCTGGACCCGGAAAATCGGTATTGTTTCCTGGAACGGGGAACCTGGTTCTGTTCGCTCGGCGATCCTGATCAGCTTCAAGCCCGGCTGATTGTGGACCAGGAAGATGTCGAATTCATCGCTGCCGGCCAGTCGGTGCGCATTCTGCTGGATGAATATCCAGGCCATGTTGTAAATGGAACGATTCAGGAAATCGCAGAAATCGACATGGAAGACCTGCATCCAAATCTGATTCATCGTGACGAAATCACAACCGAACTCGACTCTGCCGGCAAACGGCAACTGAGTAATACGTCTTACCTCGCCCGGGTCACCCTGGAGCCCCTTTCAGAACAACCGCTGATTCACGCTTCCGGTCTGGCAAAAATCTCTGTTGCACCGGAGTCACTGGGAAAAAAAGCATATCGGCAGCTGAGAAAAACCATTCGCCTGTTTCAGTAGAATTCCGCCGCATTTTATGCATTCCACCCTGTCTTCCAACTGCTTCCGTCACAAGATCGACATTTCCAGATTGGTGCCGAGTTGCTAGAATCCTGCGATTCACAGTAAAAAACACGACCCTTTCAGTATAAAACTCGAATTCAATTGAGTCTGGCGGCAAGGAGGCTTCCCGATGACCGATCCACAAAACAATACTCTTCCCACATTAAATATTGTCGTCCTCACTGGTGGGGAATCTGCAGAACGGGACATTAGCCTGAAAAGTGGTGCAGCGGTCGGCCGCGCCCTGTCGTCCCGCGGACATCGGGTGAAAATGATCGATCCTTCTCTGGTGGATCTCGACACCCATGATTGGTCCGGCTGCGATGTCGTCTTTATCGCCTTACACGGTACTTATGGCGAAGATGGCACGATTCAAACCACGCTGGATCGGCTGGGGGTTCCCTACTCGGGCTGTGATGCACCAACCTCCAAGCTGGCATTCAGTAAATCGGCTTCAAAAGAACGGTTTATCCAGCACAATGTAAGTACGCCCTCTTATGTCCTGATCCACGAATCCGACGATGCCCAACGAATTCAGCAGCACGCCCGCACGATGGGATATCCGCTGGTGGTGAAACCAGACGCACAAGGTTCCAGCCTGGGTGTGACGATTGTCAAAACTCCCGAAGATCTGCCTCAGGCACTGGCACGCTGTTTTCATTACGATTCATTTGGCATTCTGGAATCGGCTATTAAAGGTTCGGAATGGACGGTCAGTCTGGTTGATGACCAGGTGCTGCCTCTCATCCAGATTGAAACGCCGCACGAGTTTTTCGATTACGAGGCCAAGTATCTCGAAGACTCAACCGAGTACCTGTTCGAATTCAATCTGCCGACCAATGTGATTCAGACCATCATCAAAACCGGAGTGAATGCCTGCGAAGCACTGGGCACCACAGGCATCGTTCGCGTTGACATCCTGCTCGACCGCTTCCAGCAACCCTGGGTATTGGAAGTGAATACGATTCCAGGATTCACGGATCACAGTCTGGTTCCCAAAGCAGCAGCGAAAGCAGGTCTCGACTTTGGCGAACTGTGCGAACGTGCTCTCATTAATTGTCTGACAAAAACCACCCACAAGCCGCATAATTGACAAAGTTTAACCAGGCGGCCTGTATCCGTGAGGAATTGCGGCTTTTCTGCGGAGCGCCCCAACTCTTACAGCGTGAGATAGCGATAATCTATTGCAGGGGACGGTGCGCGAACCTGCGTCGCAGGATTCCCCATACCGTTGTCCGTTGATTCAATCTGACCCGGAACAGGATCTCATTTCTGATACAGAAACACCAAGCCAGCGTCGGCCCGAAATGCCTGCGAGACTACCGTTTCAATAGAGCCACACAATAAACAAGAGCGCATGAGTCGAAAAGCCCCCAAAAAAACCCCAAAAAAACGACCGGTTAAAAAAAAGGTCGAAGTGATTGAGGAAGAAGAGCAGGAGGCAGGAGCGTTTACGCTGAGCCCTGCTTTTCTGATTAAAGTGCTTTTCCGCCCCAAGGTCCTGCTGATGCTGGCCGTCGTCGCTTCAGGGTTGTTCTTTTTTCAGAAACTGAAAAATCAGCTGCCCGATCTGTCGCAACGCGATGAATATCAGATCGAAACCAAGAACATCTCGCTGATTCCGGCTCCGCCCCATTATGTTCCCATTGACCTCGTCGATCAGGTCATCAAACGCAGCTCACTGCCGGAGAAAATGTCGCTGCTGGATCAGGGACTGGTGCTGAAAATCGCAGACGCGTTCCAGAAACACCCCTGGGTGCAGAAAGTGGTTTCCGTCCAGAAAACCAACACGGTGGAAGTGGAAGTACTCTTCCGCAAGCCGGCAGCCATGGTTGATGTCAAGCAGGCATTGTTCCCGGTTGACAATGAGGGAGTTCTGTTACCACCGGAAGATTTTTCCGTGTCCGATGCCCGTCGCTATCCGGTTATCACGGGCATTCTCTCGATTCCGGCGGGCCCCG
>TARA_R110002111_G_scaffold108086_1_pt1 | contig 61015 bp, 43 predicted proteins | sample TARA_R110002111 | Tara Oceans TARA_R110002111 (sample SAMEA4397363) | marine metagenome | biome: Polar Biome; feature: [ZZZ] marine water layer (ENVO:01000295); material: water (ENVO:00002006), including particulate matter (ENVO:01000060) such as... | depth 199 m
ACCACCGGCCAGGCGGGAACATTTTTGAGCTGAATGGTGTTTTGCATGCGGTTTGTGCATTTCCGGTTGCTTTCTTGAATGCGGCTGTGATTCCTTAATTGTAGACAAGGGTGAAGCATGGTTCGATAACGATTCGGGCTCCAGGCCACGATTCATGGAAAAATATCGAGAATCAGTATTTCGCTGAACGTCCGACTGGGGATGCCAGAGTTCATGGAAGTCGTTCTCAGCAAAGAGATGATCCAACTTGGTAAACGGCTGTTGTTTCTTTTTCTTCTTTTCCAGTAGACCAATGGTAGTCAGCCCGATGGGAACGGAAATCGCTGCCAGGAACATGGTCGAGAAATTCCACTCGGCCTCAAGTTCCGAATCAGGCAGTAAACCAGCGACTTGAGGCCGGAAGTTCAATTCATCGGGAACGACAACCAGGGTATCACCCACAAAACACTGTCCCAACGCTTGTTTGGCTCCACGGAGTGAGAGTAATGCGCCGCCGATGTTGAGTAACGTGCTGAGTCCAACTTCACCATTGGCAATATCTTTTGCACCTGCCGCCAAACCGTCCGCCGCACTGGCGAGTTCGTAAGCGACGAACGCTTTTTGTGCCATTGAACCACAGGAAACGAGACCGGGACCAGCGAAGGCGAGAGCCACGTTGACGCCGAATCCGATGACAACACCAGATGTGTAGCCACTGTTATAAGCGTCTTCATTTCCAAATTGGACCCCGACATCAGGAACACTCCAGATATTGTCAATGGGATTGATCGTATCCAGAAATCCATCAAGCGTTCCAAGGGCATCGTCGAAGAGAGAGCCGTCTTCAAAGTCCTGACCAAGTTGTACTATGGCTTCTCCAGCCGTCATATCATTGAAGTAGAGTAAAAGAGCGACAGGTGGGGCACAGGCGGTTTTCCCAGGCATCACGGCATGTACAAACAGGAAAATCGAAAGCTCTTTTCGCCAATGGCTTTATGTGTACAATTCATCACCTATCATTTCCGAAAAAATCCATTAGCACGACATAGACTACCCGGCTTATCATATAAGACCCTGTTCCAGGGCCTCCCTGGCCGTCTTGGCGGCTTTTGTGTGGCAGGGCGACCCTGGGTGTCAGTTTTGGATGCCAAAGCTTCTCAGGGCCTTCCAGGAGCTTGTTTAAAATTAAGTGGATAAACCATTGAATTGAGCTTGTGCGGGTTATCTTTTGTATACACCGTGGTCATGAAATGGTCTGGAGAGCTTGCGTGGACTTTGCTTTTCAGGATCGGGTCTGAGGGCAGGGAAGGTGGGTACCCACTGGGAGCATTACGATAACGGCGACTACTGGCTCTACCGCGAATATGACAGCGAAGGGGGCGAGATCACCAAAGAGGAATGGGGCTATACTGCTTGGAAAAACTTACTGACTGGAGTTTCCTTCGACGTTTAATAATAGACGGGGCAAGCGGGGAAAGGGAATCATTTTTCAGGCAGGGAGTGCCCTGTTTCTGATTCTCGACTTTGTATCTGCGCTGCCTCTTCAGTCAGCCGCTGTAGTATTTCTTTGATCTGCCGATGAAACGACTGCATCAGTGCCAGATCGTTTTTGATCTCAGATCGGATCGCATCGACTTTCTGCAGGGAGTGCAGCGGATTTACCAAGGCTTGATATCGTTTCTGGTGATCTAAGTTCACTGCTTTGATCACAGAGGGGGTGACAGCCAGGTAAACCGTGGTTACTACTAGTAGGGAAATCAGGCTGGAACGCGTCAGCAGGCAAACTCCATACTGCCGGAGCTTCGGCTGCGGACTGACGTCGGCAGAGCCAGGCTGGTGGTTGTTTGGGGAACGTAACCAGCGCAGTAGAGACCAGCCGAGTAGAATGGAAAGAGAAAACAGAACGGCGAAACCTTCTCCATCATGAGCAGTCCATTGCGGATAAATCCAGATCCATTCGGGCATTTGCTTTTGTGATTGATTGTTCCAGGCGGCCAACGTTTGAAATGGATTTGCATCTGCCACGGAAATCTCCCGGCCGAACCACGTTTGCAATTCCGCAGGATTCAGGCTGGCCCGCGTGACTTCTGCACCGGCAGGAATGATCAGCAGAGTGACCAGCAAAACGAGACCGCAGGCAGTCAGCTTTCGACGCGCAGGCCGCCTTGGGGAATGTAAAAAACGAATCACAATGAAGACTGCAACTCCGTAGATAACCACGAGCAGCTGCGAAACCAGGATGAGTAAAGTCAGGGAAGAGTGAATCCAGCATTGTTTCGCGAATGCCAGCAGGGATGCGAATTGAAATCCGAGCAGGACGGGAGCCGCCAGGACCAGCAGCAGCGAAATCAATGGCAGCCAGGAAAGGTTTTCTCGCCTGTGGATGATCCGCAGAGAGCAGGTCAAAACCAGAATCAGACTCATCCAGCAGAAACCCAGCAGCAAGCTGTTCCATACCTGTTCGGAAAGGACATCAGCCGGGATCACGCCCCAGATAAACAGGCTCAGACTCACTCCACTGAACCAGGCAATCAGGGTTCTCCACCAGCCCGGTCGAGGCGCGGGACCGGCTTCACGCCAGCCGGTCAATTGGACTGTCAGAACCAGCAACAGCGACAGCGGGAGCAGAAAAATGATGAAACGCTGAGAGGGCTCTATCAGTACGACAGCGAATGCCGCTTCAACTGCTGGCAAAGCTTCCTGCTGTTTATGATATCGATCCAGGGTTTCTAGGAAGATCTTTTCGTTCAGCCACGCCTGTTGCAGGTCTTGATTTATTTCTGCTGTTTCCGCAGGAGTGAATGACTCGGGATGCAGCTGCAGCACCTGGAATAAATGCCCCAGGCCCGAAGTGCGAAAGCTGTATTTGAAAATCGTCGATTCATATAAATTATTCTTCCCAGTTAACTGGTCTGAGATCCGCAGCGCTCGGCGTGCGTTGCGGATCACTGCGGAATACTTTTTCTGAGGCAGATCTGATTGGCAGGCATAGATCAACCAGCGTTGCAGTTTAGAGGCGATGATGAGCGCTGGAAAGGTGCAGTTCCTGCTGTCTGCAGCTTTAATCTGGTCTTCCAGTGGCAGCGATGTCCGTTTTAAAAATTCCAGGGTGGTCGACCAGGTGATCGTGCCGACATCCAGTGTTGGCTTTTTCAGCCCTGCCTGCAGTCGTTGCTCAGCCTGGGCGTAGACTCTTGGATTAGTGATTTTCAGAGTCAGCCTATGTTCCTCATCCCAGACCGGTTCCGCTGACTGCTGGTAAAACTGGATCGCCGCCAGGTAGTCGTAGAGCGCGTTTTCCGGATCGTGGGCAGCACCTGCTTCCAGTACCTGCAGCCACTCCTCAGTGGACGGCTTCTGTTCTGAATCATCACGGACCATAAACAGAAGTAATACCCGTTGTCTCCAGAAGTCGACATTCTGCGGGGCCAGGCGCGTGGCGATCGCCGCCTGTTCCAGACAGGCAGCGCGACAGATTGCCTGATATTCCGCCTGGGACTCATGGAATGTATCAACAATTTTCTCGGACCGTTCCTGCAGGTCCTGGCTGGATTTGATATTTCGTTTCAGGAACTCGTATTGCGGCTCGGTCAGCATCCAGGCCGCTCCCAGCGCTACCTGTGGATTTGTCTGCGTTGCAGGGATTTTGTTGATCTGGTTGAGCCAGTACTTCGCCTGAACCGGGGGCGTCTCCTCACCGATCGACGTCGTCCGGCCCAGCAGGCGCAGTACCTGATCTTCCCAGTCATTCCGGAATGACCTCCAGCCGGCAGGGGAACCGCTGACGACAACAATCAGACGCAGGCAGAGCACCGCCAGAACCCCCAACAGTAAGAGCCGGGGCCAGCTTGCTTTCAGTTGTCTGAAGTTTTCAGCAGAAAGAGATTTCATACTTTAAAATAAACGGCTGCAGGCAGAACACGGATTAAACAGATCTGCGATTTCTCTTTTTTTGGGGCTTATTATTGTTTATTGGCCACGGCGCGCTGGCAACGGCTAGGGCCGAGCCCACACGCAACATCAACGCAGAGGGTGTCAGATTGCCGTCTAAGGGTGTTTGCTGGATAAGTTTGGACCCCTACACCCTACTGGCAGTACTGCGACACCCGGGGGCAAATCAGTTTGTCTGTTAAAAACAGAAAAGAAACACTGACCCATTGTTCATTTTGATTTTCTGTTCCGCTTTACATTCAGTCGAACTGATTGTTTTGAGAAACGGGAGGTGAAATATGAAGAGTCAAGAATGTTATTCTTCAGGCAGCGGGTCTGTTTATATACCTGATCAGCTTGGGATGAAAGACTTCCATAAACTCAGGGGCAGGGAGGGGCTTTTACGGACACAAGTCTGGATCGGATTCAATTGAACTAGATTTGGCGGACAGTGCATTGGTTGGTCATCTGATTCCCAGGCTGTAAGTGATCTGCTCGCCAGAGAGATCGTAATCAGACAAAATTCAGTAGCTGCTATCAGCATGTTTTATTTAGGGATCTGTCTCAGTGAGATGCTTCGGTCCGAGTCGTCACCGAACCAGAAAACCAGTAAGCATGGAGGATCTTCAATTTCTGTCTGATGAAGAGAAAGAGGATCGCCGGTTGGATCAGTTGTTGGGTACTGGTCTGGCTGATTCTGGTATGAGTGTCAGAACTGTTAATTGTTTAGAAGAACACAAAATCCATACGATCGGGGACCTGATAAAGTTGAGTCAGGAGGAGTTGTTACAGATTCCGAATTTTGGAGATAAAACTTTACAGGAATGTATTGATTTATTGGATCGCCTGAGTGTTCCTAATCTTGGTTGGAAATTGGTGCGCAAAAGGCGAAGAAAAAGAAAATAACGAACACGTGCGAGATGTGCCAGAAGTTATCTCTGGCTGAACGAAGCGAAGCGGAGTTAAAGCCAGAGATGCTTCGTCATCTCGCACGTAGTGTTGAATGTAATGAGACACGTAGTGATAATTCCCGTAGGGAATTATATAGAGAGATCTATTTGTCTCTATAAGTTTAAGAAGCTTTATAGAGATATCTTTTGCATAATTCCAAAACACACCGAAACTGAAGGGAAATAACATGAAAGAAGACGAAATTGAGCCACTTAAAAAAGTGGATGTCACACCCGATCAGACCGCAGTCTTTACGTTTTCTGACCGGTGTTTACAACGGTTATAGATGCGGAAACTGGTGTGGATTACCGGTTGAAGTTTAATCCTGACCAACACGGTTTCGTGATCTCCGTAGACGGTAAATGAGAATCAACTGCGACGGCTGACTCATAGTATTTTATGTCGTTTTGCTCAGTGAATATACGAGATTGACAAACTCAAGCACGATCCTTCTGAGGCTGAAAGATTCTGAGATCGGGCTGAGAGTGTTCGTTAGGCAACAATTTTTTAATCTGGTAATATTGCTTGAGAGCATTGGTGTGCCTGCGTTGCGCAGATTCAAGGCGTTTTAACATCAATGTGCTCTGTCCTGCGGTTCTGTTGATAACGTCAGCATTAACACTCTGCAGGTAATGTAATTCCAGCCAGGTCGCAACAATCACGTCTACCATCAACTGATCAAATATATGAGTTGAACCGCCCTGGAACTGCTGTTTGAGTTCATCCAGTTTTAACTTAATCGACTCCTGGACGAGAGAGTTACCGTTCCCGATCAAGGTGATCCAGGCCTGCTCAGCGATTTTTGTAACGTCACCTATTTTATTCCACATCTGGGGTTGTAGATCAAGAAATTTCCGTAACGTCTTGAGTGCGTTCTGATCACCTCCATTGGCTTTTTTGATAACCGATTCCAAAGCCTTTTTCTCGATCATGCTGGGAGTTTTCGTTTGTTCATTCATGCTGTTCTTTTCCTCCATTCATGTCCCTTGTGAAGATAGTAGCCACTGGTGATGAGCAGTGCGCTATGCACCAGTGTTACAAAGGATGCTAATTCAGTTGTGTGACAAGTTGCTTGTTCGACCTGGAAGAGTCTGGATTCCCAGTGCTGTTCGTCTCGTTGCTTCTTCATACGCCGTTCCTGGTCACGCAGTTCCGCTTCTGCGGCCTTCTGACCACATCCGAAGTATTCCTTCACAGGTTTTCCGTCAACACGCTTGTTGCGGTAATAATACTTCTGCTTACCGTTCTTCTGATCCCAGCTCATATGTTTCTCCTGGAGTATGCACTACATATTTTTGTATTCCCCAGTTTCAAGCTGGCGGGCAGGGCGATCTGGGAAAGGTTGTGTTTTATGAACAGGCAGTCTCCAGAAAATTAAGGCTCTTTCGTATTTTTTGAATTTCTTTCATCGGGGAGCGTGGAGCAGGCTGATCACGCTTCCGTTTGGGAGGGTTGACTTCCAGTTTCCCAGTCAGGACCTGATAAGCAAACTTGATCCGGTCTTGCTTATACTGACAGAGGGCCGTTTGTTGTTCCTCTGGAGTCGGTAATAGCCGCGTGAGTTGATAGTAGTTCACAAATTCTAGATCCCACTCACTCAGGGACAGAAAGTTTGAAAAGATACACTCTGCGATCACGACCTGTAATTTTTGACTAACACGGGAACCAGGCCGGAGGTAAACGCTCAAGACAGGGGTATCAGTCGGCTTGAGTTCTTCGTGGTAGGTCCGGATGACTTCGTCGAGAATCACTGGCAATCCCTGAAGGGCAAACCAGGCCCAGAGTTGTCTTAGGTTATGATTTTTATAACCAAAAAAATGAGGCTCGCCCACCGCATGTTTAAGTAGCCAGTCGGAACCAGTTATGCGTTCACGCACACAGTAGAGTAGCTTTGCGTAAACGCTAACAACTTCAGTGGTGAGATCGCAGTAGCCAGCGATCTCTGCGTCAGATTGGCCCACCAGAATGCGTGCTTCCAGTTCAGCCCGGCTGAGACCGTCTTCCTGATAGATTTGTGAGGCGGCATGAATTTCAGGAAACTGGGCTTCGTCCTGAGTCCTGAGGTAACTGACAGCGTCTTTGGTGACCTGATCTTCTGGAACGTAACTTTCCTCTGGCTGCTTGATGATTTCTTTGGCAACATCCCATCGCCAGCACGGCGGCGTAAACGGGTTTATCTTATTGAGTTCGTTTGCAAGTAACATCTTAGATTCCTTTCTAAGAATTTGAAAATTTAAGTAGCACTATTTAAATTGAGTAAAAGTGCAAACTGACATTATAAGGCACACGAAACAGACCAGCTAGATGCATTCTGTTTTCACAAGCCTTATTAGTACTGAGATTGGTATAAAGCACATACCGAACTGGAGAGTAAATCCGTTACAAAAACCGTGGCACTTACCAGCAAATCATTTACTGGAGTGGATCAGACATCTGGTGCAAAGTGTTTTTGCTAATGTCTGAATGCATGCACAAGATCGTGTAAGTAGTTGCTGCCGGATGGCAAACAAAACCAGAACTACTTGTTTGCGAAATTGCATGAGCCTGACCGGTGTTTACACAGGTGGGATCTCGAGAAAACAAGATAGATTGACTCTATTCAAATTGTCTTAAATCGGATCCGGTAGCTGATAATAGAATATAAAGTCGGTTTATGACTAAACCAAAATATCATCTGTACGCTAACGCTGACCTTCAAGAACCTTTTGGGAGCTTATGGTTTTTGGTTAATTCGTGAGTCTTCTGTAATACGACATCGCGAGAAAATTCAGCCATACTCTGTCCCTTGAATGCGGCCGCAATTCGCACTTTGAATTGATCCTCGTCTGAAATCAGGAATTTAATCTGTCGACTGGGTTTGTCTTCTTTTTTGGCCATGAAAGTCATCCTTTTTGTCAAAATCGAGTTCCAGAAGAATCCGTCAGGCTTATGGTAGAGTCCTTGAGTTTTAATATACCTATAGGTACCATAGTACTCAATAGGCTAGAAAGTTAAATAGTGTTATTTAGAACTAAAAGACCTAAAAGTGCTAAAGTCATTTATTTGCTTCAACGGACCATAGTAATGCCGGGAACCCTGCGGATTAAAATAAATCATAGTGTGTCCATGTTGGATGGCCTTACCGACATGCGACTGGTTACTGAAGCTGTAGAGTATTATGAAAAGGAATTTACATGCTCGGCAGACGGGGATATTCTTGAGCGAGTTAGCCCGAATCCATGTTGGATGGAAGTTACTAAAGGTAGGATCGTAATCCTGACGGGACTTCTTCCAGTCGTATTGGCTTCCCTCAAAAGGGCTGGAATCGATCCTGAAGTGAGCGACAACCGTCAGTTTCCGAAGCGGCAGGAGATATCTGCTTCAGTTTTAAAGCAAGCCAGCGGTGATACTCGAAATTTCCTGTTAGCCTTGAAATGTGCCCCTCTAGGACAGATCGGAGTGCGAAACTTTACCGAAATAGTTAAGCACACCTCTCTGATCTTGAAGGCTTTTCCCAAAGCGAATGTACTCATTCGAGTTGTTCAAGAAGAGTATGCGCGGCGTTTGTTCAAAAAACTCAAACTGGAGAACCCTGGACTCGACATAAAAATTAAGTTGAAGAGCGACTGGCCAGTTAATCCCCCACACTGTTTTATAACTTCCAATGTGAGGCAGGGTGGATGTGATTTCAATGATTGGGATATCGTTCTTCTTCCTGATGCAAAGAGTGCTGTCAGAGACGGCTTTTACAGTTCCATGGGCTCTTTTGCTGGAAATGCTGCCGATAGTATCAGTGCCTACCGTTGCTATAGTTTCGTCTTACATGGCCTCGCTCTGGATCGTAATGAACGTTTTCGGTTACAAGCAATGTCTGGGCAAACCATTTATACGACGGCCCCCCCACGGGACGCGATACAAGTTCTCTGGCAGAAACCACCATCCACGGCTCCCACGGGAACCAACAAACGTGGCCTGGACTGGAAGCGGGAGACCAATTGGAAGAACGATCGCCGCAATGACTATGTCGCGGGAATTGGTCGTGCCTTCCTGGCGGGCAATAAAAGCAAACTGAACAAGTATGGCGTCACTTTTGACAACGGCCGTCCGTTGTTCGCAAACTCAGAGGCTCCGACAGTGGCGATCATTGTTGAGTCACTTGAAGCGGGACGTGAACTTTTAAAACGTCTGGACGGCTGGGTGCTGCAAGGGTTACACTCTGAGGATCGCAGTGAGGTAAAAAATGAAGACCCAAATGGCAAAATCATCACCATGGCTAAAGCTGCAGATGACGTTGTTAGCGCTGATGTCCTGATCTATGCAGCTGGAGGTTCAGGCCTTGGTGCATTACAAAACATTTCTGTGGAGTCGGAAACGCAACCCGACCGGATGCCGGCACTCATTATTGAGCTCGCCGACGAAAACGATCGGATCGCGTTTGAAGACGCCCGCAGACGATGTGAGGGGTATAACCAACGTGGCTGGGAACAGCTGACGGGGAATACCCCTATCTTGAGTAGGACAATGTCTGGCATGCAAAAGGAACATATTTAAATGAATTCCCAACATACCGACACTAAACCTGCTCTGCGGCTTTCCCGAACTACCACGGAAAGCAAACCCTGTTCGGAGAATATTAGAGATTCTTCCAACAGAAATCCGTTTACAGAACCGGTAGGTCTAAGGTTCTGTATTCCGTCCCATGGCAAACTGGGGGACGTTAAAGATAACCGGACGCCTGTGCTCGGTAGGAGACACTCTAAGAAGGAACTTAGGGGGAACTCCCTTACTGAAGAGCAGGTATGTCAGGTGAAGCTGTGACCCCGATCATAGAGAGGTACTGTTACTTAAGGGTATCAATACTTCCCTTGGGGAGACCTTTATCAGGTTTCAGACTCATCTATCCGATCCTTTCGGATTCAGGTAGTGATTGTTCTGAACTTACTAATAAAGACTTCTCTTCGGCTTTGGCTTCGCCTAATGCCATTTTTTTTGACGACAAGTCTGAGTGGTGGTGACACAGGGATGTGAATCCACCGCCATTTATTTGAAACTGGTCAGCATGTATTCAAACTCATTCAAGACAGAGTCTCTGGTCAACCTTACAAATGATGCTGTAGGTTATCATACCGGGACTAGGAATGATTTTTATCTACGTTGCAGATTTCAAGTCCGGGAAGCCTGTCGCAGTGGCCGGACGGCGATCAAAGAAATAGGCCCCTTTCTTCCGAAGTGGTGCTTTGATTCTAGAATGCTCCGGATTGCATGGGAGCGATTAGCAAAAGATGGTGGGCAGGCCCCTGGTCCCAACGGAAGAAGGTATCATGATTTTAATGACCAGGAAGTATGGGAGCTTCTGGCGACGATAAAGAAGGGCTTAAAAGCAGGTACCTTTCAACCAGGCCCCGTAAAGTGGAAGTGGATTCCTAAAGTTAGAAGTAACCCGAGTCGTGGGAAGCGGCGTATCGCACTGCAGAATATTGAGGACCGGGTTGTTCAGAAGGCGATCTCTGAAGTCTTGCAGCTTCTCCTCGACCCGTTGTTCGGGACGAATGTGCTCGGCTTCCGACCAGGACATGATCGCATGGATGCTTTGGCATTAGCCCACAAATCGATGGTCGAAAAATCACGATTTGTCTTGATTACTGAAGACATCAAGGATGCTTTCGATAATGTGCCACATGAGCGGTTAATGGAAATCGTAGCGATATATGTCCGTTCTCCTGAATTACAGGAGCTGATCCGCAAGTTTGTCCGCGTTGGTAACCCTGAAAAAGGGATACTTCAAGGAGGTCCTCTGAGTCCGCTGCTGTTGAATTTATACGTGTATCATAGCATTGTTCGAAAGTGGAAACCGGAACTTGGTAAAGAGCATGCTGATATTATCTGTTATGCGGATGATATCTTGTTGATCTGTCGTTCCCAGGATGATGCCTCTGATGCCTGGGAGAAACTGTCAAAGTTGTCGAAGGAAGCTGGGCTTCCTTTGAAGCATGGTTACCTGAAAGCCTTAACTGATCTGGAACAAACGAAGCCGACTACGTGGCTGGGATACTCTCTAACTTATCGTAATCAGTCGATTCAGACAAAAATCGATGAGAGCTCCTGGGACTCGTTGCAGGATAGTCTGGTGCTGGCGCATGAGAAACCAGATTCACCACTGCATGCCATCGCTGTCATTGAAGGCTGGCTTGGCCAACTGGGGCCCTGTTTTCTTCACGAGAAACGCGGATATGTAATTAAGAAGATTTACAGGATTGCCTCAAAATGTGGTTTTGATGAACTTCCTGACTCGGATACTTTGAAGTTTATCTGGCTACAGGCTCATGCACGTTGGGAGAGGAGAAAAGCTCATTTGAGGGGAGACGTGCCCCAGCAAATAGAGGAAAGAGTCAATGAAGACGAATTTTTTCCACCCACAGTCGGTTTGTCTGTGGATGCTGCCTGGAACGCTAAAAAACAGCTCATGGAGTATCGGGGCGTGTGGCTGGATGATGGAAGCGAAGCCTTTCGAGTCGAGCCAATCAGTACCGGAAGTAACAATATCGGTGAATTCCTGGCCATCGTACGTGGACTGCAGCTGCTGAAGCGGAAGGGGATTGACTGCCCAGTTTATAGCGACAGCCACACGGCGATCAGCTGGCTAAAGAAACTTAGCATAAACTCAAAAAGTGCCAGACGTGAAAAACTGTCTTCCAATGTCTATCTTCGACTCACGAAGGCTGTCCTCTGGTTGTCACGGCAAACCGATCTGAGTCCCGTCCTAAAGTGGAATACAGAGGACTGGGATGAAATCCCGGCGGACTATGGCCGGAAGTAGCGAAGAACGCTAAAGGTATCAACATCGGTCCAAAATACTAAATTATACTGCAAGTGCTGGTATCTGTTGAGAAGATCCAGTCAGCATCGGGAAGCCACCACCATTTTTTGTAACTGGTAAAAATGTATTCGAACTGTTCCAGGCAGAGACTCCAATAACTGTATCAAATTTGGTCTAAGTTATACCATAGTTGCCGAAGGCCGTAGAGGTGCTGTAGCGACTTTCAAAGTTACTCCGGTTTTTGTCACCATTGACGGGAATAAGGAATTTTGATTTCGAACATGACTATAACGAATACACTTTGGGCAGATCACGATGAGTATTGAGTAATTTAGTAGACCTTCGCTAAAACGAACTATAAGAGGGACGTCATACACGCACAAAAAACTCTTGCCTTTTTGTGGAATCAGATTGAAACATAATTTCAGCATGGAGGAGATTCGACATGCATGTTTTGATCGACTATTTGCGACACGATTTCAGGAAAAAACAGTGTTTTGTCTTGTTTGAAGATTTGAAAAAATGGACAATACATGTACTTGAGTTACTCTTGCGGTTTCTGCTTCACCATTTCTTATGCGTAATGGGCTCGTGAAGACTAAGTCATGCAATACAAATTCGTGCTTGGTTTATTTCTGGTGATGATGGCACTCTGTAACATTCTGCGAGGTCAATCGGACAGAGTAGATCAGATTTCCGCCGATTCGATTTCTACGACTGATGTCGAGAAGGTTTTTAAGTGGTTCGACACGCTTGGCTATCCCAAGTTGGCTGATCGCAAACTAGTTCGTGTGCCCATCGGTTCGTGGAGCAATTTGAGCGATTCCCCGCCGAATATCGTTTATGGCCACGTCTTTCTGCTTCGGGATGAAGGGGAGCGATTAGCGGTGTTCATGCTGAACCTATCGGAATGCACTTTCGATAAGACGCCAGATGGTGTGTTAGAGCATGGAGAACTGGGATTCGCAGTCGCTGATCTAAAGAAGGTAGCGACAGACCGCTTGAAGGAATTGCGCAAGATCTCTGACGAAGAACCTGATCCATGGCGCCGATTTGACGCGAAGATGACGGAGCGGGGAGAGTTGTTCGTGTTAGCGCGTGCTTGCAACGCATCGGGCTACAAGCAACTTGCGAACGAGCTTGTCGCTGAAGCCTTAAGTATTCTCGATCGACAAACCGGCAAGCGGCTATTGATCGAGGCCCTGCAAGAAAAAATTGCGGAAGACATCAGCCATGCTGAAATGTGGCGCGCGGTCGTGGCGTTCGGCAATCCCGAAATTAGTCGCAAGGAATTACTCCAGCGGTTCCGCGAAATTGAGAAACACTTTCCCAAAAGCCGCCACGCGAAACGCGCCAAAGAAACTGCTGATATTCTGGCGAAGATGGTAAAGGAAGACGAGTCCCACGCGGCGACGAAGCGTAAACCGTTCGATAAGATGACAACCAAAGAACAAGTGGCTGAGCTGATCTTTCAGTTGCGCGATCAGAACGGACATCAATGGAGTCAGCCCGGCTCGTGCAACATTTTCTTTGACCCTCGCGATGGTGGACCATTTGGTCATGCGTTTGGGGAGAAGGATTCTGACCGTGGGAGTCCGGCCTCACAGCTCGTGGCAATCGGTTATGAAGCGATTCCACAGTTGATCGAGAATCTGGAAGATCCTCGATTGACGCGCTCAGTCGGCTTTCATCGCAATTTTTATTTTTCCCATCATGTACTGAGTGTAGGAAACTGTGCGATGACGATCATCAATCGCATTGGTTCGCAAAGTTTCAATGCACGAAGCGACACGGCGAGGACCAAGGAGGGAGAGGAGTGTCAATCAACAGTGCGGGTCAGGAAATGGTGGGTCGAAGTCCAAAGAAAAGGCATCCAACAAGCGCTCGTCGACGGCGTTGTTGTGGGTGATGACAACTCACCGCTCCAGGCTGAGCAGTTGATCCAGAAGTATCCTGATGCGGCCTTGATTGCAATCGCCAAAGGCGCACAAAATTCGAAAAGCCCTTGGACACGATCATCCTTAGTGACGATGGCAGCAGGGATCAAAGGCGATGGGCCGAATTCGTTTTTGGTTGAAGAGATGCGAAAGGCCCCGTCGATGAGAACGCGCGTTGCCGCGGCGGTCGGCTTGCTCAATAGGAATCACACGGAAGCCATTCCCGCCATGATCGAAGAATGGAGAAAACTGATCGGCGACTCTGGGCGTAAGCGAGATCCGCGAAATGACGAGTGGGTTGACAGCGTTGAGCTGCTGATTTCGTTCCTGGCGGAATGTGGTCAACCGTCCGCTATCAAAGCGCTAACCAATAATTTCGACCAACACAGTGTAGGACGCCGGTTGACGATTGTCTCCGCGTTTGGCTCAAGCAGCAACTTTGAGCTCACTTCTGACGGGGGAGAAGGTGTGAATCCGGGTGCGGGTGGCGAGGGTTCGACTGGAAAAGTTCATCAAGCGATCGAAGGGCTGTTGATTGGCGCTCTCCAGGATACGGAAGAATGTCTGGGCATGTCGGGCTCATGGGGTGGTAAGCCTTTCGACGACCCTCGGGTCTGTGATATCGCGGGACACGTACTCAACATGCAATGGCCCGATGATTTCCAATTCGATCTTTCCGCCAGTCTTTTCGAACGTGACCAACAAAGGATCGCTCTGATCAATGTGTGGCGCAAGGATCACAAAATGCAACTGCTCCCGCTGCCAAAACGGAAGGTGATTACCCGATTGCCTCGTGGGAAAGTCGATCCGGCCCTTCAAGCAATCGTTCTGGCGAAGAACGAATCGGAGCGACGGAAGGCTGTCGCGGCATACAGAGCGTTGGGGCTCCCCGCGCTTCCGTCACTTAACGAACATTTGATGAAACTGGCTAAAGACCACCCAGCAGCAGCCGAAATGAAATCACTTGCAGCTCGCATGGCATGCATTGTGGATGACATTCAATTCGAACGCAAGTCTGTCAAACCCGATAACGCCTTAAGCCAGCGTCTGCAACGGCTCATGAACAAGCCGCTTACGTCAAAGGCATTGGTCGACACGCTGATTGCAACGGCCGTAAATCTCCCCAAAGGAGCGGTGGGTGTCCGGTTGAACGTGAACCGCTCAGGAGACGACACCGGAATGATAATCACAGTGATGCTTCCAAAAGAAAGATTTTTCCAATTCGGCTCTCAAAAAGGCTGGAGGACTAGTACTCGCGTCAGAGTTGGAAAGGAGTCGTTGCTCAGTTCATCCGGGTCTAGTAGTCTTGACTATGGCGTTACTGTAGAGGCACATCAAGATCTGACGAAATCGCTAGAAACAGCGCTGACCTCGCCGCCCGACAAGCCGATTATTGCGCGAGTCAGCTTGGTGCAAGAAGAATGACTTTTTGTCGAGGAATTGTGCTGGGGTCCGAACCCTCCCCCGCCCATTTATCTGGCTGCGCGGCAAGTGACCCTTGGCGAAAATGAGGAGAAACGGCGTTGGCCCTCTATCTCAACTATCGGTACGGCGTAGGAAATCCCCAATTACCACCGTTTTAAGAGACACCCTCTATAATATTGATCGGGTATCGTTAGTTTCCCGGACAATAGATCCAGCCAGGCATATCCAAGATAATGTCGGGGTAACTGCATTTAGCCCGACATTCTATATCTGTTCGCCAATAAAAACGGGTTCACGGTGATAACCGGTCATGACCTGGTAATAGTGGGACGCCGGCTGCAGGAGCAGATAGACGCAGGGTCGTTCGTGCTGGTCATGAATGAGAACGCCTTGAATGCCTTCTCTGATCTGAAACCAGATACCACGTTCCAGCCCAAAGTTCGCGAGGATTTCTACCGGTTCGGGATGATACATGGACCAGGCGCCTGATTCGAGAGTGGCGACTTCACACCACCAGGCGAGGGGGGCGTTGCTGCCACGCTGTCGATTGCCCCAGGGGAGGATCTGCAGTTCTCCCTGATAAAAGACGGGGAGCAGGGGCTGACGATGCCGCTGCATGAACAGGATTTCTTTGTCTGCGGTTTCCGATCGCTGGATCATGCGTTCGTCGAGCTGGTGCTTGCGAATGAGTCTGGTGGGGATGTCCCGCCAGGCAATGGTGATTCCGGTACACATCAGAAGCACATCTTTCCAGAAATATCACAGATGTCGTAGTTGTGTGTGGCGTCATGATAGATTTCATGCAGCGGCAGTGTCTCGGCACTGCGAATGGCAAACCGGCCCAGTTTTTGATTGATGTCCCGTTTGATCTGATCGAGGGGGCTTTGTGCGTCTTCGAAAAATAATGATTTCTGAGTCCGGTCTCGCCAGGTCAGATTTTCGGCAATGATATGCATATGGCTGACCGGGTGCGTGGTGGGGGCCGTCGCCAGCATGGGCATGACGGCATCATAGATTGTGCGAAAGGAGGCAGAAGGGACCGCCAGCGGTGTACGGCCCAGCCAGAGTGCGGTTTTGTTGGCGTCGATCTGCAGGCTGATGTGTCGGGCATAGACGCGGTGATGATCAAGGGCTTCGATCAGGCGTTCGATATTCCGTACTGCCCAGGCGCGAATGCGGTCGGCATCCATAGTCTTTCCGCCACACGATCCGCCACGGGCAATCGCTTTGTGAGGGGGGCGGGTGGTCTGGATCGGATTGACCGTGTCGCCTCGTAGTTCCCACCACAGAGCCTCCCCTTTAATGGTGAGTAGATCGCGGATCAGCAGGCGATCTGCCTGACGGTAGTCCCAGCAGGTATGGATGTTTCTGTCACGGAGTTTGCGCTCGCTGCGGCTGCCGATGCCACACAGTTCCCCCACAGGTTGCGAGCGGAGAAACCGTTCACAGTCTCGCTCAATCAACTGGATACCGAAGGGCTTGGCGGCATCGCTGCCCAGTTTGGCGAGTGTGCGGGAAGGAGCAATTCCGATTGAGACCGGGACACCGATTTGTTCCTGGACCAGTGCCTGCAGGGCTTGGGTGGCTGCTGCCAGAGGGAGTTGAAAATATCGCTGGAGCTCGGACGCATCAAAAAACATTTCATCAATACTGTAATATTCCACCAGGGGGCTGACGGTCTTGAGCAGCTCGAGCAGTCGCTGGGAAATGACTTCGTACCAGCGAAAATCCCGCTTCACAAAGACGGCATGTGGGCAGAGTTTCTTGGCTTCCCAGATAGGGTGTCCAGTTTTGACGCCATAGGCTTTGAGCTCGTAGCTCTTGGCGATGACGCAGGCCCCCTGGTTACCCAGAACACCACAGGGAACTCTGCGCAGGCTGTAAGATCGGATTCTTTCGCAGCTTACGTAGAAGCAGTCGGAGTCGATATGTCCAATGAGTGTCGTGACCATGCGAGGATGGTATCAAAGTATTTATGAGATACTACTGAACACTACATATTTTTAGTGACGGGAGGCTCTTTCTGAAGTCCCGGTAATACCCGTTACACCAGTCACTATATCCAGCAATGCAGTTTTAACAAAAGAACGCAAATCCATGACCAGACCCCCTAATATAATAGCTTTGAATTTTTCACAAAATTGCCGTTTTAGCTGGCGCATCATCTTGGTCTGACATGACTACGTTCGATCAACAGTGAACCTCATACCGAGCGGTCGAGAAAGAAGAATCGGTAACCTTCGCCCCTTCCTGAGTCGACAAACAATGTGCCACTCTACGTTAATTGCTGAATAGCTTCGAAGTGTGATATCAGCCAGGCGTCGGACAGCCCCCTGAGAAGCTCTCAGGAGCGATTTAGGAGCATGGAGTAAGATAAGCCACGTTTGGGGTTCAGAGGGCGAGGGAATCGATTCTGGGCGGCCCAGAGGGTTGTAATTTTACACAGAAAATTACAGAATAACGGACCACTTAACGGACCAAGGTGACCTGGTGGATAACGGACCAAAAATCGTTTTCGTAAGTCGTTGATTTAAAACAACTTAAAAGTCGGGGCGACACGATTCGAACGTGCGACCTCTGCGTCCCAAACGCAGCGCTCTAGCCAAGCTGAGCTACGCCCCGCAATTTCATCAGAGGCACAGTTTAGAGAGACATTCAGAACGCGTCAATGGTTCGGCGTGCTCTCTTACTAAAATATGCCACGGATATCTTCGACCCAGGCGCGGATCTAAGGATATTAAGGACTTCATCAGCATTAAGTCAGGATTTCTTTAATCAAATTGCCATGTACGTCCGTCAGACGGCGATCAATGCCATTATTATAATAGGTCAATTTATCATGCTGGAAGCCGAGCAGATGTAACGCGGTTGCGTAAAAGTCCCAGACAGTCGTCGGATTCAGCTCAGCACGGCGTCCGAATTCGTCTGTCGCGCCGTAACTGGTGCCCCCTTTGATGCCGGCACCCATCATCCAGCAGGTGAAACCGTCCGGATTATGGTCACGGCCCAGTGTGCCCGCCTGATGTGTGGGCATGCGACCAAATTCGGTCGTCCACAAAATCAGGGTTTCATCCAGCAGGCCACGTTGCTTCAAGTCGGTCAACAAGGCAGCGGTTGGCTGATCGAAAATCGGGCAATGCCGTTCGTAGTCGGCCTTCAACGTTTTGTGCGCGTCCCAGTTTAACAGACCATCAACACCTGAGGCCCGCGAAGAACAATACAAATTCAGATACCGTACGCCCCGCTCCAGAAACCGTCGCGCGAGCAGACAGTTGCGTGCATAAGCGGCTTTCAATTTGTTTGGATCGCTGGTGCCATACTGATCGTGGATCGATTTCGGCTCAGACGCGAGATTCGAAACTTCCGGCGCTGAGAGCTGCATGCGTGCTGCCAGTTCGTAAGCTTCAATGCGGGCCTGCAGATCAGAATTGCCGGGCCGCTGTTCGGCGTGTCCCTGATCCAGAAACTTCAAAAAGTCGCGCGTCGCCTGTTCTTCTTTTGGAGTAATTCCGTCGGGAATCTTCAGATTTCGAATGGGAGACTGCGCGTTCATCACAATCGCCTGATGCTGCGCGGGCAGATAACCGTTGCTCCAGTTGGCTTTGCCGTTCGGGGGTTCGCCGCGGATATCGGGGATCGCGATATACGCGGGCAGGTTTTCGTTTTCGCTGCCCAATGCGTAACCGATCCACGCGCCGGCACTGGGATGACCTTCGGTATCATGGCCCGTATTCATGAAAACACAACCGGGGCCGTGCGTGTTGGTTTTAGTAGTCATCCCATGCAGAAAGGCGATATCGTCAACGTGCTGCGACATGTGCGGCAGTATGCTGGAACACATCTTGCCACTCTCCCCCGCCGGTTTGAAGGCCCACGGACTTTTCATCAGGTTTCCGTTTTTGCCTTGAAAGCTGAGGAAGTTCTCTTCGCCGGGCAGCGGTTTGCCGTGATATTTTTCCAGGCTCGGTTTGTGTTCCCAGAGATCCATATGCGAGGCGGCACCAGGACAGAAAATCTGCAGCACCCGTTTGGCTTTGGCAGGGAAATGCGTTGCGTTGACGCCCGGCTGCCAGTCCTTGCTGTTCTTTGAACCGCTGGCCTTCGTGGCGGCTGAGAGATCGTTGAGTAACAGACTTGTCAGACCGAGGCCCGCCATTCCTGAATAGACATTGGAAAAGAACGAACGCCGTGAATGCACCTGCTGCAACAGTCGTCGGGTCGAATTATCAAATGGATTTAACATGCGGGTTTACCACTTCAATCAAGATAAATCAGTTCATTGGAATTAATCATCGCGCGACAAAAGGCGGACAGGCCATTCGCTGCGATCAACTGTCGGGCCGCCTGTTGTTCCTGCGCCAGGGGAGGTCGGGTATACATAAGACGAAACGCGCGATCAATTTGTTGATCGACGTTTTCGGCGCCGGCATCACTTTTCAGACGTTCTGCCAGAAACCGGGAAAGGTCCAAGGTAAATTGATGGTTCATTAACGTGAGCGCCTGTAACGGCGTCGTGGTCACATTCCGTTTGGATGCGGCGAATGCATTATCAGGGCAGTCAAAATCTGTCAGTAAATCGATGCCGGCGGCCCGCGCATTCTGATGATACACGCCGCGACGATACGTTTCCGGCCCGAATGTTTCGCGGGGCACATACGTGGCGACGTTATCCTGCAGGTATTCATACAGACGAAAACCGGGGCCACCCATTTTGAGATCCAGTTTTCCAGAAACCGAAAGCAGCGTATCCCGGATTTCTTCACCTGACAGACGACGTGGCGGGAACCGCCAGAGAAAACGAGAATCGGAATCAACGCGCGACGCCTCTTCGCGGAACGTACTGGCCTGCTGATAGGTCTCAGAAAGCATGATCTGTTTCTGTATGTCTTTGAGCCGCCAGCCGTTTCCCTGAATCTGGACCGCAAGCCAGTCTAATAACTCGGGATGCGTCGGTCGCGTCCCCATGTAACCGAAGTCACTGGGTGTCGAGACAATGCCGGTGCCGAAATGGTAATGCCAGAGCCGATTGGCGAGCACGCGCGGCGTGAGTGGATTTTCTTTCGCAACCAGCCAGCGGGCCAGAGCCAGGCGGCGTTCTCCCTGCGGTGCGGTTGACTCCAGTTGATAACCGCCGGTCACTTCACTGAGTGTGGTCATGCTGGCGGGAACGACCTCATCCCCTTTTCGCTGGGGATTCCCGCCGACGAAAATGTGGAACGGGCCATCGACCTGTTTGTGATTGCCAACCCACCAGGAGGGTAACGACGGAATGGCCGCCAGTTCGCGGTCCGTCTTCGCGATGTCCGCGTTGATTTGACTGAGTCGTTTATTTTCGTCGGACGTCGCTTCCAGAATAAAGAAACGTTTGCGGCGATGATTGCCGTTCACCGGTTTGCGATTTGCCGAAGACGCGACTTCCTGCCAGGTCTTGCCATCCTCAGAGACTTCGAGCTTATACTCCGCCACGAAGGTCGCTTTGTAGTTACTCATGGCTGCTCCCGAACGATCGCTGGAGAAGACAATGCGGTTAATGGTTTGTGGCTGCGCGAGTTCAATCGTGAGATCCGGGCTGCCGGCAATCCAGCAGGCACCGATTTTGCCATCAATCGTTAAGTTCACATCATACGCGCCGGCGAAGTCCCCGGCGGTGCGACTGTTGGCTCCTTTGGCGGTGCCTCCGTTTGTTGCGAGTGCGACATTACGAGAAGTCTCTCCAGCGGTCCAGACTTCGAATTCGTCGACCCGATAACCGGTTTTAGCCCAGGGGCTTGTATCGAGTCCCTGCGATGTCAGCCGCACAAACTTGGCGTTGACCGGTTCGAACGTATCTTCGACTCCGGATCGCTTCACGGGTTCACGGACCCACGGTTTTTCATATTCGGCTGCTTTTGTCTCCGCGCGTGCCTGAATGGCGGATTCGATGTCTGATTTTTCTTTCGTCAGCGCGGCCTTGCTGGCATTCAGCGGTTCGAGTTGGGCGCTCCGTTTCTGCTGTTTTTCCTGCGAGGCAATCACACGACTGCCGTGAAAAACGCCGGAAAACGTGGCGTACAGACTGTAATAATCCTTCTGCATCACCGGGTCAAATTTATGATTATGACAGCGACTGCAGCCGACCGTCAGCCCGAGAAAGGCTTCGCCAGTGGTGCGAATCATATCATCAATGGTATTCGCACGGATCTGATCCCGCTGTACCGGATCCTGATTGCCCACGTTGTCGTACGGGCCGCACACCAGAAACGTGGTGCCAACTTCGACGTTCGGGTCGCCTTTGCCGATCACATCGCCGGCCAGATGTTCGGTCACCAGCTGATCGAAAGGTTTGTCGTCGTTGAACGATTGAATCACATAATCGCGGAACGGCCAGGCATTGTCGATGATCACATTGCGTTCGAAGCCGTTACTCTCGCCGAAGCGGACCACATCCAGCCAGTGACGGCCCCACTGCTCTCCATAGCCGGGCGAATCTAAAAGACGGTCGATCAGTTTTTCGTAGGCGTCGGGTGCTTGATCTTGTTCAAAGGCGACGACTTCTTCCGGAGTCGGAGGCAGGCCGGTCAGATTGTAAGTGGCGCGGCGAATCAAGGTTCGTTTCGAGGCGCGGGGCGAAGGTAACAGATCTTTTTCCTGTAACTTTGCGGCGATGAACTGGTCGATCGGATGTTTCTGCCACGCAACGGGCAGGTCTTTTATTACCGGTGGTTTGTTATGAGCCAAAGGCTGGAGCGACCACCAGCTCAGGTTTGCTTTGGATTTTTCCTGCAGGATTAATTCCGCCGGCCATGCGGCACCCTGTTTGACCCAATTGGTAAAGAGGGTCACTTCCTCTGGGGATAGCGGCTTCTGCTCTTTGGGCATTTCTGCTTTGCCGGTCTGGGAGTCGACGTGAATCACTTCCAGGAGATAACTCTCGTCCGGTTTGCCCGGCGTGAGAAAACCTTTCTCTTTGAGTGCCTGTATCGAAGTGAGCGAGAGTTCCCCTTTTTCGTTGCCCGGGTTATGGCAGCGAATGCAGTGCTCTACGATCAACGGAGCGATCTGTTTTTCGAAATCGACGCTGGTTTTTGATTCGGGTGTTTTTCCGGAAGCCGGCAGGAGGAGACTGAGGCTCACTAAAAGCAGGCAGGTCAGACCGACTCGGGTAATCAAACTTTGCATTACGGGATTTATCCTCAACTGATTCTGCTGCGTTTCTTAGAAGTCCATCGATTACTAAATTTGCTGCTTACGTCTTTTCCTGTTGAAACAGATCGCGTTCCAGTCCGACAGCGGACTGCAGCAAATGGTCATGCATGGCCTGGGCGGCTTGCTCCGGGTCACCGTCTGCCAGAGCCTGGACAATGCGCAGGTGCTCTGTGTTTTCTTCCATGTGCTTATAGTCTTTGACATTCTGACGTTTACTGTGCCGAACCTGCCTTAAAGTACGATATAAAACACGATAACGATTGATTTCATGCGAAAGTCGATCACTGCCACACGTGCGATAAATCAGCTCGTGCAGATAGTCATCCCATTCCTGTGTCGTCTCTGACCATTCCACCGTTCGCTTTGCGGTCGATAGTTCGCTGAAAATCTGTTCGAGCCGGGATAACTCGTGCGGCGTGATATGGCCGCAGGCACACCGGGTCGCTTCGCTTTCAAGAATCCGTCGCACCTGACAGATTTCGCGTAATTCTTTCGCACCAAAATTCCGGAGCACCGCTCCACGATTGGGAAAGATTTCGACAATGCCGATCCCCTCCAGCTCAACGAGGGCTTCGCGGACGGGGGTAGCGCTGACATTCCATTCTTTCGCCAACGTCTGCACCGTCATGCGCTGGTTTGGCTGATACTTACCCTGGAAGAATCTGGTCAGCACCTGTTGTACGAGGGTCTGCCTGCGGGAACCATGCATTAATTCTTTGGAGACAACTGCGGCCATTTCTGATTACTCATTCAGTTGAAGAAAATGAAATCACCAACCTTGATTGTATATAATATCACTTCATTTAATATAATAAGGTGGTTCCAGATCCAAGTCCACCCAATAAACTACAGTAGGTCTAGTTTGATGGATTATGATTGGAGTTTCCAGCCTGTTACCGGGTTTATTGTAGCGTCGCCAGGGCCATTCGGACCGAGCATAACAACTCGGATGATACTATGCGCTCTTTGTCTTTGCTTGTATGTCAGCCGCAAGATATCGTCAGTGGACAGGCGGGGGGCAGGATGGCGTCATTACGTCAATATGTCTTTAATCACGGTGCCGTGTACGTCGGTCAGGCGGCGTTCGAGGCCGTTATGATAGAAGGTCAGCTGCTCGTGGTTGAGGCCGAGCAAATGTAAGATGGTCGCGTGAAAATCGTGGACGGTGGCGACATTCTCGACCGCTTTATAGCCGAATTCATCGGTGGCACCATAGGTGAAGGGGGCTTTGACGCCGGCGCCTGCCATCCAACAGGTGAAACCTTCCGGGTTATGATCGCGGCCGCTGGCCCCTTTCTGGAAGGTGGGCATGCGACCGAACTCGGTACACCAGACAACCAGCGTGTCTTCCAGCAGGCCGCGTTGTTTCAGATCTTTGATGAGCGCAGCCGTCGGCTGATCGAGAACCGGGCCATGCACGTTGTACTGATCGGCGATTTTTTTGTGTCCGTCCCAGTTACTGACGCCTTCGCCCCCTGTCTGATACGCGCCATTGAAAAGTTGCACGAAGCGCACGCCCTTCTCGATCAACCGCCGCGCCAAGAGACAGTTCTTCGCGTAAGATGCTTTGAGTTGATTTTTAGTATCATCAATGCCGTACATGCTGAGTGTGGACGCTGACTCCTGGGAGAGGTCGCTGATTTCGGGAACGCTGAGCTGCATGCGGGCCGCCAGTTCGTAACTGGAAATGCGAGCCGCCAGTTCGGTATCGCCGGGGAACCGTTCGAGATGCTGTGCATTCAAACGCTGCAGGTAATCGCGGGTCGCCCGATCGGTTTTGGAAGCAATCGCAGACGGGCGATCTAAATTGCGGATCGGTTGCGCTGCGTTGAAATCGGTTCCCTGAAAGGCGGCCGGCAGAAATCCCGGACCCCAGTTATTGACGGAGGCCTGAGGTGTGCCGCGTGGATCGGGGATCGCGACGTAAGCGGGAAGATTACTGTTTTCGCTGCCCAGCGCGTAACTGGTCCAGGCGCCCATGCTGGGAAAGCCGTCGAGGGTGAAACCGGTTGACATATAATTTTCGCCGGGACCATGCGTGTTGGTTTTGCCTTTGATGGAATGTAAAAAGCAGATGTCGTCTGCCAGTGCGCCTAAATGCGGAACGAGGTCGGAGATCATTTTCCCCGATTCGCCGCGCGGTTTGAATTTCCACGGGCTCTGCGTGAGATTGCCCTGCTGCCCCTGAAAGGTGACGATCTTATCACCGCCGGGCAGCGGCTTGCCGTGCATTTTAATTAAGGCCGGTTTGTAATCAAAGGTATCGATGTGGCTGCAGGCTCCGGAGCAGAAAATCACCAGTACGTTTTTCGCAGCCGCCGGGAAATGGGTGTCGCGCGGGGCGAACGGATTACCGGCGTCGATCTGTGGTCGAATCGGCGCTTTTCCGCCGACCGTGCGGCCTGGATCTTTGCTGGTTGCCAGGAGTTGATGCTCTGCCAGCATGGCCGAGAGTGCGATGCTGCTGAGACCGGTGGCGGTCTGATTCAGAAAACTTCTGCGGTTCAACAGATGTCGACTGGCGGGAAGTCTGGAGTTGGATGCGCTCATGATCGTGACTCGTTTTATGTTCGTTGATTTCGTTCGGGTTATTGAATAAACAGCAATTCGTTGCTATTCAATAGCGCCCGGCAAAAGGCGGGAAGCTGGTACTGGTTGATAAAAACGATGGCTTCGGCCTGTTCGGTTTTCGTAGGCGGACGAGAGAAACAGAGTTCAAACGCGCGGTTCACTTGCGCGGGCAGATCGTTCGGTTTTTCAGTCTCAAGTCGCTTTGAGAACAGGTCTGCCTGTTGCAGCAGAAAGGTACTGTTAAACAGATTCAATGCCTGCAGAGGCGTGGTCGAACGGCTCCGTTTGGCGACGGTGGTAGCGGCATCGGGGCAGTCGAACAGACCAAACACAGAATCCTGTTCCATGCGGACTTTGGTCATGTAAATCATGCGTCGCCAGTCTTCGGGGCCGTACGTTTTTTTGGGGTGATAATGTCGCACGTTCTCGGCGTCGACTTCGAACGCGCTGAAACCGGGCCCCCCCTGTTTGAGATCAAGCACACCAGTGACGGAGAGAATGGAATCACGAATTGGTTCCGCTTCCAGTCGTCGCGGCGGAAAACGCCACCAGTATTGCGAAGCCGCATCAATCTGAATTGCTTTCGGATCTGGTTTGCCCGACTGCTGATAGGTGGCTGAATTCAAAATCAGACTGTGAATGTGCTTTAAAGACCAGTTATGTGCCATCAGTTCCTGCGCGAGCCAGTCGAGCAGTTCGGGATGCGTGGGAGCGACGCCGCCGGCACCGAAATCACTGGGCGTTGTCACCAGTCCCTGACCGAAATGAAACTGCCAGATGCGGTTGACTATCACGCGGGCCGTGAGCGGATTCTTCGGTGATGCAACCCATTCGGCCAGACGTTTTCTGCGTTCGCGTTCGGGCGTGTCTGCCTGGAGGTTCAGTTTCGTGAAGATCTCCGGGGCGTCGGGCAGGACCTGTTCCCGTTTGGCCAGCGGTTCTCCCCGATAAAGACGATGCGTGGGGCCGGGTTGTGAAAACTGTCCCGCATAAACGGTGGGCGTCGACTGAATCAGAGCCAGCTTATGTTCTGCTGCTGTCAGCTCTGCAAGCAGTTGCCTGCCGACTTTGGCCTGCTCGGGGGGAAGATGATCAAAGCGGTATGTCGCGGTTGCGGAATTTAAGATCGACTGCGGAAATGAAAGTGGCAGCCGATCACTCGAACCGGCGATGGTTTGCCAGTCGGTTCCGTTGAGCGAAGCTTCAATGACATATTCGACGGCGAGACGATCGGCGAATTTTCCTTCGCGATCGCGGGCCCACTCGATTCGATCGATGACTGTCGGCTGTGCCAGTTCGATCTGGACCCAGCCTTTGCCGATTTCGTTGGAAATCCAACTGTGTGCGTTACCGAATTTCCCGTCGTTGAGATGTTTGAGTTGATGAATCAGATATCCGGGTAGCGCACTGGAACAGGTGGCGATACTCCCCGACTTTGCCAGCGCGACGTTCACGCCGCGCGAAAAGATTTCCAGTTCATCCAGACAGGGGTGTCCGCCGTTGGTGGCATGAATCGTAAACCGCACGAACTTCGTTTCGGTGGGAGTGATCCGCTCGATATTCTGTGTCGCCTGTACGGGCTGACGAAATGCCGGTTTTTCCGGGCTTTGGCTCAACGGTGACTGAACCACGGCTTCCAGCAGGACCAGATCAGCGGTCACGGCAGAACCGGTATTGCCGCCGATTAATAACAGACTTGCATGCTCGTCCAGTGTGAAATTCCCCGCATGGTAAAAGCCGCTCCAGAGTGCTTTTCGTGCTGAGGGATCGGTGCCATCTGCAAATCTTTTCTGATCCACCAGAGCCACCTGCTCCCAGTCGTCGGTGGTTTCCGGGTTACCATCGCGGTCGAGTACATAACGTGCGTCGGAAGAATGCGTCTCAAAACCGCAGCCCCAGGAAAGCCAGATGCGATACTCTCCTTGAACGCCCGGCTTCCAGGCGAAAACCGGCTTGCCCGGCTGATTTTTCCACCAGCTGTATTTGCCGCCACTTACGTTGGGCGAATACGCATCGCTGCCGGGATCATGCTGTTCGCCGCGCGCGGTGCCGACCGGATTCGTCCCCTGCCCTGCCAGCGGTTGCAGTATTTGTACTTGCGCTGGCTCGTCCTCTTTGCTCATCATCGACGGTTCATCGTCGATGAAAACAAACTGGCGGGAGTTTGATTTCGGGAGAAATTTTTCGAGGTCGGATTTCAGCTTCGCCAGTTCCTGCTGTCGGAGCTGGATCTCCTTCTGACGTGATTCTGGAACGGGCAGACGACGGTCACCATGTTTCACACCGGCGAAAATCGCCTGCAGGGAATAGTAATCGGTCTGAGTGATCGGATCGAACTTATGATTGTGACAGCGAGCACAGCCGATCGTTAAACCAAGAAACGCGGTGCCGGTGGTGTTGATCATGTCGTCCAGTTCGTTCTGTCTCTGCATTAAAGTCAGATTGATGTCCGGGCTTTTGACCAGATCATAGGGACCTGCGACAAGGTATCCCGTTCCGAGCGGATTGCCAAAACTGTCGCCAGCAATCTGTTCTCTGATGAACTGATCGTAGGGTTTATCTTCGTTGAAAGACCGGATCACATAATCGCGATACGGCCAGGCGTTGGGGCGCTCGCGGTTTGTTTCGAAGCCATGCGTTTCCGCAAAGCGAACCAGATCGAGCCAGTGACGGGCCCAGCGTTCCCCAAAATGCGGGCTGTCCAGTGTAGTCTGGACCAGTTTCTGGTATGCATCGGGAGACGAATCACTCAGAAACTGCTCTACCTGTGCGGGCGTGGGGGGCAAACCGAGCACATCGAGAAAGAGTCGGCGAATCAAAGTACGGCGATCGGCGGTCGGGTTATGCGTCAACTGCTTCGTATGAAGTTTCTGTAACACAAACGCATCGATGCCGTTGATGATCCAGTCCTCTTTGAGGTCAGGAGGCGTTATCTGCCCGAGTGGCTGGAATGACCAGTGATCGGTCGTTTGCGTTTCCTGTTTGACGACACCATGCGGACCAGGCCACGGGGCGCCCTGGTCAATCCAGGTTTCCAGCAGACGAATCTGTTCAGGCGAAAGTCGATCCTGTTCATCGGGGGGCATCAGATGCCCGGCTTCTGCACCGCGCACCAGTTTGATTAAATGACTCTGCGCGCTTTGTCCTGAAATAATCGCCGGTTCGCCCGATTCGCCGCCGCGGAGTAAACTTGACTTACGATCCAGTCGAAATTTACTTTCCTGCGTGTTTTCATCATGACAGTCAAAACAGTTCGTTTGAAAGATCGGCAGGATCTGTTTTTCAAAGTCGATCATTTTCTTCGACGGTAGTTCTTCTCCGAAAGCGTAAACTGTGAAGAAGCATGATGTCAAAAACAGGTACGTGAGCGAGCGCGTCATCATAATGCACGTTTCGTGTTATGTTGAATTTGGCAATCGGTTGAGTGTCAAATTTAAAAATTGATCTCTTCGTGAAGAGTTACTTCTTCAAATCAAAGTCGAACTTGTTCGCTCCGTCGGCGCTCACCGCGGCAGTGAGTCCGGACTTCTTCAGATCCCCATATTTTTCCGGGATGACGGATTTCTGTTCGGCATAAATGTCATCCGTTTTTTTCGTATCTGTAGCGACCTTGGAAATAATCACGGTATGTTTTCCCGGTATCGCCCCGTCGGCGACTTCAAATGTTCTCAAAAGAAAATGGCCACTCGCATCTGTAAAACCGGAAGCAGGCCGCCCGTTTTCCGGAATAAATGAAACACTGGCCCCCTCTAATGGCTGGTTCTCAAAAGTGACCGTGCCTTCTGCTTTCGCCGTCGGCGGCCTGTCTGCTCCAGAACCGCAGCCTGCGTGCAGGACTGACATGATCAGTATAACAAAAAAAGAGATCATTGACTTAGACATTTTTTCTCTCCACAAGAAATTAAGACGAACCAGTGCTGCTGCCTTTGATCGGCGGCAATCTGTTTAAAAACGGAAGTAATAAAATTCTGATTAATGATTACACGATTAGAATTCACCCACTGGTTGTCCGTCGCGCCGATCTCCCAGTCTCTGGTACGTGATCATGTCGAGGTTCTCACTCAGAAAACGAACGGATCCGTCACAGAGCAGAAAATGCGCCCCGCCATCATGTTTAGACTTAAAGCCCTGGCTGTTGCCCCATTGCCCGGTGAACCAGTTCGGTGTCCCGCTGGCAGCGCCTGGACTGTCTTCACACGTGTCAAAGTTAATCGCCACCCCGGTGCCGGTATACATGGAATTCACGTGCATCCAACCGTTGCGAACGTGATCAGAACATTCCGGACGGACCTCACCGACCACGATCGTGTTGGAGGTTCCATCAGAGATGTCACGGATTCTGGCAGCCCAGGACATGTGCCCGATCACGCCTGAAATTTCTCGTGGTTCCATGGTGTCCGCGCGGGTGACTGCCCCATGTCCAAAATAATTATTGTGTGTTCCGCCTGGCGTGTTCGCCTGGCTGCCCATACAGGCCGAATAGTTGGAAACCGCGCGTTTTTGCCCGTTGGTTGTGGCATCGACGCTCATGCCGTTCGTCCAAAATCCTTCATGGGTGTCACTCGGACAAATCAATCCCGGAATCTCAACGGTATAGGCATATTGGCCACTGGCAGTTTGCGCCTGATGCGCGGGATCCAAATTGAAATCCAACACGTTATAAAGCGGTGACTGATCGAGGAAGGGAAGCAGATGCACCAACCAGCTGCCGCCATGATCCGGATTGATCGAGTTCCAGGTCTTGTTCGTGTGAATGGTGCAGGGAAACCGTTGATGGGTATCATGGTAATTATGTAGCGCGATCCCCAATTGCTTCAAATTATTCTTACAGGTGCTGCGCCGCGCAGATTCCCGCGCCTGCTGCACCGCCGGTAACAGCATAGCAATTAAAATCGCAATAATGGCGATCACCACCAGCAACTCAATCAGCGTAAAACCGACCCGCGTTTGTTTTGACATGATTTTTCTCCGAGCGATAAGGAATAAAATAATTTCTGTATGAATTCAAAAGTATTCGAAATAAATAGAGCTTCAAGCGCATCATCAACGTAATCACAACGGCCTCTGATCCGGGATTCAGGAATCAGTTGACTCGAAAAATACGCAGAAGAAACTGAACTTGGATTCAAAAACCTTAAAAGAGCTAAACAATTAAAAATGAATCTGTTCAGCAAGTCAACGATAATCTATTATTTCCAATAATTATATATAATGTCATTTTATTAAATAACACCCGCCATTACATCAACGTCCGTTGATCCGAAAGACGCGTTTTGATCATCGAAAATTTTCCGATTTCCCATAATGCGAGGAATAGAGGAATACTTGTGCGGTTTTTCGGGGTTTGTTTCATTAGCCAAGTGCTGCCGTTCCTGGTTTACCTGTTAGCTAAGGTCTTTTGATGCATAATATTGTGACTCGTTTTTTGACCGCAGTCTTTTTGCTCGGGATAGTCACATACCTGCTCCCTGAACGACAAGACAGTTCTACTGATGGGCCACCCATTCGGAATGTCAAACGACCTCGATCGGCCATTGCTTCCTTTCCGAAAGATCTCAAAATCCTGGAAGATATACCCTACCGGGAAGGAGATAACAAAGCGTGGAAGCTGGATCTGGTGATGCTGCGCGAACAAGGGGAAACAAAACGCCCGGCTCTGATTTTCGTGCACGGGGGTGGCTGGTCCGCAGACAATAAAAGACACAACATTTTCAGCAGTGGTCCCGTCGATTATGCCCGAAAAGGTTATGTCTGTATTCGCGTGAACTATCGCCGGATAGACGAAGCCCCGTTTCCCGCCAGTCTGGAAGATGTAAAATGTGCGGTGCGCTGGTTACGCGCTCATGCTGATGAGTATCACGTCGACCCCCAGCGGATCGGCGGTTATGGAAATTCTGCCGGTGCACATCTTGTAAGCCTGCTGGGTCTGGTCGGCAGTGAATCAGACCTGGAGGGGGACGGCCCGTGGCAGGATCAATCGAGTCTGCTGAATGCCGTCTGTGCGTCAGCAGTTCCAACTGACTTCGTGAACTGGCCGGGTGGCGTTGAAGACAAACCGATACTCTGCCAGTTACTGGAAACTCCCGATACCTGTCTGCAGGAACAGGCCGCCAAAGCATCGCCTGTCAGTTATATTCACACGAAAGCCCCGCCGTTCCTGTTATTTCAAGGCACCAGAGATCGCACGGTTGATGTCAGTCAGGCAGATCGCTTTGTCGAAGGATTAAAAGCCGCCGGTGCGAAGGATGTTACCTACCATCGTTATGAGAAAGCCGGTCATCGGGTCTTCTCTCAACATCGCGAGAAAACCTACGCGCTCATGGAAGAATTTTTCGATCGAACTTTACTCCATCCCCCAGACGATGCATCACCGTAACGGAGCAGGCTTCACATCAGCAGGCTGCGTTCTTAAACACAATTAGTGGACCGTCATCAGCGGAAGTTCTTCACCGGTGATCGGATTCAGGCGGCGGGCTTTGGTGACCTTCCATTCGCCCCCCATTCGCTGCCACGTTAATTCCCAGCGCGTCGACGTACGGCCGGAAATGCTGCCATAGGTTGCCGCTCCATTCACCCGAAAATGAGTGGTCGCGACGGAATCTTCTGATCGTAATTCTGTCTGCACGTCCGTAATTCTGAGTTCCCCGTCAATGGTCACCAGTGTTAACGCAGCCTGTACCATTGCCCGCAACGGTAGCGCTCTGGGACTGATGTAACTCAGGGTCGTTTCCACTTCTTTATTCTGGAACGCAGTGGTCAGGCCGTAAAGATCGGCTTCCACCCGCTCGCGTGCCGTGACAATACTCAATTCCAGAAAATAAAAACCAATCACCAATGCGAGCATCACAATGCTGCCGGCCAGGTATTTGACTTGGCGCTTCAAATGCCATTGCACAATCAGGATGACGGCAAGCACGCTGCAAACGAGCATTGGCGGAATTGCTGTTTCGGTAATCCACATAGGTCTCTCCCTATAAAGCAGGATGATTTTCGAGGACCGCCAGATTGTCTCGATGAATCACTTCAGAATAGGGCACAGCCCCTAAGATGGTGGAAATCTGATCCGAACGCCGCATCACAATTTTTGCCAGATCGCCGGAATTATAATTACTCAGACCGCGGGCAAACTCTTCGCCGGTCGGGCTGACAAGCGTCACCGCTTCGCCGCTTTCAAAAGTACCGGTGATCGACTGGATGCCAATCGCCAGCAGCGATTTTCCCCCTTCACGAATGGCCTTCGTCGCACCGGCGTCCAGATGGAATTTTCCTTTGGGCCGAATCGTATAACCAATCCAGCGTTTCCAGGCTGAGACCGAGGCCCCCTGTGCCAGAAACAGAGTGCCGACATCTTCCGCCTGAAGAATACGATCCAGAATTCCTTCTTCTGTTCCATTTGCAATGATCACATTTTCGCCCACGGCTGTTGCAGACCGTACGGCCTGCAGCTTGGACTTCATGCCTCCCGTTCCCAGGGAGCTGCTTTGGTCGGTTGCCATCGCCAGTAACTCAGGTGTCCAGTCCTGCACCTGAGAAATACGCGAACTGGCCGGAGAACGGGGATCGCCGTTAAACAGGCCATCCACGACGGACAAAATGACCAGTAGTGGTTTCTTCACCAGACTGGTGACCATTGCCGCCAGATGATCGTTATCGCCGAATTTAATTTCCTGAATGCTGACCGTATCATTTTCGTTCACGATCGGGACAGCACCATATTCAAACAGCGTATGGATGGTATTTCTCACGTTGAGATAGCGGGTACGATGCTTGAAGTCGTTTGCTGTCACCAGAAGCTGGGCCGCGTGATAACCGTGTTTCTGCAGACACCGATCATAGCGGCGGATTAAATGTGCCTGCCCCACTGCAGCGGATGCCTGCAGGTGGCTGAGATCCCGGGGACGTTCTTTCAATCCCAGAATCCCCATTCCCGCGCCAATGGCGCCACTGGAAACGACGACGACCTTCCGCCCGGTGAGTTTCACCCGGTGAATCTGCTCCGCCAGTGATTCAATCCGCTCCGGGTTGAGAGTATCATCTTCGCAGGAGAGAACGTTTGTTCCAATTTTAATGACCAGCGTTTCCGCGGTTTCAATTACTTCGCGTCTTGTAAGGCTCACCGTCAGCACTTTTTTAATGAATCACAAAAAATTTTCAGTCAGGCACTCCCCACCGGGTCCCTATTTCTTAATATATATATAATATAGTAGTGAGTGGCTGCCGCATAGACATTCATGAGAGAGAGTTTGGCAGGAAACCGAGGTGATTTCCCATAAAAGTCGTCACATTTTCTCTGTAGCTCCTCTGTTTCTGTTAGTCTTCATGACAGCCCGGAACAAATTACCTCATAGTTCACCCGGTTCACACAGATTTTGAAACCCTTATTCACGAACTAAGGCATTTTATGTCGGAACTATACCACGAATGTGGAGTTGCTGCCGTCTATCACCTTCCCAACAGAGACATCAGCCCTTTGGCGCCGATGGGGGATCCTGATAAGACATCACAACTTATCTCCCGGTTACTACTGGATATTCAAAATCGCGGGCAGCTGGCTGCCGGCATGACGACGTTTAACCCGGCACGGAACCAGTTAATCGACACTCACAAAGACGTGGGCACCGTCACCGAGGTATTTCAGCTCAATCATCAGGAAACTTTTAATGATCTGATGAAAAAATATCAGGGCCCTGCCGCCATCGGTCACGTTCGCTATGCCACCTGTGGTAAAGATGACCGCAGCTATGCCCAGCCGTTCGAGCGGCACCATATTCAGAAATCCAAATGGTTCAGCTTCGGCTTTAACGGCCAACTGGCCAACTATCAGCAACTCTGCCAGGAATTTCTGGCCGAATCCGACTTTCATCTCGCACGGGAAACCGACACCGAGATCCTGATGCATCTGATCTCTCAGGAACTTTCCAAAGAAAACCCCGGCCAGCTGATTGACATCCTGGGAAATCTCAGCAAACGTCTGGATGGTGCCTACAATATCGTTTTTCTGGATGCGTTAGGGAACATGTTTGTTTCACGCGATCCGAACGGCATTCGCCCCCTGTGTTATGCCTTTGACGGTTCGCTGTTTGCAGCCGCCAGTGAAAGTGTGGCCCTTGCGAATATGGGCTATGACGCGGATGAAATCTACAGCCTGCCCCCCGGCTCGGCTGTTCTGATTCAGAACGGGCAACTCTCGATTCGCGAATACGCCAAACCGACACAGACATCACATTGTTTCTTTGAATGGATCTACTTCGCCAATGTCTGCAGTACGCTCGATGATCAAAGCGTGTATCTGACCCGCAAACGACTGGGTGAAGAACTGGCCGAGCAGGAAACCGTTACCATTGATGAAGACACCATCGTAGTGCCCGTTCCGGATACCGCGAAAGCAGCCGCCGACAGCATGGCCTATCACTTAAGTGTTCCCTGTCTGGAAGGCCTGATTCGAAACCGCTATATCGGCCGTACGTTTATCGAAGGTGCCAACCGCGGCGACAAGGTGCGTGCCAAATACACGCCACTTCCTGAAGTGCTCGAAGGCAAACGCGTACTGCTGGTAGAAGATACCATCGTGCGTTCCACCACCATGAAAGCCTTGATCAGTCAGCTGAAAGATCGCGGACGAGCCAAGGAAGTACATGTGCGTGTGGCTTGCCCGCCGATCATCGGCCCCTGTTTCTACGGGATCGATATGTCAACGATCAACGAACTGTTTGCCCCTCGTTTCCTGAATGGGGGCGAGATGAGTCCTGAAGTCGAACAGGCCATGGCGGACGCCATCGGTGCCGACAGTTTGAAATATCTGCCGAAAGCATCAATTGCCCGCGCGATCGGTCTGCCCGCCACGTCTCTCTGCCAGGCCTGTATCGATACAACTTACCCCACAGAAGCAGGTCGCCAGATGTATCAGCTCGCTGTCGTGAATTCAAAGAACGATAACGGCGACGATGACCCCCATCGGACCTACGACGTTTCGCTCACGACTCCGGTCCGTTCTTAATTCAAAGAAGGAATGCTCTGCATTATGTCTGCCTCGCATGAGATGGAAATTCGCGTCCGTTACAGTGAAACAGACGCGATGGGGTTTCTGCATCATGGCAATTACTTCAGCTATTTTGAAATGGGCCGCACCGAACTTTTTCGTTCTCAGGGGGGCAACTACCGGGAGATGGAAGAAAAGGGGTTTCTGCTGGTCGTTGCCAAAATCGAGTGTCGTTACCGCCAGCCGGCCCGCTACGACGATGTGCTGACGCTGAAAACCACGCTCTCAAAAGTCACCGGCGCCAAGCTGGAACACGATTATGAACTCTCGCGGGACGGCGTGTCGATCGCTGCCGCACACAGCGTGATTGCCTGTGTCGATCGCGAAGGCAACATTCAACGTATGCCGGCCGCGATGGAACACCTGGGTACAAAGTAAGCCGCTCAGTTTTATTGCCCGGCATCGATGGATCAACGCTTCCCGTGTGCCACCGTTCGGCTTGTCCGACGGTGCTGTTGCAATTTCAGAGAAACAGTCCCGACATGTATCGCCGTAGGGTGCGGACCCATGTGTCCGCCCGCCTGTCGAGGTTCGATTCTATTATCACACCGCAGAAGGGATTGGAGAAACAGGGCACCAGATAAAATGCTCGCACGTTACCACACAATCCACCCTGACCCAGCGGGCGGACACATGGGTCCCGCCCCTTGTATCTTACTATTGACTGTCTGCAGTTCTTTGTTCTGATAGGTAAACAAAGCCATTAGTTCCCGCCTTTAAAGGCGGGAACTAATGGTGGCGAGTGTCAGATCGTTTCCGCCCCTGGTCTTAAAGACCGATTCGTAGCTTGATCGCCACTCGCTCTTCATGCCTTAACCCGTACAGTCGCCTGAGCGGTGCCACAACACCAGCTCGTATCAGCAAGGAAGGGACTTAGCATGCAACAGCATAACACAATTTTCGTCGGAATCGATATCGCCAAATTTAAATTTGACGTCGCTTTCTCACATCTCTCCAAAGGAGTCACTTATGATTATACTCCAGCTGCGATCAAAGAGTTCATACAAACGCTTCAGGAAATCCAACCACAACTGATCTGCCTGGAATCAACAGGAAAACTGCATCAAAAACTTCTTGCCTGTCTGCACAAGCATCATCTCCCCGTGTCCGTCGTAAATCCCAGGCAGATCCGGGACTTTGCCAGGGCCAAAAATCAACTCGCGAAAACCGATCAGATTGATGCCCGTACGATCATGCAGTTTGCCCAGATAATGCAGCCCCGCATTACTCCGCCTTTAACACAAGCTCAGCAGAAAATGCGTGAATTCAGCTCCCGCAGGCAGCAGGTCAGTAAAATGATCATCCAGGAAACGAACCGCCTGGGAACCACTGAGGACACAGAAATAGACAAACTGATTCAGCAGTCGATTCGTGCCTATAAAAAACAGCTCAAGGTCATCGAGAAAAAACTGAAGCAACTGATTGCCGCTGATGAGCAGGCTCAGGAACGCGCCGCCATCCTGCAATCGGTACCAGGTGTGGGAGCGATTACAGCGGCCCTGCTGATAGCAGAGTTGCCAGAACTGGGGAGTCTGAATCGAAAACAATTTGCACGGCTGGTAGGAGTTGCGCCCACCAACCGCGACAGCGGAACCATGCGAGGGAGGCGGACGATCGGCGGAGGCCGGGTCGGTATCCGTAACGGATTATATATGCCGACCATCGTCGCCCAAAAACATAACCCCAAAATCTGTGCGTTCTATAAACGGCTCGTTGAAAGCGGGAAACCCAAAATGGTCGCACTCCTGGCGGCCATGCGGAAATTGCTCATCATTCTCAATGTCATGATTAAAGAAGGAAAAAAATGGAATGAAAACGTAATGAAAGCTTGATTTTCAAGACAGTCGCTACATTTGATGATTCGGATAACATTCAGGCCAGCCGACAGTGTCACGCATCTGACTCATACAAATTATTTTTGTATCGTCTGCTGCTGTTTTGCGAAGTTGGGTTGCTTAACGGAATTCTCTTTGTCGTTGGGGGGCGGTGTCTTAACGACTTTCCAGACCAGACCCAGTTTTTCAAGAACGAGGATCGCACCGTAGGTCATATCGAGTTCCCACCATTTGTGCCCGTTTTTGGCCATGCGCTGGTACTTGTGATGATTGTTGTGCCAGCCTTCGCCGTAGGTCAAGAGGGCGACCCACCACAGGTTGCGGCTGTCGTCGGTCGTTTCGTAATTGCGATAACCCCAGATGTGTGTGGCGGAGTTCACGAACCAGGTCGCATGCAGAACATAAAACAGTCGCACGAACATGCCATACACGACCATGCTGATCGCGGTCTCCGTTCCGCCCAGCCAGTTACCGATGCCATACAGGATTGCTCCGAGGCCGATATGCCATAACAGAAAGGTGCTTTGCAGGAATCGCATGAAGGGATCTTTGAGCAGGTCGGGTGCGAAACGTGCGTGCGTGGCCTGAACTTCTTCGGCACTGTGATACGGGACCAACCAGAGAATATGACTCCACCAGCGTCCCTCGCGCGGCGAATGCGGATCGCCGGGCTGGTCGCTGTGCAGATGATGTTTGCGATGATTGGCCACCCATTGAATCGGCGGCCCCTGCCCGGCCAGCAGCCCGATCAGACCGATCAACCGGAACATGAACGGAGAGGTCTGAAAGCTGCCATGCGTGAGCAGACGATGATAACCCATGCAGATGCCGATGCCGCCGGTCAGCCAGCCCAGAAAAATGCACGTCGCAAGTCCCGTCCAGGTAAAATAAAACGGAGCCGCCAGTATTCCCAGATGAATCATGGCCACCCAACCCAGCGTAGGCCAGTCCAGCCTCGCATACTTTCCTGATTGTGGCGTCTCAGCCAGCTCACCTTCAGAAGTCACAATATCAGTTTCAACACGAGGCGCTGCTGTCTGCTGAGAATTCATTCAATAGGACCGATGCTATCAATATTTGTGCGTAAGTAAAAAGCCGAGTGATTTTAAGGGGATTGGCTGATCGTGTCTATAGATGTGGGGTTGGTTGGGAGGGATGTGCTGTTTCCGGCTTAGGGACCAGGAGAATGGCGATCAAGTCCCCTCAGTCCGGATGTGTTTTCGGCACGGTATTGAATTTCGGGCCATTCTGGGATGAAACTGCTTCAAGGCTGGAAAATTGCAGGTCGACAATTTTCTCGCGTGGGACAAAACGCGGCGATCCTTCCCCCGAGTTCGGTCTGATTTCTACCCAATGCTGATAAACAGTCGCATGCACGTTTGCATTGAGTGTACTGCTCCTGCCTCGGGGAGAAAACGACCAGGAAGTATAGCCATCTATTTTATCTTTTTCCGTTTCCCAGTAAACGAAAGTAACAGGGCCGCTATAAAGCGCGTTACCCGGCGAGTTTTTAAGAACAGCGATTATCAACAGACAGCACAAAACAAATGAGAAAAAACCAAGGCCAAGTGCCGCGATGAGGGAAACCTTTTGAAGCTTGCTGATCGTACTCTCTCCTGCTTGTCCTTCACCGGGCATATTCTGCATTTAAAATCTGCGGCCCCTCAAATTCATCTCAAACTCACAATGCGGCTGAAAAACCAGCCAGCGTTATTTTTCACAGACGTCGAACCTGATGTGTTGAAATGCGGAACGTGCTTCTTCTGAAAGGGGAACCGGTTCCTTGATGGCGATGTCGCACCATTTCAATTTCGTCAGTCGGGGCATCGTGGCCAGCAGCGTCAATCGTTCGTCGGTCAGCGTCGTCGGGTCGTTGATTTCAATCCGTTCGACGTTTGTCAACCAGGGCAGAAGATGAGCCGACTCCCGGCCCAGCTCCAGCGAATCCACCTGCAGTTTTTTCAGGCTCGGCATCTGGGCCAGTTGCAACAGTGTTTCCTGATTCAGATTGAGGTTTTTACAATAAAAATATTGAAGCTGGCTGAGTCTGGTCAGTGGCTGCAGTGCCTTCGGTTCGGGTAATATCATTGGCACGTGGACATGTTCCAGATTCGGAAAGCAAGCCAGCAGGCTGAGTGCTTGACGCGTCTGGTCTCCCTGCAGATGAACGCCACTCTCCCAGCCAATGGCTAATGTTCGCATCCGCGGATGATGTTTTGCTGCCTGTTCCAGCAGATAAATGATCTCAGCAGCCTTCCCGGAAGAGGCTTTGAGGACTTCCAGATTCGGTGCCAGCGACAACGCATTTGCTAACGCTTTGCCTGGGCACTCGCTATAAATTTTCCAGGACCGCAGTTTTTGACGGTCTCCTTCTTCCAGAAAATGGATCATCATTTCCTGAGTCATCCCGCCGCAGTGAACATCCACGGAAACCAGTTTCGTACAGCCTGTCAGTTTTTCCCAGAAACTGGTGATCTCATCCGGTTCAAGAGAAACAATTAACTTGAGATCTTCCAGATCAGGTAGTTCTGTTATTTTTTCCAATGCTGATGCGGAAACTTTCTTCTTCCGCAGATTAATACTCACCCGATGCAGATTTTTAATTTGTGTGATCTGTTCCAGTCCTGCATCATCCAGATTCGAATATAATATCTCCAGGTCGGTCAGCTTCGGTAAATTCTGCAGGGCAGCAAATCCACGTTCATTAATCCGGCAATAGGAAAACTTCACTGCGTTCACATTGGGAATGGCCGAGAGTACCTCAATGCATTCACCCAGTTCGGGATTAGATTGATCCCGTGTTCCGTAAAACCAGATCTTGACGGGGAACGGCAACTGATTAATCAAGGGTACCGACTTTTTGAGTGCTTCCGTGTGCTGAAAGACTTTTTTTCCATCCACAATGCTCTCCGGATTTCCCACCCAGATCGCAAATTTTTCATCGCCGCGAGGGAACCGGATCGCCAGCTGCTGATTTCTGATTTGCTGGTAAAGACTGTCCAAAGCCGGATCAAGCCAGGGGGTCTGCTCGATTTGTGTTTGTTTAAGTCCACGCTCGGAAATCTGAGGAACACGACTGGCAAGAATAAGATTGATGTCCGTCAGGCGTTGCTCTCGCTCTTTCACTACAGAGCCAGGTTCCACCTGAGAGACGGGTTCTACTGTGACCTCTTTTTCCGCAACCGCGTTCCGGGAGTGTTCGGAAGTCATCAGAAAACCGCCGATGCCAGCCAATGCAATCAACACCACGACAACGGGGCAAACAAATTGACGAAACATAAATACTCTCCCTATGCCTGTACCTGGCCCCAGATACATCGTGGCCGCAATCGACTTAGAAACGCATTATGGGCACCAATGATAAGATCGATACCAGTAGTCTTTCTACTATCTTATTGTATAGAACAAAACAGGTGTTGTCCGCTTTCAGTTCCATTTATTTTGAAAGCCATCACCGCTCCGATGCAGAAATATTAACGTATCCCTATTCCACATAGTCATTTACAGACCAGGCGAAATTCAACAACCAGTGATCCACGTCAAAATCTTCCGCAAGTTTCCCAGTCAAAATAAAAGGGGAACGCCTCATTTTTTTCGCCTGGTGATTCAGACGCTGATGTTTCAATTTTGCGAAAGAGAGAGAACGGAAATAGGACGACCAGAGGCGACTCGGTAATTGGCGGGGAACGTACAGCAGCCTTTGAACGAAAAGGTGACCGATGCACCGCCCGTTTGATGGCATGGGTAAGCTGGACAGTATCACCAGAACACGCTGTGCTATTTTGATGTGGCGACAAAGCAGTCTGCATCAAGAAATTTGTCTGAATCCGCTCTCAGATGGTATTCAAGCACCCTATTCCAGATCAAATCAGAATTACTTTTGAAACAGCCGCTCGGCGAGAATTTCGTAATACTTGGAATCGGTACTCGCTTGCCGGGCATAAGAATCGAGAATATTGTGATCAATAAAAATCATTGCTGGCTGATCGCCATAATTATCCGAAGCCGCTTTCAGCAGATAATTAATATCCGTACGACTCAACCGATGGGTCTTACATAAATCATAGAACAACCCCTGAGGCGTATCGGCATCGGCTTTTCGACGTAACTGCAGGTTTTCCCACACATACAAGGTAAGCCAGATCAAGCCGATAATCAGCGTCGCATAAATAAACAGCCCGTTTTCTTCCAGGATACTGCGATTGCGAACCGCCCGTGATATTTCATCGGTACGTCCTGCCAGAATCAAATAGAAATCCACGTTCATCCTCCCATCGAGTCAGTTGCCAGGGTTCTCTGAATTCCTGTGTACCTTCAGGACCTTGAGTGCGATCTCTCGAATGCGCGTATTGCCATCTGTGATCAACGGAATCAAAGCCTGTTTGGCCGCGGGAACAGGAATTGTTACCAGAATCTCGGCGCTGGTTCTGCGCACCAGATCATCGGAATCTTCAACCAGTGAAGCCAGTGCCGGGATTAACTGGTCATGTAATTTGAGAGCAAACGCACAACGGGCCGCCTGAATACGCCGTTTTCTTAACGGGTGTGCCATGGCACGGCTGAACTCCAGAATGCATTTGGGATTCAGCTTCTGTAACAGCTTACCGACAGCAGGATAAATCAGCGGATTGAACTCCTCATAATGTTCGAGTACGTAATCCACATCGAAACTGGACAGTTCCCGACGCGCCGCCTCTCTGACTTCGTCCACCGGGCTGTCGATTTTATCAACCAGTAAGTTAATGGCATCCGGGACGTGCAGTGCGCGTAATTGGCAGGTTGCCCAGGCCTGTTGAACCGGATCTTCGGAATCAAGATTTTGCAGCACCATCTCGGTGACTTCCATGGAATCGAGATCCCTCAAAATTCCGATGGCGGCTTCTTTGGCTTCCGTAGTTCCATGCTGCAGCATCCATTTTTGAGCCTGCTTTTTACTTACGAGATCCAGCTCAAGCAGGCTGATGAGTCTGATCACCGCTGTTTGCAGGGCTTGAGGAATCTTCCAGAAATCCTGTCTATCGGCCCTCAGCCAGACAACTTTACCAACCTGTTTGAGATTGGCCTGCTGTAACTCTGAAGGCTTTGCGGGCAGCCAGCGCAGTAAATGTGCGATGAATTCGGGATCTTCTCGCTCTGCAATGGCTTCCAGTGCTTTGGGATTCGGATAACTGACTTCGGTAAAATCGCAGATCAACTGCATCACACCAATGTGTTTGCTCTCTTTCAGAACTTTTTCTACAAGCCGCCGGGCTTCATCATTCGAATGCCACATGATTTTTCTGATTGCGGGATCACTCACTTTCCCCAGAATCAGCAGGTTTTCTATCATCTCCTCCGGTCGGGCAGATTCCTGTAAATGTTCTGCCGCCGACGCCAGTGCGTTCAGATTATCCCGGCGGATCTGCTGCGCGTTTTTTAAAAACGAACGGGAATACACGGAATCAATGGATGTATCCAGAAAATACTCGTACAGTCTGCCCACCAGATAGCGCAGGGTCTGTGTTGCCAGATCCGGTTGATGATTCACGAGGCGACCGTTTTCAAATAATGAAACCAGTGCCGGAATCTGTTTGAAATCGCTGGTGATCCGCACAAATTCCAGACCGCAGTACTGCAATTCGCGGTTTCCATGCAGCAGGCACTGTCTGACGGCAGCATCTAATGCATTGGAATGTGTTTCCAGCAGCTTGCGAATTCCGGTCGTGTGCGTTGTATAACGGCGTACGACTTCCACCAGTCCCCGCGTGCTCTGCTGTTCCAGTAAAGCGGACACGGCCAGCTCTCTGATGACTGGATCATCGACGTCCAAAGCCAGAATTAACGCATTCACTGCATGCGAATTTCGGCTTTGTGCTAATAGATCAAAGGTTTTGTTGATCGGTGTAGCCATACAGAATAGAGCTTGAAAAAAGAGTAGAAAGAAACACAGAACCCAGGCCGGAACCTGTCTGCGTAGTGCCAATTTTGCCTTCAACTCAAACGCGAAACCAAATTGGCTTTGCATTCGAAGCCCTCTTCTCTATATCGTAAGCAGGCGACGGGGGACTGAAATGTTCCTGATCTAACAGCACTAAACCATATAATCAATACAATCCGAAAGAGCCAGATAGACAACGCCGACTGCACAGGCTTCGAGAAACACGCTCCGTAACCGGTTCAGGCGGTTTCGCTTAAATCGCGCAGAAACTGGAACGATTCCTGAAGCACGTCCGGCGCCATATGGCTGTGGCGACTCAATTCGACGTGTACGCCGCCCGTATAATCGATCTGCCGCAGACCAGACAGGACATCAACAAAATCGATGTCCCCTTCACCGAACCGCAAATGATCGTGCGCTCCCTGAACCATATCTTCAATATGAATATTGAAGATATGGTCTCCCCAGGGTTGAAGCAACTGACTGATGGGTGTCTCCCCCATACACTGTAAATGCCCGATGTCGACGGTCAGGCCAAAACAGGGATGATCGACGCGCTGCCTTAACTCCTCAAAATCGCTGAGCGTTTCAATCAGCATGCCCGGCTCGGGCTCAAACGCCAGTTTCACCTGTTTCTCCGCCGCGTATTCAATGACTTCCCGGCAGCCTGCTGCCAGCCGCGCCAATGCTGCTTCGCGGGGAATCTCTTCTTTGAGCTGGCCTGCCCAGAAAGAGACGGCTGCGGATTTCAGAAACGCAGCTTCGTCGATACAGCGTTTTAAAAAATCAATCCGTCTGGCCCGGTGTTCCGGGGCTGCACTAACCAGAGTCGGCTCATGCTTGGCACGCGGATTCAATAAAAACCGGGCCCCCGTCTCAATAACGGAAGACAGCCGATACTGTTCCAGCAACGCCCGCATCTCCTGCAGCTGTTGCGGGAGATCGGCGGAAAATGGATTGAGACAATAATGATCGACGGTAATCGCAACAGATTCGTAACCCGTTTCTGCAATCAGTCGAATGGCATCATCCCAGCGATGGAAGGCCAGGCCATTGGTGTTGTATCCCAGTTTCACTTGTCGGCTCTCTGCTGAATCAAATTGGGCTGCATCGAATTGGAAGAAAAAAGCCCTCCGTCAAATCGAGGAGGGCTCTGATCAATCAGTTCATGAATTGTCACTGCCGTCAGTCAGCCAGTGGTTTCACACGAATATTCTTGTAATAAACCACGCTTTTCGGATCGTGTGCCTGCAAAGCGAAGCTCCCCTTTTCACCCAGTGAAGGATTACCGGTGGCGCCTTCTGGCTCAGTATAATCAATCACGGTTTCGTCGTTAATTTTGACCACAACATGGCGACCTTTCACGGTGATCTGCTGCGTCCACCATTCATTGTCTTTCGCGGGAGTTTTAAACAGTTTCACACGGTTATAAAGACTGCCGGTTTTGACGGGGTCTTTATGTGTGACATTGACCTGCGATTCATATCCCTGTGTCGGCCAGCCTTCTTCCTGAAATTTGGTGTGAAAGAAAATACCGGAGTTGCTGCCGGGCGTGGTCATCACGTCAGCCTTGAACTCAAAGTTCTTGAATTCTTTTTCCGTAAAGAGGTGCGAGCGATTGCCTGTCACAACAATGGCACCATCTTTGACTTCCCAGGGACCGTCCTCGGCAATCCGCCAGCCGGTCAGATCTTTACCGTTGAATAAACTGACCCACCCCTCTTCAGTCTCGGCATTTTTTTCGCCGGAATAAACGCTGCTCCCTAAAACGGACGTCACCAGCAGCGCAGCCATCAGCCCCGTAAAGGCATTAAAACAATCGTGAGAGCGGAACATCTTCATCGTGTTGAAAACTCCTCAAAGTGAGTAGGAATATTTTGGAATCGAATCTCTTTCTATATGCTACGCAGTCAGTGTATTCGATAAAAGCAAACAGGGCACTTCCGCGAAAAGATTTCCGGAAGTGCCCTGACATGGCTTAAGGATCTTAACTAATTCAGCCCCCCTTACAGCTTGGGAAGCTTGATCTCTTTTCCGACTTTATCGTAATTGGGATTGCGGAAACCGTCCACAAAAGTCATTCCAAATCCCTGGCCCAATTCGTATTGCGCCCGCTGTGCCCAGGGAGTTCCGGGATGTTCTTTGATGACCAGATTGTACTGTGCCTCCGCCTTTTCCAATTGCTTATCCAGTTCTTCCACACTGACTTTGGTCAGTTTGACCTGTTCCGGATCGGGAGGCAGCATTGTTTTTCTACGTTGCACATTCCAGACGTTGTTCTCTTTTTTCGTGAGTTCCGGCATGTTTTTCGCGTGCTGATCCATGGCCAGACAATACTGGAACAGGCGCACGCGATATGCGAGGCACTGTGCCAACGCTAAATCGTAGGCGGCGCGCCAGCGTGGTGATTTTTCCTGTGCCCGGAGCGGCTCGATCGATTCCAGAATTTCAACGGCTTTCTGCAACAGCCCCATGGCGCGAATGGCCTTGGGAACTTCTTTACTTCCGATCTCGTAGAATTCTTTCTGCTTGATCGGATAATAGATCTCTCTGACATTCAACTGCTTGTCCAGATGCGGATTGAGAGTGACAATCACTTTCCAAATCGCAGTGCGAAACTTGCTGGCGCTGCGGGTGGCGTCATAATCTCGACGCGACAGGAGCAGGGGCTGATATTCTTTCATGTCCTGAAAACGGAACTGGCGATCGGCGCTACTGCCCGCTCCCGCCAGGTCACCCTCTTTGCCTGGTAACACGAAAAAGATACCCCCGGTCTCACGGGCAATTCGCACCTGTTCGTAAGGACCAAAGCCGGCAGAAAAGGCATCCCAGCGACCATGCAGACCATCGTACTGCAGCGCTTCGGGAAACGCGGTTTCCGGCCCCCGATTAATCTGAATCCAATGGTTCAAACCATACACTTTGTCTTTCCAGATCTGGCGGGCATACGGATAACCGAACACCGATTCCCGACCCAGAATATAAATCGGTGTTTTCACACGCTTGGCGCGGGTAATGACTTCTTCCACGGCCGCACCATCGTCGCCCGATTCATCGGTCACAACAACGAGACACAGTCTGCGATCCGACTTTCGGGCCATGACGGCATATTTGTCGATCGTTGCCGAGACGGTCTGACACATGTTTTCCAGGCCGGTTTCATCCGTTGGAATTTTTGTAATTGCATCCTGAACTTCTTTCAGGTCGGTTGTCGGCTTGGCGGTATGCACATGCACTGCGGCACCGTAACTGAGAATGGCAGTCAGTAAGGTCTGGTCGCGTGCTCGGGTCTTGGCTTCCTCTTTGGCAGCAATTCCCAGCTCGCTATAGATTTTATTGAAGTTATCGCGGATTTCCTTCTGGTCGTCTTTCATACTGCCTGATTCATCAAACAGCCAGACCACCATAATCTTTTCCTCACGCATGATGCGGATCAGTTCTTTGGAAATGCGGCTCATGGCGGTGCCATAACCATCCACGACTGCGCCCACTTCACCGGTCACTTCGCCAACGCCGAGGTCTGCACCCAGAATATCATCGCCGGGAGCGGTAATTTCCCCCGCATTGATTTTGATTTCCGGTTCTTTCAGGCTCTCTGATGTTTCGATCTTCTGCGAGGAAATCGCCGGAGCCGTCGAAGCACCCACGTTGGTGGAAACCATGCCTCCCGATGTGACGCTCAGAGTTTCAGAAACCGCAAGGTTCGTTTCCAGAACCTGTTCGAACTCTGCCTGGTCCCGTTCATCGTCGAAGATTGTTTCGATCGCCACTTCGGGCTGGTTGTCGGTGAGATGATGATGAATCATACCCATGCCCAACAGAATCACCGCGTGTACAATTAAAGAAGCAAAAAAAGCGGAATAGTCTCGCGCCTGAGCCATCAGTAAAATTCCCCCTGTCATTTTGCCCGGCGAAAACGCTTTGTCTGGCGAAAACGCGATTCAAAATGAGTGCCTGTTTTGTCTCAACATCAAAAATATGTCAAAACGATATTGATAAATTAAGATAAAGAAAGAACTTGGAAATGCTTCTGATGATCAGAACATTTCTTTCATCAACCTGATAATCACCTGTGGTAAGTTGAGAAACCCCCGCTCAGATTTTGAGCGGCTTACTGAGATCAATGCCCCGCTTTTTGAGTGCCTCTTTTTTCTTACGCTCATCTTCTTCAAATTGTGGGTTTGGTTTCCGGACTCGATTTCCCTGCGGGTCAAGATCCAGCTTCATTTCCTCCCAGCCCCACCCCAGCGGTTTATCCAGCTCTTTGGCGGCTAAATAAGCCCAGGGAGTTCCGGGATGCTCATCGATGACTCCATTCAGCAGATCAGTGGCCTGCTGACCCAGTTTCCGCACAGACGGGCTGGAACGCACATCTTTAGCGGACACCAGTTTCCAGGCATTGTTGCCTTTCTTTTCGAACGATTTCGGGGCGCTTTTCATATCCGCCAAAACGGTATTGTAGCCATGCGCCCGCACGCGGAGTGCCAGCACCCGGCCTAACGCCAGATCATAATTGGCACGCCACCGTGGTTCGGTAATTTTCTTACGATCCTGCAATCCCTGCTCCAGCATGATCTGCAGCTCATTCAAACCGTAGTCCAGTTCCGACATCGGCTTTTGTGCTTCGGTAATTGCCTGTCGGAGCATCGTGTCATTCGCGGCAGGAAATTCCAAAGTGGGATTGGGGATGCGGCGTTTTGAGTTCAGTGTGGCCATCGCTGTCCCGACCAGAACTTTTTTCGCCATATTCGTGCCGACTTTTTTCTCATAGTCGCGGATGGAAATATAATCGGGGTGATACCCCCGCATGTCGGCCGCTTCAAACTTGGGGCCGCCTTCCGTATCCTGGGTGATGAAATAGATCCCGTTCGTTTCCGCACACAAGCGGGTTAAACCATAGGGACCATAACCGGAAGAAAGCTGACGGATTTCATAACTGCTCTGCCCCCAGAAAGGCAACTTGATCCGCTCGTGCATCACGGTCTCCGGGCCGGTTTCGGAGACGGCGGGTACGTCATAACCGTCAACTTTAAAGGTAGTCATCACTTCGCGCTGGCCAAACGGAGACTCGTTTCCGACCACATAACATTTAATGCCATTCCGCTTGGTCAGGAGGATGGTCTCTTCCAGATTTTGTACGGCGTCGGTTCCTGCTTCGTCGGTGACGACGATAATCATCATGTTGCGATGAGTCTGTCTTTTGTATTGAGCGTAGCGTTTGGCAACCATGCTGACGGCAGCGAACACATTTTCGTCGCCCGTCGTGTCCTCTTTGATGGAACGAATCTGGGAAACCACTTCTTTGATATCACTGACAGGATCTTTCGTGACAAACTGTGTCGTCGCGCCAAAGGCGGCCACCGCTGTTTTCAGCGAGTTTTCATCTTCCGCGGCTTCAAGAATGCCCAACTGTTTATAAACGTTTGCAAACCGGTCGGCGATTTCATTGCGCCGCTTACTGACGGAAGGTGAAACATCAAACAGCCAGACCACCAGTAATTTCTTTTCTTTGGCTGCGGCGGCAATTTCAAGCGTCAGACGGTCAATGGCGCCTGCCACGCCACCCGGACGGTCTGTTTCACCGGTCACTTCAACGGCGGCCGTCAGTTCTTCTTTTGCAGGCTGAGTCATCTTTTCATCAAACACAGGCTCGGGCGTTTCAATTTCGTTTTCCAGCTGGCTCTGCATCGACTCCTGCTGTTCTTTGGACGTTTCCGGAGCTGCTGCCATCGAAGGGGACAAAATATTTGAATCGCTGGCGGTTCCCACCACGTCCTGAATCGTCGGATCGAGTTTGAAAACGTCCGGATCCAGTTCTTCGATCGATGAAATAATCGAGTGCTCGGAATCGAGCAGCGTGATGCGTGTGATACTTGCCAGAGCAAGGAGGATCAGCAGATGCACACCCAGACTGATAAACCAGGCGGGCACTTCCCTCATGTTCAACCAGTTATGGGGTTCCACGTCTACAATTTCGTCAACATGTACGTCCCTGGCAGAATTGACAACACTCACGGTCTGCTCCTTGGATTAGACTGAAATAGGCACGAACTCAGAACTTATCTGAATGTGCTGATTGTGATCACTAGTGAACCGGGCGGAATTTTCAGGCCCCGCCTCTGATATCAATCGTCATTGATAATTATAAGAATTTTCGACCATCAATGGCTTAGTAAACTTAGAATTTTACCCCTGATTTTAGACAAATACAATCATTGCCTGTCCGAACACCCAAGAAAACTGTTCACAAGAACACGCACCACGCCCATTCTGATTCGATCTCACTGCTTAATTAACCTCAAAAAGAGGCTCAACATTCGTCATTTTTTCGCATTCTGCAATAATTCACTACGATTGACGAAACACGATTACGAATGACGAAGGAAATCAATAAACTGACGGAAATCTCCCCGCGAACAGAAAATCACACTTTTCAGGTTATCACGTATGTCTTTTGAGTGGATCTATGACTGGCTCCCCTTCACCTTTTACTACCTGATGGCAGTTTTGCTGCTGTTGGCGAATCTGACGGCGTGGGTCTCGATCCTGTTTCTGATACCGGGCAACTGGATCATGGTATTTCTGTCGGCGCTGTTTTACGCATTCATGCCCGGTCAGGGAATCAACGGGATTTCACTCACAGTGTTACTCATCGCGATCGCGCTGGCCGGACTTGGTGAACTGGTTGAATTGCTGGGTGGTTCGGCGGGTGCAGCGAAAAAAGGCGCCAGCCGTCGCGCCATGATGCTCTCACTGCTGGGTACGTTCGTATTCAGCCTGCTCGGGGCCACGGTCGGCACACCGTTTCTGCCCCCCATTGGAACCGTGGTCGGTGCCATATTGGGGGGAAGCGTGGGTGCTTACATCGGCGCTTATCTGGGCGAAGTCTGGAAAGGCAATCAGAGTGTCGACCGTCTCGAAATCGGACGGGCGGCATTTGTCGGTCGAATCCTCGGCGTCGTCGGAAAAATGGCGATCGGCGTGATCATCCTCGTCATGATCACCGTTGATTCGTTGATCTGATCTGTTCCGAAATCGCTTTCGACGAAAATCCTGTGATCCCTCAATGCGGGAAATTCGACCTCTGGAAAAGATCAGCCCGCGTCTTTCAGATCAAACGTAAACTCATGGGAACCCTCTTTGACTTCCACTTTGAGCGGGCTGGATTGGCTGTTGCGGAACGTTTTGGGAATGTTCTTGAACGTTTTCTGCGGGGGAACCGGTTTGCCTGGTTCCGGCGGAACGGGGTCCGGATCGGGGGGCACAATCGTCACGCTATATGTTCCCAGCGCCACATTGGGAATGTTCACAGTACCATCGGCGGTGAGTGTGCCGCCTCCCCCTTCTCCCGTCTGCGAATTTTCCAGATTCACCATGCCTTCTGTGACAGGTTCGCCGGCAAAATGAATTGTCAGCAGGAGATCACTGCGCGGTTTATCGGATCCGGGTGTGTGACTGCATCCGAATAACACACTGGAAGCCAGAACCAGCGACAGACAGAACAGGAGTGAATAATTATTTCTCGGTGCGTGGTGCATGAATCTACCTTTGGAATTGATCGCTTACTCGACAGCCATGAAGTGCTGATAAAACAGCGCGCTGCCAGAATGTGAAAAGTGAAGCCGACGCTTCAAGAGTTGCCTGAAAAAATCCCCACAAAACAACTGCGACCGTCTTGGGCCGCAGTTGTTTTGTGAGCCTGTGATTCCCTCAGATTAAAACTCGCCGATGACCTGTCCGTCATCCCGCACGGAGAGCTGCCGCAACGTATCCATGTTGATGTTGTCGGAGATAAATCGTACAGCACCGTCGGTCAGCAAGACGTGAATTCCCCCCACATGAAATGAATTCAATACCGTATTGACTTCGTATTCAGAGCTGGCACTGGAAGGTGCTCCGGACTGCCAGTAAGCGTTGGGAGGATAACGCACGGTGGTCATGCCGCCGAGATATCCATTCACGGCCCCCAGTGACGTCAGCACGGTTTCGGCGTCCATTTGTTCGCCGGAGTTATTCACCCAGCCATGCCAGCCTCCCAGCGGATTCGCACTGTTTTCAAGGCCGCCGACGTTGCCCGACTGTTCGGCGACGAGAATCGTGTTACTTGATCCGTCCAGACAATCTCGCATCCGCCGCGCGAAATAAACTGTCAGCATGCCGTTATTGCAGTAGGTTCCTCCACTGACAATATTACTGGCCGTACAGACCGAAACTCGACCGGCGGGGTCAGGTGTAGCACCGGTAATTCCCACATAATCGTGAACCATGCTATCGTAGGCAAGCGGGATATCAGGGTTGACCGGTCCATGCGGACTCGAAGGACAAACATAACCGGGAACCCGTAATGTCTTGAAGACGGCCTGCAGACTGGAGTGTGCCCAGAAACTGCTCCCAAAGCTGACCTGATTGTAAGCGGGCGCCTGATCGAAGTAAGGCAGCAGGCCCACACGCCAGTTTGGTCCCCGGCTGTTTTTCAAGCCGCCAATGGGAAACGTTGTGAAGGCATCGAGATAATTGTGCATTGCCAGACCAATCTGTTTCAGATTGTTTTTGCACTGGGAGCGGCGGGCCGCTTCCCGCGCCTGCTGCACGGCTGGCAACAGTAAGGCAATCAGGATCGCAATAATCGCGATGACCACCAGCAGTTCGATCAGCGTAAAACCACGCCTGTTTGAAGTCTGAACTTTCATGAATTTCCTCTCGCAAAAAAAAGATAAAACGCAATAAATATAGAGAGCGCGTGTCAGTGGAAGACACCCATAACAGTAAGTAGTTGCACCTACTGTGGCATCGATCCGTTTAGAATGAAAACTCATTCAATCTGTTTTTGCAGGAGATGTTTTTCAGGAGTGAATATTGAGGCAGGACTCTCACACATACTAATAGTATCAGCAATAAGATTAGCAGGAACTAATACTAACCACAACTTAATTATCTAGGTTAATACTCCAATTGCATTATGACATTCGTCTACATGCCCGCATGTAAACATTGCAAATATAACCACTTCACATAAATGCCCATTAAATTATCATACTTAAGTAAATATAGCCGTCCTGCAAACCAGAGTCCGTTTCATTTTTTAGTGAGTCTTGAGGCCCGGTCCGCAGAAACCGCTCTCTGCGAGCAGTCGCGTCTGGACGATGACGCCTGTCCTGGAGACGATTTCGATGCGGCTGCGACAGTTATATTTCACCATTCATCGTGCAGCTCAAACACTCTGCTCCCCGTTCAGAGACACCGGCGATCAGTTTGTCCGACTCTCGGTTCTGACGGAGCAAGCTTTCATGATCGATTTGAAACTCAGTGAACCGATGGCGTCGGACGCGAATACTGCAGGTGTCATGCGGAATTGACTCGAACAGTAAGCATTGTCGGTGTGAATTCTGTAAATGGGACCGGCGGGCGTTACGCGTACATTAATCGTCTAAAAACAAACTGCGCGAAACTTATCCAGGATCGCCGTGTTTGATGAGAAATAATACGTAGACGTCATATCCATTCTGCCTGGTACGAAACGCCTCTGCACGCCAGACAGAAATCTCCAGGAGATAAACATGATTCGAATTCCCTTCACTCTGATCGCACTGCTGGCGGTCATCACTTCATCCGGCGAAACAATCTCAGCGCAACAAGGTCGCCCGAATACACCTCGCAATTTTCGCGATAACGTGATCGAACATCGGGATCTTGAGTACGCACACGTTGACGGAAAAACGTTACTGCTCGACTTATATCTGCCCAAAGGAGTAAAGAATCCCCCGTTGCTGGTCTGGATTCATGGCGGGGGCTGGCGCAACGGGGACAAAGGGCGTGGCGGTAAATTTGTTCCGATGGGAACCGACGCCGGTTATGCCTGCGCGAGCATTAATTATCGCCTCAGCGGCGAAGCAACATTCCCCGCGCAAATTCACGACTGCAAAGCCGCCCTCCGCTGGCTGCGTGCGCATGCGGAGAAGTACGGCTACGACGCCACCCGCATCGGCGTGGGAGGCTCTTCGGCCGGCGGTCATCTCGTGGCGCTGTTGGGAACGAGTGGCGGAGACAAGGACCTCGAAGGGACAGTCGGCGGCAATCTGGATCAGTTGAGCAGCGTGCAGGCGGTCTGTGACATGTGGGGACCGACGGACTTTCTGCAGATGGACGCCCACGCCGTTCCGCAGTCCCGTCTGAAGCATAACGATCCCCGCTCACCCGAATCCTTACTCATCGGCGGCCCGATTTTGGAAAACAAAGCGAAAGTCGCGAAAGCCAACCCGATCACCTACATCGACAAAAGCGATCCCCCGTTCCTGATCATTCATGGCAGCCAGGACCCCGCCGTCCCCGTGCATCAGAGTCACCTGTTGCATCAGGGACTGAAGAAAAAACAGGTGCCCGTCAAATTGCACATTGTCGAAGGAGCTGGTCACGGCGGACGTGAATTTAATGCCCCGGAAATCGATACGATGATTGTGGAGTTCTTTGATAAGAATCTGAAGAACGGTGTTAGAAAAAACAGTGAGAAAGAACCCGTGTCAAAGAATTGATCTCAAACTGATCGCTGTTTTCCAGCCTGTGTACAGTTTCACTGTCGCGTCTTCGGGTTGATCGGGACCGAGAAAATCGCGTGAAAAATGCCATAATTATTCTGGACACACTCAAGAGAGTTTACACTCAAGCCCGTTTTCCAGAGAATAATGCCTTATCAATTAAAATGACGCGTTCCATTTTTTGACACAGGATCACCATGTTATTGCAACCCACTTCGTTTTTACGACAAACAGGACTCGCATTCACCGTCTCCACAGTACTGGTTATTTTGTCCGGCTGTGCCCCCACAGCGGAAGATCAACCGGATGTGGGCTTCGTAAGAGGCATGGTGACGCTGGACGCTGAACCGCTTTCGGGAGCCGTGGTCACGTTTGCTCCCGAAACCGGTCGGCCTTCAACGGGGATCACGGACATCCAGGGAAAATTTGAGATGGCTTACAACCCCAAGGTTAAGGGGGCCAAGATCGGCAAACATATCGTTCGCATTTCGACACAACGCTACGTCGAAAATGCAGACGGAAGCACTACCGAAATGAAAGAGACGATCCCCGCGAAGTACAACACCGAATCTACACTGACGGTCGAAGTCAAAGCGGGCGAGAACGACTTCCCGTTTGCACTGGATAAAGAATAATACGGCGAACCGGTATTCGTTTTCAGACATTGAAACAGATCAATTAAAAAGCTCCCTGCCGATCAACAGCAGGGAGCTTTTATTATTAAACACTGTCAGGCAGACTTTGCCCTGCTTTACCACTCACCAATCACCTGACCATCATTGATCACCGCCAGTTTGAAGTAAGTGCTCATTGAGGAGTTAATGGGGCTCGGGTTATTGGAAGCATCCATGTTTTCGCTGGCAAAGCGAACTGCACCATCTGCGAGTAAAACATGCACTCCCCCCACATGCAGACTGCTGGGACCAAATTGATAACCGGTTCCATTAATCATGGACCAGCTCGTTCGCGCCTGCACTAAACCGTAACGAATGTTCTCGAATTGATAGGTTGTTGCTGCACAGGGAGTGACTCCCGCCCAGATCGAACCAATATGATTCGTGCCGGAGCTATCGTTCACAGTCGTTCGTTCAGTGAAAGCTAACGTGTTGGAAACACCATCGGTAATATCACGGATACGGGTCGCACTATTCATGTAAAAGATTCCATTAGGCTTCGCGGTAGAATTACAACGATAGTCACCATTTCCATTGAATCCCAGATAGTTAGTAAGTCCAATGGCCACACCATTCACTTTGTTATCAGCGTTCTGACTCGGATTCGGATCAGCGCTGGAAGGGCAGAGGTATGCGGGCAGCACGGTACGAACCAGGGCAAGTACAGTTGCATTTGTAAGATCCATGGGACCATTGGGACTCAATTGATTATAGAGCGGCCCCTGATCCATGAAGGGCAGGATAAACGTATTGCAAAGCCAACTGTTATCATTAATAAAACCTGGGGGAAAAACACGGTGTGTTTCGTGGTAGTTGTGCAGCGCCAGGCCGATCTGTTTCAGATTATTTTTACATGTGCTGCGGCGGGCGGCTTCGCGTGCCTGTTGTACGGCGGGCAGCAAGAGTGCGATGAGAATGGCAATGATCGCAATCACGACCAGCAATTCGATGAGAGTAAAACCTCGTTTGAAGTAAGTGCCTTTAAATAGACTCATTGTGTCTTCCATATCAGTTTGGAGGAAAGCGGGCGAGAAAAAACGAATCACACAGAGGGCTTGTCTGGAAAGTATGTAAGAGGGCGGTATTTTCTGTACTTGCTAATCAATGCTATTTTATGCGTTGCTCCGGGCAGATTCAAGAGCACTGATCGCAGCAAGTATACACTTAGACACAACTTAACTCATTTTTCACAATCAGCAATCTTTTCAGAACAGAAATCGGAACATCCCCTGCTGCTGTCGTGAAATGCCCCCAAAAAGGCAGAATCTTAGCTTCTTTAGAAGCCCATAGACCACAGACTCCAGATGACATACACTCCCGCTCAGCTGGAAACGCTCCGAATTCCGGACAACAAACAAAGAAGTCATCAGAGATAAGGACGAACAGATGTCGCCTGCTCAGGAAACTGATTGTGCAAACGCTTCTGTAAACAGTCGCCGCCATTTTCTCGCAGCGGGAGCCGGCATTGCCGCCGGGATGCTGCCGACGCTCGTTTCAGCACAGGCACAAAAAGGAACCACGATGAATTCTCGACCGAAATGTCTGTTCTTTGATGTCAACGAAACGCTGCTCGATCTGGAATCGATGAAAACAAGTGTCGCAGAGGCGCTCGGCGGTCGTCCCGATCTGCTGCCGCTCTGGTTCACGACGATGCTGCAACATTCACTGGTCGCAACAGTCGGTGATCATTACGACGATTTCGGCGTAATTGGCGCTGCCACGTTACAAATGGTCGCAAAAAACCAGGGCATTGAACTTTCCGACGACGCAGCGAAACAGGCCATCTCTCCCATCCGATCGCTCCCCCCGCATCCCGATGTGAAGCCGGCTCTCGAACAGCTCAAGCAGGCGGGTTATCGGATGGTGACGCTGACGAATTCCTCGCAGGCTGGCGTTGATGAGCAGATGAAAAACGCCGGCTTAACGGATCTGTTCGAAGACCGGTTGAGTGTGGAAAACGTGCAGATGTTCAAACCGCACAGCCACGTTTACAAATGGGCGGCGCGCAAAATGAATGTCCCCCCGGAAGACTGCCTGCTGATCGCCGCCCACGGCTGGGACATCGCGGGCGCCCTCTGGGCCGGCTGGCGCGGTGCGTTCGTCGCAAGACCCGGCGCTCAACTTTATCCCCTGGCGAAACAACCCGAGATCAACGAACCGGACATGCAACGCGTGGCCGCCCAGTTGCTGCAACTGGGAACCGATTGTTGTTCGTAATTCACAACTACAAATCAGAAACAAGCACCCCGAAGTCATCCGAAACGGCTATTTTTCAGCTATATTTAGCGACATCGGGTGCCACTGTCGGCTGGCCCGACAGTGCGAGTGAGTGAGCAGGTGGTTACGGGAAAACCTCACGAGAAGAGAAAATTGTCGTCGGGTTCTTTACAAGAAACAGCTTAAACATCAGTTGTACCAGCACTGTCGGACAAGCCGAACAGTGGCACACTGCTTCGGTAACCTGCCTGTGAAATCGATGCTTTGTTTGATGAATCTCTGCTCGTTGTATTCTTTCTTTATGAACGATTCTTCCGACCGTTTTTCATTCGTAATCACCAGACGTGGGGGCGGGACCCGTTTCACCCGGTCCCTTCTGCGGTGTGATACAAAATCGAACCTCGACAGGCGGGCGGACACATGGGTCCGCACCCTACGACAATACGTGTCGGTTGTGCTTTTCTGATTCGTGCGTTTGCTCTGACCGTTTTCTGTTGTGTGTGACGCTCCTGGTGTACGAGAGGGAAACTTTGCGGAAGTCAGTCATTAAAACCGTCTTATTTCTTCGGTTCCAGCCGGTATTCTGACAAATCATCCCCCAAAGCCTTCGCGCTGCCGAACTTTCGTTTCATAATGCGGGTCAACCCTGTTGGCTGGTCCTGTTACTTTTTCTGATGTTGTCTGATGTCCCGTGCTGATTCGAATCCGACTGCTGCTGACGCTGGTGCTGCCAGTGAAGGCTCGAACGCTGCGCTGTCGGAACTGTCGGCTTTGATCGAAAAAGCGATGGTCGGGGATCAGTTTCGGCTCTCGCAACGGCTGCGGTCGATTCGAGAAGCACAGAAACACAAGAAACCCTTCGATAAGAATTTGCAGCGGCTGCGTGCGGAACTGGACAAGTCGGTTGAACGTCGGGCCACCCGGTTGAAACAGTGTCCGAAGATCACGTTTGATAAGAGTCTGCCCATTCATGAGGAACTGGAATCAATCCAGAAGACGATTGAGGCCAATCAGGTCGTGATCGTCTGCGGCGAAACGGGGTCGGGAAAATCGACACAACTTCCGAAGCTGCTGCTGTCAATGGGGCGCGGCATCGGTGGAGTGATCGGCCACACGCAGCCTCGCCGGATCGCCGCCCGTGCGGTCTGTGCGCGGATCTCGGAAGAACTGGGCTGCGAACAGGGAACCGCCTGCGGTTTTAAGATTCGTTTCGCCGACACGACGGGTCCCAATACGTATATCAAACTGATGACCGACGGCATTCTGCTGGCGGAGACGCAGACTGACAGTTATCTGAATCAGTACGATACCATCATCATCGACGAAGCGCACGAACGCTCGTTGAACATTGACTTTCTGCTCGGTTATCTCAAACGCCTGCTGCCCAGACGCAAAGACCTGCGCGTGATCATCACGTCGGCCACGATCGACGCCGACCGCTTCAGCGAACATTTTCGCACTGCAGGCAAGCCGGCTCCGATTCTGAATGTGTCGGGCCGCACGTATCCGGTCGAAATCCGTTATCGTCCGCTGGATTCGGATGTGGCTGAAAAAAACAAAGTCAAATCACAGAACAACACGGCCGACGAACAGTCGCTGCTGGCCGACGCGGTCAACGAACTAGCGGCCATCGACGACGGTGACATTCTGATTTTTGTCGCGACCGAATGGGACATTCGTGAAACCGCCCGACTGTTGCGGGGACGTCAGATTATCGGCGACGACGGCGGTCGGCAGACAGAAATTGTCCCTCTCTACGGGCGGCTGTCGATGGCGGAACAAAACAAGGTCTTTCGCCCTTCCTCGTATCGGCGGATTGTGATCGCGACCAATGTGGCGGAATCGTCGATCACGGTGCCCGGCATTCGGTATGTGATTGACACGGGTCTGGCGCGGATAAGTCGTTATTCGAGTCGTTCGCAGGTGCAGCGGCTGCCGATTGAAGCGGTTTCGCAGGCATCCGCCAATCAGCGGGCCGGCCGTTGTGGTCGTGTGGCACCCGGGATCTGCATTCGTCTTTACAGCGAAGCCGACTATAACAGTCGCGATGAATTCACGTCCCCCGAAATTCTGCGGACGAATCTGGCGTCGGTCATTCTGCAAACGCTGAATATGAAACTGGGGGCGATCGAAGAGTTTCCGTTTCTCGATCCTCCGAAGCCGGCGTCAATTCGCGACGGGTACAGTACGCTGTTCGAGCTGGGCGCGATCGACGAGCAGAATCGGCTGACGGACATCGGCCGGCAAATCAGTCGTCTCCCCGTGGACCCGCGGATAGCGCGGATGATTCTGGCGGCCCACGATGAAAACTGTCTGCACGAAATTCTGGTCATCGCAGCCGCATTAGAACTACAGGACCCGCGTGAACGACCGATTGACAAACAGCAGGCCGCCGACGAAGCCCACGAACAGTTTCGCGACCCCGATTCCGATTTTCTGAGTTATCTCAAACTGTGGGACTTTTATCACAAGCTGAAAGACGACCTGTCGCAGAGCCGTTTGCGCAGAGAGTGCGTGCAGAATTATCTGTCTTACAATCGACTGCGGGAATGGGCCGACATCTTTCGCCAGTTGAGGCAGTTAGTCGAAGAAACAGGACTGAAACCGCATCCGCGTAAAGACGATTCTGCGGCCATCCACCGTGCGCTGCTGCCCGGTTTTCTCTCGAACATCGCCATGCGTTCGGATACGCACGAGTATACGGGTTCGGGTCAGCAGAAATACGTGCTCTGGCCCGGTTCGGGAGTTTTCGAGAAAAAGCCGAAGTGGATCGTCTCGGCGGAACTGATTGAAACCAGCAAACGTTACGCACGCACGGTCGCGAAGATCGCACCGAACTGGATCGAACCGGCCGCCGGTCATCTGGTGAAAAAGAGCTGGAGCGATCCGCGCTGGAACGGCGATGCCGGCTCGGCGGTCGCGACGGAAAAAGTGACGCTGTTCGGGCTGACAATCGTTCCCGGTCGCTCGGTACATTATGGAACGATTGATCCTGAGCAGTCACGGACCTTGATGCTGCAATACGGGCTGGTGGAAGGGGACTTCAATGTGCAGATTGATTTTTTCGCGCACAATCAGAAGTTTCTCGAAGATCTCGAACAGCAGCAGTCCAAAACACGGCGGTATGATTTGATTCCCTCACAGGAACAGCAGTTCGCGTTTTATGATGACCGGCTGCCGACGGACGTGTATGATGGCGTCAGTTTGAAGAAATGGTGGAAAGTCGCCAGCAGAAAAACGCCCACGCTGCTGAATATGCGGCTGGAAGATTTCTTCGAAGTGCAGGCGCAGGATATCGATGAATCGGAATTCCCCAACGCCATCAGTCTGGGAAAAATGCAGTTTCCGCTGGAATATCATCTGGAACCCGGCGCCGAAGAAGACGGCGTGACGGTTTCGATTCCGCAGGAAAGTCTGAACCAGCTTTCGCCACAACGACTGGGCTGGCTGGTGCCGGGACTGCTGGAAGAAAAAGTGGCTGCGATGATCAAATCGCTGCCAAAGTCGGTACGGCGGATGCTGGTGCCCGCACCGGAAACGGCGAAGCAGGTGGTGGGCAAGCTGGAGTTCGGCAAAGGTTCGTTTGAAGAGACGGTGGCGGAAATGCTGTCGCAGATTTCAGGAGAGCGGATCACGGCCGACCTGTTTGAAATTCAGCGATTGCCGCAGCACCTGCAGATGAATATCCGCGTGCTCGATCAAGGGGGCGCGGCGATTGCCAGCAATCGTAATCTGACACAGTTGCGGCAGGAATTTGGTTCCCAGGCAGCCGACAGTTTTTCGGCGATTTCGGATGACCACTGGAGCCAGACAGGATTAACTGACTGGACCTTTGGAGATTTTCCGGCAGAAGTGCAGATCCGGCACGAGAAACTTTCGCTCACCGGTTTTCCCAGTCTGCTCGACGAGGGAACATCGGTCGCGCTCTGCCTGCGGGATGCGCCTGAACGGGCCGCGTATGAAACACGGTTTGGCTTGAGACGCCTGTTCGTACTGGCCGAACATCGTCGTCTGAAAACGCAGGTCGAGCATTTGCCCGATCTGAATCGCATGTCAATGTATGTGACGGGGATCGGCGGGATTAATTTGCGGGAACAGCTGATTGAACTGCTTGCAGAACGAACGCTGTTTGGTCAGAAGGAACGGCTGCCGCGCAACGAAGCCCAGTATCGTCAATTTGTGAAAGAATGGCAGAACCAGATTCCGATTGCCGCTCAGGATCTGGCCAGCCTGCTGCCGGGTCTGCTGGAGCAGTATCATCGAATGAAAGTAACGCTGGATAAAACCAAAGTGCCCGCCTGGAGTCAGCCCCTGCACGATATGCGGGCGCAACTCAACGCGATGATCAACGGCCGCTTCCTGGTGAGCACGCCTTACCCGTGGCTGCAACAGTTCCCCCGTTATCTGCAGGGGATGGAAATGCGTCTGGGAAAACTGGGCGGGGCCGGGCTGGAGCGTGACATCAGCAATATCCGCAGTATCTCCCGTTACTTCGCCATGTATTCCCAACGCGCGCTGCAGCATCACGAACGGGAGATTATTGATCCGCAGTTGATCAAGTTTCGTTGGATGCTCGAAGAATTTCGCGTGTCGCTGTTTGCCCAGAAGCTGGGGACGGCTTTGAAGGTTTCGCCGAAAATTCTCGACGAGCAATGGGCGCTGGTACGGGACTGAGTTTACTGCCGGGTTCCGCTGCTACGACAACACCGGTCGGCACGGTTTTTCTGTTATCGAACCGGCACCGTCGGGCCAGTGTAAAGACCGGGCACATAGGTAACACACGTTCGGACACATGGGTAACACTCATGTAAACTGTTATGCGTCTTCATTTAAGGGGGAGCCCACCCGAAAACTAACGCGTAGAAGTCTGAATAAAAGCCGACTATTCCCTCGTAGGGGCGTGACCCATGTGTCCGCCCGCTGGGTCAGGGTCGTTTGTGTGATAACGCTCGAACGTTTCATTCGGGCCCCCGTTTCATCTGGTTCCCTTCTGCGGTGTGATACAGAATCGAACCTCGACAGGCGGG
>TARA_R110002111_G_scaffold2705_5_pt1 | contig 60901 bp, 50 predicted proteins | sample TARA_R110002111 | Tara Oceans TARA_R110002111 (sample SAMEA4397363) | marine metagenome | biome: Polar Biome; feature: [ZZZ] marine water layer (ENVO:01000295); material: water (ENVO:00002006), including particulate matter (ENVO:01000060) such as... | depth 199 m
GCATAATAAACGAACCACTCAGTTAGAGTTTGACACGGCAACAGAAGCTAGTATACAGTAAACCCGACTGAAAATGCTGCGTAACCAGGCAATCCCGATGCGGTTGCCCATTTGAAATCGGCTGCAGGACACATTGATTTTGAGCACTGTCCCCAAAACCTGATGTCCCGGAATAACCGGAGACTGAGCGGTGGGTAAATCAGTGCGGGAAATCACATAAAAGTGAACCCGGATCACGATTTCACTCGCACCGAGATCGGGATCAGAAAGTTAGACAAGCGATAAAGATGAACGACTGATATCTGCACGCCGCTTTAACACCATGGCTTGCATCTGAATCTGACACTCCGTCACCTTCTGCATCCGGCTCTGGAAAATTCAACTGGAAATCCGCCTGAATTGCTTAAGAGGGATTTGCTTTTGATTCCTCGCTATTTTGAACCCGACCTGTTGAAAGCATCCTGAACCATTTTGATTTCCTGATCTTCATGCTCACGAAGATCTGACAATAAGGCTTTAAATTCGCTGGAGGCTTCGCTCCAGTTCTTGAAGGGAGGCTTCGACTGTTTCAAGCGTGAAGCGAAATCATCAATCCGACTCAAAATGGTTATATGTTTAGTCTTAAAATCTGGCACCATGATGCAGAAACCGGGAGACTCATCTAAAACCGGTTTAAAATAACCTTCCTCTTTTTCGTTCTCAAAGTGCTTCGCTAAAAGATCACGAAACCCTTCCACACGTGTTCCCATTTCTCCGAATTTAGGTAATCCACGTTCATCAAGCTCCGTCCACCAGTCATTGAGCTCTTTAATGTGTGAGAGGATTTGTTCGTGCTCATCCAGTAAATACTGCAAATGTTTGTGTGAATTCTTTTCATTTTTCATCGCCAACTCCTTTTCAACCTTATGTGAAATTCGATACTTATAATGTCAGATCGCCTTTCATTTCAGAAATCGAATACTTTGACACCAAGTCAGCCTCGACTTCCGCAATACGTGTCACCGTCTTAAGTACGGCATCGGGATTGAGTGAAATACTGTCGATCCCCTGTTTTACAAGAAATTCTGCAATTTCGGGATAATCGCTGGGAGCCTGACCACAGATCCCAATTTTTCTTCCCGCTGCTTTGACCTTTCTGATCGCCGCAGCCAGTGAATCCATGACAGCAGGATCGCGTTCATCGAAGATATGAGCCACAATTTCGGAATCTCGATCGACTCCCAGTGTCAATTGAGTCAGATCATTAGAACCAATCGAAAAACCATCAAAGATTTCGGCAAACGCGTCTGCCTGGATCACGTTACTGGGAATTTCGCACATGATGTAAATTTCAAGGCCATCTTCCCCGCGCCGCAAACCATGTTTTGCCATTTCTTCCAGCACTTTTTTCCCTTCATCTACCGTGCGACAAAAGGGAATCATCAGTTTCATATTCTTCAGCCCCATCGTCTCACGCACTTTTCGCATTGCCTGGCATTCCAGACCGAAGGCATCGCGATAATGTGGATGATAGTAGCGAGAGGCACCCCGGAAACCGATCATCGGATTCTCTTCTTTAGGTTCGTAGAGTGATCCGCCCATCAGGTTGGCATACTCATTCGTCTTGAAATCACTCATCCGGACAATGACTTCACGCGGGTAAAAAGCCGCGGCTATCATCGCCACTCCCTGAGCCAGAGTATCAACGAAAAACGCAGGTTTATTACAATGCGTCGGCGTCAGATGATCGATTTGTTCCTTCAAAATCGGATCCTTCAGATTATCATACTCTAAAAGCGCCATCGGATGGATGCGAATGAATGAATTAATAATGAACTCCATCCGCGCCAGACCGACTCCATCGCTAGGAAGCATCGAAAGACGGAAGGCTTCGTTCGGATTCCCGACAATCATCATGACACTTGTTTTGGTGCGTGGTATTTGTGACAGGTCAACCTCTTCCACTTCATAATCGAGTTGACCGTCATAAACATGGCCGGTATCGCCTTCAACACAAGAAACGGTCACCATTGATCCTGAAGGAATCGTGGTCGTAGCATCTTCTGCGCCGACAATCGCCGGCAGCCCCAGTTCACGACTGACAATCGCAGCATGACAGGTACGACCTCCTCGATTGGTAACAATCGCGGCCGCCTTTTTCATAATAGGTTCCCAATCCGGATCAGTCTTATCCGTAATCAGCACATCACCCGGTTGAACTTCATTCAGATTCGCTGCATTTTGAATCACTCGGGCTATCCCATGACCAATTCGTTCGCCCACACTGTGCCCGGAAGTGAGAACTCTGCCTCGCTCTTTCAAATGGTAAGTTTTTATTAAATTCGCCTGTTTATTGGAGTGAACGGTTTCCGGCCGAGCCTGTACAATAAATAATTCCGACGTGATTCCATCTTTAGCCCATTCAATATCCATCGGGCAGAATCGCCCTTGAACCTTTGAATAATGGTCCTCAATCAGACAGCCCCAGCGTGCCAGTTTAAGAATATCTTCATCTGTGATGGCAAATCGTTTTCGGTCTATCGGGTCGACGGGAATATTGCGGGTCATCTTTCCCCCGCCGGTATCATAAACCAGTTTAAATTCCTTCGACCCTAACGTTTTATTCAAAATGGGTTCGTATCCGGTTTTAAGCGTCGGCTTAAAGACACAATATTCATCCGGATTCACGCTCCCCTGCACTATGTTTTCTCCCAAACCGTAGGCGGCATTGATCAGAATTGCTTCTTTGAATCCTGATTCGGTATCGATCGTAAACATGACCCCCGAAGACGACAGATCGGAACGCACCATACGCTGGATACCAATCGAAAGGGCAATTTCGAAATGGTCGAAACCTTTTTCTGTCCGGTAAGAAATCGCGCGATCCGTAAATAACGAAGCAAAGCAGCGCCGACAGGTATCCAGCAACGCCGCTCTCCCCTGCACATTCAAATAGGATTCCTGTTGTCCGGCAAAGCTCGCGTCCGGTAAATCTTCAGCGGTCGCACTGCTGCGGACGGCAACATCGATGCCCCCGGGCAGATTCTCGCTCAGTTTCTCGTATGCTTGTTGAATTTGTTCGCTAAAAGACTGCGGAATTTCGGCAGCCAGAATTGCATGCCTGACTTTGAGGCCATGTTCTTGAAGATTGGAAATGTCCGAAGTATCCAGATCCTTGAGAATCTCTCGAATTTGCTGATCGAGGCCTGTTTCAGACAGAAACAGACGATATGCGGCTGCTGTAGTCGCGAACCCATTGGGAACGGAAATCCCCTTTGAATTCAGATTACAGTACATTTCCCCCAGTGATGCATTCTTCCCTCCCACCGAGGAAACATCCCCAATGCCCAACTGGTCAAACCAGAGAATCAAAGGCTCCTTCGTCGTCATGGTTGCGCTCCTTGCCTTTTCATTTTGAGTGTGCATCACAGCCTGTATTTCACTAAAATATCCACAGCAAACCTGTGGTGTCTTGAATTGGACATACTGGGATAACAAACACCTGTTATTATACAGAACCTTTAAACGACAATCTACAAATTCCTGTCGCTTCTTTATTAGTACCATAAATACTTGTGTCATAAGTACCAAGAAGACACTAATCTTCCATAGAGGTGAATCCCAGTTCCAGCATGGGGGAAACCATTAGCCGCATCACTGGTCCGAAAATAAATTCCTTTCAATGATCAAAACGAGACACTTATCATTTTGATTCTCTTGCGTTCATTCTGTAAATCAATCATTTTCACCATTCAAGGCAAGTAGCCAGACAGTTTCCGATTTGCTAGCATAGAGTCGAGAGAGTACCCCGTAACTTCAGGAAGGGTTCCATTCCAAATGCAGCAGAAATTCCTGACAAATGATCTCAACATGGGAACAATCCTGTCAGTCCGAGGCAGTGTCATCGATGCATCCTTTCCTCATCAATTACCACCAATCCAAAGCGAGCTGCATACAGGCGAAGATCAGAAAATCGTGGTCGAAGTCCTTACTCAGTTAAACGATCACACGGTCCGTGGAATTGCTTTAACTTCAACACGGGGCCTGTCGCGCGGCTCCCAGGTCACTGATACCGGACATCCACTCAGAGTACCCGTGGGACAACAATTGCTGGGACGAATGCTGAATGTCTTCGGCCAGACAATTGATCTGGGAAACCCCATTGAGAATGCCACCTGGCGGTCGATTCATCATGAATCACCGGCGCTGGTAGAACGACCTCCGAGTTCAGATATTTTCATCACGGGAATCAAAGCCATCGATCTGCTCTCGCCTCTCGAACGCGGCGGTAAAGCGGGTCTGTTTGGTGGAGCCGGGGTTGGAAAAACGGTATTAATTACCGAATTAATCCATAATGTCGTCGGTGAACACAAAGGGGTGAGTCTGTTCTGTGGAATCGGCGAACGCTGTCGCGAGGCAGAAGAATTATACCGCGAGATGAAACAGGCCGGGGTGCTGGAAAATACGGTCATGGTATTCGGCCAGATGAACGAACCTCCGGGTGCCCGTTACCGTGTGGGACATGCAGCACTAACCATGGCCGAATACTTTCGTGATGATCAGCGACAGAATGTGCTGCTGCTGATAGACAACATCTTCCGATTCATTCAGGCAGGAACCGAAGTGTCAGGACTCATGGGTGAACTGCCTTCACGTGTGGGTTATCAGCCAACTCTCGCCTCAGATCTGGCAGAACTGGAAGAACGGATCTGTACCACAACCAACGGATCAATCACTTCCGTACAGGCCGTTTACGTCCCCGCCGATGATTTCACCGACCCTTCCGCCGTTCACACATTCGCTCACCTTTCGACCTCCGTTGTTCTTTCCCGCAGACGGGCTTCCGAAGGGCTTTACCCGGCTATCGATTTATTGAATTCGAGTTCAAAAATGCTGATGCCTCCCATTGTGGGAGAACGGCACTATCAGGTTGCCCAGACCGTGCGTGAAACGCTGGCAAACTATGAAGACCTCAAAGACATTATCGCCATGCTGGGACTCGAAGAACTTTCCCGCGAGGATCGTCGGACGGTAAACCGCGCACGCCGTCTGGAACGATTTCTGACACAACCATTCTTCAGCACGGAGCAGTTTACCGGTTACCAGGGAAAATTCGTATCCCTGGAGGAAACATTGCACGGTTGCGAACGGATTTTAAATGACGATTTTCATGATGTTCCGGAACGGGCTCTGTATATGATTGGGACAATTGAAGAAGCGGAGAAGGCCACTCCCCAATGAATCTGAAAGTCCTGTTACCCACTGAAATTCTGATTGATCAGCCTGTAATGAAAATCATTGCTGAAGCGGAAAACGGCTCGTTCTGTCTCCTGCCAAAGCACGTTGACTTTATCTCAGCTTTACTGCCGGGCATCTTGACTTTTATTGATGATCAGAACTGTGAGTTTTATCTGGGTATCGGTGGCGGAATCTTGACAAAATCGGGATCAGAAGTGAGAGTCTCTACCATCTATGCGGTTCAGGGAGACGACCTGGGAACACTCCGTCAGAAAGTTGCAGAACAATTTGAAGCCTTGAATGATCGGGAACGACTGGTTCGTTCTGCCATTGCGAAACTGGAAGCTGACATTCTCAGGCACTTTGTGAAGCAGGGAGTTGGCACCGATGCCTGACCACACGCCTGAACAAAATAATGACGAGTCCAATGCCGATTTTGAACCACATCAACTGCACCTGCATAATCAGTCGCAGATCCAAAAACGCATTGCTTCCCAGGAAATCCGAAAACTGAAAGCCAAAAGCGAAAAACATCATACGATCTGGTTTGGTCTTGGCATGTTTGGATTGATCGGCTGGTCCGTGACGATTCCGGCTGTCGCGGGCGCCTTGATCGGCATGTGGATCGATAGACGCTGGCCTGGCCAATACTCATGGAGCCTCATGCTGCTGATCGGTGGCATGACTCTGGGCTGCGTCAATGCCTGGAAATGGTTGCACAAAGAAGGAAAATTCGACTGATGAATGATAATTTAATCATACAACTGATCTTGAGTCTGATCGCGGGGATGTTGCTGGGAGCAATTTTCTTTGGCGGACTTTGGATGACGGTCAAAAATCTGCAAAAAGTCAGTTGGCCCTGGCTGTTGTTTCTGGTCAGTGCTTTGAGCAGAACAGTGATCACACTCTCCGGATTCTGGTTTATTGGAATCTGGCTGTCACCAGCCAACCAATGGCAGAGGATGGCAGGCTGTCTGTTAGGATTTATGATTGCACGCTACCTTTACACACGTCAGATCAAAATGGAAAACATCGCCCTGTCACGATCACGGGAATTACTTTAATGAATATTTCTCCTGATGAACCTCTCTGGCAATGGGAATTTTTTGTTCTCAACCGGACCATTCTGTTCACATGGCTTGTGATGGGACTCCTGGTATTGGTTTCATGGCTCGTCACGCGCCGTTTGAGTACCAGTACAAAACTTTCACGAGGCCAGAATCTTCTGGAGGTTCTCGTCTTCGGTTTGCGCAGCCAGATTCGGGAGGTCAGCCAGCAGGAACCCGGATCTTATCTGCCGTTCGTTGGCACACTGTTTATATTCATCGCCGTTTCCAATATTCTGGCAATTGTTCCGGGTTACTACGCACCAACAAGTTCTATCTCCACAACAGCAGCGCTGGCAACCTGTGTTTTTTTTGCCGTTCCCATTTACGGCATTGCGCAGCAGGGACTTTTGGGGTACCTCAAACAATATATCAGCCCTTCAATCTTCATGTTGCCCTTTAATATTATCGGTGAACTCTCACGAACGTTGGCACTGGCGGTTCGCCTTTATGGAAATATCATGAGTGGTGCCGTCATTGGAGCGATCCTGCTCAGTTTTGTCCCGCTGTTTGTGCCTGTTCTGATGCAGGCATTCGGATTACTGACCGGGATCATTCAGGCCTATATTTTTTCGGTTCTGGCGATGGTATATATCGCATCAGCAGCACAAGATAAGCATGTTACGAGTGAAAAAGACGATGTTGCAGGAAATCATCCTGAGCCATCACACACAGAAGAATATTAAACGAGGAAAGTCTCAATGGATTCAAACACCATTATCGCAGCAGTATCAATCTTTACAGCGGGATTCACGATCGCCATCGGATCAATGGCACCTGCATTGGGGGAAGGACGGGCTCTGGCGCAAGCGTTGAGTGCTATAGCCCAGCAACCGGACGAAGCAAGTACTATCACACGCACGCTGTTTGTCGGTTTGGCGATGGTCGAATCAACGGCGATTTACTGTTTCGTAATCTCGATGATTCTTATTTTTGCCAATCCATTCTGGAATCACTTCCTTCAGGCAAATGGCGGTTAATCAATTTGAATGAAAATGCAGGATTAAATAATGTCTATTGACTGGTTTACGTTTACTGCGCAGATCTTCAACTTTCTGGTTCTCGTCTGGTTGTTATCACACTTCCTGTACAAGCCGATCGTTAACGCCATGCACGAACGGGAAAAACAGATCGCAGCAGAGCAGGAAAAAGCAGTAATGCTTCAGCAACAGGCTGAAGTTGAAACAGCGAAGTTCAAACAGAAAACCGAAGAACTGGTACATGCGAAAGAAGAACTTCTGGCTGAAGCCGGCCAGGAAGTCCAAGACTGGCGCGAAGAACATTTCACACGCGCACGGGCAGAAATTGACGAAAAGAAAAACGAATGGTACCGGGCGCTGATCAGGGAAAGACACTCTTTCCTGCGTGAGGCCCGTCTCCGTATGGCAGATCATATCCACCTCATGAGCCGCCGCGTGCTGACTGAGCTGGCGAATGCCGATCTACAACAGCAAACTATTGAAGTATTTTTGAACCAGATTGGTCAAATCGACGAGCAGCAAAAAAACAAGATGGTCACTTTAATCGAATCAACACAACATCGAGTGCTGGTGGAAAGTGCGTTTGAACTCAAACAGATGGATCAGGAAAAAATCGTCAAATTCGTGCACGACTTCCTGGGAACCGCCGTAGAAATCGATTTTCAAAAGAAAACTGAGTTAATCTGTGGCATTGAACTGCATGTGGCAGGTTACAAAATCGCATGGAATATACACGAACCACTCGAAGAATTAGAAGAAGAATTTGTACGATCCCTGAATGAAGTCATCGCACTGGAATCGGATACCAATATCCCAACCACTGCGTAGATTCAAATTCGTTTCAATCAGACTTATATGTCAGTATTAAAAGTAGGTTAATGGACATCAATCCGAGTATTAAAGCACTTCTCGATCAGACATTTGATTCGTTTGACAACGTGCTCACTCAACACGATTTCAACCCACGGCTCATTGAAACTGGTACAGTTACCTATGTGGGTCGCGGGAACGCGCGCGTCAACGGCTTGCCAAACGTGCAGTCGGAAGAACTCCTGCAGTTTCCCAATCATGTGCTCGGACTCGCATTAAACCTGGATGTCGATGAAGTAGGAGTCGTTCTACTTGATCATAGCGATCAGCTTGCCGCCGGCGATGAAGTACGAAGGACTCACCGCCTGCTCGATATCCCCGTGGGAGAATCATTGATCGGGCGGGTGATTGACCCGGTGGGACGCCCGCTTGATGGCCATGGTCCCGTTTCTGCCGTAGAACGCAGACCTTATGAACGGGAAGCGGCGTCCATTACAAACCGTTCGCCGGTCACTGTCCCCTTGCAAACCGGACAGAAAGTAATCGACGCATTAATTCCCATTGGCCGTGGACAACGGGAGCTGATTCTTGGCGATCGACAAACGGGAAAAACAGCAATCGCCATCGACACCATTATCAACCAGCGAAACAAGAATGTGATCTGTATTTACTGCGCCATCGGTCAGCGCAATTCGGCTGTCGCCAAGGTGATCGACGATTTACGCAAACACGATGCGCTCGAATATACTGCGGTTGTCGTTGCCGAGAGCGACGCGTCTCCGGGGCTGCAATTCGTAGCACCTTATGCCGCTACGACGCTGGGTGAGTATTTCATGGATCAGGGACGGGATGTACTGATCGTCTATGATGACCTCACTTCACACGCACGGTCTTATCGGGAATTGTCACTGCTGTTGAGGCGTCCCCCAGGCCGGGAAGCCTTTCCCGGTGATATCTTTTACCTGCACTCCCGGCTCCTGGAACGATCAACACATTTGATTGAATCACTCGGAGGTGGCTCTCTGACCGCATTGCCAATTGCCGAAACGGAAGCACAAAATCTGGCTGCTTATATTCCAACCAATCTGATTTCCATTACCGACGGTCAGATTTACCTTTCCCCACATCTGTTTCAGAAAGGAATTCTCCCGGCTGTGGACGTTGGCAGATCGGTTTCCAGGGTCGGAGGCAAAACACAATTACCCGCTTACCGTGCTGTCGCAGGCGACTTACGATTGTCTTATGCCCAGTTTGAGGAACTCGAAGCGTTTTCCCGCTTCAGCAGTCGCCTGGATGAAGAAACGCTTGCGACGCTGGAACGAGGTCGACGTGTCCGGGAGATATTCAAACAACACCAATATCAGCCACTGTCCGTGCCCGAACAAATTGCCGTTTTACTCGCTATGGCGGCAGGTGTTTTTGACAAAACAGCTCTCTCTGATATTCGTAAAGCAGAGAAATTAGTACAGAAAACACTACTTGATGAATTCCCCGACCTGAGTGAGCAGATTCTCGAAGGGAAAAAACTATCTGAAGAAATTCAGCATGCAATCATAAAATCGGCAGAGAATCGTCTGCATACGCTCAACCAGTAATATTAATGATATCAGAATAATAGATGGAACACTTTGAAGCATTAAAACGGAGCATCGAGAGCACCAGAGATCTGGGTTCTGTCGTACGCACTATGAAAACGCTCGCCGCCGTCAGCATCAGGCAGTACGAGCAGGCTGTAGATTCATTGGAAGACTTTTCAGAAACCGTTGAGCAGGGGCTCAAAATGGTGCTCTGGGATATTCAACCGGCAGCATACCTTCCGGAAATGCAGACCGATGGGAGAACAGGCATCATCATTTTTGGTTCTGACCAGGGAATGTGCGGTCAGTTTAATGAGCAGATTGCTTCTTATGCGTTAGAACATTTTCCCAACAACACATCAAATCACGATCAATTGGCCTGGCTGGTGATTGGCTCCCGTATCATGGGAAAATTACAAGACGCAGGAGTCGAAGTTGATTTTGATTATTCACTTCCAGGATCGGCCACGGGTATTGCGCAACTGGTCTCAGGGATCCTGGCCAGCATAGATCAATGGCGGAACAAAAGACGGTTGGGAAGAATTTTCATCTGCTATAATCAGCGTGTTTCTGCTTCCACATATAAACCGCATGCCGTACAGTTACTACCCATTGATCCGGCGCGATTTTTTCGCCGTAAACAGAGAAACTGGTCATCGAGAACGCTACCACTGTTTACAATGAATCGCAATATCCTGTTGTCGCGGCTGATTCGCCAATACCTGTTCGTCTCGTTATTTCGAGCCTGCGCCGAATCCCTGGCTGGGGAAAACGCCAGTCGGATTGCCTCCATGCAGGCCGCAGAACGCAATATCAAAGAACGGCTGGTAGACCTGCAGTCTGAATTTAACCAGCAAAGACAGTCCTCCATCACAGAAGAATTGCTCGACGTTGTGACCGGATTCGAAGCCCTCAAAGATGAGAAATGAAACCAACTATCATTATTAGATATACGATCTGACAAACACCTTCATCACAGGAAACGCAACACCATGAATGAACCAAAACCATCACCGCATGCCAGAAATTTCATGACAACACACGTTGAAGTGGTCACACCGGAACTGTCGCTCCCCGAAGTGATTCGATTCCTGCTCAAACATCATCACTCAAATGCCCCTGTCGTAGAAATCCGAAACGAAAAACATTTCCTGGTGGGCTTCATTTCTGAACGAGACTGCCTGCATGCCCTTTCGAATGAAATATTCTTTGGCAATCCCAGTCCCGCTCAATGCGCCAGAACCATCATGACTTCACACCCGATCTGTATCACCCCCGATACGGAACTCTTTGCAATCGTTTCCGTTTTCACAAGCCACAATGTGCGCCATCTCCCAGTGGTACAGGATGGAGAACTGCTCGGTATCGTCAGTCGAAGTGACATCCTCGAAGCGATGGAGACCTATTACAAAGAACTCGTTCACAACAGTGAACATGACCGACAGTTACGTGATACGTCTCAGTTCATGAACCTTAGATTTACAATCGACCGAGGCTGAGATCTCTGACTTGTTTTACGAGTTCAATCGCTCGACATGACTGGAATGGGAATCAGCAGATTCGCGGAAGCGGGCTTCCCAACGGATCATCCAGCGGCTGTTCGCGTCCCAGTGTTCGACGTACCGTAACCGGAGCGATCCCCCTCGGAGTGACCGTCCCGATCAACCGCGCGCCTGCCGTTTCGGAAAGCGAATGTAATGCCTTGAGAGCGGCATCAGCGGCGCCCTGTTTTACGGCGACGACCATTGTCCCTTCGTTGGCAACATGCAGAGGATCGAGCCCTAATAACTCACACACCCCCCGTACATCCGGTGAAACGGGGAGACTCCGTTCGTCGATACTGAGAGTCAATTCACAGGCTTCCGCCCATTCGTGTAACACAGCAGCCACTCCGCCGCGGGTCGCATCACGCAAACAGCGAATTTGATCTCCCAATTCCTCACGTAAGCGATCCACAGGACGTATTAAAGAACCGCAGTCGCTCAGCGGCACTGGTTCCAACCCCAGTTCTTCACGAACCGCCAATACCGCGATCCCATGACGACCGATGGGGCCACTGACGATTAGTTCGTCATTTTCCTGCAAACTCGCGGGACCGGGAGGAATCGGCGTGATGAGTTCGCCCACGCCTGCAGTATTAATAAACAGTCCATCCGCAGCGCCACGCGGAACGACTTTTGTATCGCCGGCGACAATCTTGATATTCGTTTCTTCTGCTGCCTTCGCGATACTTTCCAGAATGCGATCCAGAATCACCAGCGGCAACCCTTCTTCCATAATCAATGAAAGCGTAAGCCAGAGCGGCCGTGCTCCGCTGACAGCCAGATCATTGACGGTACCAAATACCGCCAGCGAGCCAATATCGCCCCCCGGAAAAAACAACGGCGAAACGACAAAACTATCCGTCGTCAGAGCCACTGGTCCCCGAATTTCCGGTAGTTGTGCCGCATCATTCAGGGCCACCAGATATTCATTTTTTAAAACACGTACAATGCGTTCCTGAACCAGTTTTCGCGAAAGGCGCCCCCCTTCACCATGCGCCAGAGTCACGCAGTCGGCGTTTGCCGGTAGGGAAACGGGACAGTTCAACTGCCAGGCCGCAGATACGATTTCACCTTTGTTTTGCATAAGCGTCAGAGACTTTCCGGTAGTTCATAATTCAGTTCTTATATCGGCGATGGCTCATTGTTCCATGATAACGATAATAAGCGGCACACGCTCCTTCAGAAGAGACCATCGGAGCCCCCAGCGGAGATTCCGGAGTACAACGCTTTCCAAAATGCGGACAGTCGGGAGGTTTGAGGTGGCCTGTCATCACTTCGAAACTGCGACATTCATCCACATTGATCACCGGCAAAATGGGTTCCGCAAAAATGGTCCGGGCATCAAACCGCTGCCATTCCGGGCGAAGTTCCAGACCTCCGTCAGCGATTTTACCAAATCCCCGCCACGCCCGGTCGCAGATCTGATAGATCTCCTGCACCAGATCCTGGGCTGCCCGATTCCCGGTTGACCGCACTGTGCGGGCATACCGATTCTCAAGCCGCGCCTCGTTTGCTTCAAGCTGTTTTACACACGCCAGAATTCCTTCCAGTAAATCCAATGGCTCAAAACCGGCTACTACGACAGGCAGTTGATACTGTTCGACAAACGACTCATATGATTCATATCCCATCACAGTGCACACGTGCCCCGCCGCCAGAAAAGCCTGGACCCGATTATCGGGTGCCTGAACCAGCGATTCCATCGCCGGTTGTACGCGCACATGCGAAACGATCATACTGAAGTTTTCCAGTTGATCTCGGGCCGCCTGTTTAACAGCCAAAGCGGTCGCAGGGGCTGTCGTCTCAAAGCCCACCGCAAAGAATACCACTTCTTTCTCAGGAGATTTTCGCGCCAGTTCCACCGCATCCAGGGGAGAATAGACGATCCGCACATGGGCTCCCGCGGTTTTCGCATCTAACAACGATCCTCGGCTGCCGGGCACCCGAAGCATATCGCCAAAACTGGTCAGCACGATTTCTTCGCGTTGTGCGAGTTGACAGGCGAAGTCAATCGCTTCCTGATCCGTCACACACACCGGACATCCCGGCCCATGAATCAGTTCCACCGTCCCCTCAAGCTCTGACGCAATTCCATGCCTTAACAGACTATGTGTCTGCCCGCCACACACTTCCATCAGAGTCCAGCAGCGGCTTGAAACGCGGCGAATTTCATCCAGCAATAATTGTGCTTCCCTGGGATTGCGGTACTCGTCAAGATATTTCATGGAGAAGCCTCAGACTCTGAGGAACGATCCGAACGCCAGCCTTCATCTTCACCCCATTCGGCAAGTGTTTCGAAAATACGTTCCGCTTCAATCGGATCAATGCGACTGATGGCGATTCCCGCGTGAACCACCACATAATCTCCCAGCTCCGCTTCGGTAACACACGCCATATGCACAATGCGACGGACGCCGTCGAATTCTACTTCTGCTTGTGCAAACGCTCCCTCCCGTTCGAGCCAGCGCACCACCTTACCCGGAATTCCTAAACACATCGATGCGCGCCTTTCTGTTTCCTGCGGGACACGGCGACAGCAAGCTGACCCGCCGCCAGACCGCCATCATTGGGAGGGATCGTTCCAGGCAATCCCAGTGGCTGCCCGTTCTGTTCCATTTCTTCCACCAGCAACTCAACCAGACATCGATTCTGAAAGACACCACCTCCCAGAACAACAGGCATCGGAGCAAATCGATCACAAAGCCGAGCAACCGCCCGGGCCAGCCCTCGATGAAATCGCATTGCCATCACAGCCCAAGAGACCCCCGCTTCACGGTCATTTAATATTTGAACAATCAACGGCCGCCAGTCAAGCTGTATCGGTTTACCCGCCTGCAATGGAATGTCATAACAGCCCGGTTCTGATAAATCGCAGACTGCCTCCAGCAGCATCGCCGCCTGCCCTTCGAAATCACAACGATTCACGCCCAGCACCAATGCCGCCACGCCATCGAACAAACGCCCTGCGCTGGTCGTTTGTGGTGAGAACCGTTTTGAATCCATAATTTTGAGGAGCGGTTCCACCTGCTCTGTTCCCAGCTGTAAGCGGGCAGCCACCTCCCTGCCGGCAGCCTGTGTGACCAGTGAAACAGCAACCCGCCACGGTTCGCGGATGGCAGAATCTCCTCCCGGCAAATAGAACGGTCTCAAGTGAGCCACTCTTGTATAACTGGTCGACGTAGATAATAGAAATTCTCCCCCCCAGATGGTTTGATCGGCGCCCCAACCGGTGCCATCAAAGGCAACTCCCAACACCTGACGATCAAGCCAGCCCTGCTCCAGCATGCTTGCCACAATATGCGCATGATGATGCTGGACCGTATCCACAGGAACTGATTGTCGAGCCGTCCACTGCGAAGTGAAATATTCCGGATGGGCATCGCAGACTAAATTCCTTTGCGCAACGCCATACAATTGCTGCAGTGACTCCAGTTGTTCCTGATATCGTTCACAGGACGCCAGACCATTAAGATCTCCAATATGTGGCCCCAGAATACTCTGACGACCGTTATTGAGTGCGAATGCTGCTTTCTGATGCCCTCCCAATGCGATTTGGGGAAAGTCGCTTTCCAGATTCAAGGGCAAGGGAGCCAGTCCACGTGCCAGGCGAATCGTCACTCTTCGCCCTGCCATCCAACGTACGACACTATCGTCGATGGGACGTTCAATCGGTCGATCATGTTCCAGCCATAGGTCTGCGACTGATTTCAACCGCGTCCCGATTATTTCCTGCTGATAAACCAGCGGTTCCCCTTCCCAGTTGGCACTGGTAACCACAACAGGAAAGGAACAATGCTGAAGTAAGAGCCAATGCAGAGGAGTCGTTGGCAGCATTACGCCCAGCGTGTTTAAGCTGGCATTGATGCCGTTCGCCAGTCCCGAATTACCGCGAGATTGCAGCAGGACAATCGGGGCGGCGGGGCTGGAAAGAGCACCGCGTTCAGAATCATCGAGGTATGCCAGCTTTTCTGCCTCGGACAGCGAACTTACCATCACGGCCAGCGGTTTCCCGAAACGGCGTTTTCTCTGTCGTAGTTTTTCAACAGCAATTTCCGACGTCGCATCCACGAGCAACTGGTAACCGCCCAATCCGCGTAGTGCAACGATCTGTCCCTGCTGCAGAGCGGCGGCGGCGGCTTTAATTGCGTCACTCTGATTCGCAATTTCTCGTCCCGTGGCATCGTGACACCAGATGCGGGGACCACATTCCGGGCAGGCGTTGGTCTGGGCATGAAAGCGGCGATCGCCGGAAGACCGATATTCAGTTTGACAACAATCGCACAATGTAAATTGCGACATGCCGGTTTGTGCCCGCTCGTAAGGCATAGTTTTCAGGATCGAATAGCGGGGACCACAGTTGGTACAACTCGTCAGGGGATAACCAAAACGTCGGTCATTTGGATCCGAGATTTCGGCCAGACACTCCTGGCAAACGGCGACATCGGGAGGAACCTGTGTCGCGAGAGGGCCTTCCACTTCACTTTCGATAATCTCGAATCCGATTAATGCGTTTGTCTCTATAACTTCGCGTTGCCTGTTTTCGACCCAGGCCCCTGCCGGTAAATGTGCGTCTAATCCCTCTTCAAAACGCCGCAGATCATCCACGGGACCTTCGACAACCAGCTCGACCCCCTGAATCGTATTACTGATTTGACCGGCTAAACCCAGTTCCAAAGCCCGGCGTGCCACAGCAGGGCGCAGACCGATTCCCTGTACGCGACCGTTCAACGTCAGCTTCACAGCGACCATTGTTTCTTTGAGTTTAACGGTTGCCTGCCGGTTCATGATACATGGCCAATCGTTGTTGATGTTGCTGTTCCAGAAACTCACACCAGCGCGCGATTCCAGAACCGTCCAGGGCGCAATTCGTTAGGACTTCCAGTTCAGGTTGAATCCGAAACGCGTCCTCTGTCACTGCGTCCACAGAAAAAGGCACATGCGGCAGTAAATCCAGTTTGGTAATCACCATCGCCTGACTGGTGCGGAACATTTTCGGATACTTACCCGGCTTATCATCACCTTCGGTCGTACTGATCAGCACCACACGCAGGTGTTCTCCCAGATCGTGTGACGCCGGGCAAACCAGATTTCCCACATTTTCAATAAAGAGAAAATCAACCTCAGGATCGCCGAGTGCTTTCAAACCCCGCTGCACCAGTGGTAATTCCAGATGGCAGGCACCTCCCGTTGTTAACTGTGCTACTGGAACCAGCGGCGCCAAGCGTTGTGCATCACGGTCTGTTTCGAGATCCCCCACCAGAACGGCCATACTGCGACGGCCGGCAAAATGCCGTGCTGTTGCCTGCAGCAGGGTTGTTTTCCCGGCCCCCGGCGAGGAAAGCAGATTGATTACCAAAGTCCCCCGGCGTCCCAGCCGTTCCCGCTCTGCGGCTGCATCTGCTTTCTGATCGGCCTGCACATCGCGCTGTACGATAATCGTGCGCTGATTCATGATGCGACTCCCTCAACTGAATGGTTCGAATTAATGGTGACGCTGATTAATTTCACTTCATCTCCCTGAATGACCTGCACCGAACCTGCCTGACATGCAGGACAACGAAACAGAAAATCGACGATTTCAAACTCGTGATCGCATTGGCAGCAGACAGCAGTGACAGGCACCACTTCGAGCACCAGTTGGCACTCTGCAGAAAACACCGCAGGAGCCATGTCATTAAAAGCCATCTGAAATAAGAGCGGTTCGACTCCGGACAAGTCTCCTGCCTGCACGCGAATTTCAGCGACCTGACCGCCCCCCTGTTCTACGACGATTTGTTCCACCTGACGCAATAAATTCTGGACCAGCGACCGTTCATGCATGATGCGTCCCCGCTGTTTTCACAGGAAGCACCAGTTCCTTACAGAGGGCCTCTGCCACTTCGATTGCCCCTGCCATCACGGGATCTGTCATCGCCTGACCGGGCTGCGCTTGAGCTACTTCGACTCCCCAGATGCGAACCGAGTCAGGAAGTTTACCCAGTTGTTCCGCCAAAGCGAGTACTGCGGGTAACGACAAATTATGCGTACCCGACCATTGCATTGTTTCCAATTGTCTGCAGGGCCATTCCCAATGGTGCACGCTGCCAACGTCTCCTGCACCTTGACAGGCATCACAAATCACTAATAATTCGAAATCTTCCATCCAGTCCAGTAACTCATCGGGGGTCCGAGCCAGACGGAAACAAACCAGGTCACTGTTCCTGTCTTTAATCTGTCTGATGATCTCCCAGCCAACCTGATCATCGCCATGAGGGCTGCCGATGCCTGCAATCATGATCTGCCCGGAATTCTGCATGGCAATATTACTTTCTCGGATTGAACTACGTTCGTTCAATCTTCACTTTCAGAAAATGAGTCGAACAACTGATACAGGGGTCATACGCACGCACGAGGTTTTCACATTTCCGGGCGGTCTCCTGCTCGTCGTCACTGATGACGTGTGAGATCCATTGTTTCAGATCGGCTTCGATCTGAGCCTGGTTCTGTGAAGTCGGCGGAACAATACAGGCTTCAACAATCTTACCTGCCTCATCAACCACATAGCGATGAAAGAGCGTTCCGCGCGGTGCTTCGGTGGCAGCCATCCCCTCGCCGGATTTATACTCATAAGTCTCACGCGATTTACCCTGAGACTGATCTCCTCGCAGAATCGTTAAGGCTTCTTCATAAGCATGCACGATTTCCAGACCCCGCGCGATGATCGCCTTGTGTGGATTGCGACACAGCGGCTCTAACCCGATTTCGTCCGCCAGCTTCCGCGCGGAAGGAGACAGCTGATCCCGGTTCAGATTGACACGTGACAAAGGCCCCAGCAGATAAGGGCGTCCCGTCGACTTGCGAATCGCATGCAGTGCCGTCGAATGTGGAACCTGCCGCTCTTCAAACTCTTCCTCATAACGGCTGATCTCAATGATATCACCGCCACTGGTTTTCATGACTCCTTCATTCATCGGATATTCATCAGGGTGCGACAGTGAAATGTAGTCACAATCGGTTTCGAAGTCGGGAAAATCAAAACCGGAAACCCAGCGCGTGGTCTCAATCGCTGCTCCTAAGCCCCATTCAAAGTCGGCAATCAGCGTTTGGAATTCGTTTCGTTTCGGCAGTCGATAAAAGCCCCCCACACAAACGTTGATGGGGTGAATTGCCCGGCCTCCCAGCAGGTCAACCAGTTGATTGCCATGTTTCTTCAAACGCAGCCCCCGATTCACTTCATCCGGAAACTGTTTCGCCATTTCCAGCCCGCTGTCGAAACCCAGAAAATCAGGTGCGTGCAGCAAATGCATGTGTAATCCGTGACTTTCAATCCATTCCCCGCAATACAGCAATCGCCGCAAACGACGGATCTCGGGTGAAACCGTTACATCCAGAGCCGCTTCCAGTGCATGCACGCTGCTCATCTGGTAGGCGACCGGGCAGATGCCGCAGATGCGGGCTGTGATATCGGGTGTGTCTTCCAGTGGTCGGCCGCGTAATAACGCTTCGAACAGGCGCGGCGGTTCGTAAATTTCCAGGCGGACTTCATCCACGGTATCGCCACTCAGACGAATATAAAGGCCTCCTTCACCTTCCACGCGCGTCATGGTTTCGACTTTGATCGTCCGGTTGCCCATCAGTTCTGCTCCTTGATCTGATCCGTCAACCGCTGACTCTCATTCCGAAACGCAGGCGCATAGACGTTAAAGTTCTGCAGATTGTGTGACACCTCTGCCGCGGAAGCCCCTTCGTTCAGCGCGTGCGTACTCAGGCTCACCAGATTGGGCTGAGCAGCGGGACCATAACAGCCATAACAGCCCCGGTGATAACTCGGACAAATCGCATTGCAGCCAGACTGTGTGACTGGCCCCAGACAAGGCGTTCCCTGTGCCACGGTCACACAGACCGTTCCCCGTCGTTTACAATCCAGACAGACGCTGTGTCGCGGTGTCCGTGGATTCCGGCCTGCTAACAGGGACTGGATGACTTCGATTAACTGATACTGATTGATCGGGCAGCCACGTAATTCGAAATCTACTTTCACATGTTCGGCGATCGGCGTCGATTTGTCTAATACCTGAATGTATTCAGGGCTCGCATAAACGGCCCGCATGAATTCGTCAGTATCGGCGCCGTTGCGAAGTGCCTGTATGCCACCTGCGGTCGCACAGGCTCCAATCGTCATCAAAAACTTCGAATCGCGGCGGATCTGCTGAATCCGCTCTGCATCGTGTGGCGTTGTAATGGAACCTTCGACGAGAGCAATGTCATAAGGCCCCGATTCCATCCGGCTGCTGGCTTCGGGAAAATGACCAATATCTACTGCGTCCGCCACCGCCAACAGTTGATCCTCTGCATCAAGCAGCGATAATTGACAGCCATCACAGGAAGCAAATTTGAATACGCCGAGCTTGGGTTTTCCCACGATTACAGTCCCTCCACTTTTAAATAGGGCAAAATCTGATCGTAGCGAAAAACCGGTCCATCCTTACAGATGAACTCCGGCCCTAACTGGCAATGGCCACACAGTCCCACAGCGCACTGCATGTTTCGTTCCGTGGAGACCCAGATCTGTTCGGCCGTCATTCCACGTTGTATCGCCGCTCGGGCCGTAAACCGCATCATCAAATCCGGTCCGCAAATCAAAAGAATACTCTTGGCAGGATCAAAGGCTTCCAGCCGCTCCAGTAACGAGGGGACCACTCCCACATTTCCATGCCAGCCGGGACTGGAACGGTCTACGGTTTCTCTCACATCCAGACCGCCTTCTTCCCAGAGAGGAAATTCTTCCGTGTAAAGCCGCATTTCGGGAGACCGCGCCCCATAGAGTAAATGCAACTGACCATAGCGCGGTCGTTCTGCAAGCAGACGATAAATGAGCGGACGCAAAGGTGGTAAGCCAATGCCCCCCGCGACCAGAATCACGTCGCGTCCGGCACACATCTCCAGAGGCCAACTGGTCCCAAAAGGTCCCCTGAGCCCCAGTGTATCCCCGACTTTCATGGCTGCGATACTGCGCGTCACATTTCCCGCGACCCGAATTGTATGTACCAGATTCCCAGGCGATACAGGGTCGCCGCTCATTGAAATCGCCGATTCGCCCGCCCCTGGCACATACAGCATATTGAACTGCCCTGGCGCAAAACGGTATGCTTTGGCGGCAGCAGGATCAGTCAGCGCCAATTGGTAGGTCGCCACATCATTCACTTCAGGTGTGATCTCGCAAATCACTGCCGTTTGTGGCACCCAGTGATTGACTTGCGAATCGGCAGTTTCTCCTGTTGTTGAGCAAGAGGAATTCATGTCTGCGTTTCCCGAATGGCAGCGACTTCCCGCGTCAGATCAATCCCGACCGGGCACCAGGTGATACAACGACCGCAGCCGACGCAACCGGATGTCCCGAACTGATCGATCCAGGTCGCGAGTTTATGAGTCATCCATTGGCGATAACGGTTTCGAATACTGTTTCGCACGAGACCGCCATTCATATAACTGAAATCCACATTAAAACACGAATCCCACTTGCGTTCTCGCTCCACATGATCGCCCGTCAGATCACTGACTTCTTCAACAGAACTGCAAAAACAGGTCGGACAGACCATCGTGCAATTGGTACAGGACAAGCACCGTTCTGCAACATCATCCCAGCGCGGATGCTCCAGGTTTGACATCAACAGGTCGCGAATATCAGTCGTATCCAGCGTTTTTGTGATCTGATCGACGGCCTGCTGCCGCGCGGCTTCCGCCTGCCGCTGATTCTGTTCCGTCGCAATCTGAGTTTCCAGAGCATTGATGACGGTTTCACCTTCTGGAGTGGCAACCTCTACAACAAACCCGTCCGACAACTCCGTCAACGCCAGATCATATCCCGCCTTGCAGCGCGGGCCGGTATTCATGGAGGTACAGAAGCAGGTAGAGGCGGCTTGCGTGCAATTCACGGCGATGATCAGTGCCTGATTACGCCGCCCCTGATAACTCGGATCAACATAAGGACCCCCAATAAAAACCCGGTCCTGAATCTTAAGAGCCGCCAGCTCACACGCCCGGACTCCCAGAAACGCGAATTTGGGTAGCTCCTGTTCCGGTTCGGAAAACTGCCAGCCTGCGTCTGTTCGATCTGCCACCGAGAGCGTGCTGACAGGGGGGAATAGTTTTTGTTTCCAGGAATGCGGACCGACCACATACCCGAACAATGCGTCATCGTCACGTTTCTCTAATCGATATTTCCCCGGCTCCTGAATGTCAGTCCAACCACGGGGCAAATCGTCAATTGAAGTCAACCGGTCATAAACAATCGCTGCCTGATCAATCGTAGGACCAATCACTTCGTAGTCCAAAGCGTGTAATACTTCGAAGAGTCTGGCAAACTGATCAGTTGAGAGAAAACAGGATCGGGCAATTTCGGTTTGCGATTCCTCGCTCATTCCGACGCCCCTTTCTGACTGCTGTTATAAGAATGGGCGTCGCCATACATGTCAAGCACCTGCAGTCGGCAGGCGACGAGCCGTTGTGAAAGGGCAGAAGCGATCCGCTTCATGATCTGATACCCAATATCATGATCCTGCTCACAGAGTTCTCTCAACTGAGCGGCATCAATGGCAACCATTTGTGTGTCTTCCACAGCCACAACCGTTGCCGTCATTTCCCCCTGTTTCAAGATCGATGACCAGCCAACCAGATCACCGGCTTCCAGAGTCAGAACAGGCAAACAACCTCGGGCCTGGATACTCATGCAAATTTCAACCCGCCCGCTACAGACAACATAAATGTCCTTGTGGTCGGTTCCCTCAGAAAAAACAGTCGCCCCCTTAGGAAACTCCTGCAGACGCGAAATACCTGCCAGTTTCCGTTGATCCTCATCAGATAATCCTGCTGTGAACCGAAGTTCCATCAGTATTTGCTGAGTCTGCTGAATCTCCATCACGGCCTCTCTCATTTGCTTTGATTATTGACCAGATCAATCGATTCGATTCTAACCTTCCGTATCCACAGCGTCTATAGACTGACAAAGCCCAGGCACGAGAGTGCATAGGGGATCTCCCCATGCACAGGCAAGAATTTCATCCTATATGAAGTCAGCTTGAAAACCTGATTGAAAAGTAATCTTGCCTCTCTAAACTGACTCTAAAAATATTCTGCTGCGAGAGCGTCCTTTCAGTATAATCTGTTTCACGATGTGAATGGTGAGCCAATGATGTTGTTGCTGTAAATTATTTTTTGACATATAACTGAAATAACCTGCACACTGAAATATTTCTTTCGTCAACTCAGCTGCAAATTCGTCTCTCTGAAACAGGCAGCAGAAAATTCCCCAGCGAAATCACACCCCACCTTCAAACTTGGTATAATAAAATTCCTGATGTTGACTCAGAAAGTCCATTTAGTTGTTTTTCGAATTGCATCAGTGAGATAAACCGTATCACAATTATTTTCGTCAGAAATTCAAAATCAAGGAGCGTTCGATGAAGACCCTTTCACATGATGAGCTTAAATCTCTTTCCGAATGGGAACAAGGCCCTTGTGTTTCTATCTATTTGCCACGCCATCAAGCGGTTTCAGAACATGGCGAAGATGCAATCCATCTCCGTAACCTGCTGGATGAGGCAGAAACTTCATTGCTGGAGAGAGGTCTCGGCACGGCGGAAGCCCGCACATTTCTGGAACCGGCTCGGAATATTCAACATGACGCCACTTTCTGGGAACGCGGACCGTCACAGGGGCTCTGCCTGTTACTGGCTCCCGGGTTTTCTCGAGAAATTCACCTCAAATACCAATGTCCTAAAGCGATTTCGGTCGATGATGCTTTTTATATCAGCCCTTTATTTTACAAGTTCTATGAAAACGACCACTTCGACCTGCTGGCGATCTGCCCCAAGTCAGTCCGGCTTTTTCGACACCAAAACGGTAATCTTTCACAAATTAACCTTCCAGAAGACATTCCCAGAAATCTGGATGAGATCGCTGCAGGAACAAACTTCGAAGAGTCTTTACAGTCTCACTCAAGTTCTACTCGAACTCCGGGCGGGGATCTTGCTGGAATACAGCACGGCCACGGGTTAACGAAAGAGCAAAACGAGAAACTGCTCTCTGACTATTTCCAGATCCTGGCAAAACATCTGGAAAAATTGCTCGGCAATGACGGCATCCCCTTGATTCTCGTCTGTGCAGAAAAACAACAGAGCCTGTTCCGGAAACATTATCATGCGAATAATCTGCTTTCCGAACGAATCCAGACTTCGCCGGACCACTTAACAGAGCAGGAACTGTTTGATCTAGCATTGCCTGTAACACAGCATTTTTCAAAAGGCTCTCTGGAAAAAGCAAAAACACAATACCAAAAACATTTGGGAACCGCTCGGATTTCACATCAGCTGGAAGAAATTCTGCAGGCTGCGGATCAAGGTCGCGTCGAAGCACTTTTCACCCCCCTGGGTGCCGAACTCTGGGGACAGTTACCAAATGATGGGGATCTGATAAAAACACATGCAAAACGAGAAGCCGGAACTCTTGAATTACTGGATTGGGCTGTAAGACATACTTACACTCACGGCGGCACCCCTTATGTAATTGAAGCTGAGGAGATGCCCGAAGAAAAACCCCTGCTCGCCTATTTCCGCTGGTAAACGGGATCGATTTGATCAGGGTCAGCAAAAATAACAAGGTGTGTCACAGCCCGCGTGACACACCTTGTTGCGATCTCTGTAATTTCGACTCTCCAGAAATTCATTTTGCTTTTGGCTTCACGGCAATTTTATGTGGTTTCACTGTTTCACATTTGGGTAGCGTAACCATCAGCACACCGTTTTCACAAGTGGCCTGAACCTGATTTTCCTTCACTTCACAGGGCAATGTGATAGCACGGAAAAAGCTGCCTGATTGCCGTTCAATTCGATGAAAAGTCTTACCCTTCTCTTCTTGCTCTTCTTTACGCTCCCCGGTGATCCGTAACTGATTTCCGGTAATCTCGACTTCGATTTCTTCAGGTTTAATACCGGGAACATCCAGTCGGACTTCAACCGCTTCATTATTTTCTGATAAATCAAGTGAAGCGTTAAAGCCCTGGACCAGCCAGCCACTACTCCAATCATCAGAAAATCGCGTAATCAGATGATCCATCTCATCTCGCATTGACAAGAAGGGAGCACGTCCAAACAGCGAGCCGAGCTCTTGCGAGAATCGAGTCAGCGGGCGTGCTTGACGTTCAGTCTGAGTTGTCCGGACGGGAGTCGCTTCCTCTTTTGTTTTGGTCATGGTCGTTTGCATTGTTATCTTTCTCCTTAAAAATATTTTTTTGAACTGGAATCAATCGCTGAGATTCCGCCTGCATTCGTACTGACTTTTATTTTGAAGATTTTTTAATCTCAGAGAACGAGGTCTTAAAAGCACCCTCTGTTAATATGGTCAGCCAGGATTTCTTTCAGGCGGGAAATATTATCCTCTTCCTGAGTTTTGATTTCTCGCCAAAACTTTTGCAATTTCGAATGACCTTTGGCATTGGCGATGTATTGATCACAGCGCCAAAGCGCATCCAGTCTTTTACTTAATTCATGAATCACATCGTGATCATGATCCGCACATCCTTTTGTTTCGCCAATGTGTTCCATCTGTTGTTCGGCCATTAATGTCATTTCGAGATCCTTTCTTAATAAAATAGAATCGAAAGCGCGCCCCGTTTAAACAGAGCGCCCCCATGCTGATAAACTCGATCCGTATAGCCCTGAAGACGCTACAATAAACCTGGACACAGCTGAAAAAGGAAACCATTCCTCGGATGACATCAAAATACAGATTCCTTTCCATATAAAAAATCGGGATTTGACATAAACTTGGATAGGGAAATTCCCTAGGAAACCACACGGTTCAAGAACCAGCCTCAGTGTATTTAAAATTTACGATTCGTGGGATATGTTGAAGTCATCGTTTTCAATGCAGTTGAAAACCCTGTAAAATTCTGCGAAAGCCAGCGTAATACTCTCAACGTGAGATTGATTATTTTATTGAGAGTCACCTGTCATACAAGCTAACTTTTTCAGGAGAAACATCATCACTGTCGGACATTTTTTCCCGGCTGTCGTTTCTCGATGCGGCCTGTGAACGGGTTGGAGTATTGCCCCTCCATAAGATTCTCGATCTGCGTTATTCGTAAAACGGGACATCAATCGGAAAAGAAAGTCCTGCCAGCCGGGGTCAACTGTAATCCTCATCTTTAACAGCAGAGTAAGTAGTCATGCACGATTCATCAGCAAATCAAGACGGCGACATCTGGGAAGAGGCGCGGGAACGAATGGTCGAAAACCAGATCCGCAGGCGGGGCATCAGTGACTCCCGTGTCCTGGATGCCATGCGCCGGGTCCCGCGTGAGGAATTTGTTTCACCCGAGCGGAAAGACTTCGCTTACGACAATTGCGCTTTACCAATTGATTGTAATCAGACGATTTCTCAACCGTATACCGTCGCTTATATGTGTGCAGCCGCCCAACTGACCGGAAATGAAAACGTGCTGGAAGTTGGCAGCGGCTCCGGTTATGGAGCAGCCGTGTTGTCTTTGCTGGCCCGCGAAGTTCATACGGTCGAACGAATACCGGAATTAGTTCAACAGGCCTCCGAACGACTGCAGCGACTCGGTTATTCCAACGTGCATGTTTACACCGCCGATGGGACTCTCGGCGTTCCACAGGCGGCTCCCTTTGATGCCATCATTGTCACCGCAGGAGCGGAATCTCTGCCACGACCTTACCTGGATCAGCTGAAAGAAGGCGGGCGGATCATCATCCCCATCGGAACAGAGTTTTCCGGCCAGACCATGTACCGCTTCACGCTGAAAAATGGCAAGCTGACTGAAGAAGCTCTCGGCGCGTTCACCTTCGTTCCGTTGATCGGAGAATTTGGCTGGTCGAGCTAATACGTACATTTAATAAACACTGAATTCCCCCCGGGCAAGTCGCACAACAAAATTATCGATGTCCGCCAGTTCTTTTTCAACAATCGCCAGAATTGCTGGTTCCACATCCTGAAGCGAAGTCCCCTCGCTCAAGACTACTTCGATACTCATCATCCAGGGATCGCTGATATCACGGCCGATCTGGCTGCATAACCAGACACAGACTTCCTTAACGGGTTTCACGGCAGCATGAATATTTTCGGCAAGGTAATGGCTCAAGACGTTATAGATTTTTCCGACATGACTGACCGGATTCTTGCCGGCTGCCGCTTCCGTACTCATCGGTCGATTCAAAGTGATCAATCCATTCACACGATTGCCACGTCCCACCTGACCGCAGTCCGCACCCTCCGCAGAAGTCCCGAGGACTGTCAGATACATGCCCCCCAGGCCTCGCTCGGGATCATCGAGCGTATTCAAATCAAGCTGAATACCGTCAAGCATCTTGAGCTGCGGTTCCAGAAATTGAATCAATTCCTGCTGCATCTCCCGTTTGCGATCAAAGTATTGTCCGGCATTTTTGATGTAGCGATCGACCATCGCCACCGCCACGGTCAAATGCAAATTCCGATCACGGCGAACTCCCATGACTTTGACGTCTTCGCCCGCCTCCACAAACTCCTTCTTGAACTGAGCAGAATTGATCTGCCGTTCGGTCGCCAGAACCAGTTGCTCGGTCTCAGTCAGCGGTGCAAACCCTACCGCAGCAGAGGTATCATTGGCTGAAATCCTTTTGCGCGAAAAAATGTCCATCAGTTCCGGCGAACCCGCCTTCAATTCACTTTGAAAAACCAGATGTTTTTCGGGATCAACCAGCCGTAAATGATTTTGAATCCATCCACTGGCACTGGAAATCGCGATATCCTTAGTCGAAATTCGAGAGCCGTCGCATTCTGCAGTCGCACGATCTCCAATCACAAGACGCATCGGAACGTCAACAACGCCTCCGCCGAACGCAGGTTTCGTCTCCCCGGCGATCAGCAGTCCCTTATCAATATTATGATGCAAAACACGGCCGGCCCGCTCAAGATAGGCCTGACATAACGCTATCGAAATCGCTTCCGCGATACCGTCGCAGATCGTATCGGGATGCCCTATCCCCTTGCGTTCCACATATTCGGTCCGCCGCTCCGAAGTAGCCACGTTTCCCGAATGCTCCAACTGATAGTTTTGCATAAAACAATTATTTCCTTGACGATTGACACAAAGGCAGACTGCGTTGCAGCAGGACCTCATTTATTATTTTTAAACAAATCCAGAAAACGATCTTCATAGTCCTGAAATAAATTCAAGCGATCCAGTTCCTGTTTCAATTCGTAGGCCTTTGAGCGATCCCGGGCGGCTTGTTCGAACAGTTCCTCAATATTTTGTTCCTCTTCGACAGTCAGTTTCGGTTCTTCTGGCGGCTCTGGAACGTAAGGTTCTTCGTAGGTTTCCTCCGGTGGTTCCCCCATCGTTTGTTCCACGCGGGATAACAACTCTCCCAGCTTCTGTTCCATCGCTTTTGACTGTTCGGCAAGTTCTGTCGTATCGACCTTGATCCCGGAAAGGGATTGAAACGCATTCAGCACCGCCAGAGACGCCTTGGGAAACGGGACTTGCGAAAAGATATGCGGCATCTCTCCCAGCAGACAGGCCCCTTTAAAATTCATGTCAGCGGCCGCTCCCAGCAGAATGCCATTTAAACCGCTGATATTTCCCTCTTCCAGAATATTCACATCTAATTGTTTTAACTCATCCAGACACGCCTCATCGGTCACCGCTCCAAACACGCGGGATTCATGCTCAGGGTGCATGGCCGTCGCCATCGCCGCAAAGGTATAAACACATTCAATACCCAGTTCCTCTGCATACGTAATCAGCTTCTGGCAGTACGTGTACTTTCCAAACTGAGGCTGCGCTTCTCCGATCAGGACTACGAGATCATGTTTCTCTGCTGGATCTTTCCAGAGAAAAAAGCGGCTCCGCGGACGCATCCCCGTTCGAATCAGACCATGCTCAACTTCCACATGATCAACATCAAAGAATTCCGGGGGAGAATACTCTGCAAACAGTTCCATTCCCAGTTTCGCCATCAGGTAATAACCGGCTGATAAACCGACATTCCCCATGCCTGGCCAGACTGCGATCATCCTGGGAGCAGACAAATTTTTAATTCCGTTCGTCATGTTTCATACCTCCATACTTGAGCTGATAAACAATCGATTCAGGAACTACTTTATGACTTTTAACGTAAAAAGAACAATGGACCAGTGATTTAATTCCCTGCCACATCTCAACATGGACAGAAGGACTCGGTACTTATTCTTAAAAAATATAAATGTTATCCGGTTTTCCCTGATGCACGAATCATCTACCAGCCGGAACCACCACCACCTTGAATCCATCAACAGAGTTGTTTCGGCCCCTTGCCTACCGGATTTTAACTGGCGGCTTTTGTCCCTTCGGGATCAACGTGATATATTTTCGTTTTGACATTCGCTGATCAAAGTCGGCTTTCGCTTCGGTGACAATTGACGGATTCTCCAGCATTTCGACGGTGGAAGCCGCCAGTGCCTGAGCCGCGTATAAAATTCCTTTCTCACCAATCGACGAACCGATGCAGGCTACATTCTGCCAACTATGACCCGGATTGCCCGCTGCAAAACAGGTCGTCCTTAATCCGCCGGTCGGAATATGCCAGCTGATATCCCCCACGTCCGTCGAACCCTTCGATGAGGTTTTTGATTCGAGCAGCGTATGCAACCGGTCATCAATGGCGACAGGAAAGTCCTGACCGAATTCATCAATCAAAGGCTGTTGAATCCGCCGCGCGAACGCTTTTTCTTCATCCGAAAAGACAGGCATCCCAATCGCCGTCAGTTTTTTGTGAATCAGTTCAGACAATGGCGTATTCGGAATCAATTCGTGATTATCGGTATCAATGTCGATTTTGAGTTTCGTCCGCGTCATCATCGCCGCCCCTTTGGCGATGTCCACGACCCAGCGATAATTGCGTTCCAGATCCTCATGCGCATTCGCCCGCACGTAATACCAGACCGTCGCTTTCGCAGGCACCACATTCGGCTGGCCGCCCCCGTCGATAATCACATAATGCATCCGTGCGTCTTCTTTCACATGCTCCCTCATATAATTTACACCGGTATTCATCAGCTCGACGGCGTCGAGGGCACTCACGCCGCTTTCGGGGCTTACCGAAGCATGTGCCGGCAGTCCGGTAAAGGTAAACTTGACCGAGACCAGCGCTTTGGAACTTCCCAGATGCACGTTGGTATTATTCGCGGGATGCCAGTGCAGGCAGATATCCAGATCCTGGAACTGCCCGTCCAACAGCATGTAAACTTTACCGAGCCCCGTCTCCTCCGCCGGTGTTCCATATAGACGAATCGTTCCCTTCAGCTGATGCTTGTCTATCGCCTGCTTGACAGCCAGCGCCGCTCCCAGAGCCGCCGTCCCTAATCCGCTGTGACCGCAGGCGTGCCCCGCGCCCCCTTCTGTTTGTGATTCTCGAAAGGGAACCGTTTTCTGCGACAATCCGGGCAGCGCATCATATTCCGCCAGAATCCCGATCACCGGTTTGCCGCTCCCGTAACTGGCGACAAACGCTGTCGGCATTTCGGAAACGCCACTCTTGACTGTGAATCCCTCTGCCTTCAGTTTCTCGATCAGCAACTGCGACGACTTCGTTTCCTGCAGCCCCACTTCGGCGTAATTCCAGATCGACTGATTCACGGCTTTCAAATCGTCGGCTCGCTCAGTCACATCGTCCACCGCCGTCTGTTGAGCCGCGCTCAAGTTCTCCGCAGCCTTTTCGTCAGCACGAACGAACCGCCCCTGATTCAGGGACAGTAAAACCAGCAGACAACCAACCCACAACAGTTTCGTATTCCAGTTCACTCGCATGATGGTTTCTTTCTTCTGAAAATCACGGCGGGAATATTTTCTAGTCGTCATTCCAGACTACCAAAGCCTGTTGAATTTGTCATCTTAAATTCATGATCACTGCCCTGGTATTCTCACTGAATGAATCTCACTTGACACAGCCTCGCCCAGCGGGAAACTGCGTGTTATGCGTCGCGCGCGAAGCCGTTTTTTTTCACCAGTGCTGATTGCGAATACGGTGCATTTCCGTACCATCAAAACGCCTGTTTTTTTCATTTTTCACCTGAAACACGGCACCTAGTGTCCGCTGTTCCGTACCATTCCGGTCACTTTCCCGACACGTATCAGACCTGAAGCATCAAAGTTCGCCCCGCTCTGCGTCATTAACACGCATAAATCATTCTTGACCCCCGCACGCCTTCCTGCATGATAAAACCTGTTCAAGAAAACCGACTCCTGTTTCAGCAAAGGAAATGCGAACATGACCACTCACCCACGAATACGAACTTTCCCGACGTTCGGTCGAACAATCCATCCCGCGCGCCCGATGTCAATTGCACGAGCAGATGGACGTCCCCGCTGGTCTATTACATAGGGAAGGCTTCTTTTCTATCTCAGCATCATAAACGAACGACACCAACGCCCCCACCTGAAAATTCAGAACAATCTCCTGAAAACTCCTGCCCCTGAAATTCCTTTTCAAAACGGAATTCAGATATTAAACGGCGTTGACAGCCTGCCGGCGGGATGATTTTAATACGTCAAATGATCAAACCCTCTCAAGCATCCAGGCAAGTTTCGGTTTATACCAAAATCGCCATCACGGTGGTTCTGGTGGTGTGCCTTGTTTTGGGTGTTTATCTCACTCAGTGCGGGCTGCATAGTCTGGAGGTCGCGCTGGACTCCAAGAGCTGGCCTACGACAGACGGGGTCATCACCAGTTCGTCCGTGAAAATATTCGTTACCGATGTCCGGGAAAAGGGACGTGTTGTCCCCAACAGGCAGAGCCGCTCCTATTCCCCGGCGATTGAATACCAATACACGGTCGACGGCCTGACACGGAAAGGAACGCGCGTTTCCATTGAAGATGCCAGCATCGGGACAAAAGACTCTGCCCAGCTGATCGTTGACCAGTATCCGCTCCACAAAGCGGTCACCGTCAGCTACCAGCGGGAACAATCTGCGAGCGCGGTGCTCGAGCCGGGCAACTGGCTCGGAACCTACCGCTGGTTCCTGCCGGGGGCAGCCTTTCTGCTGATTCCGCTCCTGCTGCTGCATGCGATCTGGTTTTACGAGCCTCCTCTGAATCTGGAGGAAGTCGATGTGAATCATCCCGCGCGTCCACATCTGTTGAATGGGTTGCTGATGCAGGAGGAGATCCTCCGTTGGGAACCCGGAGAGATCATTCACACACGCAGGGCGCGGGTCGGTTTCCTCAAGTCGATCGCAGCTGCTTTGATCGCCGGTCTGGTCCTCGGACTGCCGCTGGGGTTGCTGCCGGCAATCTTTTACCTGTCTGGTCATGGAGTGATTTTCATAGCCAGGTTTTATCTGGCAGTCTCAGCCTTGATCTCAGTCGCATTTACGATTGGACTATTGCTGTACGGGCGCAGACGGGAGTTTCTACTCGACTGGTCGCTGGGGTCCCTCTTTTGTGAAATTGGCTGGAGCAATCGAGAATTTGCGATTGAGAATATCGAACGGCTGACATTAAAACTTCCTGCCCGGGACAGCCAGCGAAACCCCATCGTCGATTCGCATTCCATCGTGATTCAGATCGAGGGAAAAACGTTCACACTGGTGGATACGAACGGAGAGGGCCAGAGCTGGGATCAGACACGCAAAAAGCTGGCGAGGGTTATCACGGAACTGGCCAATTCGCTGAACGTCCCCTGGAATGAATTGCACGAGCCCTCCATTAAGTCGTCTCGCTCAGCCTTGTAACCGTACATCTATCCAACCCCGCTCACGTCTATCCTGTGGTATCTCTACCACTCCCGGCTGATCAATACCGTGGCACGACGAAACGAATTCTCTTTCTGACTGTTCCCGGGACGGAGTGTTGACTGCGTGTGCTGTCGATCCTGATCATGGCCTCTTATTGCTGGCTGAATGTGAGATCACGCAGACTGGTGTCTCCGCTGTCATCTGGTACGCTGTCGAGGGCACCGGTGAGTACGAAGCCGTCAATCTTCGCCTGTGCAATGGCAAGCTGTGATCGGGCGTTGATATATTGGAGATTGGTGTCAAAGAACGTCTTGCGGGTGAGCAGCACCTGCACGAACCCGACTTCACCAGCCTTATATGCCTGATCTGCCAGTTTCATCGAAGAACTGGCACTGGGTAAGATTTCGGTAGAATACACATCAATCGCGGCCACTGCGGTATCATACTCTTTGGAAACAACCGCCAACCGGGCTTCTATATTATTCTGAATTCGTTGTGCTTCCATTTGCGCACGGCAGATTTCCGCGTTTGCCGCCTCAATGTTCCCCAGATTTTTGTTACTTACAGGCAGGGGAATGCCTACCTGCAGGTTGAGCATTCCGGAATTGGTGCCATAGTCTACACCTGCGCCCAACTGGACGGCAACGTTCGGAATAGGCTGTACCTGCTGACGTTCCAGTGCGGCGTGAGCACGGTAAATACGATCCTGGGCGGCACTGTACTCGGGACTGGAGGCAACCATTGAGGCAGCGAGTCCATCCCAGTCAATTGAATCAGTGTGCGTCGGAAGTGTGCCGTCCAGTCTCGCAATAGGAAGATCAGACACCCCTGCCACTGCTGAGATCTCTCTCCAGATGGCAGCGAGCTTCGCATCCGCCTGTCGTTTTGCAAGGCCTACTTCACTCTTGAGAATCTGCGACTGGAGCACGTCGACCTGAGAACTTTCTCCCGCTTCCTTTCGCAACTCAGCATACTTAAGACCTTTTTCTGCAACAATGTTGAATTCCGTGATGATATCGATTTGTTTCTGAATGGCCAGCGCCTGATAAAATCGCGTCCGAATGTCTGTCCTGACTCGGAAACGTTGTGCTTCGAGTTCCTGTAACTGGGCGGACAAGGTCGCATTCAAGACGCGTTCGTTCAGCTCAAGCTTGCCTCCGGTAACGAATTCTCGCTCTACAAAAGCCAGGTGCTGGTCGGTTCCACGATCGGCAAGCTGCTGTCCCTGATATCCAATAATCGGGTTAGGTCTGGTGAGAACCTGACTTCTATATCCGGCAGCCTTCTGAGTTGACGCTGCGAGTTCGCTGATGGTGGGGTTGTTAGTCAATGCCAACGATTCCAGTTCCTGCAGAGTAATCATTCCATTCAAGGCAGGTACATCAGCGAGATTATCTAAACTAAGATTTTCCGACTGTGCGTGAATGGGCTGCAATGCAGAGGACTCGTTCTGCTGACCTTCCGCGTGTGCCAGGCGAATTGCGGGGGCAGTTTTCGTCCCGTCGGTGATTGAGTCATGGCCTTTCGCAGCAACGCTGTCTGGTGTGGTCCTGGTCTCAGGTTCTGCCATATCACCAGCGATCGCGGAGGAACCGGTGGCTGGTTGCTCAGCCTTGTTCTGGGTGATCGCGGAATTCATCGAACAGCCGACTTCCAGGGGGATGACAACAGCGCAAATCAAACCGACTGTGATCAATCGTAAATTGAAACCGGGACCAGTTGTAATCATAACTTTTTTCATATATTCGATGCTTGTAATTCTGGCATTGCCAATCGCTTCACAGACGGCGGAAAATCGCGTCGTTATAATCATAAAGTTCGGTTGCACCGATATATTAGTCTTAAGTGTTTCCAGTGAAATCACCATACGACCGGGATCTTCTGCGGAAGTACCCCTAGAACCCGCATAATTTAACGTGGGGCACCCGGGAAGGCTGAAGCGAGTGTTTATGTCAACATGCCCAAACCAGGCCAGCCAGACCGATGCAGTCTGTGTTTGTGAAGAAGGCCTAACCTGTGTCCAGGTTTACGGTAACATCTCCAGGGCCATTTGGACCGAGTATCATAAAACGAGAGACGCTATGATTAAACGTGATGCGCTCTAGCGGATTGATCCGTTTGGAAGAGTTGATATCGACAGGGACTCACGCGGGTAATAGTGAATCGTTCCATTTTCAGTTCCCACAAATAAATCGACCGATCCCCGACCAAAATCGACAGGAGCGGGAGAGCACGAATGAATTCCCAAACCAATTCGTTTTCCTTTAAAATCAAGCTGTTTGATATAGTCAAAGACCGGCCTTGAGTTACTGCCAATATTACGTAAAAAAAGCACTGACGCTTTTCTTTCTAACAGATAACCACTTGGTAAATAAGTTGACTTTGACGCGGGGAACGACAAACCCCGGGAGGCTCCTATCAGAAGGTCAATTTTACCATCCTGGTCCCAATCGTGGGCAACAAGTTTTGCACGACCGGTTTGACCAGCGGCCTCATCAACATTGGCTGTGATCGGAGAACCGTCTTCCAACGTTAACAGCTCACCACGTTCCACATTCTGGTTGTCGATGCGCCAGAACTGCCTCAAAAGATTTTTTTCATCCAGAGCGATCAGGCATATGCGATCTTTTGTGCCCCAGTCGGTAATTGCAGGTTGGCATCTCCACGCCAGATGCATTTGTAAGCCGTCACAGTACATGTGTTTTGGTTCAGAGAACGCAACACCAGTGGCAGATGGTATTTGCAATAACACCATATAGTCTGCCATGATGCTGTTCAGGATCACATCCTGCAGACCATCTCCATTCCAGTCGTAGAGCGTTGGGCACGTATAGCCCCACATCCCTTCTCCGGGGCCCTGAATGGAACCACGATAACCCGCCTTGATATTTAGAGGATGGCCTCCCACTGAAACGGGCACTGGACGATCAAACTCGACATGTTTCCGGTCGCCGATGTTTTTGATGAATAACAGTTGTCCGGCATCATTGCCGACGATCAAATCTATTAAACCATCACCGTCAACGTCTCCCGGACTGATCACAGGCAACTCTCCCAGGCAAAGATGCGCCTCTTCTCTCATCACCGGTTCAGGTGGTTCGTAAACAGGGGAACCGTTCCCCGTAAAGTGACCTAAAAAGCGATAAAACCAGACCCGCCCCGTATCACCGACAAGCAGATTTGAGACTCCGGTATCAGGATCAGGCACAGCGCAGAGATTCGCATTGATCACCGGGTGACGTAAAGCGACATGGTCTTTGTTGTTGACAAATTTTTGAGGAGCGAGCTTTCCGGTAAGGCGGTCTATTTCAAAATATCGCATCACGCCCAGTTTTTCACTGGTGACCAAAGCGGGAGAATGATCTTGTCCCGGATTGACGATCGTCATTCCCCCCAGGTTAAACAAAAATTCTCCAGGTCCTTTTCCGACTCGACAAACCTCTTCCAGCTGATCCAGATTCAGGGAACCAAATTTTGCATGATATAATTCCCGCCGCGTAATATTGCCTCGCCAGAATCCGGCACCGTCATACGGAATATATGCTGCAGCGTGATGATCGCCGGGGGGACGGTAATTTTTTCCGTCCGAAATCGAAAAATAGACATTGAACTTACCACGGGAGTCGAAATAAACAGCCATCGCGCTGCCGATGCTGCCAGGCAGGTCCAACTCTTGAGACAGGGCGTGCTGATGAAATTCTTTTCTGGTGCGATCATATTTGCAGATACGAATTTTCTTCCCCGCAGTAAATAGTCCGTAGATCGTATTAGCAGGCCCTGTAAATACGGTTCCATTCATAGCAGAGCCTGTTAGTTTGATTGGCTTGCCATAAGTGGGGGCGCCCCTGTCATCAAAGCCACGAAATGGAAAAAGTCTGTCAGGAAAAATAAACAGGTCATACGGGCCTGATCCAGTGACATCTGCTACACCAACAATAATCGGTCGATAATCTTCACCTCGTCCGATCTGACCCAGTCGTCGCTGTTTCGAAATCGGTACAGGTTGATCCGGAGTAAAGTATGCTTCGCTGTTACGAGAGACAAATTCCACGGGAGTTCGATTTTTTGAGAATGACCGATTCGAATCTGCCGGTTTCTCCGGGTCGTTTTCCGCCTGGGAAGTCAGGCCGTGTGCCAGAACCGAAAAAGTCACAAAAATAAGTGCGGATGGTATGATAAATTTTGATGTCCACGTCATACGAAGTTCCTTCCCCCTTCTCTGGATCACGCTTATTCAGATTTCAATTCATAATTGATTTCGTTTCCCCCGGCTTTTACTTCAGCTGTGAGAATCGAGTCCTTTCGATATTTGGCGGGAACGATTTCCTTTACCTCAGGAGCTTCAGGATCCGAATCATCCGCTGCTGGTGTCTGGATTGTGACCTTGTGTTGCCCCACCTTCGCACCCATTACGGGATACACATAAGTCAATTCATATTTTCCTTCGGCGTCAGTCAATGACTGTGAGCCTCTTCCTTCTGAAGGGGAAAACTGAACTAAAACTCCTTCCAGTGGATTACCATCTAAAGTGACAATTCCCGTGACCGCTCCCAGTTCTGGTCGATCATCAGGTTTGGCACTACATGCAGAACTGATTTGAAACATGATGGTTAGCATTAGTGCAGTTTTAATATTTTCTCTCATACGAGTGCCTGCGCTTTCTTCAGGTTGATTTACCGGTGTGTGTGTGGCTCCGATTTCAAGAGGTCTTGAAATCGGAGCCACCATTCAGCAACGCTCAGAAGTGATTTCATTGAGGCAGAAGGTTCGACGAAGATTGGAAATGGTGTTATCTCGCGAACTGGAGCATGCCCCATTCACACTTTTCTGAAAACCGAAGCGATTCGATCTTCAGAAAAGTGGATCCCTTACAAGTCCTGTAAGATTGACGGCATCACAGATTGCAGCAAAAAGATCAAGACAAACTGGTTATTCGACACTGACCACAACGCCATCGTTTCCAACGCCAATCGCAGACATTTTGTCCTGGTCCATATTTTCACTGATAAATCGAACTCGTCCATCAATGAATAAGAACTGAGCCCCACCAGTATGCTGACTGGCAAATGCATTGACCGAACCGCCATTCACAGCATAAGAAGATCCGGTCGGTGCCAGCTGCCCCACTGTGTTGGCAGCACGTGCATCTGGTGCAATGCCAACCCAAATGGCTCCGTAATATTCCCCTGCGATCTGCGTGGTTAAATTCGAATCGAGATCACGGCGATATTTCTCACCAATCGCAAAGGTATTACTCGACCCATCTGTAAAGTCCCGAAGTCGGGTCACATATTTAGTGCCGTCAACAAAAATTGCCTTGTACCCGGTGGTGGTATTGACTCCGGTCCAGTCCACGCCGGATACGCCAGCATAGTTTGATTTCGCGTGTCCTCCAGAAACGCGCCCCGGGTTAATCATCGGATCGGTTGCAGTCGGACAAATATATGCTGCGATCGGTGTCTTTTGCAGATCTGCGCTGCCTACAGTGGTAGCTGCCTGGGCTCCAGATGGCACACTACACACAGTTTGCTTCGTTTGACCTACGCCCAGTTGATTATACAGCGCTGACTGATCAATGAAGGGCAGGATAAAAACACTCCATCCCCAGCCATTATTATTACCGTCTACACTCGAGCAACTGTTGCCAGGATCACCGCAGTATCCTGGAGGGAAAACACGGTGTGTTTCATGATAATTGTGAATTGCTAAACCAAGTTGCTTCAGATTGTTCTTGCACTGTGTGCGGCGTGCTGCTTCCCGCGCCTGTTGCACAGCGGGTAACAGCAGAGCAATCAGGATTGCGATAATGGCAATCACCACCAGTAATTCAATTAATGTAAAGCCGCGAACTCTGACCTTGAGACGTTTCATTAGACTCATCCCCTTGCGCTAAGAATGTATGACAGGCAGAAGAAATGTAAAGCTGAATAGCAATAATGAATTGAAGAGAGCTCACTATCCCACCATGATATTTCTGCCCCAAATCTGGTTGAGCAATGAGTCTGACACAAAGTCTATAGACTTCTGCGCGAAATTCCTAGAAAAATATTTAAATTTTGTGAAAATCAATTATTTCTGGAAGTTGTCCAGCATAGTCTAATTAAATATTTTTTAGCTTCCGCCTACATGAAATCCGCTTTACACTGTTTGTTGCGGCGTTTGTCCATTTCAGGCAAGAGTGTGCCTCTTCGAAGAATTGAATACTGAGTGGTATGGTTACAATCAAGCTTGAAAGTTATCATGTGCACCCATGTAAACTTTCAAAAGCAGCTACATGATTTTCACCAGTCAGCCAGATTAGGTTTTTATAATTAATGAGAAATCCATCTTCAGAAAAGAATCAGTCAGAGATTGCTTATGAGGTTCTGCGTCAGAAACTGTTAAATCGAGAGTTTGCACCTGGTGCCCGAGTTCGTTACGGGCCACTGGGGGACGAGATCGGCATGAGCGCTACCCCCGTCCGCGAAGCGATTGGGAGGCTTGCCAGCGAGGGATTGATTGAGCTGGTACCACAGCTGGGTGCAGTGGTGAAGCGTCCTACCTTAACTGACACGACGGAACTGTTTGAGATGAGAGAAGCCATCGAACCGTATGCTGCAGCGAAGGCATCTCAGCTAATTGTCGCCAGGCAGTTGAAGGCATTACAAGTGACCCTCGACACAATGGCAAAACTGCATATGTCTGTTGTTGGTGGCAAGGTGCAAGGCCAGGATGTTGCAGCCAAGTTTGATCAGACTGACTTGAAATTCCACCAGACAATTCTTGATGCTGTTGACAACCATCGGATGTTAAAAGTGGTCGGTGACTTTCATTTGTTAACTGAGATCATTGGAGCAGATCGACATAGTTATAATTCAGATGTTCTGGAAATGACGATTCGCGATCACACGCTGATACTTGAGGGATTGAAGAAGCGAGACGCTAAATTGACCCGAAAGGCGATGAAGCAACATATCCGTAACAGCCACCAACTCACCTTAAGCCGGTTGCAGAACTAAAGCCGAAATCAAAATCTCTGCACCGGCGAAAATGGGGGCAGACATAAATATCAGCGGATCGTTAAGTTGGCTTGGCTTCGGTGTCCCGTTCCTGAATCGAGGACGCCTCTTTGCCTTCAATCAGCTTCAATTCCCGATCAACGGGCACATTCAGGTATGTGCTGTGTTTGCCGGAGGGCCAGCGGACATTGAGTTCGAGGATGGTTGTCTCGTCGCCCAGACCAAAAAGCAGTTGACGCTGGTTGGTGGCCTGGAAGCCGTCGCCTGCGGTCAATTGCTGAACCTGAACGCGCTGACTGGTGCGGACAGTCACGACCGCTCCGATCGCGTCGCGAGATGAAGTAACGCCGCAGAGTTGAATCGCGAGGTAGTGATTTGGTGTCACAGTGAGATTGGTTACGAGCGATGCGGGGGCATTGATATTGGAAACCACGAAGTCAGGCCGACCGTCTCGATTCCAGTCCAGCCTTGCCAGGCCGCGGCCCAGATAAGCCTGTTCAAAGTAGTCTCCTAATTTGCCGGCGGCAACTTCTTTAAATGTTCCCTGGCCGACGTTGCGGAAATATTGTGGCGCCATCTGATAGGGTGTGCCTCCCGCGGACAGGTCAAGCACGTGACCATTGGCGACGACGAGATCAAGCCAGCCATCCAGTTCCGCATCCAGACACTGGGTTCCGAAACCGAGCCTATGATAACCCGGTTCGCGCAAACCGCTGCGACCTGTGGCATCGACAAACACGCCCCCTTCCTGATTGAGATACAGTGTGTTGGACTGTGCGTAAAAGTTTGTCACGAACAGATCGAGCCGGCTGTCTCCGTTGACGTCTCCCGCTGCGACTCCCATACAGGCTTGCGGAAAACCGTTCGTATCAAATGCCAGCCCCAGACTGGTCGCTGTTTCGGTGAAGCGCGGCACTGTTGCTGAAGTTTTCGAGTCGTTTTGAAAAAAGAAATTCGCAACGGCGTCGTTCGCCACAAACAGACTCAACTGTCCCGAGCCATTGAAGTCTGCAGCGACAATCCCCAGTCCTTTTCCCTCCGGCACGACGATTCCCGCCTGTTCGCTGATCTCTACAAAACTTCCGTTACCAGAGTTCAGATACAATCGATCCTGAGACGCGGCAAAACTGCTCGGGTTACACCACTGCAGTTCTTCTCCTTTACGACATGTAGCTCGGCGTGCGTCTTCCAGCGACAGATAATTCACGTCGTAGAGATCGGGAAGGCCGTCGCCGTTCAGATCCGCCACCAGGCAACTGGTGGTCCATTGTGCGGAACTGTCCGCAGTTGTGTGTAACACTTTCTGAAAGGTTCCATCCCCCAGATTTTCATACAGTTGATTCTGACCGAGGTTGGCCACATACAGATCCGGAAAACCATCGTTGTTAAAATCTCCTACGGTCACCCCCTGACCATAGGACGCGCTACCCAGTCCGGTTTTTGTGGTCACATCGGCAAAAGAACCTGTTCCCAGATTTCGAAAGCAGTGATCGATCATGCCTGCCGATTGCGTCTCAGGCGAGAGTGTTCCGCCCTGCGTCAGATAGAGGTCGGGGTACCCGTCGCCGTCGTAATCGAGCACTGCGACGCCCCCTCCGTTACTCTCATACATCCGCAACTCGCCTGGCTCATCCGCGCCGCGACTGCGGTAGACAAAGTCGATTCCACGCGACACTGCTTCATCCCGAAATCTCAAAGGAAGATCAGGCAGAGAACGATCCTCGGTTTCCGCGACAACAGTCCCCTCCTTTTGAGGCAGCGAATATTTTGTAAGGTCAATGTGCGTCGCGGGATTCGCACTGACCAGAGTGCGTGGTGTGTTCACGGACAGTCGGGGCTGCAGACGTTCGATCACCGTGCGCGGCCAGGCTGCCTCTCGATTCTGCGTGACAGCCAGCATCGACCAGGCCCAGGCTTCCCAGAGCCGCCCCAGTTCTTCAGTGATTTCGACGGCCCGCTGCATGCCTGCGGTATTCTGCGGATGTGCGTACAGATCATCCACCACCTGCGCCAGCTCCAGTAACTGTTTGCCGCGATTCAGAAAAGGCTGCGCTTCGTAATCTGATCCCAGAGCAACCAGTGTTTGCCCGAGTTGCAGATTGGCAATGCGGTGATCCGGATCCCGGCGCACCGCCTCCCACAGACAGCGTGTTGCCGCTTGCAGATTGTTATGCGCACGAAACCAGAGTCCTTGCGCCACCCAGACTCCCGCATGCCCTTCCACATCTGCGGGCAGATCCCGATTCCATTTTCTGAACGCTTCCGAATTCATTAACTGCAGCACCTGCCCTAACTGGGCCTGACCTTCTGCGGAGTGCGGCTCTCGCCTGACCACTTCTTCGAGCCACTCACGCGCCGGCTCGAATTCGTTCTGGGAAATGGAAGTGCGCGCCAAACCGATCAGCGGCAGGGGATCAGTCGGATTCGCTGTACGACAACGTTCGATGAACCTGTTATCTGCAATCACGGGATGACTCGCACCCAGCAAAACGAGGTGATGCAAACCGAACTGCCGCTGCTGAACCAGCCGGAGCAGCGGTTCCACTGCCTCCGCGCAGCGTCCTTCCACTCCGAGCAGGTATGCCAGCCCCGTATTGGCTCGAAGGTGCTGCGGTAATGCAGTAAGACACCTTCGATAAAGTCTCTCCGCCGCCGAGATCTGCCCCCATTGCATGGCGAGGTCGGCACCGGAACAGAGGCTGTCGACTTCTGAGGGACTTGATGTTTCGGGAAGGCTTTCGTAATAAGCGAGTACACCCGCGCGATCGCCCAGAGCTTGCGCAGCGCGGGCTGCCAGGAGAATGGCGTTGAGCTGCTTTGGATCCCGGGCAATGATCTGGTCTGCTAATACCTGCGCTTTTGCTGCATGACCTGCGGCGAGTTCACGATTTCCGCGCTGCAGTAACTCTCTGGGATCCGTTGATTCACCAGACAGCCAGTAGACAACACCGCCGCAGGTCAATAGGCCTGCGGCGATGTAGATCCAGATCTGATAACGAAACTTCTGAAGCGTTTTAGAATTCACCAATCACTTCGTTCCCAAACCGCGTGCTGAGTGCGCGCCAGGTGCCAATATCAATGTTTTCCGAAACGAAACGGACCGCACCGTCACACATTGCCACATGCACCCCGCCCGTATGCATACTGCGGGCTGAGAAGTTCAGCGGAGCTGTAGTACTGTTTCCCTGGCAGGGAAGATTGATTACCGAATTGGCGGCGACGCAAAAACCGGAATTCAGGTTATCCGGTACACTCGTGTTGGGAGGGTAATGCGCAGTGAATCCCACGTGCGGCACATACCAGATCAGACCTCGCAGATCTTGACCGTTTTGCCCCTGGCGAATTTCACCCAGTAACAATGTATTACTGGTACCATCGGCAATGTCACGCATCTTGAAGGTGTGTCCCACCGTGCTGGAATTGGAGTGCTTGAATGGTCCCCCCAGATAGGAAACGCCGTTAAACGGAGTCACACTTTCCACCGTGGTATTCCCGAAGTTAACCGCATAGTTATAGTTGGGGGTGTTGTTCCAGGTCTTGGTAGCCGAGTCTGAAGGACAGAGCAATGGCTTGACCACGGTCCGGATCAGGGCGGTATTACCTCCCGAGTTGTACTGTAAGGCTTCATCCCACTGATTATACATGTTCGCCTGATCGATATACGGCAGGATGTACCGCATCCAGACATACCCACTCTGATTATTGTCAGTGGCAGCAATGCTGCCCATGCAGGCAATCGGAAAATTGCCTGTCACTTCATGGTAATTGTGCATGGCCAACCCAAGCTGTTTCAGATTGTTTTTACACTGCGAACGACGGGCCGCTTCACGCGCTTGCTGCACTGCGGGCAACAGTAACGCGATTAAAATGGCAATGATCGCAATCACGACCAGTAGCTCTATCAGAGTAAAACCTGATTTTTTTGAGATTCGCATTGGAGTCTCCTTTAAAGAAAATGAAAAATATAAATAACATGCTGGTATGGAAACAGCAACAGGCCTGTGCCGATGTCGATCCAGGTCTGATGGTGAAACCTCTGAGGCATTCTTAGAATTCTCCAATCACTTCATTTCCAAATCGCGTGCTGAGTGCGCGCCAGGTGCCGATGTCGATATTTTCCGAAACGAAACGGACCGCACCGTCACACATTGCCACATGCACCCCGCCTGTATGCATACTTCTCGCTGAGAAGTTCAGCGGCGCTGTAGAGCTATTTCCCTGGCAGGGCAGACCGATTGCCGAATTGGCGGCGACGCAAAAACCGGAATTCAGATTATCCGGCACACTGCTATTGGGGGGATAATGCGCGGTGAATCCCACGTGTGGCACGTACCAGATCAGGCCTCGCAGATCCTGGCCGTTTTGTCCCTGACGAATTTCCCCCAGTAACAGGGTGTTACTGGTGCCATCCGCGACATCACGCATCTTGAAAGAAAAACCCGTCGTGGCCGAAATGGAATACTTAAAAGGTCCGCCCAGATAAGAGACGCCGTTAAAGGGAGTCACACTTTCCACCGTGGTATTCCCGAGGTTAACCGCATAGTTATAGTTGGGGGTATTATTCCAGGTCTTCGTGGCCGAATCCGATGGACAGAGTAGTGGTTTGATCACGGTTCGGATCAGAGCGGTATTTCCTCCCTGGGCGTACTGCACAGATTCATCCCACTGATTATACATATTCGCCTGATCAATATACGGGAGAATGTACCGCATCCAGACATGCCCACTCTGGGAACTGGACAGACCGGGAACACCGATACCCATAGACGCAATCGGAAAATTACCAGTCACTTCATGGTAATTATGCATGGCCAGTCCAAGCTGTTTCAGATTGTTTTTGCACTGCGAACGACGGGCCGCTTCACGCGCCTGTTGCACAGCGGGCAACAGTAACGCGATCAAAATGGCAATAATCGCAATCACAACCAGTAGCTCAATGAGCGTAAAACCTGATTTTTGTTTATAACGCATTTAAATATCTCCAGGATAATGAAAAGAAAATATCATGACTGTATTAAATTGCAAAAAATGTGCTCGAGGAGTTGTGTTTTCAGGACCCCGATTTTAAATCAAACGAAAGGCTCTCGTTGGGGCCGTCAACAATTTCGCATGTCAGTTCTGTATTGGAATTGTACTTAGCCGGAATTGGGGGTCCTTCTGCTGGTGGCTTGGATGCCGCATCCATGGCAGCTTCCGGATCTGTCGTGAGATTCCCCTCAGCGGCTGAAGACGTGATGACGACCTTATACTTGCCGGGAGGCAGCCCGTTTTCATCAGTCAGCTTAAAGGCGCCGTCTTTGATGAGACTGCCCGATACGGTTGACTCACCCGTGGGACTCAAGGGGTGAAACGCGATGGCACCATTGGTCAGCGGTTTGGAATCCAGTGACACGGAACCGCTGACGGCCTGTCGATGCAGCTTGCTTGTTGGAAGACCATCGCTACATCCCATGCAAAGAAATAAAACGAAGACCAGGGAAGATTGAGAACGATAAATCATGAAAACGCTTCCTCTAATAAGAACAACCCGAAACAGGTCGATGAAACATAGCCCGAAAGATGTGAGATTCATTTGACACAGGCGCCATCCGAACCATGAGCCTATAACTTCATCCTAGGCGCATTGATTTACTTAATCAATATTCCGGTAGGGCGCGTTACATGACATGAGGGATACACTGCGAGTTACTAAAGTATGCTTCCTTAGAGACGCCTCACATCCCCGAAGCTGCAAGTTTTCTGAGTGAGCGTTCTTAGTTTTACTTCCGAGTACTTTGCAGCTCATACATGTCATGAATTCTGTTTTGAGTGACCACCGTCTGTGATCTGTGCGGCGTTGCTTGAAGTAGCGGACGGCAAGCACAATCGAATAGTTTTGTCTCCCGAGAGATTCCCCTCCAAATTCGTTTTTTTCGAATTGGTTCATTCGTCACTCCCTTTTTATTGAACCTTCAGGCCTGTCTCGAGAGGTCACGGTACTTTCAAATTCATTTTTTCAGTTCTTTCGGTCCCATCTTCGACGTCGAACGGATTGGCACGCCGGGTGGAAATAAGCAGCAGGGAGCCAGTCAGTCATCCGCGATCCCAGGCTGTGATGACAATGAAAAGGGAGCCACTTGCCGGCAACCCGGTCAGTGTCACTGGAGTCAGCCAGAGCAACAGAAAGTCATCAAGGTTGCTAATGCTGGAATTCAGAGCGGAGGCTGTGTAGTGTAGTGACTTGCGGTTTCAGAAACGCAGCATTTCGATACCCCCAAAACCAATCGTAGCCTCAAGATAGAATTTGGACGAATCATCATGTTACTGACCATTCTTTCTTTCCTGTTTTGCACGGGATTTGTCGCCTTTCTGACCTGGCGCATCACCCGCCACGATGACCACGCCAGCAGCAGTGGCTACTTTCTTGCCGGCCGCTCGCTGACCTATCCCCTAATTGCCGGCTCACTATTGCTCACAAATCTCTCCACCGAGCAGATGGTCGGACTGAACGGCGCCGCCTTCACCGATGGCCTGTGCGTGATGGTCTGGGAGGTGCTCTGCGTGGTGGCTTTAGTTTTCATGGCCTGGTTCTTTCTACCGCGTTTTCTGAAAAGCGGGGTCGCGACCGTGCCTGAATATCTGGGAATTCGTTTCGATCACCAGACACAGGTTATCACGAACCTGATCTTCCTGGTCGCCTACGTGGGTATTCTGCTGCCCATCATTCTCTACACGGGTGCGACCGGCATGCTCGGCATTCTGGATGTCCCCTCCATGTTAGGCAGTTGGCCGGAATCACTGGGCCTCGATCCGCACACGACGGCACTCTGGCTGATCGTCTGGATTGTAGGCATCATCGGATCAATTTATGCCTTGTTTGGCGGTTTGCGAACGGTGGCCGTTTCTGACACGATCAACGGCGTCGGCCTGCTGGTGGGCGGTTTTTTAATTACCGGTTACGCACTCGCAATGCTGGGCGGCGAGGGGGGAATTTCCGCAGGCGCCAGTCACTTGCTGGATGAACAGAGAGAACGGTTCAATTCCATCGGCAGCCCGCAATCATCGGTTCCCTTCGGCGCCGTCTTCTCGGGCATCTTTCTCTTGAACCTCTTCTACTGGACCACCAACCAGCAGATCATTCAACGCACGTTTGGCGCCAGCAGTTTAGCCGAGGGACAAAAAGGGGTTCTGTTGACAGGCGCCTTGAAGCTGCTGGGACCACTCTATCTGGTCATTCCCGGCATGATCGCCTTTACGATGTTTGCAGGGGAACATATTAAAGCAGACCACGCCTACGGCCTGCTGGTGAATCGCGTGCTCCCTGCTCCGTTGACCGGATTTTTCGCCGCAGCGATGATCGGTGCGATCCTTTCGAGCTTTAATTCCGCGTTGAACAGTTCCTGCACCTTATTCAGTTTGGGCCTGTATAAAAATGTGCTTCAGCAGGAGGCCAGCGAAGCAGCCGTTGTGAAATCGGGAAAAGTGTTCGGCTGGATTGTCGCCATCGTGGCGATGTGCCTCGCCCCCCTGCTGGCGAACACGACCAGCATCTTCAGCTATCTGCAAAAGATGAACGGCATCTATTTCATCCCCATCTTTGCTGTGGTGCTGACCGGCATGTTAACCAGGCGCGTCCCCTCAATTGCCGCTAAGATCGGACTGATCACTGGTTTCGCCGTCATTGCCATCGGTTACTTCGTCTCGCCATTTGACATCATCGTCGGTTCCCTGCATGAATTCCATTTCCTGGGAATTGTCTTCAGCTGGTTGATGATTCTGATGCTGGTGATCGGCGAAATCGCCCCGCGCGAAACCGAATTTGTGCAGGAAGATGTGGGCGCCGTGGATATGACGCCGTGGCAACTTGCCAAACCCGCCGGCCTGATTCTGATCCTGATTGTACTCACCATTTACGCGACGTTTGCCAATTTCTCGGTCCTCGTCACATAAAGTAGCTGAGGTGAAGGTGAACCGCGGCAGACGCAAGACATCACTCAAGCGGCTTACCGTACACTTTCAATTCATGGATCGATCAGAACAGACGGTGCTGGAATCGGTAATGTCTCTCGGATCTTTTTCTTAAACGATGCGACCTCTGAACTGCTGCCATAGAAATACATTCGCGAATCATTTGCCGGGACACTGGTTGTAAAAGAACTCCCCTTCCCGATGATAGTATCACTCCACAGATCATAAACTTGTGATGATTGAGGAAGCTGGATCTGCGTGTTCAAGGTACGCGTGCTGTCGTTTGATACCAGCACAAAATGTTTGTCGGCATCAAGGTAAATATCTTCTAGAGAATAGATGAATACTCCAGCGGCACGGCAGACATCTCTGAGGACGGTGGCTGAAAGATAGGGAATTGCCATATAGACCGATCGGGAACCGGATATCATCTTTGCTGCGTAAGCAACCTGATTATTGTGGGTGTATGTACCCAGTGTCTCCGCATTGGGATCGTTGACATTGAAAATGGGACCGATGACGTACGGTGAAGTATCATGCTCCCAATGATGTGGTTTCAACGTATAACCTTCAGGGATGTTGGCCGTTAATGGATGCCGTGATGTGATGCTTACTGTCGGCAGTCGTTTTTCCAAAGTGACTTCTGTCACGATTCCGGTTAAGTCCTCGATGTTCGCCACCGAATTGCTGGTGCCATCACTGTAACCCGAACCGTAAACAAACACGGCTGTTTTACCTGGTAAACGGACGACCGCTTTGATGATTTTGCGTTGAGCCGTTGTCAGATGATGTGCATTCAGAAACACATATACTTTGTACTGGTCCATTCCTGGTAGCGTAATATCGTTGAGTTCGTACTGATCGATGGGCGCTCCGAGTTTCATCAGCTCAAAAAAAGTGGTCTGATATTGTGCGCTGACGAGGACATTCCTGCCATCGTAAGGATCCATCCCCCAGACATCAGCGTTATTAAAAAACACAGCAACTTCCGACGTTGAAGGTGATGCGGTTGCCCGGATCGCATCGTACCATTTCCTGGCTTTGGACAGGGCACCATTGATACTTCCCAGCGAAAACCAGGGGACAGACAAGCGATCGGATCCCATGGCCCCTTTGGGAAAGCCCACCCACCACAGCGCACAACCACGCAGACCCGCTCCCCATGCGTAGGTATATAAAGTAGACAGAGTTTCCTGTTCGCTGAATGTATTCGAGGCCACTTCCACCGGAACAAAAAAAGTGCGGGCATCAAACTCAATCAAAGGCATTTTTCCATGTCGCAACATGCTCTGTGGCAGACTTTCCGGAATCATCGGTCGGCCCGAACGTCGGTGCGTATAGGCCTGGATCATCCCGAAATAATCAATGTAAGGCGAAGCCATCGCGGTCTGTAACCCTGTGTATCCAACATGCTGGAGATTGCCCGGCGCGAGGCCTGTCGCAAACGTCCCGTTACTGTAAAAACCCCACAGGCCGGTAATATATTTTCCGCCGCTGGCTTCTTTTACCGCCTTGGCGGCAACGCTCGCCATCTGAGCCATTGCCTCACCATGAAATTCCCAATAGTCCATCGGCATCCGAGTGACCGCCGGATCTTTGAACATCAAAGTAGAATCCATCTGCCGGAGTATGGCAGGCGTTGGAAAGGCGTTTGCGAAGGTGACACGGGAGTCATTCCATGCCTGTTGTAAAGCTTCTTCATTTACATATCTGCGCTTGAGCCATTTTCGGAAAGCGGCGATATGTACCGGGCTGAAATCACCAAAAACAATGTCTTCGCGAGCGGTACTCAGGTTATTGGAAGAATTTTCCCAGCCCCAGTATTGTGTTTCTTTTGCTGCCTCATAATGAACTCCAATGACGTGACCGCTGTAATCTTGAGACATCAGGTGACGAACCAGAGCACGGTAGTCATAGTCAAGTTGACGCGCCCAACGCGGGGACGAGAGCGAATAAGACTTCTTCGAACCATCAGACAGGATCGTGGTCTCATCGGGCCAGTTATGACTCCATTCTGTCGGCCGCATGCTAAACGCGACGATAACCCAGGCATCCGGATCGTACTTCAGAAGCTGATGAATCTCCTCGTCCACTGCGGCAAAATAGCGTGCATTTTCGGCATCGCCGTCAGCCGTATTGTAGTCGGCCGCGACGTCTTTGATCGTGAGCACACGCCATAAATGCGATCCGGAAATCAGCTGCTCACCGATACTCTGCGCACTCGCATTGTCAGGCACGGTCATGATATAGGGAGAGATATATTTCCCGTTCACATAAATGTTTGCCTGATCATTCTCGATTTTAATCTGCGTGGTGGGGACAACTGCAGGCCAGGGAGTCGGATCGGTATCAAATCGCTGAATCTTGAGGGTGCCCACTACATTCTCTGTCACATTAACAATACTTCCGCTGGATGCCGACATCGAGTGAGCCACAGGGCCGCTGGCACGTAATGGGGTGACAATGATCGGAACCGACGCGTCATGGGAAGCCCACTCGGGAATTGTGATATTCGCTGTGACCTCGTGATCTTTTCCGACCACCCAGTGACTGGTGGGAATCGCCGGTTGAATGCCTGTTACTGCCAGCGTATAGTCCGATTTGCCATAGGCGTCTCTCAGCCCTTCTTTCCCGATCCGTACCTGGAACCCGTAATTTTGATCGTCTGCAACCGTCTTGCGAAGTTGCATCCTGATTTGTATTTTCCTGCCCGGTTTGGATACCGCCGGATCGATCTCGAAAGACGAAAGCGAATAAAGTGCCCGCGTTTTTGGTGCAGGAAACATCCCGGCGTCGGGCAGATAGGGAGGCAATCCCGATTGCGCCGCCTGAATCCAGGGTGCGTGACCGTAAACTTGGATCGAGTGTATTTCTGACCGTGTCGCGTCACCTTGTGGAGTCAGAGCGTAATATCGGATCTTTGTGATTTCAGCGGTATTGATCGGCTCGATGATCGGATCATCCCGTAATGCATTTGCTTTGGGCCCTGTTACGGTTTTCCACGAATTCGTTTCGGCACTGAAGACATCGATGCGATACGAACCGGACTGCGAGGCAACGGACTCTTTCACAATCATTTTTTCAATGAATGCCGGCTGAGGAAACCGTAACTCCACCCAATGAGGAAACGTGTTAAAATTCGATGACCAGTAAGTCTCGGGATTACCATCGATCAGGTTCTCCACTTGCACACTCGAATCGAACGATTGCGAAGAGGCAATCGGAATGGCCCCAAAGGCAGCCTTGGCAATATTCACACTCTCGGGGTGTATGAGAATATTGTCGACTTGAAGTTCGCCGGCGACAGGAGACTCAAACTGAAATTGATTGATCTGAGCAACAGTACCCCCGCTGCCTGTGTACCAGCCGTGAGAGGTTCCACTTCCGATGGATGCCCCCGAGGTCAAGTTTTCGAACGAGACCGAGAAGGAGCCTTGTTTCGGATTTTGAGGATTGATGCCGCGCACTTGAATGGTGCCTCGGATCCACTCACCGTAGTTGACTAACGATTCGAAAACGGCGGGGCTGCTGCCGGTTTCGCCTTGAACCTGAATAAAATACTGGCCGGGTGCCCCTGTTCCCGCTTCGAGAAATTTGATCAAGACCGCATCTTTGCTGCCATTTCGATCCCGCAGAAACAGGTTGTGCGTTCCGGAGGCGACGAGAAAATCAAACTGGAGCTGCCTGTCGCCGATGATGTTGTAACCAGTGATTTGAGTGGACATGGTGCCGGACTGGTTACGATGTTGCAGTACGATGGAACTGGCAACGTTGGCTGTCGCAGTTCCCTGAGCGAATGAACCGCTGCTGTGAGTCTCTGTCTGACTGAACTGCGACGGCTCTGCCAGGCTGGCTGCCACACCAGCCGGAAAACGTTCAAAATCTTCGGCCGCGACTTCGCTCTTTGGCAGCAATGTCAGCGCCAGTAGCGCGATAAGAGATGCCATTCCAGGCATTGATCTAAAATTCATGTTCGTCTAACGTTTCACTTTTGTTTCAGGAGCCTTAATCCATGTTTGCGACACTGGTATCCCCATTCAATCACCATGCGGCATGAATCGATCCACTGTGCGCGCTTCGATACGTGATTAGATGCTAAGGGATTGAAATACTCAATTACAATACTGGGTGAGGATTTTTATCGAAATTAGCAGACAAGCAGAACACTTCACATCCGGTACAGAACAGGACGTGGCCTGAGAGACATCTATCACATGAGCGGAGAATTAATAAGGGGCAGCGCCTCCCCTTAAGAGCCCTGACACTTTCCATATCCTTAGTTTTAAATCTCCTGCTTTTTTCTTCCCTGACTATCCTAGACTCGCCTCAAAAAAGCCTCTGGTCAGGTCCCCTCTGCAATACACCATGTGATAACCAAACATTTCACCATCATCGAACCAGAACTCAAAGGAACCATCGTCGTTGACCAAAATTGTTTCCAAATCAATGTTCGCATTAAATTGCTTTGCATTGATTTCTGCCTCACCATCATCCCGCCAGCTTTCATTTTTGATTGGCAGTAACTCCTGAACCAGATAGTCACGAACACGCTGATTCCAGTCGGATTGCTGATCCCAAAGTTGATGTGCCGTTTTCAATGTTACATCAATTTCATTGAGCTCACTCACATTCAGAGTTAATTCTACTTCCTGCTTGTTCCACTGGGTCTTTGTCGTGAAAATATTGTGATCACGATTCAGCGTAAGGACTCCCAGCTGAGAATCGTTATAAGTTACAGGTTTCTGTAGATCAGCCACGCACTTGATTAGTTCTGAATCTGATGAGTCAGCACCGATGAACTCAACAAGCCGCGCTTCATCCCAATCAAAATCCGCTGAAGCCAGAACGACTTTTGCTTTGATTCGATAAATTTTATAGGGAACCAATAAATCCCGTATAGCATAGCAATTATCTCGACTCGATTTGAAATCGACTGGAATTTCATTCGTATTGAGTTTACCTGGGGGTATTTTCCAAGCTTCAAATTTAAGGGTCATATTAAATTGACCATCAGATTCTTCGTGCCCCCCCCATCCAGATATAAAAATACCAATTAATTCGACAACCGAACTAGTTGCATACATTTCCTCTCGCATTTTCCTTCTGTCTGCAAAAGGATCATCTGAATTTGAAGTATCGGAATTATGATTGACCATTTTTAAATATCTTCAAAAGAATCGACATGAGAGAACAAAAACACGATGTAGTCTCGCTTGTTATTCAAGTGCGCTCAACGGATCACGCCAGTCGGCAACACAGCGGTTAGAGCACAATTCCGTCATAGCGTAATACGTATTCTTTTTCAAATACGCTTGGTTTGAGTTTCATGCCGCGCTTCCGGTCCTGTTCTGCTTTTTCTTTCTTTTCCTGGTGCTGGTATGCCTGCCAGCGGTGAAAGTAGGCTTCCCAGTCTTCCGGTTCGAGTTGGATGGCTTGAGTATAATCGGCGATGGCCAGATCCACCTGCTCGGCGTCCCAGCGGAGCAGTCCCCGGTGTACGTAAATCGAAGCGAGCCGGGCCGAACTGTAATCGGGCTGTTGTTTCGCTGTCTTGATCGCTACCGCCAGATCATCCTCGGCTGAAGGATATTTCCCCACTCCCATATACAGCACCGCGCGGGCAAAACGGGCGTCGATGTTGTCCGGGTTTTCTTGAAGTTCCAGATTGAATCTCGCCAGCCGCGCTTCATATTCGGCTTTCTCCTCCAGCGGACTGAAATACGAAAGCGGCCGATACAATTCGGGAGTAGTCATCGGAACGGGAATACAGGCTGGCAGAGAACACAGGAGCAGAAAAACTCCCGACAGCAGGGGGACTGGCAGATTCCGCATCAAAACATCCTTTTTTCAACCTGATCACACGAAGTCATCTCAGGCGACAGGGCAGAACCGGGCTCCAAAACGCCCCAGTCTGCTCAGTTTATAAGACAATCATCCCCTCCGCGCATAATGTAGTTCAGAACACCCCTTTTCTGCAATACGTTTTATGCCGGTTGCGGTCGCCTCAAACGGCCGCTCAGCTCAGCAGATCATGCACCACGTGCGCTTCTTCGACGCCCGTTAGTTTCGCATCGAGGCCCCGGTATTTATACGTCAGACGACGATGATCGATGCCCATGCAGTGCAAAATAGTCGCGTTCATATCGCGGATGTGAACCGGGTTTTCGACGATGTTGTAGCAGAAATCGTCGGTTTTTCCATATTCGAAACCCCGTTTGATGCCGCCCCCCGCCATCCAGATCGAAAAACAGCGGCCATGATGATCGCGGCCCGCACTCGGGCTGCCGATCGTTCCCTGGCTGTAAACGGTACGGCCGAATTCGCCCCCCCAGATGACCAGCGTTTCATCCAGCAGTCCGCGTTGTTTCAGATCCTTGACCAGAGCAGCTGACGGCTGATCCACGTCGAGACACTGGTTGGGCAACTGGCCTTTGATTGAGACATGCTGATCCCAGCCACGATGAAAGAGTTGCACAAACCGCACGCCCCGTTCGGTCATGCGTCGGGCCAGCAGACAGTTTGCCGCGAAGCTGCCCGGCTTACGCGATTCGGGTCCATAAATTTCAAAGGTTGCCTGCGTTTCACTGGAAAGATCCATCAGCCCGGGAACGGAAGTCTGCATCCGATACGCCATCTCATACGAATTGATGCGGGCCTGAATTTCGGGATCGCCAATTTCTTCCGCCTGTCCCCGGTTCAACGTCGCCAGATCGTCCAATAGTTTGCGGCGCTGCTGGCGGTCGATGCCCGCGGGATTCGACAGATACAGTACCGGACTGGAGCCGGGACGCAGTTTCACCCCCTGATGGCTGGGAGGCAGAAAACCGGAACCCCACAGGCGATCAAACAGAGGTTGTCCCGGATTTTTACCGGTTCCCTGTGAGAGCATCACCATGTACGCGGGCAGATTTTCATTCTCGCTCCCCAGACCGTAACTGAGCCACGCGCCGAGACTCGCATGCCCGATCTGCTGCGTGCCCGTGTTGATGAATGTGATCGCGGGGTCATGGTTGATGGCTTCCGTGTTGACCGATTTGAGAATCGTAATGTCATCGGCGATGGTCTGCGTATAAGGAAGCTGCTCGCTGATCCAGGTCTGATGCTGGCCACTCTGTTTCATCTCCCAGAACGGTGCGACTACCGGAAACGACTTCTGACCGGAAGTCATCCCCGTCACGCGTTGTGTCCCTTTGACGGAATCAGGCAGATTCGAGCCATGCAGTTTGCGCAGAATCGGTTTGTAATCGAACAGGTCCACATGCGAAGGCCCACCCGACTGAAACAGATAAATGATGCGTTTCGCCTTGGGAGCGATCTTCTGCACGCCTGCCGGTATCGCTTCCGCATTCACGCTCTGGTTGAACAACTCCGGGTACAGCAGCGAGGCCAGCGCCGCCCCGCCAATGCCCCGTGACGATTTGCCCAGCAGCGTGCGGCGTGTCAGATTGCGTTCATATTCAAAGACTGGATCCATCGTTATCCCCGGGTAATAAATTCGTAGGTATTGAAAATCATACTGGCCACCGCAGTCCAGGCAGCCACTTCCGCCGGCGCCAATGCTGCATCGTGGTCCGACTCTCCCTGTGACAGCAGCGCATGTGCGGCACCAGCGTTCGATTGATAATTCTTCAGTTCGCGTAAATAAGCGGCTTTTGCCGTTTCCACTTCCCACGCTTCCGGCAGACGTCCCAACGCTTCTTTGAACGCGAACTGAATTCGCACATCGATATCCGCTCCGCCTTCTTTCATAATCCGTTCGGCATAATTGCGGGAGGCTTCCACAAACTGCACATCGTTCAGCAGTACCAGCGACTGCAGCGGCGTATTTGTTCGCGCCCGACTAATCAGGCAGACTTCACGGTTCGGCGCGTCAAACGTCTGCATGTTCGGCGGTGGTACCGTTCGTTTCCAATACGTATACATGCTCCGACGGTACAGCTTTTCGCCGTGATCCTGTACAAAAACCTGCGCGGTCGCCGGCGAACTTCCATAGTGACTCACTTCGCGCCACAGGCCTTCCGGCTGATATGGGTTTACACTCGCTCCGCCAACACGTTCCACCAGCAAGCCCGAGACTTTTAATGTCGCATCGCGAATTGCTTCGGCCTGCAGACGGAACCGGGCGCCGCGGGCCAGCAGACGATTCTGCGGGTCCTCTTTCCAGAGTTCGGGCGTGCCTGCCGAGGACTGACGATACGTGGCCGACATCAGAATTTTCTTCATGATGTGTTTCACATCCCAGCCCGATTCATAAAATTCCACCGCCAGCCAGTCGAGCAGTTCCGGATGCGTCGGCGGATCTCCTTGCGAACCGAAGTCGGCCGACGTCGAAACGATTCCCTGTCCGAACAGCATTTCCCAGAAGCGATTGACGGCGACGCGGGTCGTCAACGGATTCTCACGCGCGGTCAACCATTGGGCGAGTGCCATCCGGTTCGCAGGTGTTTTTTCCGGCAGTCCGGGTAAAAAACCGGGCACGCCCGTGCTGACTTTTTCTGTCGGCTGATCGTACTGACCGCGATTCAGAATAAACGTGTCGCGCGGTTTCTGCGCGGTATCCATGACCATCGTCTCAAACTCATCGGTTAACATCTGACGGCGTTCTTTGAGATTCGCCAGTTGATACCACAGGTTTTTGAACTCGGGAGCAATCTGACTGTAATAAAGCTTCAGAGCCGCCGTTTGCCTTGCATCGCGTTCAGCCTGAGGAACGGACAATATTTTCTGGATCTCTACCGGTATATTCGTTCCATCATCAACACCGGACATTCCAAAGATTTTGTAATCACCGGCCATTAACTGCTGACCGTACCGAAATTTCCCATCCCCCCAAACCAGCATGACCGTGAGATAGGGAGCGTTTTTTGTTTCATAAGGTCGATCAAAAGTGACCGTCAGATTCTGCTGACTCTGATTTTGTGGCGCGGGTGACCACCCGGTATGATCGCGCGGGTCCAGGCAGTCTTCCACGGGATAATCAGGATGTGAGGCACTCGCCGTTATATTGGCCACCTTCAACATCGCATACAGGTCAACCTGATCGGAGGGAACCGACGTTCCGGAAACGGCAAAACTCGTTAACAGAAATCCCCCCTCTAACGACTCTGGTTTACCATGGCCGATACTGCCGCGGGGCATTTTTTCATTCGGATAAAACACGATTCGCAAGCCGTTCAGTTTTTCTGCGCCTGGCTTGATCTTCAATGAGATGGAGGGAGAACGTCCACTGGGCGTCAAAGCAAGCACGTGCCCCTCTTCACTGATTTCAAAGTCGGTACGGGTATTCGGATCCGAAACCTTGATCACTTCCAGTTCGTGCAGTTTTAAATCTTTTCCGCGCTGCGCCAATTCCTGACGGGCTTCTTTTTCCCACTCGACCAGCCTGGCTTCATTGGGGTGATTCAACCTGGACTGGATCTGTGTGACTTCCTGCTCCAGCGCCTTCAATTCCGTAGCCGCAAAGGAAATTTCTGTTTTCGCTTTTATTTTAGGGCCCGAGTTGATGCCGAAATTGCCGTCCAGCCCTTTATCTTCAAGCGTATTGAAGTACGCGAAGAACTGGTAAAAATCTTTCATTGTAATCGGATCGTACTTGTGGTCGTGACACTGGGCACAGCCCATCGTTAATCCCATGAAAACTTCAGACGTCGTTTTCACCCGATCGACGGTGTAGTTGACCAGATTCTCTTCCGGAATCGTCCCCCCTTCGTGTGTGATCATATGATTGCGACTGAAACCGGTGGCGACTTTCTGCCAGGGGGACGCATCGGGAATCAGATCGCCGGCCAGTTGTTCGGTGATGAACTGATCGTATGGTTTGTTTTTGTGAAAGGCATCAATAACCCAGTCGCGCCAGAGCCACATATGACGGCCGCCGTCGATCGAATAGCCGTTCGTATCAGCATACCGGGCCAGATCGAGCCAGGTCAGCGTCATGCGTTCGGCATACTGCGGCGATGCGAGCAGATGGTCGACGAGTTTTTCATACGCTTTGGGATCTTTCGAATTCACAAACGCATCCACTTCGGCAGCCGTGGGTGGCAGGCCGAGCAGGTCGAGATAGAGTCGTCGAATCAATGTCCGGTGGTCGGCTTCGCTGGCAGGTGTGATACCCGCCTGTTCCAGCCGCGACAATACGAACGCATCGATCTCATTCCGCGGCCAGCTTGCCAGTTTCACAGCCGGTATGGGAGCACGTTCGGGTTTGAGATAGGCCCAGTGCTCCTGCCATGCGGCCCCCTGCTGCACCCACTGTTTGAGTAGTTCGATCTCTGCCGGCTTCAAGGTTTTCCCCGAATCGGCAGGCGGCATGCGCTCGTCGGCGTCGGTCGCCAGAATTCGTTGGATCAGTGCGCTTTCTTTCAAATTACCCGGCACCAGCGCTGCAGTACCATCAGTCACGTTAAAAGCGCCTGCTCTCGTATCGAGACGCAAATCACCTCCGCGATGTTTTTCGTCCGGGCCATGACAGAAAAAACAGTTATTGGAAAGAATCGGGCGGATATCCCGATTGAAATCGATTTTCGCTTCGCCCGGCGTCTGTTTTGGCGGACTGTTATCCGCACCCGACACAGAAACAATGAAGGCGCCCAACAACACAGCTGGCAGGCAGATTAAAAGGGAACGCATACGGATCATGCCCTGTATTTTTCTCGTGGCAGCGATCCTGGTGCGTCTCTTTGAAACCAGACCATGCCATCATGGTCCGGGAGAACAGGTGGGTCCCAGCAAACGGATCGCTCACCTTGATCTTAGAGCCTCGGAACGGGGACTGTCAAGGAAGGAATGAACGCGTCACAACCATTTGTGGCGTCTCAGTTTAAATATGCCGTTTTTGCTGAGAATGAGAACAAAGAAAACCCGCAGAACGTCTGGAAAGAAACGTCCTGCGGGTCTGAAATATTCACGCAACCCTGCCGTTTACAGAGGGCGTACGACAGACAGGCTGCGCCAGTAGTCGAACAGAGTTTCGACGGACAAGACGCCGCCCCCCATCCCGCTCTTGTTAATACCGGCGTAAGGGACGCCGTGTGCGAAAACGTTATGAGCGTTGATCCAACTGTTGCCGGCACACATGGCTTCCGCAACGCGGGCAGCACGGCTCAGATCCGACGTCCAGACACTGTTGGCCAGGCCGTAGTCGGTGCTGTTGGTCATCGCGATGGCCTGGTCTTCCGTTTCAAACGGCGCCAGATAGGCAACGGGGCCGAAAATTTCTTCGCGGGCCGCCACGTTATCCAGTGTCCCCGCCAGCAGTGCCGGTTTGACGTAGTAACCGTTGTAGCCGGGAACCTCTGCCACGCCCCCTTCGAGCAGACATTCGGCTCCCTGGTCCTGTCCTTTTTCCAGATAAGAGAGCACGCGCTGGTGCTGCTTCTTATTCACGACGGGTCCCATCTGCGAGGCATCGTTCAGCTGATAACCAACCTTCACTTTCTTGAGACGATCCACACATTCGCCGACGAATTCATCATAGATATTTTTGTGAATCAGCCAGCGAGTCGCGTCGCAGCAGACCTGCCCGGTATGAAACGTAATCGCATTCACCAGTTTTTCTGCGGTATCGGGAATATCGACATCATTAAACACAACGGCGGCTCCCTTTCCACCCAGTTCCAGTTTGACCGGCACCAGATTGCGGCCGCAGGATTCCGCTACCAGTCGTCCAACTTCAGGAGAACCGGTGAAAGACATGCGTTTGAGTTTGGGATTGGCAGACAACGCGGCTCCCGCAACGGAACCGAGACCGGGAACGACATTGATCACGCCATCCGGAATGCCAACCTCTTTCGCCAGTCGTGCGAGATAAATGGCTGACATCGGTGTATCTTCGGCCGGTTTGATCACGACCGTATTCCCGGCGGCCAGCGCGGGAGCGATGCCCCAGCCGATCAACAGGAACGGGAAGTTCCAGGGGAAGATGAAACCACACGCACCGTAAGGCTGACGCACGGTCCAGGCTTCGTGCTTCGGAACAGCCAGAACCGAACGGCGTTGCACGTGTTGTGCGAGGTCGGCGAAGTAGCGGATCGTATCGACAAAGTTCTGCACGTCGCCTTGTGCCTGGACTTCGATTTTTCCGGCGTCCAGCGCTTCCAGTTGCGCGATAATGGGCTTGTGTTTTTCGACCGCATCTGCCAGCCGATGCAACAGTGCGCTGCGTTCATTCTGTGGCATTTGTGCCCAGCCGGTTTTCCGGAAAGCGGCGTCGGCGACATCAACGGCCATGTCAATATCGGCAGGCTGGAAGCTGAAGACTTCGGCCAGCTGTTTACCCGTGCCCGGGTCTGACGTCACAAACGTCTCACCGCTGTTGGCTTCGACTTCGTTTCCTCCGACGATACCTTTGAGAGGCCCCCCTTCGAGAAAAGCTGTGACTTCGGGATACAGATCATTTGCAGTGGTTGTTGACATCGCGCGCTCCTGTTCAATGAATTTCAGAATAGACTGATTCGCACCCCGATCTTCAAAACATCATTTTGTTTGATCCAAGGCTGATTTCTTGCGTTTTAAATCCCCGACGGCATCCTGCTGCCGCTGTTTATCATAACCGGAATGCTGCCGAAATTTAAACTCAAAACGTGGTTTAGTTTGTCAGTTCACACTGATCTGGTTTGTGCAGAACAGAACGGCTAAAATAGCACGTCCGTTTGAAAACGACTATTTATAGAGTGTCAACTCATGAAAAGAACGACCAGAACACACCTGGACCAAGTCGCCTCTGACGATGGTGAGATTCAGCATCAGGCGTTTCTCAGCCTGATAAAAGAGACAGACAAACCAGTTGAGTGGGCTTATGAAGTCTGGGATGAGCTGGTCTCTGATCTGAGCCACAAAAACAATCGCCGGCGCGCCATCGCCGCCCAGTTGCTCTGTAATCTGGCGAAGAGTGATCCGAAGAACAAAATGGCAAAAATATTCCCGGCGCTGCTCGAAGTCACCCGAGACGAACGTTTCGTCACCGCCCGCCATACGATCCAGTCACTCTGGAAAGTGGGCGCCGCGGGAAAGAAACAACTCAAGCTGCTGCTGGAAGGAACGCTACTCCGTTTTAAAGAATGTACCGTCGAGAAGAATTGTACGCTGATCCGCTACGATCTGCTGCAGGGGCTCAGAAAACTCTATGACCAGCTTCAGGAAACAAAAATCAAAAAGCTGGCGCTGGAGTTAATCGAAACTGAACCCGATTTGAAGTATCAGAAAAAGTACGGGACGCTGTGGAAGTCGGTTTAACTTGTAACAAAGTGAGGGAGCAGTGCCAGCCCCTCATAAGAGTGAATCAGTCCCATAGAGTCATCTGCATCGATCTACAGGTGGTTAATTTCTGAGTCAGTAAATTATGGCGAAGGATTAAGATCATACTTCATAAATCTCATTAAGTCATAATTGGCTTTATCTCTGATTGACGCCGGTAGGCACCCTGCATTCTTATCTGTTATCAACTCGTTGAGTCTAGTAATAATCAAGTAGAAACATTTTTGATCTTTTGTCGTATCAAATATTTTTCCATCTTCTGGTTTCCCTGAAGTTTTATCTTTCAAAAATTGTTCCCCTTTCTCAACCAGAGCATTCATAGCATTAAACCGCACTTGGGTATCCACCTGACAATTCAGGGCAACTTTATTCAGAGCGCATGTCAAAATGCAATATCCGCATTTCTGACGTGCATCAATTTCCTTTTGGGGAAGTTCGAGCAAACCAGACCTGATGGCGGAGGTGACTACCCAAGATTTCTCATAACAGACAGGTGATGTGTTTAAATAATCATGCAAAGTATTGACCATTTTTTCATAGTCAGATGGCTGACTTGCCTCGCCTGCTGCATCTGCCGATGTAGCCAATATCGAAATCGTAACCGCAGTGGTTGATTCTGCTGGCGCAGGCGCTGCCCCTCCATCCTCTGCTCCTTTTATTTTCAACTCACCTTTCAACTCACCTTTTAACTCACCTTTTAACTCACCTTTTAACTCACCTTT
>TARA_R110002111_G_scaffold164386_3_pt1 | contig 60794 bp, 52 predicted proteins | sample TARA_R110002111 | Tara Oceans TARA_R110002111 (sample SAMEA4397363) | marine metagenome | biome: Polar Biome; feature: [ZZZ] marine water layer (ENVO:01000295); material: water (ENVO:00002006), including particulate matter (ENVO:01000060) such as... | depth 199 m
GAATGGCTGAAACAGATTGGCGTGGAGACGTTGTATATCGAGCCGACCAGTCCGTGGGAGAATGGCTACGCAGAGAGCTTTCACAGTCGAGCGCGTGATGAGTTCATGAACTGTGAGATATTTGAAAACCTGAGATCTGCCCGGAAGCAGACAAACAGCTGGAAGGAGTTTTACATCGAGGTCCGTCCGCACAGTTCGCCGGGGTACCTCACCCCCAGACAATAATCTTGTACGTTGTATTTTCCATATGGAAAAATTCTCATTCGTTGAAATTCATCTCATCTAAAATGTTTGATCAAATTCTGTTCACACGAATCATATTACTTCCTATGACATGCTCTCCTTAACTCAATCCATCATTAAAACTACAAGGTGTAAAATTAGTTTAAAACTCATTGAGCAATTCAGATAGAAAACGTTCCTGACGACGGACATGAGTATAAAAAAAACATTACAGTTAATTCCGTTTCATATTTGCGATTTTCAGCACCTACTTTCAGGTCTTCAGCTATCCTGAAACGATTTAATCAATGTATTCGTCCCACGAATAATTCGCAGAGTGCTATTAAGCGTTGGGACATCGTTATCGAATCCGCCATGTGTGGTACTGGTGGAATCCAATAATATCGTGGGGCCTCCTTTAGAATACACAACTGTACTCGGACTCATTGTTGCCGGAGTTCCCAATGTCTTTTTTAAGCCTCCAAATTTCTCCATGCCCAGCAATTCCGTATGTGGTTTTTGCTCGAATGACTCTGAAACCAGATATAATAAGCTCTTGCGATAGATTTTAACTGTATCATCCCGTTCAGCAGCATCAGTTAAGTTAAAAACGGATAGCTTTTCAATACAATTGCCGGAGCCAAAGTAGGGGGCAATATGTGATTCGAATAATGCGACAGTACAAGCTGGTGCATAGAGTGTGCATGACTTCACAGTCAGCCCCCATCGTTCCAATTCTGGGATGAGGTGAGCCAATAAGATACTACCGGCACTATGACCTACTAAATGCAATTCGAATTGATTACCGTCGAGTTGGTATTGAGCCAATTTTCCCGCTAAGAGATCTGCTCCGCCACCATAGTCACTTGCGCACTCTGCATTGTTTTTCATCTGATTCCATACTGGTCGTCCCAGGCCACGAGCAGCCAGTTCAATTCCTTCATCAAGTAAATCAGCAAAACGATCTTTAACCAATTGCCCCCTGCCACCAAAACGAGGACTTCGAATGGCATCTTTCACAATATCTGTGACAGAATCCCATAGGCCAGTTTCCCACATGAAATGAATGGGATAGATTTCATTTTTCAGAAAATAGGGCTTCATGCTGGCAATGCGTGAAGCTGATGCTTCCTCATCGTTTAAACCACCATGTGCATAAATCACTAAACGCGGTGTGCCAGACCAATTTTGAGTCTGTTCTAGGATATGCTGATAAACAATTTTATCAACATCTTTTTCGCTTGTCTGATAGCGACCGGAATTAGAAAGGCGGCCATCATTGTCAAAATTCACCATGTGAGGTTGAATATCAGCAAAAACCACTTCGTGGTGAGGAACATAGTCAAATGAGAGGACTCGTCCGGCAAGAACTCCTCCACTTTTCAGAGCAAGGCTTGTTGTCGGAACTGCCATTCGCGCAATCCAACAGTCATAACTGTTTTCAAACCAATCATCGTAACTGATATGGGCAAAACCATTATAACCCCAATCTTCCCCCCAGGAATTCTGGATCCAGAAGCCTTCGCGATCATACCCCACAATGGCAAAAGCATGACCTCCAAGATTGTCATACCTTAATGGGATTTTTCCTGTTTCACTATCAACGTCAAACCAACCACTATGTACCGAGGCACTAGCATAAACAATGCCGACTTCTGAAAGTGCACTATGCATTTCGCTTAAATGCAAATGTCGTACACGATAATAGTTTCCCAGGCAACGTTTTAAGGCATCCAGTAATCGCTCCGAGGTAATCCGATTATCTTTACTACCAGGTTTATAAGGCCACATTTTTTCACGACAGACACCGTGTTTAAACCAGCCTTTCATGGCACCACGAATACTCGATCCTTCGTAGTCTTCGCCCTCCCACTCGTCATAGCGTTTGGCCAACTCGTAAAGCATTCGTGAACTGGCTCCATCCTCACGCTTTAAGGGTCCCGGTGGTAACTCGGTGCTTTTGATAATCTTGTTGGCGAGTAAGTAATTGATGATCGCTGCAAGCCCAAAACCAGTACATGCTCCTTCATTATCTTGGTTCAAAACAAAGGGAATCTTTGAACGATTATCAACCCAGGGGGGAAGCTCAATCAGACTTCCTTCGTACATTTTGTCACGTAAATCGATGGGATCCTTCTTTACATCGAACTGAAGCTTCTTCGGATCAACCATGGATACAAACTCCTTAAAATTAGAAACAAACCGCTGAACGGGGATTCAAGTCCCAAAAGTAATTAATTCATCACGTCCTGAACTTGAATGATTTGATCCTTCTCTGGATCATCTGTATTCTCTGCTAACATATTTGGTCCCTGATCGATCCAAACTGGTTCAGTCCAAATATCATATTTGAGATCACTCTTTTGTGTTAATTTTGCAAAGTAGTAGCCTCCAGATTTTGCTATGTGGACAAACTTTGCTTCACTGTATCCTTGGTCCAAATTGGCACTATCGACGACCTAAGCCAGCCATCACCAACTCGATCATCATTAAACAATTGAACTCGATATTACGCATTAGGCTCATCTGGGTACAGGACAGAAACGCTTATATTTACCGGTTGAGGCCCTTCTATATTAACTGTTGGCCCCATAATCTTTCCGTTAACCGTAAATTTCACTTCGACATTTTCATCTTCTGAGGCGTAAGCTACGATGTTCATCAATCGCCTCCTCAAATCCTTCCTCTGTTAATTCAGTTGCCCAACCGGGCGGCGGCCGGCGAACTTTGAATATAGACAACTTGCCGCCAGCCGCTCCGATTGACCGCCTTGTTGGGTGTTACGTCTTTACGACCTTGATGCCATAATTGCCTTCCCCACCAACCTCATTGTAATGCCTCACTTGCACGATATACGTTCCTGGCGAAAGGTTGACACTGATTCGCGGATTCCGATCAACACCACTATCATCGTCTTGAGCAATGATCGTTCCGTTAGGTGCGTATAGTGACATGACCAAGTCAGTCGTTCCCTCAGTCTCGATCGTATAGCGACTAGCGGAGCGAGCCGTGAAAGTGAAGAGATCCTCTTCACCGGGTTGGCCAATGCTTGCCTGCGTTGAGCCCTCAATGACCGATAGTTCCGTCGGCGTGATCGTGCCGCCTGTTTCTCGCCCTGGGTAAACTCGCCGTGCGAATTCCATATCAACAGCAGAAAGCTCCTCATTCGGATCTGAATGAAAGCTATTGAGTGTCCAACTCGCAGGAAAGCTGTAGAGCATGACGGAGTCCGAGTCGAATTGGCTGCCGTTGATCTGGCTGACCTCGTACTTGGCATACATGTTATGGTCAATCGTGGATTGATCCCAATTATTGGGCGGGCCACTGAGGGCCGCGTTGACGACGGGCTTGTTCCACTGAATCAGATTTCCCTGCGGATTCTGATGCTCGTGAATCATTCCAATCATGTGGCCGAATTCATGCTGAACGACCCCTTGGTCCAACCATCCAAAATTCATGGTGGGCTGGTTCGACGGAATGCCCAAGGCATCGGTACCGATATATGACCAGGCGCCGTCATCGTTAAATGCTATGCGAACTTGGGCGCTGGGCGCATTTGAAAACTCGAACCGCAGATTAGCGTGCTCGGTCCATTCGACGGCAAACTGCTTGACAATTGCCTGTTGCTCTCCAGTACCGCCAAGAAAACGAATATTGATTGTGGAGCCGTTGGGCCAGAGTTTCGCAATTTGAAAGGCTGCGCGAGCGGGACCGATTGAGAGGGTCATCATCCGGCCGACGAGCGGTCGAGATAATTCACTCGGAAGGATTCGGTCAAAGCACACCTTGTCTGTTTGAGCCATTACTGAGTTCTCCTGGTAGTGAAGGGAATGAAACGAACCACACGGTATCAACACCGCCAATTTGTTTAAGAGTAAAGCAAACCAGGACGGAGTGTTCCTGCCGCCCAACTATTCTTCATAAGCAGAATTTCACTCTCTCAAGCTATCCTGATATTGTATAGTAGGAACTAAATACCACAAGGACTAAGGTTCACTTCAAGATAATTCATCTATGACAACATTACATCGAATGTTGACCATCTCCTTTTTATCAGGATTACGCAGCTGACCACTGTCGTTCACCGATCGTCCTAACTCTATGACCATATAAGAGATAGGTTTCAAGTGATGCACTATGTCTGAAAAGCCGTGCAGGCTTACGTGTTGTGGATCGAGAGAATCTTGCGTTATCATCGTGAACGCAATCGGGGCCAGTGGAGGCGCGCAAAAAAAAATCTAGTGGTGTTCGGGGGCGTAATGACCACCGAGAACACCACCAGATTTTCTGATTCAGAGAATCCTGATTATTTCCTAGGAAATAACCGCGTGTAGTTCTGTATAGAATTTTGTTTCGATTCATTAAGCGTAATTGGAGTGTCTTAAAGCGATGGTATTAAGGCACTTACCGGAAAACGTAGGAGTTGATAGGACTACAAAAGCGACCGGGATGGGAGCATCAGAAGTTATTCAAGAGCCGGATAGTTTTGTAAACAGGGGTTGGCTGAGTTTTTGTCCCTACGATAAACGCCCCTGTTCACCGGGCCGCAGAGAACAACCTTGATTTCAGAAACCTCATGGCTCACGACTTTGCTTTTATTATTTGCCGGTTTGTGTTTCTACGTAGGTCAAAATGTGAATGGTCTGTCGGTCGGGTACTGCTTCAAGCGTGTATTTACATTTTTGGCGCACTTCCGCAGTGGTTGCAGCATAAATCTCCCCGCCCGTAGGAGCTGGGTCAATTAATCGTAACTCGGAACCTTCAGATAATGCAACGTAGATATGCCATCCTATTGGAACGTCTTGAACCACAGTCAGCAATGAGACTAATGGAAATCTCCCATTGTTTGTCTCTGTTTCGAGTTTCGTGATTGCATCTTCGAGTGGCAACCTTTCATCGTGTGCGATTAGCCCATGCTCTGAAAGCAGGTGAACCTGCTCAAAACCGATATTCTTGTCGCCAAATGTGGTTTGATACGGAAAAGAGTCCGAATCAATTCGATTGTGCAATTTGAGCAAGGCCTCCATTCCGGAAGCTGCGCAAGACGTTTGAGAGAGTTGGCGGTGTTGTTGCAACGGTTCAATCATCGATAGGTTGGTTCCACAGATTCAATATGCGAATTGAGGCGCTCACAGGAAATAGGTATGGAAAGACAGAATTTATTTTTGTCTAAATCTGTCCGAATTTAGTATAGTGAAATCGATGTTTGCTCAATCACAAAATACACCACTCTTGGCCATTTCGGCAATCGTCGGTTATGTCACACGAGGGAACGAATTCATGAATGTGCCTACTCAGGAAACGGGATGAAGGTCAGGTCAACTCTCTTGTGGTCACCATTTACACTTTCCCTAACATTTGAGGTAACCGGGTTTGAGAAACAAAGACGATTTCCTTTCGCCTATTGTGAATTGCAAACAAAGGAAACGACGTTGGAAAATAGAAAAGAGAACCAACTCCGGTCCCCGTGTTGGTTAGCCAGTTATACTAACATATTTTGATAGTTCTACATCAAACTTCATGAGTTCTCCAGCCAAAAAAAGGTCGCGTTCTATAGGTGGTTTTGTCAACAGTAGTTGTACCGTACTCGGCTCGAATGACAATCTCGCGTGGCCAACTTCGACACTGAGCGGTTTTGACAGATCGTGCGGCTGCATCGAAACTTTGAAGCCTTGATTGATTCTGGGTAACTGATAAAGGATTACTAAGGTATCCGTGATCCGCTGTTCAATACTTTCACCAGCTCGCACACCTGGACTAAACATTAGTTGCGCGATACTGGCGCCCAACTCTTGTCGCCCCAATAGAGACAACTCACGATAGTCAGCTAAGGTTAGCACAAGTAATCCGCTAGGTTCGCTACTCTCCGAGCTCTGTGGTGAAAAAATGAAAACACTCTGCGCGTCGGCATCCCGCGGGTCGCTCTTGTCATTGTACAGTTTGTTTAAAGTGTATCCCTTGGAGCGACCTGTCTGATTAATTAAATCGGCAACTTTCTCTTTCCACCAGTAGCCCGGCGGAATAGATCGAACAAGATGTGAAAGAGTTTGCTGAACGAAAGCTGCGTCTCTTGCATCTTGAAATGCTTGATAAAGACCGACGATGGTTGCAATTCCAACTGCAGCTGCTGCGATGTGCGTAAATGGCGAAGTGTCTGCGTAATAAATACCAAGAATCGCAGCAACCAAGCCGAACACCAAAATGATCTGTTGGGAATGTTTCATGGGGTTGTCCGAATCGGGTTAACTTGAATTAGGCTGAATTATTTCAGTTTAACCCATTAAGTATAGAATTTCAGGAATTCTGTATAACCGAGGATGAATAGCCTCGAAAAAAATGGGGGGCCATGAACAAAGGGATTAGATTGAATGCGTCGTGTCGGGAGAGTCCGAATTCTGAACGATACCCTAAACACATTGAACAGATGTGGCAGCAGTTGAAGGCAATGCGTTATGTCTACCGCACCGAACGCAATTTGCCACCTTTCTAACTCACTTCGGTTGCATCAACGTCGGCAATATGAAGGTTGATGTGAATTCGCCTTGGTGAACCGACCGAAAGATAATTCCGATTTACATTCCTTAGAGATTACTGCTTGGGAAATGATGAGTATCGCGAACAGAATTAAATAGAACACCTGCTTGGGGTCCAATTTCAAAATGAATGGTAATGCCGCGTAAGCGAATACATTAGTTAAATCGCACGCACCATAAGATTTGCTTACGAACTAGTCACGTATTTTCGAGGTCTTTATAATTCGACTCCCGATAATTATTGGCGCAAAAAAACCAATGGCCCATGCTGCCACTGCAACCCCTAAGATCATTGGGGTTTTCATTGTTGTGGATATACCAGTCAATTCACTAAGTGAAATACCCAATAAAGTGGCAAATACACCGCACACTGCGGAATGAACTGAAAAAAGATGAATAATTACCTGCTTGTGAATATTCCCTGCTTCTGGAAACGCCAAATGTTCAGGTAATTCGGAGTATTCAGTCATTCTGTTTTTAAGATACGCAATCTTTAGATTTTGAAGTACGGTAATCCGATGCCATGTGAGATCCAGGACAGAGCAAATACGTATTTGAACTATGATTGCCGCAAATGAAATCACAGAGCCAAATAGCCACAACACAGTTGATGACGATTTTGCGAGTGGCATAATTCCGTCACCACCAAATAGGGAGATGATTCCTCCGAGACCAAATACTGATATAAATTTCCAGCGAATCAATTCAAGTGACTCCCAGAACTCACGCTGCTCGATTTGGTGCTTCCCGATTAAGTCAACTACTTCGTCAACAGATAGCTGGTCTGTCGGTTCATTTTGCATTGTATCCTCGGCTAGTATCGATCAGAAAGACATAAAGAATAACAGGCATGGTTCTCCCACCGCTTACCGCTCCCATGGCAATACGAAAGATGTCTTATTATCTAGATTTAATCTTGACTTTTCCCGAATGCACTTTTTCCAGTTTCGTGTGACTACAGATGAGAAGAACGTTATCGGCAAATCTGATTTCTTATTGAAGCTTAATCCACATTTCAGAGCTAGCTTCTGGGTGAAGTCAACGCAATCACACTTATTGAGCTGATAGCTTGCGTCTCCCGCATATTCGGCTTCAATTTGTCGCACAGCTTTTCGAAGCACATCTTCGGGAATAGAGAAACACGCAACATGATTTACGTCAAACGCGTTAGTGCGAATTTCCCCGGGAACACGCTTTCCAGTAATTCCCTCAAATGTCACATCTTTCACCCCGAAATGCAGCCATTTGAAGGAACTATCTTTGAACTTAACGACTGCACCACTGTGTGGAACCGCGTGGTTGGCACGCGTTATTATATACAACTCGCTTGCAACACCCGTTGATGTGGTACTTAATATGACGATAAGAGCAAAATATTGAGTTAGCATTTGAGTTTCTCCGTTCCAGTTTTGTTAATTCGGAATCAGCCGAACTAACGCTGTGAGTGGTCCCGGTAAGAGCGCCGGCGCCAATACCGCGAAGGATGTTTTTAACAGTTTCAAATCTGATAGAGTGAGGCCTAATTGTTCCAACTTATTTTCTTTGGTTTCGAGATCCAGTACTCCGTCACTTGCAATCGATGCGACTGCACTGGCACGAAGCCGACAGAAGCTAATCGTGAAGGCGGAAAACACAAAGAGACTGCAATAGACTCCCGATGCATTGCTCAAAATACTTGCTGCAGTTGCAACCATTTCGAATTCACCTTTTCCTACATAGCATGAGAACCAACCAAGTAGCAGTCGAAGTTCTACGATGCCCGAAAGCAATAGAAACGAGTAGGTATACAGTAACCGCTCCAGCCATAGCCTTCGTTCTCTTATTGCAGAAAGTTGATTGATTGGGCTGAGAATCACGGAGAGGGTCACCCCTAACAGAACCGTCACGACAGAGATCAGTACGTTTACGACAACCAACGCGGTATAGATATACCTAATACCTGTGATCTTCTGGAGATTTAAAATGACATCGCGAGTAAGCGTATTTCGATATTCGTGAACACAAAATACATCTGTTACGAGGAATAATATCGCAGCTATAATTCCACTAATTCCAACAAGCCACTTAAAATTTGACGACACTTCCCCGAGAAATCTCAAGGTGCAGGCGATGCATAGTATCGCAGTTGTGATGCAGGCAACAAACAGAATGAAGTACGACAGGCACCACACTACAGCCGCCGGATACCAATTAAACACCTTGTACGGATCATTTGATACGACGTTGGCCACTGCATTCTGGATGCTACCTACACCTTTTACGATCGGTAGATCGTAAAAAATCAATGTAAACCAAAGGTCGTGAATGACTTTAATCAGTGTAATAACAACCAGAGGTAAGATTGGATGCTTCATTTAGGCCCTATCGGTCTTTTATCTGAGCACTTTACGGCACCTAGCAAATTATTCAGAAGGAATGAACTATTAAGTGGGTTGAGTTATAAATGGTACGCAAGTTCAGCTGTGGTTATCAAGTCACTATAGTTACTTTTTGTAATTCTTCGAGACATGAGTTGAAATCAGATCTTGATGGCGGACTCAACCACATAGCCGAAATCTATTGACCGTGTCATATTTTAAGCGAATGCTGATCGGAAATCGTCAGGTCTGTCCAAACGCCGGTTCGACCGAGGGACTAGGCAATTAGAAAGAAGGTTTTCTTCATTTCAGTTAATTTCTCAGCGTAACAGCTTTCGTAGCATAAGTTTCTTACGCCTTGTATTGAATTGCCAGCAGCGAAAACAAAATGCGGGATTCCCGTGCGAGTAGATGTTTACGATACATGCATTAGGGCCGGATGAATCGTAGTATTCCAGTCTTCAACGGTCACGGATTCTGGTTGTCGTCCCTTGAATTTCCCCTCAGCGGCTTTCGCTGTCCAGCCGAGACGCACACAACATCGCTTTGCCAGTTCCAGCACGGTTTGTTTCGCACCGTTTTCGCCTTCTCGATCAAGGTCAAACATAACCGAAACATGTCCACCGGGAATACTGTTTGCCAGAGTTGCTAACTTATCAACCTGTGTTTCAGTGACAGTATTACTGCAGACTGCCAAAGCTGGAATTCCGAGCGTGTGCAGGTTGATCACATCGTTTGGTCCTTCAACGAGTATGATCCCGAATTGCTGAATTTGTTCCGGGGTGGCCAGTTCGCGGAATTGTGGTTCGCCAAGGAGTTCTTGTCCTCTATGAAAACCTTTCACAAATTTGAATTTCTGCGGTTCTTTAGAACTGTCACCAGAACGCTGCCATTTTTTGTGTTGGTCTTCGTAGTTCAAATTGCGACCGAACCAGGTCAGAATATTTCCATCTGCATCAGGGTATCCGTAGACAAAATGGCCTCGTAGTAGTCCCTTTTCGTTACTAGGAAGGTAGCCACAGCGATACTTCTTCATGATCTCCGGAGTCATAAAGGGACGTTTCCGCACATAGGCGGCTGCTTTGGGAGACATCTCCGCGACATCGGTAATGAACTGATCGTCAAGGTTGACCAGTTCACGTGCCCGTTCGTTTTCAGAGTCTTTCAAGGGGCTGTTGACGAGAGGGGATTCATCATCAATCGATTCCGTTGTGGATGATTGGCGTGTTGATGGGGTTTCTGCTTTTGGTTCTGGTGGCCGTCCCTCAACGAGGGACTGCAGGTCAGAAGCAATTTCCTTGAACTCTCGCCCTTTCAATTTTCCAGCTGCTGGTTCTGAATTATGTTTCATCAGATACATCAGGTTGAGCAAGTTTCCCCGGACCGTGCAGCCGTACTGAAAACAACGAAACACGGCTCCGTCCTGTTTGGCCTTGATGGAGAGGGCACGGTCACCGGTTTCCTGTTCTTTGCCGCAGGCGAAGATACACGCCAGTCGCGTTTCGTTCTGCGTTTTATGCAGTGCTGGTAAGGAAACGTTGTAGAAGCTGGCGATGCGTTCGACGATATCATCACCGGCAATCAGTTCTTGCTGCAGGGAATCGACGTCAATGTAGCCACGATTATTGTGTGCCATGCAAGTGAGAGTGTCAGCAATGTGAGAGAGAAAATGTTACGCTGGTCGCCAACGTATGACAACCAAATCACTCATAAAATCACGTTGGCAAAAAACGTCGCGCGACGATGATATCCTGGCAGCGTTAGCCCGTTGCCCATTAACTGCGGAAGAGATTCTCAGACTGAGTCACACCTGGTCGCAGCCATTTTTGAGTTTGCGGCGGGTGCAGGAGCGTATGAAAGACTTGACCACCGCAGGCCAGTTGCATTCGTGGCGTTATGCCACGACTGGCCCAGGTGGTGCTCGGCTGTATTACAAACTGACTTTGGCCGGTTATCGCACGGTAATGCAGGACGATAAGGTCGAGCCGCCCACGAAACGGTTCTTTCATGAAATCAGCCCCGGACGGCATCGACACCAACGGGCTCTCTCACAGTTTATCGTGCAGACCTATGTTGCCGCCCATCATCGGGGAATCAATGTCATTGATTTTCACCCGGAAAACACGTTTCGCATTGATTGCGGAGAACGTCCGCTCTGGCCGGATGCCCGTTTTACCCTGGCTTTGCCGAATGGAACGCAGTTCTCTTATTGTGTGGAATTGGATAACAGCACTGAATCAGTGCTGTCGTATAAAAGTGCAGACAGTATTTCGAGTAAAATGGGACGTTATCTGGTCGATAGGGTCGTTATGCCTCAACCGTACCGGGTGCTCTTTGCAATCACTGGTTCACCAGATCGGTTACAGCATATTGTTGATGCTGCCGGGCAATACAAAATATCCGAGCAATCCTTAGCGCCGTTTTATGTGGTGTTACTGGATGACTATCTGGCACAGCCCGATGCTTTTTTTCGTCCCTGTTTTCATTCGCCCCAGAATTCGAACATTCCACTGCTGCGATCACAGTCGAGACAGTTTCCGGTTTCTTCACCCCTTCTGGAAAGACCGAAGGCACTGTGATAACGTGTGGCTCCTGTTGGCAGGCTCGTTGCTCCGATGGTGCTGAGTTTTATCAAACTCGCCACTCCTGCTCGGACTGGTCAGCCACCCCCGAGCAGATTGCAAGCCACAACGAGGCAAAGCCCGCCGATGAAACATGCAACTTCTGACGCGGGTCCTTTGTAGTCGCGAAGCGACTTGGTTCTGAACAGTTCAAGAAATCGTTGCTGTTGAAGAGCCTTTTTTGGTTGATAAGGACAATTCCGCTTTGATGTTGTAGACTATCGTCCAACATGTTGATTTCGATCAGTGACACTCCCACCAACGAACGGGGACCACGGCACATGCGGTCGATTCTGGCCGCCATTCATCATGCCACATCACGAAAGCAGCCTGTTTCTTTCATCATGGGACAACACGCAGGACAGGTCGGATTATTCTGCCGGTTTCCGGGGTTATTGCATCGACTGATTCAAAGTCAGTTTCACGCCAAATATCCGGATTGTTCAATTGAACTGCTGGAAGAGGACGCTCTGGATTGTCCCGCTGGGTTTCAGTCCTGGATCATGTCACTTCATTTGCGTCCCGATCTCTTTCCGATCTTACGATACCAGCAGTTTGAAGATGGGATTCATAACGAAGTGGATGACTCCATCGGTGGCATCTTACAGGCCGTATCAGCGGGGGACTCTGATCTCCGGGCAAGAATTGAACTTGAAGTGATACCTGCCCCACCGCGTCGGTACAGGCAGGCACAGGCCGTCCTGGAACGCTTAGCGACTCCCTTTTTTCGGAGTCATCGTTCCCTGGCCCGTCAATATGCGTTGTATGCCAGTAGTCCCCAACGCTGGCAGAGAGTTTGTGCAGCGGTTCTTGTTCGCATGTTGGTGCGAACTGAAGAATCACGATTCAGTTTCGATGATGAATTGAGCAAGACCTCGTCCCGGATGCATGACAGTGAAAAAGATTTACAGGCTGCGTCCGTCAAGCTGGGGCAACATCTGTTTGAAGTCCGATTGAAACTGATTGTTCAGGCACCTGAGAACCAGCAAGAGACTGCACTCTCTAAACTGCACGAACTGGCGGCTGTGTTGAATAAGTTCACGGAACCCCGTTTCGGTGCATTTCAGCCTGCCAAGATCAGGAAGACCGAGCCGGGTTTCAAGCGGCCGGGCTTTCTGTTTTCTGAGGAAGAGCTGGCGACCATGTGGCATCTACCTACCAGTTCGGTACGTGATGTTTCCCGCATGGCGACACATTCCCGGCGGCTGGAACCGCCTGTAGAATTACCCCTCAAGAAAAGGGAATCTTCGGGTTCCAGTATTTGCGAACTGGGGAGAGTGGCCTTTCAGGACCAGAATGAACGCTTCGGAATTCGTTCGGAAGACCGACATAGGCACCTGTTCATAGTCGGGAAAACTGGCAACGGGAAATCCACCGTTCTACAGAATGCCATTCTTTCCGACATGAATTCAGGGGAGGGACTGGCTGTCGTGGATCCGCACGGTGATCTGGCCGAAGCAGTCCTGGCAGCCGTGCCAAGTCAGCGGACGAATGATGTTATCCTAATCGATCCGAGTGATCTGGCGTTTCCCGTCAGTATCAATCCGCTGGATGTCCCCCCGTCAATGGTGGATGTCGCCTGTGATGGCGTGGTCAGTACATTTCGGAAGGTCTTCGGAACGGGGACGCATACGCCCCGTCTGGAGGATATTCTGTGGAACACGGTCCTGGCGTTGATGCTGGCAGGGGACTGTACGATTCTTGATATGCTGCGGATGTTTGCGGTCGATGATACGTTTCGCCGGGACATTCTTGTCAGGGTGACAGACCCGGTGGTACGGAACTGGTGGATGACCACGTTTCCCAGGCTCCGTTCTCTGAGAGGGGAGGACCCGTTCGCTTCGGTTGAAAATAAGTTACGACAATTGCTGACGAATTCGGTAATCCGTAATATGGTCTCGCAGCCAAACAGCAGAATTGATTTTCGGAAGGCGATGGATGAAGGAAAGATCATGATTATCAATCTTTCCAAGGGAAAACTGGGGGAGCGGACTTCTTCGTTCCTTGGTTCTTTGTTCGTCACTCAACTACAACTGGCCACCATGACGCGTGCGGCGATTCCGGAACAAGATCGCAGGCCGTTTTACCTGTATTGTGACGAATTTCAGAACGTGGCGACGTCCAGCTTTTCCGTATTTCTCTCTGAGGCCCGCAAGTACAAAGTCGGACTCTGTCTGGCGACCCAGTTCCTGGATCAGGTGGATCAACAGACTCTGCAGGCAGTATTTGGGAACGTGGGCAGCCTGCTGGTGTTCGCCGTGGGGGCTAGTGACGCAGACATCCTAGCAGAACAACTGACCGGCCCTGTCAACGCAGCCGACTTGATCGCCCTCCCCAAATACCGGGCCTGTATTCGTTTGATGATCGATGGCATGAGTCGGCCTGCATTCACGATGGAGACGATCAAGCCTGAATTGACTTCCGTTGATCGCTCCGAATTCGTTCGTGAACAATCTCGCAGACGGTATGCACAACCGGTGGAGATCATTCAGGACCAGATTGCCCGATCTTTCACTTCGGTTTGACGGGTTTCCATTTTGATGGCAGTCTGCAACACTGATGGCATCCTCTTTGACCCACGCCGAAATCGAAGCCCGAAATCAATTGATTCTTGATTTCCTCACCGCTGCCAAGGGAGTAGAGGTGTATTGTCTGGACCTTGCCTACTTCTTGAATATGGAACCCTATGATACTAACTGCTGGATGCGGAAGTATGGGCAGGGACGCTGGAAGAATGGCAGAAATGGACTCTGGTGGCGGCTGATTTAGTAGCTATTTTTCCGTGTTTCTGAGGATTTTATAGGGGGAATACAAAGGTCCCATTCTAATGGATTTCAGTAATGTAGTATATTATTAGCATGAAAGACTTTGGAACAGGTAAGATATTAAGAGACGCGTCACCATTTTTACGTGACGATGCCCAGCGCCATGCTTTGATTCTGGAAGTAGCCGAACGAAATAGTGTTATGGAAGGGCTACCGCCGTTTACTGAGGAATTCCGAAATCGGCTCAGGCAGCAGTTAGAAGCAATGGTTGCTTCCGAAGCGGCATCGTCAAAAGATGAAACTCATCCTCTCTTGTAGAAGCTAACTTCAGATTCTCCGGACCTGTGAAAGACCTGATTTTCTGGATGACAAGACGCCGTCCATACTGCTATACTAAGAGCATGTTAAAACCACGACTCACCGAAGAACAGCGCAATGCCCTCGACCAACACCACGGACTTGTGGAAGTGGACGAGGAAGGGCGAAAGTACATCCTCATGTCGATTGAGATCTATCGCGACATGCTGGGGGTTGGTACGGAAGAGGAGTTGGCCGCTTCCCTCAAAGCATTAGACGAAGGGCTGGCTGACGTCGATGCCGGGCGGACTCGTCCATTCCGTGATGTCCTGTCCGAACTTGACGAAGCATGACTTTTCAGGTGGAACTTTCACGCCGGGCAGAAGCGGATATTCAAGGTGCCTACGCTTATATCCGCAAACATGGACCAGCAGATCCGAGTGCCTGGAAAGCGGGTCTTGAGCAAAAACTGACCGGCCTCGAAACCTTTCCGGAAGCCTGTGGTTTGGCTCCCGAGAACGAGTTTGTAAAAGCAGAAATCCGTCAGGCCCTTTACGGTCCGTTTCGGATTGTGTTTACCATTCGGGAACAAATCGTGTTTGTGCTTACCGTACGCCATGCAGCTCGTCTTTCAATGCAGCATGATGAATTAGATAAAATCAATTAGCTGCTACTTCGCTGCGAAAGTCCTTGCCTCAGGTTTGAGTCTCAGGCAGGCTACGGGGCCGATGGCCAAAGAACAATTCTTTTATTCCAACACCCGGCAGCTATTCAATACCTTGGAAAGTGTTTCCCAGAGATCGAGCGTCAGCCGCGGTAAGGCTTTCGAGGACTTGCTGGAAGCGTGTGTTGCCGCCCTGGCTGCTGAAACGATGGAACCCGCCTATTTTGAGGCGATCAAGGCCCATTTAGAGGGGACACAAGGAAAACGGGGCGTAGATCTGTTTCCGAAGTTTCTGGCCCAGTTGATTGAAGGCATGTCGGAGCAAGATCAAGATTTGCTGGGGGATTTGTTTGAGGGGAGTATTTCTTATGGGGAGAAAGGACAATTTTTGACTCCGGAATCAGTTTCACAGCTCCTGGCAAATTTGACGATTGATGCCGAACGACAAGCAGATGACAAGCAGACACAGATCATCAATGATCCGTGTTGTGGAACCGGGCGAATGCTTTTGAAAGCGGGAGAGATCAATCCAAATGCGGAATTGGCCGGGCAAGATATCGATGCCCGCTGTGTGCGAATTACAGCCTTGAATCTCGGTTTACGAGGCAAGTATGGCTACGTCATCTGTGGGAATTCACTGACACTGGAATCAAAGTTTGCCTACCGGATAGGTAGTTTTTTTCACGAATCTCCCAATGGCAGGCGTCGCGGCGTGATCCGCGAAATCCCGCTTGAACAGGCTCCGCTTCCCTTTGTCTCAGACACGACACGAAAAGCAACTCAGAATTTGTTCGTCCATGAGGCTGAAGCACCGATAATCGTCAAAGATCAGGAAGTCCCCCAGAATATCATTGAGGTTCCGCAGTGGTTATTCCGTCTGGAACAACATCTGGACGAAGTGGATTCTGGGAAAGTCACAGCTGAACCGGCTGAAACAGAGAAAGAAGAATCTTCCAGCACAAAGCCAGTTTCTGATACCGACAAAGCCAAAACGCAGAAGAAACTTTTTTAAACTGACTGCAGTCTAAAGAAAACATCAGAATGCGTTTAGTAATTTCCTTCTAAGCGAAGGCATGCTAAACTCACCCCGAAATGCAGACCGTTACGATCAACAACTTCGGGTTTTTAATTGCCTATCTCGTCCCCGGTTTTACGGCACTTTGGGGCATCAGTTTCTTTTCAACTACCGTTCAATCCTGGATCAGAGTTCTTCCCAGTGAAGCACCAACTGTGGGAGGGTTCTTGTATGTCACAATTGGTTCGGTAGCAGTGGGACTCACAATCAGCACGATCCGCTGGATTGTTATCGATACGATTCATCATTGGACGGGGATTTCTGATCCAGGTTGGAATTTTTCGAAACTGCAGAAGAATATCAATGCCTTTGACCGATTGATCGAAATTCATTATCACTACTACCAGTTTTATTCGAACTCTATTATCGCCATTCTGATTTGCTATATCGCTCGAAGGATTTCTCTCGGTTTTTGGTCTGCCCCGATGGGATGGCTCGATTTCTTACTTGCAATGCTTGTGTTAATATTTTTTGCTGGTTCGCGCGATACTCTGCAAAAATATTACAATCGAACGACTCAATTACTGGAGATGGAAACACAAAATCCCCAGATTAAAGCTGATGCTAATCTTGATTCTGCATATGATTCAGCGTCCTGACTTTTTTTGCTTCAAACTTATTTCCAATGCTGTCACGAAATCAGGTAGCGTGGTTCCCAAGGCGTGACACACCGTTCGTAATTGAATGACATCCATGCGACGTTCACCGCGTTCACACTTGCTTACGAATGACTGACTTTGCCCAAGCCGTTTAGCCAATTCGACTTGTGAAACATTCAGTCTCTTTCGAGTCTCTTTCAGCAAGCGAAGCATGATTGAATATTCTTGGGTAAAAACGGACTTTTCCATATCGCCTCTTGAAAAAAAGAAAAGCGAATCGTATAGTCCGTATTGGAATAGTCCAAAATGGACTATATTGGTCGGTTCAGAAAATGAAGGAGAAAGAGATGACGAACGGCGGCTCAAAGGGTCCAGAAGAAGAAAAGAAGGAAAAACCTACACAGTCACCCTCGACCACTGATGTAGGGGGTGCTTCTAAAAAAGCAGGTTCTGAAGAAAACTAAGGGGACAGGGCGGCAAAATTAAATTGATTTTGCCGCCCTTTTTTTCGGACATGCAGGTAGGGGCATGAAGAGAGTGGTTGCGTGAATCTTCTCAACCTAAACATAACGCGAATTATGTTTAGTCCACAGGAATATTTTGGCTTCCAGAAGCGGTTTGTGTTATTAGGGACGGTGTATTTTGTAATGTAATCCCAGATTATTGTATCGAGTCAAACGGCGGTTTTTCGTGATACTGAAGGTTAGGTTTGTGAATTGAAACCACAGACAAATGGAATATTGATGTTTGACGAATCTTTAATATTTTTTTCTAATCAACAAATGCGATTTACTGTTCACTGACTCCCCTACCAGAGGTGATCTTATTCTGCGTCTCAGTCCGGAGACTAATAAAGTCTCTGGTATAATGACAATGACGACATCGAAGTTATTGATATTCGATCTGAAACACTTCACCCGATTTGCTCTGGAACAGAACTTTATGGAACCGGACGGCATCTCGATCGACGCCAAGTCCCAGGGCTTTAGGATAGATTCGCCACATCTCTCTGATGGATAATTCCGATCGTTTTCCTTTCCAATGAAATACTTCATTCTCATCTATTCGGAAGTGGATTGTTACTTGATCATCCGGTTCTAATTGCACATCCACTTGTACTGTGAATTCTTTTCCGTTAGTAAATAGCCCTGTTTTACGTATGTCCCAATATCTTCCATTGACGTGTTGAATTCCAAATTGGTTGCCATCCTTACCGAGAGAGATCATGCAATAGGCTTCTGCTACAGGAAGCATGAGGTTGATTTCTCCATCACCCTGGATGCGCGTCAGATGAACCTGCAATTGGTAGCTGCCTGTCGGAATCACCGGTAAAATTAAGCTTGCGAAATCATTTCCGCCTTCGATAAAGACTTCTTGTTTGGATTCATTCTTTTGCTCTTTCTCTGGAACCTGGATGGTTTTCCAGTTTCCTCTAAATGCGTGCTGGCTGGGGTCAATTTCTTTAAGTAAATCCGTCGGTTGTTGATAGCGATCAGTCCTGCGAATCTCCCAGCGGTTTCTAGAAATATTGTTTTTGTCTCCAACATTGAGTGAGAAACTGTGAAAAGCTACGTCTGCCTGATGAGCGCCCAAACCGAAGCTATGCTGCTGGACCTGCCAATCACTGCGAAGGGAAAGTGATTCGAGGGAACCCTGCCAGCTCAGTATAGAATCGCCGTTTAGATCTGCTGTAATGAAGGCCATGGATTTGTTTGTGGCTACTTTTAATGATAATTTGTGACGTTGAAAATTTGGAAGATGTCCTGGAACATGATTCCCAAGTTCCTTTCCATAAGGAAGTGCCAACCCATACCATTGATCACGTCCCAGTGATAACATGCTGCTTTTATTGCCAACCGGGAAGATCAGGTTGATTTCTCCAGTCCCAAGTTTGCGAGTGAATTCGAGTTCCAGTTGGTAGTCGACTTCCGTCTGAACGGGAATCGACAAGCGAGAAAATCCCTCTGGAGACACCCTCAATCCCTCCTGAGTCTTGGACCATCCTCCAACCACAATGTCTGCAGGCAGTTGAACTTCTTTCAGGAGATCAACTTCATCTAATAGAGATGGTTTCTTTGAATTTGGTTCTATCGGTATATTTTGTGAAACTGCAGTTACCTGATTATCTGATGACTTCAGCTGTGAGAACCAGAGGATGCCCGCTGTCAGAAACAGAATAGCAATTCCAGTTGTAGTCCTGTACTTGCTGAAAATGGATGGATTAGGCAAAGCAGAAGTTGCTTCATCAGTGTTAAGTTGTTTCAGTGCGGTCGCAAACTCTTGCATCGAGCCGAAGCGATCTTTCGGTTTCTTGGCGATTGCTTTTAGGATGATTTGCTCCAGCTCAGGACGAATGCCGGAGTTGAGTGACGAAGGGGGCATCGGTTTTTTGGTAAGGATTTGACCGATAACTTGGCTCACCGATCCAGTGAAAGGCAGTTTTCCTGTGCAAAGTTCATACAGAATCATGCCCAGTGCATAAATATCGCTGGCAGGGCCGATCTGGTCTGTTTCTCCACCAGCCTGTTCGGGAGACATGTATGCGGGGGTTCCGAGAAGTTGTCCCTGCTGCGTTAATTTGGTTTCATCACTCTGGTGAAACAAAGATAAACCAAAATCGGTGATGACCGGTTGATCTGCTTGTCGATCGATCAGAATATTGGCGGGTTTCAGATCACGATGCACGATCCCCGCATCATGTGCAGAAGCCATTGCTAAAGCGAGCTGTCTGACCAGTTTTATTGATTGAAACAGAGTCAGGTTTTCCCGTTTCATCCTTTCTGCTAACGATCCCCCCTCGAAATAGGGCATCACCAGCAGGACACGATCATCGGTTTCTAAAAAATCATAAAGGGGGCAGATATTGGGATGCTTGAGTGCTGCGATTGATTTTGCTTCTCGCAGGAACCGTTTTTCCTCTTCAGAACCAGGTTGCAAATTGTGTCTGGGGATTTTCAGGGCGACCTCACGTTCTGTCCTGGGGTCATAAGCTCGTAGAACTTGTCCGAAAGCACCCTCTCCCAGAATTTCTTTAACTATATACCGTCCATATTGGCGACGAGCCGCCTGGGGTCCCTCTGGAAGAATTGTGGTCTGATTTGCCAGTTGTGATTTGGTCCAGGATTCTGGCTGGTTGACGCGATTGGGCTGATCTTGTTTGGCCGCCTGCTGTAATCGAGGAATCAATGATTTCTTCAGCTGCGGAAATCGCGTTTCATATTCGGAAATATCTAATTGGGAGTCTGCCCTTAACCGAAGAATAAATTCTGCAATGATCAGTTCCTGATATGAATCGTGATCTTGAGTCAGTTCCGGAAAACGTTCCGCATACTCTTCCACCCGAACTGATTGGTCTGCTTTCAGCCTCTGTTCCAATTCTGCATGAACAAGTTCAGTGAGCAAAGCTGATCGATCAATCCCCTCCTGGAATAAAAAGTCTTCGATTTGCGGTGAGGCGCTCGAATGGAGTGATTCTTCAAATTGTGCGACAATCACTTCCAGGCGTTGCCAATCTGATTGTGAATCAGACATTACATGTTACTCCAGCAATTCAACGAGTTCTGTCCGAGCCCGGCTCAATATCCTGCGTACGGTCCGTTCGCTTCGGTTGACTTCTTGACTGATTTCCCGTTCACGAAAGCCCTGAAGACGCATGGAAATCATAGCTTGTCCCTGTTCATCAAAGGGACGCATTAAGTGATCAACGATTTCTGTCAGTAAAACTGCCTGCTCGGAAGTGGGCTCACGAGAGATCAACTCCCATCCGCTTGTTGCCTGATTTTCATTTGCTGGACCATCGATGGCATCTTCCCGTGAAATGTCTCGTTTCTTTCCTCGGAAGAACCGAGCCTGTTTCGCGCATTTTCGTACGGTGATTGTGACTAAAAGAGCCCAGAGCCCATCCCAACTTTCCAGGTCGAAACTGTCATTTTGATTTCGACGAAAGAAACTTTGATAGACCGATTGCAGAATATCCTCTGGATCGACTTTCTGTTGCAACCTCGTATCGAGGCGGGAGCGTGCCAAGAACAGCAATCTTCCGGTAAACCGTTGGAATATTTCATCGGCAGCTTGTTGGTCTCCTGCCCCCAAGCGTTTCATGACTTGCTGAAAAGTGGATGTGGAGTCCATTGATCAGCGTCCGGAAAGTATTTCAGAAAGTTTTCGCAATTTCATTTTTTTCTGTCCTCAAACAACATGTTTCTCCAATTGGTCAGATAGAGGGAGACCTGGAAAGTAATCTGCTGGTTTCCATGACTATACATTTTGTCCAAAAACAGAGGAGATAACAATGCCACGATTCATTTTTACAGTGGTCGCATTCCTTTTCGCATCGCAGTCACTGATCGCTTTTGCAGAGAGTGAGCCGATCTACAATGCCATGTCATTGGTCGATCGAGACTGGGCTTGCGCCTACAGCATCACCCATACAGATTACAACAGATCAACGTTTGCAGATAACGGTCAATCGACTAGTCGTCGTACAACTCGCTATGGAGCTTCTCAGCCTTCGAAATACAATTCAACAGTTTCTACGGTTCTCTCGCTAAAACCGGGAGAGAACTGGGATGAAGGAAAAGCATGGATTCTCAAAGCAACTGAAAATGACGGTAACACAAATCAAACCACCTATGAATCCTGGAAAGGGTACTATCAGTTTCTGGGGGATCCGGATGATGATGAGAATTTAATTTTGCGTGTTGGTTTTACAAGAAAATATTCCGGCAAGAAAAGCCTTAACGGTATTACATGGTCGCTGGATACCCGCTATGAGAAAAAGGGGGCCTACATATACATTCCTTTGGATGGACGGACCGTTCCCCAAAATCGAATTACTCTTTCACTTACAGAAGGTTTTTTTGTTAATTCACAAGGGGAACCCACCATCGTCCGTGATGAGCCCTATGGCTTTCTGCAAAAGCTTTCCGGGCAAGGAGACATTAAAAGGGTGCATTCCATGGGATTTATCGGAATGGGGGATACCGTCGTAATGAAGGATGCTCCTGTAGAGGTAATCCTGAAATCAACAGGTCTGCTCAATTCCCTCCCGACTGGTTGTAAGTTGCATCGTAGTGAATAGACCGTTCAGAGATTCATAATCGGTTCCAAGCATTCGATAGCAAAAAACATCCACGAAAGGTTGACACCATGTATGCCATCATCATCGCCGTTGCTCTGGGGAATTATCCGGGGATTGATCAAGTAGAGCCAGGTAACTGGGTTCACAAAAGCGATAATCTGTATCTGCAACTCGACATGCAGTTATTTGGACAGTATTCAAAGTTGAAAACCGTTTCGTTTATGTATTCCAGGGCTGGAAAAGACCTGTCCGGAAAACCCTATTTCGGAATTAGACGGCTGACAGGACTGTATTCCGTTGAGCAGAAGGGAGATGAAAAACTCATCTATTGTGAATTTGTACGCCTGACCGATCTCTATGAAAACATGGGAAAGAAATCCGGTCAGTATAAGGTTGATTATTCTGTCGTATTTCACGCAAAAGTGACTCGCTCAGGAGAGCTGGAAATTTACTATACCAGTGATGATGTGAAAAACCTGATTGGATGGCCTGTGAATCAAACAATGAGATTCCAGAAGAAAACGAAGTGATCGGTTTCAAAATGATCCTTTGAACCAGAAATGCTGCCCATATTTGAATCAGATATCGGCAGCATTTTTTATACGTTTGGGAATTCTTCTTCTAAGGCGATCAAGATGGACTCATTATTCAGTGATACCGATTTCTTCAGTCTGTTGTTTCCGGCACTGATTTTTCTTTACGTCGGACAGCTATGTGTGAAGTCGAATTCAACCGCTGACCTCTGGAGCAAACGGATTGCCTCATTTCTGTTTTTATTGATGATTGGAATAGAAATTCTGACTTGCGATGCGATCGATGCCTATGAGTTTAGTGGAACGGTGACTACGGCCTTGGTAGTAGCGGGCATGGCGCTGGGGCTTTGCTGGATCTTGCTTCCCATACTCTTTTCTCTTTATGAAAAGACAGTTGGGACTGGCATCGAGAGTTTGGGGTCCTTTCAGAGAAAACGACGAGAGCGTCTACAGGAAAAGAAACTGGAACAAGAACGGGAGCAAAGACAGCAGGAGAGAGAAGCGGAATTAAAGCGGAAGAAACCCGAACAGGAACAGCAGCAGCAAGCAGCCGAACGCAGGAAAAAACATCAAGAAGATCAACAGCGTCGACGGGAAGAAGTGCGGCTTCAATGTCAACTACTATATGACCAACATGCCCTGGAGTTGCGAGACAAGCTCAAACCGGAACGATTGGAATCTTATTTCTATGAATATCTCTCCGATCAGTATTCCGCAGAAATGGTAGAGAAACGGGGAGAATTGCTCCAGGAGATGATTGCTCAATCCCTCGGCAGAGAAGCAAGTGGCCAGACAAATTTCAACTCGCTTCAGGAAATTGCTCTCTATTTTCGAGAACAGAGAATGGAAATTGAAAAACTGGAATACGACGCAATCACCCTTCAGACGATTCAAGCGTCACTCAGTACGCAGGAAGAAGCATTGATACGAGCATTTTTATCACGGAGTCGGTAAAACCCCCAAATCAGGAGATCATCATGATTCCAATTCAGCTAGGAGTAGACCGGTTAACGAATTCTCAAATCAATATCGAACCGGATCAGTTTCGCACCCATTTCCACTTAATCGGAGCAACCGGCTCTGGGAAGTCCACCGCTATTCAGACATTATTACGACCGATTTTGATGCAGCCACGTGCGGAAATGTGCGCGTTGTTTCTGATTGATCCGATGGGAAATCTGTCTCGTGATTTACTCGGCTGGATGGCCAATGAGCGACTCTGCCCGCAACATGTGCGAGATCGGCTGGTTTATATCGAACCAGCGCGGGAGGACGTCATCATGCCGTTTAATCCCCTCTCGCATACGTCCGAAGCGAACCGTTACTATCAGACAATGCGTTCGGTTGACATTGTACTGCGGGCCTGGGCGGCTCAGGATGTGTCTCAGCAACCCCGTCTATTGCAATGGACGTATAAAGCATTTTGTGCGGCTGCAATGATGGGGTTACCGATTGCGATGTGCAAACACCTGTTACACCCCGGATCACCGGAGCATGAAGCAATTCTGAACCGGATTCCCGGTGATATCCGTTTTCATTGGAATGATATTCTGAATGCCCGTGGTAGTGAAGCGGTACGCATTCTAGAATCGACACGTAATCGGCTGGATCCGTTCTTTGAATCCACCAACCTACGTCGCATGTTTGGTTCCACTCAGAGTCTGTTTGATTGCGAGCGATTTATTAAAGAACGCAGGATTGTCGTTCTCAATCTGGGCAAATATGGAAAGATTCCAGGTTTTGTGGCCGATACCATCGGAGCATTGGCGCTGAATGAAATTGTGGAGACTGCCAGCCGTCTTTCGACAAATGCAGGAAAACGAGCCGTTGATCCAACCTATGTCGTGATGGATGAATTTCAAAAATACGTGTCGGTTGACATTGAGGATGCCTTGCCAACGGTCAGGCAGATGGGATTAAGGTTGATTCTGGCACATCAATCGTTCGCACAACTGGAGCGGGAAGATGTGGATTTGACGCAGATGATCTGGCAGGCCCGCAGTCGATTGATGTTCGCAAATAATGCGAAAGATGCGGACATCATCGCGGACGAACTGACCAAACTGACATTTGATAGCATGAAAATCAAAGATATTCGTAAGAGTAAAAAACAGTTGATTGTTGGGTACCGCAAAGAGTGGCTCGAAAGCGAGTCCAGTAGCAGCACCAGATCCACTTCCAATATGGAGCAGAATTCAACCGGCTATAGCCAATCCAGCGGCGAATCAATTCCACCAGAAAAATATCGTCCGACAAAATCTAAAAATGATGGCAGAAACTCTTCTACTTCAAAAGGCCACACGCACGCTGATAGTACAGGGGCCACTTCCGGACGCAGTGAGTCGAATGTACCCATCCATGATACGTTCGAGGAGATCAGTAACATCACCTACGAAAGTTTTGAGGAACAGTCGTTGCAATGGGGTAAGGAGATTCGTAGATTGCAGACGGGGGAAGCGTTTGGCATGTTTGCCGGTGACCCAGATGTGCATTTCGTGAACGTCGATTATTTGCCGTTATACGACTCTCCCCAGTTACGGGAAGCCGTCGAAACGTTAATCGAAAAGAATTTTGAATCGGATTTTTTCATTTCGGCATCCGAAGCAGACCGTGAAATTGAACGCTACCGTCAGCAACTCCTGCAGGGAGCCCCGATTCAGTTATCAGATCAGGACTATCAAATTAAACCGGAAGTGACCAGTGATGAGTCGGATGAATCCACTGATCCGTTCCGTTGAGCAATAACGTGTGTCAGATTCGCTGCTTCACGAAGCGAGAGTCCCCCATGCTCGGCGATCTGCTCCAGTAACTGTTGAAACTGCAACCGTTCATCAGCGCGAACGCCAAACTGAATCAGGTATTGCATATTGAGTTGGTGCTCTGCCTGTTCACGAGCGATGTGATCGGAAATTTGTGCATCGAGCGCTTCCTGATGTTTTACAGCCGTTTCAGATTGCCTGATTTCCTGAAGTCGTAGCCGTGCATCACCACGGCGGATCGCGATACCGATTTCCGAGCTCGCCTGATATTGTTCAAACAGGTTGGGAGCATAGCTGTCGAGTGGGTTGTACCCTTTGCTGTGATCGGAAATCTTGCGCATACAGGGATTTTATGCTCAAATAAGATTATATGTCACTTGTGCGATGGGCTTAACTGTGGTGTAGTTGGCATTATCCAGACACATTGTGTCACACACCTGAAATAATCCTTCGAGGGGCGACAATGATTGGCAAATGCTCATTTTTCATAGAAGTCGATCGTCAGCGTGAATCCCTGTGGTGAACGAAACGCAGGCCCGTAAGAACAGTTAGTTGTAAGGAATATGCTAACTATGGATGACAGAGAGATATATGAAATATCTGATCGAATATTATCTGCTATTACCAATGATCTGAATGAGGAACATTACTCCGCTATAAAAGGTTCCCTCAAACTGGCTTGGGGCATGAAGGGGATTTTCAATGCATCGGCTGAATCCGCAAATGATATTAAGAGTCCACCTAAGCACAAGATTGTCATCCAAGATGAACTTGCGCGACAAATTTATAGAGATGCAGAAGACTATTGCAACTTCGCTGACAATGAACTTAAAGAGGAAAGGTTTCAAAATTTACTCACCACTTGGAAAGCTGCTCCAGGTTTACCGAGCGACCTTTCAAAAGATGATTGTTGTTACATTATGTTTGTTGGTGCGATTACGTGGGTCTATTTTCATGAACTAGGTCACCTAATGCAGGAGCATGGCTATATTCTTAAAACATCGGGTGCTAGCAGTAATACCTTAATTCAAGAATGTTCCGCAAATTTTTCGAGCGAATCGGAAAGTCAATTTGCAGCATTATTTCACGTTACGGAATTATCTGCAGATTTCGAAGCAATGACGTGGTGTATTTTGGAAATAATTAGGCAGTTTCCTGAAGATAAGTTACGTAGCGTTATCTGTATGCTTGTTAGTGGGATTTCTTGTGTTTTTTTTAGATTCAATATAGGAAATTCACTAACACCAGACAACGTACTTACTGGTTCCCATCCACATCCAATTATCAGGATGGAGCTCAATCTTTCTCAGCTTTTCGAGATGCTAGATATGATGAGTAATCCTATTAAGCTCAATCTGAATCGAGAGGCCATCGTCAGCCTCTATAGCGGAACCTCGTATAGTGGAACTATATTCTGGTTATGGAAATATGGGATACCAGAAAATTTTGAAAATGGTTTTTTAGTTGAAGGATCTTTTAATCGGACAGAACTAGCTGATTACTATAGGACAATAATTGGCACATGGGACAACATAGAGCCAACAATAGCTCAGTTGCGCCGATTTGGTAGTCCTCTTGGAGTACTGCGTTTTTCTGATGAATTTAGGCAAAAATTAGCAATGCAGAGTCACAGCTAACCAAGAGTTGCAATTGCCACAAGCAATCTTGCACTGATGTTACAGCTTGTCTCATTATGTGCATTACGAATGAAGGTTATATGTGACAACCTTGATCAACCATTAAACAGGGGTAAGCAGCCCTCATTTTATGTAGCTCCGGTCCCTCAAACATATAGCAACATCCAAGGACAGCACAGGTAGCCCTGTGACGCACTTTCGCCATCCGAGATGACGAAAGTATACGAGGTGTGCCATGCAATGGCTTGGTACAGCTACCTCATATAAAAAATATGATGGCATCAATTGTAACATTTGATAATGTCTGGTAGGGTGTTAAAATTCAATGTGTACATTTTTACCGTTTCAGTTTTGTGCAATTGATCATTTTATGCAAATTTCTTTTGGTTAAGCAAGCTGCCGAGTTTCCTGGAGTTTTGGCCCACCACCGGAATACTTCAAGAGAAGAGACGTTTAACATCTTTCAGACAAGACCATAAAACAAAAACCTATGAGGAAAGTCTGCAAGACAGACTAGCCACAGTCTGAAGTTCCCCAGAAATAGTAATAGGAACGTAAGCAGTTGAGTACTAGTATTGAGAGATTACAGGGTGACGCGTGGCAGGAGTGGGGCAATCAGCTCCTCACACAACACTACGGCCCAGCTGAGTATCAACGCATTCCAGAGCGACACAAAGGTGACGCTGGAATCGAAGGATTCACAATCACTCAAGGCCACGTCTACCAACAGTATGGTTGCGAAGAACCACTATCGACTCAACAGCGGTATGAGAAACAGCGTGATAAAATGACTCGCGATGTCAAAAAGCTCATCGACAATAACGAGATCCTTTCGCGGATCTTTGGTACCACAAAGATTACTCGTTGGGTTTTGTTTGTACCGTTTTGCGACAGTAAAGAACTCGTCGCTCATGCAGCTACCAAGACTGACGAAGTGAAGATCGCCAATCTTTCCTATGTCGCTCTTGACTTTCGTGTGATGGTAGCTGACGAAGAAGATTTCAAGACTGAGAGAGCGATCTTGCTTTCCGTTACAGATGCTGCACTTCATATCTCTGTCGAATCAGCCACTCCAGAAGCAGTTGCTGGTTGGGCTGCGGATAACGATGAACTTGTGGAAGTGTTGGACGGAAAAATCGCCAAGTTGCCGTTGCTTACAAGCACTCAGCAGAGGTTTGGATTTCGCAATCAAGTCCTCAAGTGGTACATGGAAGGACAAGAGATGCTGTCTGTTTTGCGAAAGTATCCTACTACATTCGAACGGGTGATCAAAGCGAAGTCACATCGCGAGAACTACCTAGCAAGCTTGACGCTCAATGCAGCAACACCTGCCGACCAATTCAAAGCAGCTCTTGAACAACTCTTAGAGACGTATCGAGAACAAGTAAAGGAAATGTCGAATCTCTCTGCTGAAGCTCTCGCTCATGAGGCGGTTGCAGACTGGTTGATCCGTTGCCCACTCGATTTTTCGGAGACTGGGACTGATGGCTGATTTCGACCTATCCTATCTCAATGCACCGGTCATTTTTCGGAAACGTCCTGTGCCGGTGCCAGGCGACCTTCGCCCGCTGTGGCGAATCTGCTTGCTGCTTCTACTCCTGCGGCGATGTTGTCGTGGGAATCGATCAAGTTTCGCTCGCTTGCACGTTCTTAGTTGGGGAATGCTCTCGCCGGACAACCAAAATGCCTTGCTTCAACTTGTCAACGAAGAGCAGTCGCCCGACTCTGTCTACGTACGAGTCGAGCCGTCACTGAACCGAGCCGTTGACTATGCGATCGGAGCGGGTTTCATCCGAAGGGCAAACGGAGATCATTTCGAACTGACCCCCGTAGGTGTCGCAGCAGCAAATAAGATTTACGAACAGGAAGACTGCTTGGAAGAAGAAAAGACCGTCATGAATGAATTGGGAAGAAGAGTTACTGAAACACTCGTTAACGAGCTATTTGGCTGATTGGGGCACTAATGCGAATTCGATTTCTCAGAATAGACATACAGACTGACAAGGGACCATTCTCCTGTGACTTGGAATTCCCTAACGGTCTTGTCGTGATCTGGGCTGACAATTCAATGGGTAAATCGACGTGTGTTCGGTCCATTCTGATCGCCCTTGGCATGGAGGCGATGCTTACGACCAGTCGATCCGAATTACCACTCCCTCCTGCACTCACAGACATGTTGGAAACCCAGGATGGTGAAGAATGCAGTGTTCTTGAATCAAACGTTTATTTGGAAATTGAGAACAACAATGGTAAGCGAAATGTAGTGCATCGTACGATTCGTGGCGCTAGGGATTCCAATCTTATTTCCGTTATAGATGGGCCGGCATTGAGTGAACCCGGTCAGTCATATTCTTCAAGCGACTATTTTGTGAACCTGAGTGGTGCTGCATCAAGAGAGGCTGGTTTTCATCGTTTCTTATCGAAATTCCTTGGCTATGAATTACCAGTAGTGCAAACCTACGAAGGGAACGAGTATCCACTTTACCTTCAATGTATCTTCCCCTATGCGATCGTCGAACAGATTCGTGGCTGGTCGTCGATCAATCCCCCAGTTCCAACACAGTTTCGGATTCGTGATGTTCACAAACGCGTGATTGAGTTTCTTCTCAACTTAGACGCACACAAAATTGCTGCACGACGACAGGAGCTCATAGATGATCGACGACGCGTTGAATCGGAATGGAAGACCGTATGCATGCGAGTTGATGATCTTGCCGAAGCGGTATCAGGTGTTGTCCAAGGAATTCCCGAACGTCCTGTAATCACGTGGCCACCACAGAATCCACCGATGATGATGTTGCCACGGAACGAACAGTGGATACCAATCGCCGATTTCATTGCAGACGAAGAGGCTGAGCTCGAAACACTCGTAGGCCAAGAGATTCCACGCGTACAAGAGATCGCATCCGCTGCAGAACAAGAGCTAGCTAACACTGAACGAGAACTTCGCGTCAAACATGCGATCCTTTCACGGCGGCTTGGAGAGATTGACACAGAAGAGTATGAGATTAATTCACTCAAGCATCGTATCGCTACACTGGAGGAGGATATCCAACGAAATAAGGATGTTCAGACTCTCCAACAGCTCGGTTCTCAGGTGCAGTCGTCGGTTGGATCTGGCTCGTGCCCGATTTGCCATCAGCAGATTCAAGATTCGCTTGTTCCGCTCGATGACGATCAGTCGGTCATGTCCGTTGCCGATAACATCAAGTTTCTCGCCGAACAACGACGCACATACCAAGGCGTGTTGAATAATACTCAGCAGGTTCAGGAATTGAGGCAAAGACGAGCCGTCGCTGGCCGTGAAGAATTGAACACACTTCGCCAGCGAATACGATCGCTGCGTACAACATTAATTTCAGATGGACGTGTGCCATCTGCTGCAGCGATTCAGTCGCGATTGGAGTTGGAACAACGTCTTCATCACCATACTGAGGCATTCGAGCGATTCAGTTCGTACATTTCTGGGTTCGACCACCTGTCTGACCAATGGAAGGAAGTGCAGGCACAGCTTAGGGCACTTCCTAAGGACGATACGTCACAAGAGGACAAAAATAAACTGAGTACCTGGTCCAGAATCTGTCGACAGCAGCTGGAGCAGTTTGGTTTCAGAAGTCTTACGATCGAACAAATCTCGATTTCAAGCGACACATATCGTCCTGAACACGAAGGGTTCGACCTACAGACGAGCATTTCAGCAAGTGACTTAATCCGCACAATATGGGCCTATCTCTATGGTCTGCTGGAAGTGTCACGGACTCTTGAAACAAATCATCCAGGTTTCATCATCTTCGATGAACCCCGACAGCAAAGCGCAAAGGATGTCAGTTTCAAAGAACTGCTGACTCGCGCTTCTAATGCTACGTCAGACCAAGTGATCTTCTTCACCAGTGAGAATTTCGACCGATTAACATCGGCACTTGACGGCATATCGCACACGCTTCGGCCTTATGACGGACGCGTTATCACCCCTCACGAGTAAAACACCATCGTGAAGCCAATTTACAAATATGACAGGCATGTTAGCCTATGCGATGCAGGTCGTCTTGGAAGACAAGCATGCGCAACCAAATCTGCTTACTTACGGAGTCCTCTCGAAATGTGATCTCTTCGATCGAAATGAATTTCTCGGAATTGCGATTTCCTGTCTGGAGATTGGCGTGTAAAGCGGACCCACTTTGGGGAAGCAATTGGAAAGCCCTGCATCGTTGAGATAATACAGGGCAAGAGCTGAGCTTTTCTGCAGATTGGCTCTCCACGGTAACCTGACGAGCCAATGGTCTTTTGTAGTTTCGTCAGTAACGGTTACTTGCTTGAACTTTTTGGGTGACGCAGTTTGACATCCTGTATCCGGTAACTTTCTCCGGTGGTTTCCAGGATTTGACAACGATGGGTAAGCCGCGTATGAGGGCCAAAGGGGATCCGGGCCGGGTTTTCGAGTTGGCCCCCGCTACGATTTTCTAACGTATTCCCACCCAGCCGTTTAGGGGTCGCCAGGGTTATGATTTCGTCCCTCATCAAACCCTGGCTTATATTGCTGCGTGGGGGTGGTATCCAGTGTTCGATTTCTCACACTGGTTTTCCCACCTATGGTCGGTCGTTCCACACCGCGATTCCCCCAATATAAGCCAGGGTTGCCACCCTGGCGACCCATCGCACGACGATCGAAATAAGGTTTATTTGATCGATAACAGGAAAGGGGGCAAAACTACCGGTTCTATCGCCGGGTGCGATCTCGGCGGGGCCGAGTCTAAACGGCTCCTCCCCCCTTTATTGCAGGGAATTTGCCGATCAACTAAACAATCATTTTTTGACACGTTCATAATATTCATGGTATAATTACTCTGTAGTTTACTTTCTTTGTCTGGAGACACTAATGTCAACCGCTTATCCCCCGGAGATCATCAAGTTCATCGAAGAAGAGATGTCTACCGGTAATTATGAAGATGAAACAGCCTTGGTGACGGAAGCCTTGGAAGTCTTTCGGGAATTGAAGCAAAGACACGTTGAACTAAGAAAACAAATTCAACTGTCACTTGACGAAGAAAAAGCAGGTCGGGTGGCTCCCTTTGATGTGGATGAGATTATTTCAGAGCTGGAATCAGAAGTGGATGAAACCGGTCAGCCCATCTCATGAATCAAGTCCTGCAAACTGATCAGTTTCGATCTGCGATCAAAGAGATCGGAAAGTATATTGCCCAAGAGAGTGGCAGCCGCAAAATAGCCACAGATTTTTTGCTGCGAATCGGTGAAAAATGTCAGGCCTATGCACGCCAGCCTGAAATGGGAGAGTTAAGATCTGAATTGGGTGAGGAAATCCGTTGCTTTCCTGTGGGCAGCTATGTGATTTTCTACCGTCCCATTGAAAAGGGAATCTTACTGGTTGCCATCATTCATGGGGCACGCGACATCCCCGCCGTATTCAGAAATTTGTTTGATGCCAAATAATTCTTCTTGACATTTGATGTTCCGCATATATAAATAATGTATTGACCTTTTCAAGGTTGCCTCCGGTTGACGAAATTGTCCGACACAGTTGCAAGGCTGTGAAGCCATTTCGCCCGGTTGTAAATTCATCCTTCGGGATCGTTTCACCGAGCTGCTTCAATTATCGAAGTTTCGCTCGGTGCTCTTTTTGGTACTTGAGAAGTACACTGTCTTTACAGCGTAGGGGCTTCCAGTCCGGTTGCTGTGAAGGGATGAGAATATAAAACGATCATCGGAGTGAAACATGCCCGTTACCGAAGCGGATATCCAGATTCTGGCCACGCTGGCTCGCTATTACGTTTTGACACGAGAGCAGATCCAGCGTCTTTGCGCTCCCCACCTGGCTTCAGGGCGTTCTCTGCGGAAGCGTTTGACTAAACTGCGCCAGGCAGGTTATCTCACCAAGCATGCGATGCAGGTCACACTGCCCGGTACGAATGGGGCCGCTCCCGTCTATTATCTCACCAAACCGGCCTCGGAACTGCTGGCTTCCTATTATGATGATGAAACTTATCTGTCTGTCAGTACGCGTCAGCCCCGCGCTGATCGCTTGAACCATTGGATTGCCATGAACAAGACGCGGATGGTGATTGAACAGGGGATGTTGTTGCAGAGTGAAGTCAAACTCGAACATTGGATCAACGAATGGGAGACTGTCAACAAAATCGATCACGTCAAAGAACAGTTTTATTTACAGACCAAACTCAGTGAGCAGCCTCCTTTATCCTGTTCTCCTGATGCCGGTTTTGTGCTCTCATTGCGGGGGCACAAGAAAGTCTTTTACCTGGAACAGGATCTGGGAACCAGTTCACCGCAACAGATCGCGGCCCGGAAAACGAAAGGCTATGCGGAACTGGCCAATCGAGGGCTGCATCGCAAGCATTTCCCGGAAACCACGCTGGATGTTTTCAGTGTTTTATTTGTCACTACCAATGCGTATCGCTGTAAAACGACGGCAGAGAAACTCAGGACACGTCCACGACCCGATTTATGGCTCTGCATCGATCAGCGAGAATTGACGCCGGAAGCATTTTTACACGAACCGATTACACTGAATTGCCAGGGGGAGCGGGCACCGCTGGTCAAACCCCTTGAAGTAGATAAAGAAAACCCATGACAACGACAGTTATTAAGCAGCCACACCAAACCACTGTTACTGTGTTTGACGACGTTCAGGGACGTCGGCAATCCAGTCAACAGGGTGTGGAGTTTTCTGATGGTTCATCTACAATAGATGATGAATCACCTTTTTGTTTTGTTCCCCTTTTTATGATGTCTGATAAGACCGATTCCAACAAGCCCGTGCAGTCCTTCCGGCTGCGTGGCATTACTGCCAGTGTCTTCGAGAATCAATCCGAAGATGGTAAAACGACCTTTTATAAGGTAACGCTCCAGCGTTCCTATAAACAGGGCGAGGAATGGAAATCGACCAACAGTTTCGGTCGGGATGATCTGCCCATTGTCAGTTTGCTAACCAAGCAGGCCTGGGAGTTCATTCTCAATACCGAAACCAGCAGTCAAAAGGAGAACAAGTAGTGGTACTGGAGACGGGTGACCCTGATTACCCGTCTCCCTCCTTCCGATCAGGAAGGGAAGCTGAGTGAGGTTGGTTGTGTTCAATGCAGATTGAACCTGCTTAAAACCATTGGCTGTTCAACCGGATTTCAAATCATCCTTTCCGAGACAGGCAGACCTTTCCTGTACTGTACTCAATCTCGTTTTATCTAATCCATTTAATCGGGAAAGGTCCGAATCATGCACGTCACAATTACCCAGTATCATTCAACTGAAACATGTACCTGGTGCGAAAAAAATAAAGAATGCGTCACCACTGATTTTGATGACGGGTTCATCGGTAAGGCCCCTTTGTGCTGGAGCTGTCTGCAGAAGGCGATTAAGGTTCGCAGCCGGCAGGCTGGCTCTCATCCCGCTGAGTCAGGGACGAAACCAGTAAATAAATCGAACTAAAAACCTTCCATCATTTTACTGGTTCTGCTTTCAGGGAAGCGGTATCTGTTGAATACGATGTTGTTGGTGATAAATGATTCGATTCTGCACTGGGCAGATCGACATAATTTCTTTCCCCTTTTTTCTATGGTTAAACAAATCATTCGAGTGTTTTGCAGAACGTTAATGAACTGGATCAGCAGGTTCTGGATTTTGTTGAGACGGTTCTTTCGATACTGCAGAAGACGTTGTTTACGGGTTGGTAAATACGTCTATGTTGAAATGCTGAAACCGCCACAACGTTATGTCCGTCCTACCCAGATACCTGGACCAGGATTGGATGTTGTAATTAGTGGAATCACATTCCTCTGCGGTGTAATTTACTTTCTGTTTTGAACAGTACATTGATGGGAGCCATTCCCTGGGGCTCCCAATTTTATCTCCGTCAGGCGATGCTTGGTTGAGTCATCCTTTCAGGTTGACCTGCCGGTAATCACTGGCCGCGATTCATGGATTTCGTAGCTGTATCCCTTTCTGATCTGGATTCCCACTCTCGGAGCACCAGTCCCCTTTTTGAATTCCGCCCTGATTTTCTTGCGCAACAAGAGATCACGTGGCAGTGTTGGTTTCTGTCTACATTGTGCAGGCAAAATCGAATCTGATGGGTTGCTGGTTCATGTTGCGAAGCAATCTAAAACTGTTCCTTCCACAGAAAGGTTGAATTGATGGCTAAGAAAAGTGCGAAACGAAACGGCAATAATCCTCCGGAAAAAGTGTTCCGGATTGGATTCATCACGGCTTCCGTTTTCGGACATGAAATTGAAACGGACGAAGGCCCCATCACGGTCCGTAGCGTCAATGTGCAGAAACGGTATAAGGATGGGGAGGACGTCAAATATACGTCGTCCTTCAACCTGGCGGAACTGCCTCAGGCTGTCCGGGTTCTGCAGATGGCACAGGGCTATGTCGAACGGGCTGAAGCCGAGATCATTCTGGGCTAGAACTTCGACGGATTCGTTCCTGGACGGTGATTGAAACTTCGATCACCGTCCCCTCTTTTTCATTAAATTACCAAAACTTGAAAGGTGTGAAGATGAATGTGCCGGATATTGTGAATCGCCTTGAAAAGATCGAAACGCTTCTCTCTGAACTGATCCAACAAAAGACTCAGAAGGAATGGTATAGCACAGCGGATCTTGCAGAACTTACGGGCCGGGCCGAATTCACTGTCCGCGAATGGTGCCGTCTCGGACGTATTGCTGCAAAAAAGGAAACTGATGGACGGAAACATGAATGGCGGGTCAATTACGAGGAAGTCCAGCGCATTCTAAACCATGGTCCAAGACCACTCATGCCTCGAAATTGAAAGCTGGATCATCAATAGGACTGATCTGGACTTCACAATGTTTTTCATGCAAGGTGATATCATCCCTCATGGCCTCACTTGAAAACCGTACTGGCTACTTCAACGTCGTGTTTCGGTTCGGCGGCAAGAGGTATACTCGGTCGCTTAGTACTGACGACGAGAAAGAAGCCAATCGATTACTGGCAAATCTTGAACAGACAGTTCGAGACGTCAAGAGTGGACGAATCTCTCTACCACCTGACGCCGACATTCCGACGTTTTTGCTGTCTGATGGAAAACTAACCACTCCCCATGTCAGTGACAGCGCTTCCGTTTCTGAGATTCAGCTTTCTCTACGTGATCTTTTCGAATCTTTTTTTGCATCATTGCCAGACGGTTCGCTGGAAGAATCTACTCTTTCGTTAATAAAAACGCATCGGAATAACTTACTTCGCGTACTTGGGGATAATGTATTCATCGAAGATATCGATTTGAACGCCCTTGATCTCTACAGTAAGAAACGTCGGAGGGATAATGGTCGCCGGAAAGGAAAAGTTAGCGCGTATACAATTAAAAAGGAACTTGTCACATTGCGACGCGTACTTCAATGGGGTAAGAAGCGTGGCAAACTTTCCTTTGAGATCCCTGAAATTCGGGATGTGCAACTTCCCAAATCGATCGAACGCCCTGCGTTTCAAACATTCGATGAAATCACAGTTCAGATCGAACAGGACGGTTTGAGCCTGGAACGGCAAAGCGAGCTCTGGGAATGCTTGTATCTGAGAACAGATGAGATTGATCAATTAATTCAACATGTGCGCAAGAAAGCATCTCACACATTTGTTTATCCAATGGTTGTCGCGGCAGCGCATACAGGAGCCCGTCGTAGCGAACTCATGCGATCGCAACTGACCGACATTCGAGATGATATACTCATAATTCGTGAGAAAAAACGTCGCCGTGGGCAAGAATCTACCCGCAGGGTTCCGATGTCCTCACTATTGAAAGAAACTCTGCATGAATGGAGAGACGAGCATCCGGGCGGAAAATACACGTTTGCCGTAAAAGACACATCGAATCGAAAACAGTCTGAAACAGCCCGAGCGATTACGCGTGACGAGGCACACAGCAGCTTCAAGAGAGTGTTGAAAGACAGTAAATGGAGCGTCGTTCCAGGGTGGCATTGCCTGCGGCATTCCTTCATCAGTAATCTCGCATCCCATTCGATCGACCAAAGGCTGATCGATGAATTCGTGGGACACACGACTGAAGAAATGCGCCGTCGTTACCGGCATCTCTTTCCTGAAGTGAAACAAGCCGCTATTCGCTCAGTGTTTCATTAAAAGCCAACGATTTTGACGCGATAACTGAATCGATAGAATTTGTTGTCAAGACGCTGGCAAAGCGTGCTGTTGAGCTGCATTGGGAGCTGAAGTCTTGAAAATCTTGCATTATTTTCTCTCATAAATACCTCTCATTGGGCCCCTGTAATCCACTTGTTTTTTTTTAATTCCCAACCATTTAAACCACGCATCGCTTTCTGTATCGCAGTTTTTACAGGAATCCATATTTCTATGACTGTTATAGATCCACATCGGGTCTTCCGTTTCGACTATTTCGAGATCCCATGTTTCTGGTTCAACAACATACTTTTCGGCATATTCTGAGACCCTTGAATGAATAGGCCCATAGATATTGAATCCCGCATCACTGTTCTTTATCAATGATAATCCGATGCTGATCCCGCCCGTTGATAACGGGTAGTCATACTTGTAGTATATCCCACGTTGTAAAATGAGACCGTTTTTAAAAGTGACAAACTTATAATCAACCTCATCGGTGACGTGGGTTTGAATCAGATCAATAGCGTCCGGGTGTAACATGTCGTCGTCATCTAACCTGGTCGTTATTACATAATCTGAATGATCAAAAATCCCGTCGGGTATTTGTGTAAGATAGTTCTCTTTGCAGTATAAGAAATTGTTGTTTGAGATTGTGGATTTTGTTTTCACAATCGCTGAATTATTCACGTTTTTCAGGATGCCTCGAATTCTGTCGAGAACCAAATTTGGAAGCCCGCTGGTGACAACAATTAAATAAAATTCCCGGTTAGTCTGTGCTGCAATTGACTTGACGGTATACTCTTCAAAGAGGTCCGCGCGGGCTGATAAATATACCTCTTCGAAACTTTTACCAGGGCTGCAAACACCGCTCCGTACAATTACAAAATGCTTTATCTTATTGATATGTTTTGGCAATTGTATTCTCCTTATGATTTACTCCGGCTGTTAAGTATTCCCTCGAGGGGAGTCGCTGGCCGTCTGGTCTCCAATCCCTGTTCCGTTTCATTTCAGGGGCTCATCATGTGACCTCAGATACTGATGAACAAAGTTATCTGCGAATGATTCTACTCGCCATTGACTGTGATCACCTTCGCTTCCGGTACCGTGGCTTTATAGTCCAATGAGCAGTGTGGTCTGATCGCATTACAATCCCTTTTCCGAACTTCGATCATTACCGTGGCTTCACATAACGTATCGAAGATTTCACCATTGAGCAATTATCTCTTAGCTTTCCTTTGAATGATTCGATGTATCAATTCTCCCAAGGGCTGACTGGTTAAATATATAACGTCTTCACTTCGATTCTTTTACGCCAGTCCCGAACTCACCTGGTGGTGAATTCGGGACCATTGTTGCTTCGAATACGATCAGGAACTCTCTGATGTCATTGTTGCTCACCGAGTTACTAACCAATCCAATCGGTTTACACCTCGCAAGAAAAAATCACGGAGAAAACCTTGCGAACGGCTAATTAAACCCAGTGCGGAACCCAAACTCGATATTTTCAAAGGTCTTAACGCCACTTTGCGATAGTAATAGTTCAACAACCCACAAAGCCGGTCACAATACCGAATCTCACCACTACTTTGACCAATTTCATCTCCCCGTAATTCATTGCAAACGGTCTTGTACAATCGTTAGTACGCTTTAAGGTCGTTCACCCAGAAGTTAAGTATTTGTAATGAAATTTATATTTATATCTGGCGTTCAAACGATTGTGGTGCTTCAATAGTTATCCTGATCACAGGATCATTAGTGCCCCAAAAATGAATTGTTGATTTTCTTTGAACATGAAGATAAGAATTTTATGCTTTACAACGCTGAACAGACTGAAGACTTTCTTCCTCATCGAATTCCACGCGTACTCCATCCCTCAAAGGAGATCATAGAGAGAAATGAAAGTTCAACTCAGCCTCACCACACAAGAAAGCAATTTTCGTCACATAACGGCCAAAAGGCATTAGCTTCTTTGGTCTTTGACGAATCCTTCTATTTAGAAAAGAATTCAAGCATCCGTACTTTCATTGAGAACGGAGATTTCCGATCCGGAGAGGATCACTGGAATCGAGTCGGTCAGCGAAAGAAATTGATTCACCGGTTTGTCGACCCCCAATTGCTCGATGAGAAAAAATACTTCGCGATCTATCCTGAAGCTGAATCAGACGTGCAGCAAGCAAGATTTGATTCGGCTGCCGAACACTGGGTCCAACATGGACGATTCTCGGGATTTCATTATTTCCCTGTTTCAAAGGATTCAACAAGTTCGCCGCACAGATTCAAAAAAAGAATCGTATTTCTTGCGGCGACAGATTTCGCCAACACGATGACTGGTTGGGTACAGGCAATACGACATCACTCGAGGAGAATCGAAGCATTCATCATCTGCCTGCGACCACATCCTTTTGATTATGAATTTACGCATGATGTGGACCTCTGCGACATTCGAACTGGACCAGGAAGTCAGAAAAGTTGGTTGGACCACGTAATCCCCGAGCGGGTTATGGCAGCTCGAGAACTCCTCGAAACAGCAGATCTCCTCGTACAGTCGGATGAACTTCATTCGCATGGAGTCCTTGAGCTCTTTGCCGAAATCACCAAATTAGATTTGATGGTAATGAAAAAAGATCGAATCGTGATTCGACATCCGGGATCCAACTATCGAGCCGATTCGGCGAGTAGAAATCAAAGAGATCTTACCTGCCGTGGACAAATTGTGCATCTCGATTTGCTTCGCTTAGCGTGCCCCAATTCTCTGCCAGGGTTTGCAGTTGTTGATCATATTCCCTCGGAACAGGAAATCTATCAACGATTCTCACAGTCGCGCATTTTGATTGTTCACACACCATCACGGAAGTCAACAAAGGGAAGCAATGAAGTTCGAAGGGTCGTGGAGCGAGTCATTGAATCGTTGCCGGAACAAAATATCGAATATCAGGAGGTTCATGGCGTTCCAAATCGAGTCATCCAGAAACGTAAGGGAGAATCTCATATTCACATCGATCAGTTCAACCCGTATGGCAGCGAGGGCATTGGGGCAATTGGGACTTCTTCTTGTGAAGGATGGGAAAATGGCAATCTTGTCTTGAGTTCGGTTAATAACATCATACCCAGAGCATGGAACACCTGGGGGATTGACTCATCTGAATTACCTCTCATCGACATCGGAACAGACGAAAATGTCTTCTTTGAGCGATTACACGATCTTTGTAAGAAAGACTCTTCCGAGCTGGCTACTCTTGCGATACAGCAGTCTCGAATCGCCTATCGGGCCTTTGGCCCACGTCGAACTTCTGCTTTTTTTGAATCAATAGTAGAAGAGAAGCAAGATCTCCCTCGCAGTCCAGCCGTCCATCGTTCCAATCGAAAGCCAGTCTTCGTCTGTGGACAGTGGTCAGCTCCAGCCGCAATGCATAAACAGCGTTATTATTCTCTGCTCGCTGAAGCTTTCGACGCAAGAGTGCTCCAAGTCGACTCCGAGGAACGCCTGGCAGAACGGGTGATGGAGTTGCGGCCTTCGATCGTCATTACCGCTAATTTTCCGTTGTACCGTGTGTACTCTGATCGCTGGCTCCACGAGCTTCCCACTTCCATGCCCCTCGTCACCTGGCATGATGACCTGCGACGACAGATGAATCGGAATCTGGAAGAAGTGTTGCATCGCTCCGATGCTGTGATTTCAGTACTGAGAGAAGCGGTGTTGACCTCTGAACAGTTTCCTTTCCTCAAACAAAAACTATGGAGGCTTCCCTGGTTTATCCCAAGGCAAATCCCACCTTACCAATTAAATTATCGTCCAGAGATGAAATGTTTGGTTCCGGGGACGATCGAGAAAAGGCGTCATTTACGTCAGCGAGCACTACAAGAGATTTCCAAAGAAAAATTTGAGCATCTGCCTCATCCGGGGTACGGATGTTTGGATTATTCAAACGCCGTTGTCGGCCAGAAATTTTATGACCATCTGCATCGGTTCGCCTGCGTGTTAACTGATGGGGGTATCTATCGATATACAGTGGCAAAGTACTTTGAGATTCCTTATTCCGGAGCATTAATGCTCGCAGATCCCATCCCAGACTTAGACGAATTGGGATTTCGTGCCGGGCAGCACTTTTTGAGTGTCACTGAAACAACTCCTTTGGGCCCCCTCGTCGAAGACATTCTTGCAAACTTCCAGCACTATCAGGATATTCGAGAAGAAGGACGCCGGCTCATTATGGAACGGCACACAGAAGAAATTCGACGAATCGAAGCACGTGAGATGGCCAGCCAGATTATGAAACAGTTGAATTTACCGATTCCAAAATCATGAATGCCACTCTCGAGAAACAAATGAACGAAACTCAGATCGTTTTCAGTGACTTTACGTTGATCAAACAGTAAATAGCCAAAAGGTGGAACACGGAAATGAATTCATCTGAGTCTTCCCAGTCAGACAAGCTTCCTACTACGAAACCAGTCACACAATGGGTGGTAGGGATGACAACAGCGCCTCGCCGGATTCCCACACTACAGCGGAGTCTACAAAGTCTTACGAATGCTGGTTGGAAGAATGTGCGACTCTTCGCTGAACCTGGAACAGAGATTTCTCCTGAATATCAGCATTTGCCAGTCACACAACATGATGCGACGATGCTTGCTTTTCCTAACTGGTATCTGGCGCTCACAGAAATGTTCTTGCGCGAACCAAAGGCAGAAGCTTATTTGATTTGCCAGGATGATGTTCTCTTTGCGCGAGGCATCCGAGATTATCTTGAGGCAAAGCTTTGGCCAGCAAATGACATTGGCGTTGTCTCTCTATACTGCCCGAGTCACGAACACAGAAACGGGATCTCGGGTTTCCGCTTAATCAATCCAGGTTGGGGAGCGTGGGGAGCTTTGGCATATCTATTTTCCAACCCCGGAATTCGTTCAATTCTGGCTGATGAGAAAGTTTTAAACCATCGTCATGCCGGACCCGCGAACGGAGAGCGGAACATCGATTCTATCGTTGGTGATTGGTGTCGACGTCAGAAACTCCCTTATTTTGTGCATCTGCCTAGCTTGGCTCAACATATTGGTCGAACCTCAACAATCTGGAGTTCCAACAACAACAGGGGGCGTCGACGGGCTATCGAATTCACTGGAACTTTACCTTCAGAGGCGACTTCAGAGTAATTTATAATTTTCAACAATGTACTATTGATTTAGTGGTCGCGCGAATCCTATCATTGTTCGTCAGTTCAGTTAGTTCCGTTAGTAGATTCATCATTTCAAAGGTGACCGGATATGGCTAAGAGGCGACGTGGCAATGATGGTGACTCCTATAACCGCAGAATTCTAAGGAAAATCGAGCATAAGACGCATATTTCCGAAACCATCGAAGAATTCGATCCAGATACCGGCCGTATTGTTCGTCGCGAAGTCCGCACGAAAGATATCGATGCGAAGATTACGGAAGACGATCATCCCTATTCGGTACCTCAGAGGCTTGAGTCTGGACAACCGCCAGTACAGTCAGATCGCTCTCCCGTGAGAATTCCAGAGCAATGGAAGGTCTCTGTTTTTGATTCATATACTGACGCCCCACTCTCAGTAGCCGACTTCGCTGGAGACTATGTCGTCTCTCGCGTTTCTGCTACAGATGACGATCAAATCATAGTCTGGGAGTCTGCCTTTGTTGAATGCCAGGGGCTGTCTTGCTTGCGCGTGACAGCAAATGCAGAACATCAACAATTGAAGCTGACTGCTGAATTTGTCGGTCGTATTCAAGGGCCGCGATGGACGAAGGTTGTCAGCGATGATCTTCACGGACCGATTCAACTCCAACGTGACCACTCTGTCCCGCACTCCGATTATGCAGACGCGGATTGGCCGCTCACAGTGACGCTCGTTGCTATGGGGCAATCCTCTAAAGGAGGGCCGTCTTCTTACGACTCTTCACCGCGTTATATTTCCCCGGAACCTACAGCTGCCATGAGAGCGATGATGGCAGGTGGCGGCAGTTCTGGCAGTTCCTCTGCACCACCTCTTCCTCCTTATGTTCCGCCTTGCCCACCGGATACTTGCTGCCCGACGAGTCCCCCGGGAATGAACCCACCGGGATCGAACCCGCCAGGAATGAATCCACCAGGGCAAGGTTCAGGTGATTTTGACTTTCCAACAGCTTACAGTATGTCGCCGGTTCGATATTTTGATGGTCAGCTCTCGTTGTCGGCGACCGATATCGCGACGAAAGGTTTCGGGTTCCCATGGGGACAAACCAGAAGTTACTCCAACAAGCTCGATGCATTGGATGAGGGGTTGGGGTACAACTGGATTGGAGGTGCCGATCCCTATCTTGTTGAGGACGTCGTCAACAGCCGCATCGCGGTTGTCCATAACGCCGATAGTACCACTTGGTTTGAAGACAACTCTGGGAGCTTTACTCCGTTGTTGGGAAGCCTCTCATCTCTCACCTACGACTCCGGAAATAGCCAATACAAATATACCGACGATAATGGTAAAGTCACAATATTTAATGACTTCAACGATCTTAATCGGCCGGGAATGTTCATTGAATTCCAGTCTGAGGGCGGCAATTCAATTACCGTGACAGACACCTCAGGCGAGATGGTCACGGAGATGCAACGTTCGCAAACGGTCAATGGAGTAACAACAACTGACTCCTTCGTCTACAGCTATGGCTCCTCTGGAGCCAGCCTCAATCGGTTGGAGTCCGTGGTGTGGCGACAGAAAATCGATGCCGGATCCTGGACCAATATTCTGCGTGTTACTTACAGCTATTATGGTGACTCTGAATCGTTCGGCAGTCTGGGTGACTTGAAGACAGCTGTACGAGGCGAATGGAACGGAACTTCGTGGAGTACGTTGGGAACCAGCTACTATCGCTATTACAAATCCGGGGATCCCAATGGTTTCGAGCACGGATTGAGATACGCACTCAACGAGCAGGCGTTCCAGAATCTCTCTGATGATCCCAATGTCAGTGATCCGTTCACGGCTTCCAATGCGCTCGTATCACTTTATGCTGATTATTACTTCGAGTACGATTCTCAACAACGAGTCACCAAGGAGTCGGTCAAAGGGGGGGCACAAACCTTTACATTCGGTTACACGGAGAGTTCCAATACAGACGACGTCAATAATTGGAAGAACAAAACGGTCGAAACGCTTCCTGATGGCACGATTAAAACAGTCTATACAAATTATGTAGGACAGCCGCTGTTGCAGGATTTCCAGTCCGACAGCGATCACTGGCTTTCTTACATTGAGTACAATTCCGATTCTCGAATCATTTTAAGGGCGACCCCGGCCGCCATCACGAGCTACAACGATTCAACAGCCAACCTCGGCGTTGTGCTCAAATCCAGTGAAGGGCTTATATATCTCAATGAGTACTACAGTTCTACCGGCTCCGGGGGGGCACAAGGCTACCTCAAATCGAGAAAACTCAAAGAGGGATCCAGTGGAACCGCAGTGGTTCTCAATCTGACGGAATACACTTCCCACTCCGCTGGCGGTTCAACCATCTATCCTGTTTCCAGAGAGACAACTTATACCAATGATGACGGCACGGGAGCCGTTTCGACTGAGTACAACCGGACTTATCATTCCGGCACAGTTCAGATTGATCAGAAAACTACCACTCTGCCCGCCATCCCAACCTTTCAGAACGGTTCGGGAACCGCCAATAGCTTCGTGGAAGTGTTCGACATCGACGGGTATCTGACGTGGCAAAAAGACGAGCGCGGTTTCATAACGCGTTTCAAATATAATACGGCCACCGGGGCCATAATCCAACGCATCGATGATGTTGACACGGCTCAAGTCACGGATGAACCGAGTGGTTGGGTCACGCCTACGGGGGGGGGACTGCACCTCATCACTGATTACGAATCCGATGATCAGGGGCGCGTTACCCAGGAACTCGGTCCTGCACACACCATCGATCTCGGAGGGACAGCGACGGAAATTCGGACCGCTACCTGGAAGGTCTACAAAGATCCCGAATTTCGGACTGTGATTGGAAAAGGATATCAAAAGACGTCCGACAGTTCATTCACACTCGTAAATCCGGTTTCGATTACAAAGCGGGATAAGAACGGCAATATCCTCGAACAAATCCAAGCAACCCGCGCTTCGAGCAGTGGCAAGCTGTTACCAACGGATACCTTTGCACAATCTTCTTATGTGAGTTGGACGACCAATCAGTACACGGAATGTTGTTTGCTAGAATCCACGCGCGATTATCACACGATTCCCAGTTCTGGAAGTGGTTCTTCGGGAACCAACTACGACCAGACCGATTTTGGTTATGATTCTATGAAACGCCAAAACCGAATGACTACTCCTGGGGGGACAATCACCTTTAACGTACATGATGTGCGTGGAAATGTCACAAAGATATTTGTCGGAACCGATGATACGGGGGCGACAAATCAGGATCCAACAGGGGGTGGAGCCCTTGGAAATAACATGGTGCAAGTCACTGGGCTTGAGTATGACAGCGGAAACAGCGGTGGTAACAATAATAGGACAAAACAGACTCAATATGCCACTGCATCAGATACCCGCGTCACGTTATTAACCTATGATTGGCGTAACCGAAACATAGATACGGATGGCGAAATCGATTATTTCCAGAGACTCTATTACGATAATCTGGACCGTATTACAAAAACAGAACGGTATGATACCACGTCAGCCGGAAATCTCATTGCACGCTCAGAAACGAAATATGATGATCTCGACCGTGTATATCAAACGATTCAATATGGTGTTGATCCAAGTACAGGTACCGTTGGAAACAGCCTCACTGACAACACTTGGTATGATGCTGCAAGTAACGTAATCAAGGAACTACCTGCTGGTTCTGATTTATTTACGAAACAGGTTTACGATAGCCTGGAACGTCTTACGACAGTATATCAGGCATATGACCTGGATGAAACCAGTTATGCGGATGCTGGATCAGTCACTGACGATACTGTCATTGAACAAAATGAAATGACTTACGATGATGCAGGCAATATGATTCAGAATGTTACGAGACAAAGATATCATGATGCTCCCGCTAGCCAAACAGGAGCCTTACAAGATCCCAGCACAACTCCTAAGGCACGAGTGACATACACTGCTACTTATTCAGATACACTTGGGCGCATTGTGGCAAATGCCAATTATGGTACGAATGGAGGGGCTGCTTTAACTCGTTCCACCACGATTCCTTCACGTTCTGATACCGTGCTGGTTACTAGTTTTACTATTGATTCGGCAGGACGCTTATATCAAACGACTGATCCTGCAGGAAAAGTGAACCAAACTGAATATAACGCAAACGGGCGAGAAATAAAGCGTACTTTGAATGTGCAGGCAAGTACTTCCAGCAGCAGTTCGAGTGGATGTCCTGATTCGCTGGATGCGAATATCATAGTTTCAACGACTTACAATGCCGATGGAAATATTAGCAGTCTAGTCGCCAATAATAGTCTCACCGGAATTCAGACGACGACTTATACCTATGGCACCACGCTTTCAGATTCTGAAATTGCTACGAGTCTCTTGAAGCGATCCGAGATCTATCCGGACTCCATTGATAGCTCAGATGTAATTTCTTTCAAATATAGCCGCCAAATTCAAATTATTGAAACCCAGGATCAAGGAAACACCGTTCATGTCTATGACTTCGATAAATTGGGTCGACAAATCCAAGACCGAATCACGACTCTCGGAACCGGTGTCGATAGTGCCGTGCGACGAATTGCTACTACATATGAACTACGGGGCATGCAGCAAACCGTTACCAGTTATGACAATGCGAGTGTTGGCTTGGGAACTGTGGTCAATGAAGTACAGTTTGTGTATAATGATTTTGGTCAACTCATCACCGATTATCAGGCCCATTCGGGAACTGTGAACGTGTCAACAACGCCGAAAGTCCAATATGGTTTTTCGAATGGCTCGAATAACATAGTCCGACCTACGACACTCACTTATCCCGATGGTCGCGTCTTAGCCTATGATTATGGTGCGACCAATGACATTGATGACGCACTGAGCCGCGTAGCAACCTTAGTGGATGACGACATGAGTTCCACGCATTTAACTGACTATACATATCTGGGTTTGAGAAATTTTGTTGAAGTCGATTACACCGAACCAGATATAAAATACACGCTGATCGGAACTGTCGGCGGCAATGACCCAGATACAGGTGACATCTATCATGGTTTCGACCGGTTCAGTCGAATTGTCGATTCGTATTGGTACGATTATGGCTCATCAACCGATGTCGACCGGATCAAATATGGATACGACCGGATGAGTAACCGTACTTATCGGGAAAACGTCGTTGCTGATGCTCAGTCGAAATATTTTGATGAACTCTATAACTACGATGGAATCGATCGCCTCAAGAATCTTGACCGTGGTAATCTGAATAGCCTGAAAGACTCAATCAATAATCTGCAATTTGCCGAATGCTGGTCTCTCGACGAAACCGGAAACTGGAAGAACTTTCGAGAAGACACCACTGGAAATGGCACATGGAACCTCAATCAAGATCGCACTGCTAATAAGGTGAATGAGATTACTGACATCACCGAGACTGCTGGTCCCAGTTGGATCACTCCTGCTTATAGCGAATCAGGAAATATGACTACCTTGCCTCAATTGGTCGATCCAACAAAAAGTTATACGGCGACTTATGATGCGTGGAACCGATTGGTAAAGATAGTTGATTCTTCATCTAGCAACACTGTAACTACGTATGAGTATGATGGTGCTAAACGACAAACAATCAAGAAAATATTTTCTGGTGGGACGCTCAGTGAAACTCGCCATATCTATTTCTCCGAGCCTTCAAAGTGGCAGGTTATTGAAGAGCGTGTTGACAGTGACACGTCCCCTCTTCAACAGTTCGTTTGGGGACTTCGATATCAAGATGACTTGATCTTAAGAGACAAGGACACAAACGGAAATGGTACACTCGACGAACGGCTTTATGCCCTTCAGGATGCTAACTGGAATATGGTAAGTATTGTTAATACTAGTGGCACGGTGCAAGAACGTTATAACTACGATGCTTATGGCACCCCTGGTTTCTGGGATGCCTCGTTTAGTTCCCGTACTTCTTCATCGTTTGATTGGCATACACTGTTTGCCGGTTACTGCTGGGATTCAGATGTGAAACTCTTCCAAGTGAGAAATAGGGTTTTTGGTTCGCATCTCGGAACATGGCTGCAGAGGGATCCTCTTCATTATATTGACAGCACTAATTTATATCAGTACGTTAATTCTAACCCTCTGAATTTGATAGATCCTTTGGGAACTACAGTATGTCTTGCGAAAGACATATGTGACATTGAACATGATGCTTGTATGGGGGTATGCGCAGCAATTTTTGGTGGACTTATGGCTACAGCCACTTATTTTCTAGTTGAATGTGTGCTTAAGAATGCAAAAATTTGCAAATGGATCTGTGCATTTTCTCCTCCTCCATCTCCGTTTTGTGCGAACTGCTTACTTATTGCTTTGGCAGTATGTTTCTTTGAGTTCGCAGCATTAACTTTGACTGCTACTTTAATCTATAAAAAATGTAGTGAAGAATGCGAGAAGAAACGTAAAAAATGTAAGGAAAAAGCTAAGCCAAGGGAACTAGCCTGTAATCCATGTACTCCCATTCTAGTATATTAAACTGCAACATTTTCGAGGGGCTTAGACAATGCCGAACCACCCACCTAACAGGACTTCTCATCAATTCAAAACAATAGTTATAGTAATGATCAGTGTAAAGGTTCTAATATTCGTTTCTTACATCGTTGCTATTGTGTATTTTTTTTTAACTCAAGAACCAAATTACAATGTGCTTGTTACTTGGACGTTTGGAACGGCGTTGATTCACTACTTCGCAACAAAATATATAATTAAAAAGGGTGAGAATATCTTGAGTAGCCATGACCGCATAGAGGATAGCAAAGAAACCTGATCTGCTGTTAAAAAAAGTACCAGTTATTATGCAGAATACCAGTCCTCATGATGAGGAAAGTTTGCGTAAGGTATTGCAATGTTGATCCTTATTATTTGTCGCTAGAGCGAAACTAAAAATCGCCCAAGACGGATGCCCGATCTTTGTCGGCATCGAGCGTCGCATCCGCATCACGCAAGTTGCGGACAATCTGTTCGGGATTAGTGACGTTTTCTTCTCTTGTTCATCGAAACTTCTCCTCGTCAAAAACACGTTAAGAACTTTTGTAGCAACTGGATCAATTTATGAAAACAGACCAACGCACTCTGGCGCTCTTCTAAATTGTGTAGACTGTTAAAAATCAATCAAACATTGCTAAACATAAAACCCAATGCTTTGATGACTGTTTCAACCTCCATGGACGAGGTTCCTGCTCCCATTGGCAAGCTCAGTACTTCTTCAGCGGCTTGGTCACTATGCAGTAAGCTTATGTCTGGAGCACTGGCAAACAAGGGAAGTCTGTGAAGAGGTGTTTTGTAGTAACATGCCGTTGAAATCCCATGTTTCTGAAGACCGGCCTGAATGGAATTGCGAACCTGTGAAGCTACTCGAATGGTGAATTGGTGGAACACGTGTCCGAAGTGCTCTGGAAAATAAGGGAGCTGTATCTCTTTAACGTCCTTAAGCGTTTCAAAATATTGATAAGCGATTTGGCGGCGTTGTTCGTTCCACTCATCAACGTAAGGCAATTTTACGCGAAGGAATGCTGCCTGTAGTTCATCCAGGCGGGAGTTACAACCGAGCATTTCAACTCGGTATTTGTCTTTTCCACCGTGACTACGGATCTTTCGAGCTAGGTCTGCAATGTCGTCTTGATTGGTCGCGATCAATCCTCCATCCCCAAACGCTCCCAGGTTTTTCGTCGGAAATAATGAAAACGCACCCACATCACCGATGGTTCCCAGCGACCGACCTTTGTAACGGCCACCAAACGACTGTGCCGTGTCCTCGATGATAGCTAGCGAATTTTTCTGAGCGATACCGCATATCTCATCCATCTCACACGCGAGTCCAAAGAGATGAACGGGAAGAATGGCTTTCGTTCGAGGAGTGATGGCGGGGGTGATCAGCTTTGGATCGATATTAAAAGTCACTGGATTGATGTCGGCAAAGATCGGAGTTGCTCCCACCGTGCAAATCGCTTCAGCGGTTGCCACGAATGTGAACGGTGTTGTGATAACTTCGTCTCCAGGGCCAATGCCAATTGACCGCAGGGAAATAATCAAAGCATCAGTTCCTGAGTTCACGCTGATGACATGCTTCGCTCCGAGGTAAGAGGCAACTTCGTGCTCGAATGCTTCCACTTCTGGTCCGAGAATAAATCGACCAGACTTTAACACTCGGTCAAACGCAGCCTGATACTCTTCCCTCAGAAACGATATTTCAGGTTCCAGATTGACCAATGGAATTTGTCGTTTTATTGAGTTCAATGCAGCCTCTCTATTCGATCCTCCGCGACACTTTGATAGACCTGGCCAGTTTCAGGACAAATGGCTCGATCATCTTCAAATTTGAGTGTCGCACCAGATTCACTCACCCAACCAACCTCTCGGGCTGGAACACCCGCCATCAAGGCATAGTCTTTGACATCTTTGGTCACAACTGCACCAGCTGCAATCAATGCCCACTTGCCAATAGTCACTCCGCAAACAATTGTTGCATTAGCACCTATGGAAGCTCCAAATTTTACAAGTGTAGGGATACAGTCGTCACTCTGGTTCCTGGGATAAGCGCATCGAGGTGTTCTCACATTCGTGAAGACCATGCTCGGTCCACAGAAGACATAGTCTTCCAGTGTCACACCTTCATAAACAGATACGTTATTTTGGATCTTGACATGGTTACCGATCTGGGCTCGATTAGCCACGAATACGTTTTGTCCCAAGGTACAGTCGTTGCCAATGAAACTCTCCCGCATAATGTGACAAAAGTGCCAGATCTTGGTACGTTCACCTATCCTGGCTCCTTCATCAATGACGGCAGTTTCATGGATAAAAGTTGTCATATCGGTTCTAGTCGACAGTATAATGTTTCAGCTACGGAGACTGTTGAGAGCGGGATGTTGTAGCCCCTTTTCAGGGGTAACAACTGTGTTTCGGATAGCATACACGAGATCGATCGCAGACGCTGCATCTTGAATTCCAAATCCTCCGCCCGAGAGTATGTCACGATAGACTTCGGTATGAAGATCCGTAAAATCATGCGAAAGGTCGATCTCTTCTCCATCCATTGTGAGGGATCGATAGGCATATCCTCCTCTGTTTCTGATCTCTTCGGGTACATCATCGGGGTCAATGGAGAGTAGCCATCGGACACGAGCTCGCTCTAGCTCCAGACATCCTGCCATTTTTGTTTTGGATGATCGATGGACATGAATTCGCTCCATCTGACCAAACAACCACAACAAAATATCGAAGAAGTGGATCCCAATATTCATAACCAAGCCCCCGGATTTTTCTTCACTGCCTTTCCAGGAATTATGGTACCAGAAACCACGTCGAGTCACGTAACTTAGACAGATATCCTTGCGTTGAAATGGACTCTCCTGCTGAAGCACTCGTTTCAGCTCAAGCAACCGAGGATGTAAGCGTAGTTGGAGAACTGTGAACACCTTGCGCTGGTGTTCCTGCTCAAGTTCTTCAAGTTGTTGAAGATTCCAGGGATTTATAACAAGCGGTTTTTCGCAGATCGCATGTGCTTTGACACGAAATGCGAGTCGAGTGTGGGCATCGTGCAGATAATTGGGAGAGCAAATGCTAACATAGTCGACAGAATTAGCACTATCACTGTGTCGTCTTTTTTCAAGAAAGCGATCGAATCGCTCAATTTCCGTGAAAAATCGAGCCTCAGGAAAGTAACTGTCAAGAATACCAACTGAGTCGTGTGGGTCGACTGCCGCGATCAACCGGTTGCCGGTATCCTGAATTGCTTTGAGATGCCTAGGTGCGACAAATCCTGCAGCACCAATGAGGGCAAAATTCTTTGGATTATTCTTCATCGATCAATTTGCCGTTTCAGAGGAATCGCCTTTGTAAACTCTGTCTTGAATAAAGGGATATGAAAGGAAAATCAAAAGTAATTGCTTCTTAATACCAGCTGCAGATTTCACTCAAGGGGATGTGGGCATCGTAAACATCAAACACCAGTCACAGCATCCTTACATTAACGTCCCTTCCCAAACTTTTATCCGATATCCGGCATTTGATACTTTTTACATCTAGACGAGCAGGTGGCCTAATGCACATTATCTTATGCACGATGGATTGGTTTGACAAGGCCAATCTGGTTTAGGAATCAAGCTTAATCTCACGGTGATATTCTTAAAACAAACATAAAAGTCCCCGATTGTTGAGAGAGCATTCCCAAACTACTCCCGTTGGTTCTGGTCGTAGTACAACATCTGTTCTCAATGTTTTGCAGACTTGAGAAATGGATTTAGACTGGCATCATATTTTCGCTGATGTAGCTTTCTGAAGAATCAATAGGTCGGCTCAGTAGTTTCAGACTCATCAAGGGAATACAGGATTTGTTTGAGTGCCTGAAATGCCAGTAGTCCACACTGCATGCGTCGCGGAGAGAGAGGAATGCGGATTTGTTTCAGCATGGACGGTGCATCGAATTGTTTCAGTTGTTCGATGGATTGTCCCTCGATGAATTCACATAGAATCGAAGCCGCAGCCTGGCTGATCATGCACCCCTGTGCTTCAAAAGCTACATTCTGGATTCTGTTGTCTTCGATCAGAAGATCCAAATTGACTTGGTCACCACAGGTACGATTAAGAATTGTCTGACTGGCTGAGGAGTTCTCCAGGCGTCCCCGGAATTCTGACTCTTCAAAGTGCTCGCGTAAGAAAGCTTCTGCGTCAAAATTGCTAGGATCGTTCACAGGCAGAACTCTTAAAAAGAGTGAGCTAAAATTGGTTGCATGTTGGTATGTGAGACTCTATTTCCGACATGCTAAAAAAACTCTTCGTCATTTTAATCTGCCAAAGGAGTTCAGTTGCTACTTTTTATTCACGTTTTTTAATGAGCCACCGTAATTTTCGAATTTATTATATCTGGTTCAATTGGAACATCTAGGGATTAGTAAGTCATATCCAATCCAAGTGGAGGTCTATGCAGCAGAATATCTTATATGATGTCCCGGAGAACGTCGTATCAAAACAATTAGTACGGAAATGAGGGGCGTGTCGAATACCGAATCCGAGGTATTCTGGCAATTATTTATAGATTGCTAAATTACGGTTTCCAATGTAACTCCAATCTAATTGAAATTGTGTCCGCGATTTGTCCGCGGTAATTCCAGTCATAAAAAAAGGACTCAGAGCTGAATTGCCCTAAGTCCTTTGATATTCAGTGCCCAAGAGAGGACTCGAACCTCCACGGGGATATTCCCCACTAGCCCCTCAAGCTAGAAACTCTCTTGTGCAGTTGGATTAGCGTAATTGTGTGTTTGCGTTGTTAGTGCTTAAAAACAAGCACTTTAGTCGCTTCTCGTGTTGCAAAAGCAGTGTACTTAATGAGAGGTTGAATTGTCAATATTGCCCCACTTTTGCCCCCCTCATTTGAGGAGTTTGCCACAGATAATCTTAGGCGGTTTGGTGGAGGATGTGATCGGTGAGAATGGAGTTAAGGGCTTGTGCATAGCCGACAGTCTTGAAAGAATGTATGTCCACATGACAAAAAATATTTAAGGAGAGCTTAAGGTGGCGAATCCCGAACATGTAAAGATTGTTAAGCAAGGAGTAGAAGCCATCAACAAGTGGCAGAATGAGCACCTTGGATTGGGCTTGGATTTGAGTAGAGAATGCTTTTCCCTTTTCAAGTTAAGTGGAGCCAATTTTAGAGACGCTAATCTGGAGGGAAGTGAAGTTCCCCAGAAATAGTGGGCGCTGGGTTTAGGTTATACTGCTTGCTCAAACATTTCGGGGCTCTGATAGCCCAGAGATGAATGGAGCCTTTTACGATTGTAAAACACTTCCATGTACTCGAAGATGCTGTGACGGGCTGATGCCCGTGTCTCGTATTTCTGGCGATGAATCAGCTCTTTCTTGAGCGTTGCAAAGAAGCTTTCCATCACGGCATTGTCCCAACAGTCTCCCTTGCGGCTCATGCTGCATTGAATCCCGTTGATTTTCAGAGTTCGCTGGTACTCCTCGCCGCAGCACTGACTGCCACGATCTGAATGGTGTAACAGACTTTCTTTCGGGCAGCGGCGGATGATCGCCATCTGCAACGCCTCCAGAATCAGTTCCTTTGTCATCTGTGAAGACATGCCCCAGCCGACCACTTTGCGTGAATACAAATCAACAACACAGGCCAGATATAACCAGCCCTGATTAGTCCAGACGTAAGTAATATCTGAAACCCAGTCTGGTTGCTATGAAATGTCTGCGATTCTTATTGGACAGTGTAGAGAAGAACTTCACGGGCCATTTTCGTGAGACTTGAATCCACTGGATTGTCGCGAACGATTTTCGTTAAGCCATCTATAACAGTTTCATTTGCTCTTTGTATTCGCCCTATAGCTTGAACTGCCAAGACACGAATATTTGGATCTTCTTCATCATTCTGAGCTACTTGGATTAGAGCTTCAGAAATGAGCGTAGAAATATCATCGTTATACCTATCTTTTCTACCAATAAAAATCAAAGATTGTATCCCAGCGACACGAAGCTTCGGATCAGTGTCCTTTTCCTTTACCAGATGAATAATTGCATCTAAGGCCATTCTCCCACCGGATTTATAATCGAAATACCTCTCCGTAAGATTAATTGCATCCTCACGGAGATTTTTTTCTGCTTTTTTATTGCTTATGATATTGGATATATATTTCCAGGCAGACTCAGGTGCTGCTTCATGAGCTTGGATCAAAATTCTGGCAGCATCAAAGCGATGGTCTTCTTCAGGATCTTTCAGCAGCTCTATTAATTTAGATTCATCTAATGATTTTGTCTTTGAAAGTGAGCTTTCAGCAGCAGCGATGATGAGTGGATTATCGCTTTTATGCGCTTTCAATAAATCATTGATCGCATCACTTGATCCATTGTCGATGCGATTGAGTGTTAAAGCAGCCTTTTTCTGAACGTCTGCATTAGTGCCATTCAGTGCTCGTGCTAAAGCAGGAACTGCTTTACTATCTAAAGCGACAAGGACTCTCATAACACCGTCTTGGATTCTCTCAATGGGAGATCCCAGTGTGTTCACAATCACTTGAGCTTCTTCCTGATTTGCTTTGGATAATTCTGATCTTACAGCGTCACGAACTTCATTTTCCTCATCATTCAACATTGGAAGAAGTTCGGGTATCCATTGCAACTTGTATTCTCGTCCTATATCGCCAAGCAATTTTATTGCTGAAATTCGAGTTTTTATCTTTGGTGAAGATATCGCATTTTTTAAACCAGAAAAAGAAGTTCGCCCCAGTTCCAATAGAGATTGCTCTATTTTATTTCTCAATTCATCTCCTGCCCTATCAAGTTCATTTACAAGGCAGTCAACCACTGATTCTGCGTTGGCTTTCACGCTCCCCAAAGCGTTTACTATCGCAATGCGAAGTGAGCCTGGTTGTGAATCATCATTCAGCAGTTTTATCAATTCTTGAACTGCTGTTGCATTTAACCCAATATTCTGCAGAGCATGTACTGATGCTGTTCGCAGCTCTTCATTCAACTTCACATCCGATGCAATGCGAAGTAGTGTCGGAACTGCAGATTTGGCATCGGCTTTCACACTCCCCAAAGTGTTTACTATCGCAATACGAAGTGAGCCTGGCTGTGAATCATCATTCAGTAGTTTTATCAATTCTTGAGCTGCTATTGCATTTAATCCAATATTCTGCAGAGCATGTACTGATGCTGTCCGCAACTCTTCATTCAACTTTACATCCGATGCAATGCGAAGTAGTGTCGGAACTGCAGATTTGGTATCGGCATTTGCCCTCCCCAAAGCGTTTACTATCGCAATGCGAAGTGAGCCTGGTTGTGAATCATCATTCAGCAGTTTTATCAATTCTTGAGCTGCTGTTGCATTTAATCCAATATTCTGCAGAGCATGTACTGATTCTATTCGTAGTCTAAGATTATTCGATGACGATGAAATTGCACTTAAGAGAGCGTCTACAGCCCGAGAACCCATTCTAGAAATCACTAGTTTGGCTGCCGATCGAATCTGCTCGTTTTCATGCAACAACATAGGCACTACATCAGAAACCATTTTCTCAAGCTCATGAAAAACAGAGGACAGATTCTCTTCTTGTTGAACTAATGTTCCAAAAATGAAAAAATCTTCCGGGTTATATCTAATGAGTTCCCTAATTTTTGAAAGCTGATCCCGGCCATCTTCTAAAGTCTGACCCCAGACAAACATCCTCTCTTTTAACTTCCTTTCAGCCATTTCTCCTCTAAGTAGTGATTGCCAAAGCATTAGATATTTATTCTTACTTTTTTCAAAATCTGAATAACTTGAGATAGGATTCTGAACAGCTCTTGGGGAGCTAGTCACAAATGATTTCCCCAAAAATTTATTAGCTTCAAGCATGGCTATGTCTGACAGCAATCTCTCAATTTTTTCCTTCTGAGGCTCCTTTAACTTCTCTTCTAGCTCTGCAATCCTTTGATTTAACCGTTCATCTTTTTTGGTAAGAATAGAAATATAGTTTGAAAGCTCTTCATTCTGTAAGGTCGTATTTTTAAGCTTTTGCTCTTGTTCTTTAAAAGTATTTTGTATGGCAAGCAAGTTCGTACTAAGTGACTGTAATTGCATTGCATAATGACTGTTTAGACTTTTTAGATTATTAGATGTGCTCCGAAGTAAAGCATGTTCCTTTTTCAACGCAGCTATTTCCTGGCTTTTCTGAGATAGATCAGCGACTAAATTATCTTGTTCTTTTTGGGACTTTGCCATCCGGATTCTCATTTTCGCATTATCATCCTCCGTATCTTTTATGATAAGTTTTAGGTGTTTTTCTGAATCTGCATATAGTTTTTCTGTCTCGACATTTGCATAAAACAGTTTTATTGAAACCAAAAATGCGGCAATTAATATCGAACTGCCAATGACGTTTCGACGAGTTCTTTTACGGTTGACAGAGTCCAAAAAAGCGATTTCCACATTACTCAGATCATCGTATTTATATACTTCTCCGGCATCGCCTTTAATAATACCCGAGTCAATTTCTCCACGTTGCTCCCATAGAAACGCAGCGTCTTGAATAGCATTTCGTTTTCGTAATCGTTTTTCCAATGAGTCCCTGAGACGTGGCCACATTCGAATCAATGATTCGTAATTCAAGTGAACACAGTCTTCTTGATCTATGAAGAGAACTTGAGATTCTTGCAGCACAGTGATTATTTTATGCACTGTTTCGGCAATATCAATTCTGTTAAAAATACTGCTGATATACCGCTTGAACTTAATAACCCAGGAATAACGTAACCGACTAGAGGGTTTTGAAACTAATTCAATTAATTTACTTCGTGGTATGCTAATTAATTCGTATCGCCCCCCCCTATCTGGAATGCGAACGAGTTGTAATAATACTTCCGTGACATAATTTTCAAATGTTGAGTCATTTTTTTTCTGACTTTGAATCCAATTCTCAACATCGAAAACAACTTTTTCGATTAATTTTGAATCAAATCTGGCGAGGACTGTAAAAGGCAGAGATGTAAAAGGAGAAAACGGCTCTTTTTGACGTGTCCTAGTATAATTGGTATAAAATGTCGCCTTCCAGTAATCTAATATTCCTTGAACGGCCTCTCGATCATTTGTTTGATCCAAGAGACGACCACTCTTACTCGCCAATTCCATAAATTGCTTAATTTGCCCTTCGTTTTCACCTGAAAATCCTTTTTCATTTATGGAATTTACAAGTTCGTTGTGTTTATTCCGCAGTGATACCAAATTCGGAAACGGGGCTTGCAATTCCATTATTACCTCAAATTATTTTATGCCGGAGAGGGTTTCTATTGGGGAACCCCATTGAACTATTTGGTCAGCCAATTGCAACAAATCACTGTCCACTTGAAGAAAACGAAATTTTGCGATTGAGATAAAGTCAACGAACCTTTGGCCAAACAGGAGTTCATTTTCTGTATTGTCTGTCTGACTTAGCTCATCCATTAAAAGGGTGAGGGAAATTGCCCAAGGCTGTTCTTTGTTTTCAGAGCATAGAGCCTGAAGCTCTCGGCAAGTCTGCTCCCATGATGAAAATCGTTCTTGAACTGTGTTGCCTGTATTTTTTTCGGCGAATGTAATTTCCTTGTCTATCCATTGCCATGCCGAATGCTCGATGATAAGTCCATTTAAAAATGGCTGCAGGCTCTGCAAGCCATCCAAGCCCTGTTTAATTTTACAAAACCATTCTTCATGGCTGTGTAAAGAGTCATCAGGTTTTCTATCACATATTTTTTCCAGCGCCTCAGCAAGATGTAGAATATCCAATTTTAATGCCGAATTTGTAAGCAAAGCATTTATTCGTGAGGTCTCAGAAAGAATATGGCGAAATGTTACTAGAATTGGCTGCAGGTTGATTGAACTTTCACTTGTGCGGATCTGTTGCACAATCGTCTCAAGAGACTCAATCCAGCGAAGCTCTTGGGCTTCATTTGGCAGCCCTTTTGCAGCCCATCTAGCTTTCGTGGCTTGCACATCAATATGGCCCGTATAGAGAGTCGCCATGTGCATTGAGAAGCCTTCAGGGCTTCTATTATTGATCTCACCATCTAAAACTTTCAGAATTCCTACATCAAGTTGATGTAAGCAATCGTGAAGAAGTTTGTACTTTTGCAACATCAACACATTTTCGCGTGTCGAGTTCCACAAGTCGTTAAATTGGCTTACAATTTGCTGAATTTCAATATTATCGAGAATCTGGGTGATCGCATTCAGGGCACTGCATACTTTTATTGCCATGTGGTCTGGGGTGCCAACTTCAAACTCACGATGAAACAACGAGTTCACAAAATCACTAAGTTTCGCATTGTTTGACTTCGATTTGATGATGGAGGAGAGAAATGATTGCATGTACCGTTGCTGGCTGGCTTGCTTGATCAATATAAAAGCGGTCTCAGGTAGCGCCCATTGATCAAAATTATCAAATCGCCGATCGTCACGACCAAGCTTGAAGTCAACCAGCGAGAGTAATTCATCCTTGCTGAACGAATTGCTTATGAGAGTCGTCAATTGTTTCTTTTGTTCACTTGTTAAACTCGGGTCGGAGCAATTTTTCGGTTCGAGTTTTATTGCTTTAATTCTATTGAATAATTCTTGAAGATGTATTATCGGTATCAGACTCGCAGTTCGACGTTCAGGATCAGCAGTGGTAATGATGCCCACAATCCCTTCCAGCTCCAAGTCCCAAACAGGAGCTCCACTGAACCCCCCTCGTATCTCTTCGCCATATCCTTCCGTGTCTTTAAGATCAATCCAACCATTTGGTTGAGGTCCTCCAATCCAATAACTTGCTTCAGCTGATTGAGTTCCCTCTGGAAAACCGCGTGTTATACTACAATGGTCTCGTAAAGTATCGCTTGTTATAAACTTGGGGAGTGCTTTTTCGCTGGAATATTCATTGTTCTTTAACTTCAACAATGCTAAATCTTTGACATTGTCATTATTGTTAAACGTTATAATCTTTTCTATTGTCAGGCTCCTGGGATTTCTATCTTCTTCGGTTCCATACGGTCGAGTTACTGTAACTTCTCCACCATTTCTATTACAAAAATTGTCTCTTGAGATACCTAATGCATCAGCTACGACATGCGCGCACGTGACAACATGAGCGGAATCAATAACCAGCCCTGCTCCAACTGATGCGCCATTGGAGCACAGTATCTGTGCGATTGAATGGTAGAAATCTTCTATCATGAATGCTGGATTACCAAGGCTTTTAAACTGATGAGTCAGATTTCCACGTTAACGAGAGTTTAAAGTTTCCTTCTGCTTCAGTTTTTGCAATAATTGCACCTAATTCCCCATTGAGTTTAAATCCAAACTCAATTTTGATCTCATTTGGTGCTCGCATTTCTTTCAGTTTACCTATTATGTTGGATACAACTGGTCTTAAGGAATCAAGTGCTTGGTCAAACCCCTGAGCTGCTTTTTGTGCAACATTTGATCGTCCCACTGGTCTTTGCCCAGAAGGCGCTATGCCATCTACTTCCACAATGACAGTTGCACCTTCACCAATATCAAATTCAACCAATTGCACCATAACCAAAACCCATTCATATTACTCTGACTACATATCGGCGATCTATAAAAGATCAAATTAACCCTACAAGGCCAATCGAACACTGTTCATTATGCCATTGTATGGTTTTTTGCTAATTAAATGAAAGTCCGAATTTTGATGCTATGATGAAAATACTTGAAAATAACGACCAGGCCAGGACAAAATTCGCGGGCAGCTGATTCACACCAAAGTCAGATTGGAAACTCAAAGGCAATGAGTAATTTAAGAGCATGAAATTGACCTTCTCCCCGTTTCTTGATCCATGCGGAATGCGAGAGATTTTGTTATCTTGT